>Ga0182027_10002738_pt1 | contig 28289 bp, 24 predicted proteins | sample 712E1DmetaG_FD_121300 | JGI IMG/M metagenome (GOLD analysis project Ga0182027, IMG submission 121300) | Permafrost microbial communities from Stordalen Mire, Sweden - 712E1D metaG (Illumina Assembly) | ecosystem: Environmental > Terrestrial > Soil > Wetlands > Permafrost | place: Sweden...
ACCCCTGCAGGCGCGGGCCTACGAGTTGATCGAGTTGTTGCCAGTAGCTGGAAATTGAATCTCGAACTATCTCTCAGTAAATCAGTAGAATACCCTCCGAACCCCTGTGGAACTTCGGTCTAAAGGCTTGATTGCGCTGCTTTCGCGGCTGACGTCACGAATAGCCGTCTTCGGCTATGCACGCTCAGCATGACACCTACTTGCCCAGGATAAAAGACGGGAGGGTTTTTCATGCAATCGCCGGGTGGCGCAGACATGCGGCAGTTTGCATGTCTGCGATAGAACCGACGCCTGGTTGACGGTGATGAGGCCGGAGCGAGAGGGGAAGCACAATTCGCCGAGGCGAGGCAGAGCGAGGTTCCTCGCTGCGCTCGGAATGACATGTCGGCGGGCTCGGAATGACATCCCGCCCTGAAAGGGGACTCTACACTATAGATGGCAGCGGCGGAAGAGCTGGGTGAGCAACTCCAGCGCCAAGTCGGATTCCTCGCGCGTTATGGTGAATGAGGGGGCCAGGGTGAAGACGTTCTTGTAATAACCTCCCACGTCCAGCACCAGGCCATACTTGCGTCCGGCTACCTCCAGGTCGCCCTTCAGTCCCTCCGCAAAGATGCGGTCAGTGAGATCGCGGTCCGGCGTGACGCCGTCCTCCTTGCAAACCTCGATGCGCAGCGCCATCCCCAGGCCATCCACGTCTCCGATGATGCCTGGGAAGCGGCTTTGCAGCACTTTAAGCCCCGCGAGGAGGTAGGCGCCTTTTTCGTTCACTAATTTTTCGTAGTCCTCCTCATCGAGCATCTTGAGCGTCTCGAGCGCCACGGCCGTGCCCAGTGTATTGGAGGAGAAAGTGGAGTGGGTGGAGCCGGGCGGGAAAAGTTCCGGCGTGATCAGCTCTTCGCGCGCCCAGATGCCGGAAATAGGATTCAGGCCGTTGGTTAGCGCCTTGCCAAAGACGATAATGTCCGGCGTAATCCCGAAATTCTCGATGGCCCAGAATTTGCCGGTGCGGTAGAAGCCCATCTGGATTTCGTCATCGACGATCAGGATTTTGCGCTTGTCGCAAGTTTCCTTAAGGCGCTGGAAATATTCGCGCGGCGGAATCACATAGCCGCCGGTCCCCTGCACCGCCTCAATGTAGAACGCGCCGTACTCCGCGCTTTGTGCCTTGGCGTCCCACACGCCGTGATACTCATTATCGAACAGCCGGGAGAACTGGTCGTGGCAATACAGGTTGCAGCTCGCGGGCTTCAGCCCATAAATGCACCGGAAGCAGTAGGGATAAAAAACAAACTGGGCGCGGTCCCCGAAGTGGCCGTAGCGGCGCCGATAGCGGTAGCTGGAGGTGATGGCGGAGGCGCCGAGCGTCCGTCCGTGATAGCCGCCCATAAAAGCAAACATCAAGTTCTTGCCGGTATAATTCCGAACAATCTTCAGCGAGTCCTCGATGGCTTGCGCGCCGCCCACGTTGAAGTGGACGCGCCCTTTCACTCCGAACCGTTTCTCGCAGTACTGAGCGATGCGCGCTGCCACTTCCACCTTCTCCGCGTGCAGGTACTGACAGGCAAGCTGCGGGAGCCGGTCCACTTGCCGCTTCAACGCCTCGCCCAACCTGCGATTCTTGTAGCCGAAACTCGCCGCCGAATACCACATCTGGAGATCGAGATAGGGCGTGCCGCGTTCGTCGTACAGGTAGCTGCCTTCACAATCGACAAAAACCTTCGGAGGGTCAAGATAATGGACCGTATCACCGAAGGAGCAGTACTTCCTTTCGAGTTCCAACAGCTCTTGAGTTCCCTTGATTGCACCCGAAATCGCCAATGGATTATTGCCTCCGCGAAAGAATGAAGTCGACAGTTGACAGTAGACAGTCGAAAGTTGAAAGTCAAGAGTCGAGGGTTACTGGAGAAGCACTTGAGCCTGTCATTCTGATCCCACCTTGCGGGAGAAGAATGCCGGCAGTTCTGAAACTAACAACTGCAGAGATCCTTCGCCCTCCAACAAGAACGACGGGCTCAGGATGACATTCCCTCACCCGATGGAGCGATCAACCGCGCGATGGCCTGTTCGACTTCCGCAAAGGTGTCGAAGGGGCGGCAGGCCTTGCCCTGCTCCTGGCAATAAGCGAGCAATTGCCGTTTGGCAAAGACCACGTCCGCCTCATCCACGGCGAACCGGTCGGAGAGCCCGTCACCCACGAAGATGACGGGATACTTTCCCTTGCCGAGCCGCCGCAGCAGTGCCGCTTTGCAGGTGGCGCACCCGTGCTCGCAGGACTGCGCCGAATGAGGGAAGGAGGGTATCAGGCGACGACCCTCCAGCCGCAGCGCACTCGAAAACATTTGAATGCCGTTTCGAACCGGCCCAATCACGCCGGCCCGCTTCAGGATTCGCGCGATCACATAGTCGAACCCTTCACTCAGCACGTAGAGTGGGATGCTTCGTTGGCGAGTGAAGCGGTAGAAGGCAGTAAAGGACGGGTCGATGGGAACCGCGTCAATTAAGGCGTGGAGTTCCTCCGCTGAGGCGTCTACGAGCGCGATCTGCCGCTCCAGGCACTCGCGCGAACCGATCAATCCGCGTGTCCACGCCTGTTCGACCTCCTGCCAGGAAGGGTGCGCCAGTTGCGCCAGGATTTCGTCCGTTACATCGAGTTGAGTGATCGTCCCGTCAAAGTCAGTAAAGACGATCGGGCCTCCGTCCCGGTTGGCCCCTGCTTGCTTCGGATTTACCATCTTAAGTACGGTGGAGGGTAGGTGGTCGGTGGGGAAAACAAGTGCTGTCCCTATCAACTACCTACTGCCTACCACCTGCTATCCTTTCCTCTCATCCACCAGCCGGCGGGGCTTTCTTCCTTGCTCCAAGCCTCCCGGTGGGAAGATGCGAAACTCGAGCCGGCACATACCGCAGAGGTAGTTCGCCCAAACGTCCGGGTAGCGAGCTTCGAGGTTCTTCCGGACTGCGTTTTCAACCGTCGCGTGGTTAATGCCGTTCGTCAACTGTAGCCGGAACTCCAGGATGTCGTGGATGCCTTCCTGCCGGACCGCTATTTGCCAATTCTCGGAAACCCCCTCCACATCGTGGAGTACGCGCTCGAAGATTTCAGGATACATGTTCCCGGCCCCCATCACCACCATCTCGTCACGCCGACCGTGGATTCCGGCCATGCGGCGGAGGGTGGCGCCGCAAGGGCAGGGTCCCTCAATGAATCGTGTCACATCTCGCACGCGGTAACGAATCAGCGGCATAGTGCGCCGCGAAAGCGTGGTCACCACCAGTTCGCCATAACCTGCGGGGTCGGGATCCACAATTTCAAAAAGGAAATTGTACTCGTCCAGGTGATAGCCATCGCGCCGCAGGCACTCCATTCCCGATCCGCCGCCCTGCTCGGTGGATCCGTAGCCGAGGACTACGGGACACTTCCAGAGGCTCTCGACGTAATTTCGATAAACCTCCGTCATGCGGTCTCCGCCGGCAATTATCAACTTGAGCGGAAAAGGGCCTTCCTTTTCGGCAAGCTCGCTCAGGCTCACCAACCATGTTGGGTCGGCAACAATCACGTTGTACTTGTAGAGAGGCATCCGGGAATAAAGTTCCCGTGGGTGCGGCTTGCCGATCTCCGAACAGAAAACCCCCATGCGCTTGCAAGCGAAAAATGTGACCCAGCTACTGATCCAATATCCCGCATCGAAGGCGCAAACTACCCGGTCGCCCGGCCGCACCCCGTTTTCCCACATCGCCGCGGCCTCGTAACGGGCCGCAAACTCCAACTCGTCGTAAGTGAAATAAACCCGCTTGGGGCCTCCGGAGGTGCCGGTGGTTTCAAACACCATTTGCGCTTCCCGGCAGAGGAAATCCTCCGCCGGCAGGTTGCGCAAGTCCTCGGGGGTGGTGAAGATATTCCCCAGGTCTTCCGGGTGGCGGACTCGGCCCGGCTCAATACCGTTTTCCCGCAGTTTGCGCTTCAAGAACTTTTGGCGCTGTGCCGCGTAGCGCACCAACTCACGAAACGAATCACGTTGGAGGGCCTGGATCACCGGACGCGGAAGGTGCTTCCCCCAACGAACAAGGCCGGGGAGTGATTCGCCGATAACGGCGCGCTCAATCAGTTTGCGGAGGCTTGATAGCATTTTCAGTAATTAGTCATCAGTTATCAGTCACCAGAGAAAAAAGCACTGCCATCCGAAAACTGATGACTGACGACTTCCTTCACATCAGATACATCGATTCCCCGGATCGTGGGGGCGGCGTGGCCAGCAGATCAATGTAGGTGCTCTTTTCGAGCAGCGCCCGGCCAACTTGCGCGATGGCATGGGCGGCATCGGGCCGGGACATATCCCGCTGCCGGAGGCTCATCTCGGCGAGGGCCTCCGGCTTGCTGAGCATTCGGGCTACGAGCTGGGGAATTTCCTCCAGAGTTTTCGCCGGCACTGCTACGCCTTGCTGTTCCAGGTAACGGAGATGCCGCTCCTCCGGTCCTGGAATTGGCTGCGTCAAAATCATGGGCAACCCGGCCGAGAGGGCTTCAGAGGTGGTCAGCCCACCCGGCTTGGTGATCAGGAGGTCCGATGCCGCCATTAACTCCGCCATGGTATCCACCCAGCCAAAGACGTGCAGGTCAAGCGCGACCTTGCCCCGCAAATGCTCCAGGGCCTGTTCTTGTGCGCGATTGTGACCGGCCACGGCCAATACTTGGAGAGGCAACCCGCACAACTCCAGGCTTGCGACAATGGCGTCCAGCGGCGCCGGCCCCATTCCTCCACCCATCACCAGCACCACGGGCCGCCGGCCGTCCAATCCCAGGCCCCGCAGTAGCTCGCTCTTGTCAAATTGAATCCCAAAAACCGGTTCAACAGGAATCCCACATACTAGAATCCGGTTGGGCGAGATTCCCCACTGTACAAGCTGAGACCGGGCCTCCTCGCTGGCTACACAATAAACATCGATTTCCGGCTGCACCCAGGGAGGCTCGGCCTGAAAATCAGTTTGGACAGCCAGAATGGGGGCGTTAAACCAACCTTCGCGCTTGCCGAGAGTGGCGATCTCCACCGCCCCGATTTCGTTTGCGATCACCAGATGAGGAGCATAAGTTTTGAGCCGCTCGAGGACTTCGCTGCACCCGCGGCGAAATACCCAACGCGGAGCCGTGGCACTATGGAGTTTCCTCTGCCGGCGCTCGAATAACCATCGCCAGAGGCCCGGCGCGCGGCGGAGCATCCACCAATAAGGGCGAACGTACAGCGTGAGGAACCAGGAGCGCGTCGCTCTCAAGGCGTCCAACAGGCGGACTTCGACGGGATCAATGCAATCGTAGAGCGCGCGCTGGAGGACTTCCGCCGCACGGACGTGTCCGGCGCCGACGCTCAATGTCAAAATTAGAATTCGTTTCGAGTTCACGTCAATCAGGAGCCAGGAGCCAGGAGTCAGGAGCCAGAATGCACAAGTCCCTTGTCAGTGATCCGTTGTCGATGGCCAGTTGCCAAGGGTGCCTCTGAGCTGGTTTTCGCACCCCCCCAATCCTCATATTTCGACCTTCTGTCTCCTGACTTCTGACTTCTTCTGTTCATTCAAATTTTCGAATCAGCAGCACGGCATTGAGTCCGCCGAAGGCAAAGGAATTTGAGACGGCCACGCGTACTGGTTTCTGGCGCGCCTGGTTAGGAACATAGTCCAGGTCGCACTCGGGATCCGGCTGGGTGTAATTCGCCGTGGGAGGGATGACTGCGCGTTCCAAAGCCATCGCCGTCGCCGCCAGTTCGATTGCCCCCGTGGCGCCCAGGGCATGACCGTGCATTGATTTTGTGGAACTGATCGCGAGCTTGCGGGCGTGCTCCCCGAACACTATTTTGATCACCTGCGTTTCGGTCGCGTCATTCACGCGCGTCCCGGTGCCATGGGCATTGATATAATCCACTTCTTCCGGAGCCACCTGGGCTTCCTCGAGGGCCATGCGAACCGCGCGGGCCGGTCCATCCACCGAAGGCTGGGTGATGTGGCCGGCGTCCGAACTCAGGCCGAAACCGGAGATTTCGGCGAAAATCTTCGCCCCGCGTTTCTTCGCATGTTCCAGTTCTTCGAGCAGGAGCATCGCGGCGCCCTCACCCAACACGAAACCCTCCCGGTCCGCCGAGAACGGCCGGCAGGCGCGGCTGGGGTCGCCATTCCCGGGCGCCAAAACGCGGACCGACTCCCAAGAGCGAATCATGCCGTAGGTAATCGGGGCCTCACTGCCTCCGGTTAGCATAATATCCGCGATCCCGTACTTGATGAGGTGGAACGCCTCGCCAATCGCGTGTCCTGAGGATGAACATGCCGTGGCCGTTGTAAACGAAGGCCCCTGAGCCCCAAATTCCATGCAGATCTGCGAAGTCGCAGCGCTATGCATTATTCTGGGGATGGTGAAAGGATGAAGCCGTGTCGCCTGATTGGCATAAAGGCAGAGATATCCGCTATCAAGCGTATTTGCGCCAGCCATGCCGGTGCCGGTTACTACGCCGAAGCGGGGGCGCTCTTCCTCGCCGACCTCGATCCCGCTCGATTTCATCGTTTCCTGCGCAGCCAACAATCCAAACTGGCTGAAGCGGTCCAACAAATCCAGCCGCTTGGCAGAAAAGTAATCCTCAGGATTGTAATCCGGGACTTCGGCAGCAATCTGAACCGACAGAGAGGAGGGATCAAATTGGCAGATGCGCCGGAACGCCGACCGCGCCCCGAGCAAGTTCTGGAAGAAGGTTTCCGAATCTTTCCCTACCGAAGCAAAGACTCCAATGCCGGTAATGACAACTCTTCGCACGTTTCGCCCCTGTGATCGCATTACCTGGCCGTGGCTGGGGCTTCGCCCTTGGCCATCGCCACCAAGTCGGAGATGTCCTTGCCCTCCAAAACTCGTGTCAGACTTTCCACCACCTGGCGGACCGACTTCATGTTTTGCGCCACCGAGTCCGGGATGTCAATCTTGAATTCCTCTTCCAGGGCGAAGAGGATATTAACCCCGTCCAGCGAATCGATACCCAATTCCGCAAACTGCGAATCCACGGTGATCTTGCTTGCATCCAAGTGCTGTTCGCGGGCAATAATCTCAATCACTTTCTGAGTTGTATCCATTTCTGCTCCTCGGGATTTGGAGGTATGCTCCCTCAGGTGCTCCTAGGTGGAAATGCCGATGGGATTCCTTTCAGTCATTTGGGAGACAACCTGAAGCAATTCGGAAAGGCGAAAGGGCTTGTCGAGCAGTGCATACGCGCCCAAGTCTCTGGCTAATTTCCTCTCTGTGGTACTGATGAAGGAAGACATGAGTACGATTTGGTGTCTGGCATTTTGCTTGCGGAGGTTTCGAAGCAGGTCTAAGCCCGACTCGTTGGGCATGTGCAGATCAGCGATGATGATGGGGCAGTCATCATCCCGCGCCAACGCCTCGCGTGCCGCCAGCCCGTCGGCCACCGCCTCCACTTGCTGATATCCGTTGGCTTCCAAGACCTCACATAATAGGTCGCGGCTCTCCGGGTCATCATCAACAACGAGGATTCTTCCCATTAACGAACCACTCCTCACACTTCCTCAGCATGGGTTATGGCAATCTGTCTGCCAAGGATTGATCAGCTTTCTAACCTGTTGGCCGAATTGAAGTTGTACGGTGCGTTTGGCCCTTTGAGGCAGATTATAATTACCAAACGCAGGGATGACTGTGTCAAAATGCCACAGGATACTGACTTTCTGTCTGGCACGGGGCGGCGCACCCACTTTTGTTTCCTCTCTCGCCTTTGTGTCCATTGTAACCATAAGAAGAAGTGGTGGTTAGCAGACGCAAGAGCCCTTGAGGGTCGACTTCAGATGTGTCAAAATGCAACAGACGAATGCATGCTCGCGCGGCAATCCCTCAGTTTCGAGCACGGCGCTAGGTGACCTCGATGATGAAATGGAAGTGATGAGCCGGTAGGAGTCCTTCGGTTTGCACCCGCCACCTGCTAACCACTTTTCTTTTCAACAACATTCCAGCTTTAAAAGGCTAAGTACCTGTGTTTTCAGACACATTCCAGCTTCGCCCCCGAGTTTTCCTCGGCGGTCCTTTGTTTTCATAGATATTCCCGCATCGCTCGGTCAAAAAAAGAATTCTTTCTTGTGGACTGCTCACCAAGCGGCGCAAAATGGACTGGGTCAATTCACAATTCACTATTCGCTATGCTCTGCCCCTCTCTCTTCCCCTTCCGCCCCCTGAATCCTGAATCCCGAATCCTATCATCTACTACACTAGCCTATCTCGTTCCGTTTGTCAAGAGACAGGAAGTCTGGGTGGCGGGTCGGTTTGGCCAATATCCAGTACAGGCGTTTCACAGGCGGAATCGAGGGCCCACTTTATAGACGTCATCATGCCTCTATAGGCCTTGCTTGAGCAGGCATTCGTCTATCTTTCGGTATTCTGGGCCATCCGTGCATGCAGTGCAGGCCGCCGAGATTTCCTCCAGGACCGTGCGCAGCTTCCTGTCATGCAGTTGCACCGCCGGGTCCAGCAATGCTGACAGAAGCCTCAATAATTCACGAGGATGGTTTTGACTATGCTTCGATTTTGATTGGTCGAGTTGCCAAGCGACAAGGCTGAGATCAGCATGGCCGATGATTTCCAAAATCAGGCTCACCGCAGAAGGGAATTCAGTATCTGTCCGCAGCGCGGCAACTGCTATGTCCCGGGAGGCGTCCGGGTGCCTCAGTGCAAGATTCCTCGGCCAGGTATTTCTGAGCCACGGGCCGATGCGCTCCCGCCAAAGCGTGTCTGAACCAGCTCCCGCCCCTTCCATTTTCTGCCACAGCACTCTTGCAGCCGCTGCCCGACCATTCGGCGGCAGTGATTTCAGCACTTCGGCCGCTGGCTCAGTTTCGATCCATGTTGGCTGCTCGATGCAAATAGCTGTAAACCAGGACGCTGCGGTCTCGATAGCATCGCCAAGCTCTGAGGAGTTCTTCAACGAGAGTTTCCAAACCAGTCCTGCTCGGCGACACTACGCTCGATAGGAAGAACCTCACGTCGGTGAGTTCCGCACAAGGCCCGAACTGACGGCCGGATCGGGTTTCAGCGACGAGAGAGGCGCGGGCGGGAAAAGTGTCCGGGGCACGGGTCGAAAGAGGGTCAGTTTCGAGTTTTGGGATTCTGCGGAGAGGCAAAACCGGCCCGTTCCATGGCCCGTGGAAGCACCCAGCACTGAAAACTCGAATTGGACTCTGCATTCAGAGGCGGTCGGGTGAATGTTACCTGTCGACCGGGAAATGAAAGGAGAAATCCCGGAGAAATCCCGGTTGACATCTCATTGCCCGCGTGCTAGCTTCCTGGAGTGCTTGATTCTTCATGGGCGTCAGGCGCATTTGTCTCTTCACTCTCAGAATAGAAACCGAATGTATAAAAGGAGGGCCTGAAATATGCCAACACCTACCCCTGTCGCCACCGGCCTCGGCGGCGCCATCGGGTGCAAGTATATTCAGAGCACCAATCAACTGGTTTTTGTGGAGTGGGATCGCGGAAATGTTTCCGCGATCGACCTCGCCACTAAGTCTTACCACGTGTTGGGCACCGGCTACACGCAGCCGGAAGACATCGCGGTGACGGCAGACGGAAAAACGGCCTACATCACCGAGCGTAGCGGAGATCTGGTGCGCGTCAGCCTGTCGAGCGCCAACCGCTCGAGCGCCACCGTAGTGACCTCGGGTTTGAACTCTCCCCAGCAAATGGCACTGGATGAGGCCCACAGCAATGCCTACGTGGTGGAGTTCGCCAGCCCGGGGCGGCTGCTGCGCGTCAACCTTGTCACCGGCGTTAAAACCGCCCTAGTGAGCTCGCTTCAGAACGCCATCGGCGTGCTGTTGTCAGCTGATCTGAGCTCCGCCTACGTCACCCAACAAACGTCAACCAGCAAAGGTACGCTGACCCGTTACGACCTTGCCAGCTCAAGCGGCACGCTGCTTTACACGAGCGCCACGGCGCCGCTTTTCTTCCTGACTTGGGCCGACCCCTCGGAGAGCGCCCTTCTGGTAACCGAGCGCGATCCGGCCAATCAGGTCTGGCGGGTTGACTTAACCACTTCTCCTGTCACTGTCGCCAGCCTGGTCACGGGAGTTCCGGCCCAGCCCTCCAGCGTGGTCATCACCTCCCCCACCAACCTGCTAATTTGCAGCGACAGCGAGATAAGCGACCTGGACCTCACCGGAGGCGCTTTCAGCCCCTCCGGACCCGTGTTCCTAGGCATCGGGCTGGTGCCCATCACCAGCATCAAGAACAGCAGCCCCATTAACCCCCTAACCGATGGCTTCGCCACAACGGCCCCGGGCTACTACCTGCAGGTGACGGATTCGCCATTCGGCTCCTCGCTCACCTTGATGATCAACCACGCAGGGGTCTATGCGGCTCCCCTTAACGCCCGCTATTACCAGTTGCTGGTCGATGGCTCGCAACCTTTGCAATCCTTTGACGACTATCTTTGGAACGGGACAACGTTCGTTCTCCAGACCACAAGCCCGCTGCCCGGCGGTTTCTACCCGGTAAGAAGTCCGGGCCAGCTTTGGTACAACCCCACGCTCGGCTACATTCTGGATACCTCGGAATTGAGCAATGGCATCCATGAGATTAGCGTCAAATTGTTTAACGCCAGCAAGAGTCCCATTACCGTGTCACCAACCACCATCCAAAGCCGCTGGGTGCAGATCGACAACGGCTGGCCCACCGCCGCCATCGAGCAGGTTCTCCACAGTGGCACGCCCGTGGGTGCTTGCGCCATGGTGACGTCCGGAGCAGATGCGTTTACTTTCGTCATCACTGCCGACGACCCGGAACAGCATCTGCTGAGCTGGAACTTGACCGCCCTGTGGGGCGCCAACAAGTCGAAGGCCGTGGCCTCCGACAATTACAGCAACCACCTTCCCGGTCCGCTGTGGGCGGGCATTACCAGTACCGCCGTTCCTCCTGCGGCCGGACCGCCCCCTTCGGTGGCGCCCTGGGTTGCGGCTGTAACGGGTGATCCGACGTCCACGCAGTGTGCCCACACCTTCTATCTGGACGTGTGGGACCGGACCATTAACGGCTACAGTTACATCCATGAGTCTGACTACAGCTTTTCCCTCACCATCGACCTGTGATTGAAACATCTCAGGTTTCGAGGGAACGACGAGAGGATTCAAACCACCAGCCCACGGCAAGATTTCAGTGCCGTGGGCTTTCCAATCGGGAAGCCGAAAAAAGGAATACATAGTTGCGGGGACGTTGGGAGCTAGGAAGGAAATTACAGCTTAGTTTTTGTTAGTAGGGAGGAAACATATGAGCATATATCAAGGTCTGTGTGGCTACAACGGACAGCTATACGGCGCATGGAAGGGTGAAGTCGGGGATGACCGGCTTTTCTACTCGCAATTCAACGGTACCAAATGGGCTTCTCAGGCAACCATCGGTGGCAATAGCAGCGTTGGACCCGCACTGGCAGCAGTAGGTAGCTCAATGTTTGCCGCATGGAAGGGCGAGCATAGCGATGAGCGGCTCTTTTTCGCCAAACTTACCGGCTCCACCTGGGCGCCGCAGGCACAGATCCCCGGCGTGGCCAGCAGTGTCGGCCCGTCGCTGTGCGGATTCAGCAGCAAGCTCTACGCCGCGTGGAAAGGCTCTGCCAACGACCAGAGCCTCTGGTACGCGTCATTTGACGGTTCGAATTGGTCGGCGCAGGCGCAAATCCCCGGCGTCGCGAGCAGCATAGGCCCGTCATTGTCCGGCTTCAGCGGCAAGCTCTACGCCGCGTGGAAGGGCTCTGGCAACGATCAGCGGCTGTGGTACGCGTCATTTGACGGGACGAATTGGTCGGCGCAAGCGCAAATCCCCGGTGTGGCGAGTAGTGTGGGCCCGTCGCTAGCGGCCTTTGGCGGCAAACTTTACGCCGCGTGGAAAGGTGACAGCAGCGACCAGAACCTCTATTACACGTCATTTGACGGCTCGAAGTGGTCGGCTCAGGCGCAAATCCCGGGCGTGGCAAGTAGCATCGGCCCTGCGCTGTCCGAGTTCAACGGCAAGCTATACGCCATGTGGAAGGGTTCGGGCACCGACGTCAGGCTCTGGTACGCGTCATTTGACGGCTCGAAGTGGTCAGCACAGGCCAACGTTCCCGGCAACACCGGCCAGGATCTGCCACAGAACATCGGGCTCAGAATGCAGTATCAGGAGACGAACGAATGGTGTTGGATTGCGGTCGCGACGAGTATCAACCACTTTTACAATCCCGTCAGCACTGCGACGCAGTGCGGCATCATGACCACGGTGGGACAAACGATCAATAAATTTCCTTCAAACACGAGCGCCTGTCCTGATGCTAAGGCCATCGCATCCGTTCCAGGGTTGGCCGCTATCCTGGCAGACCCGTACACGGCAACCGCCGAGAATGTGCTCGACAACCCCAGCCTCGGCATACCGACTGAGTACATTAAATCTGGCGGTGTGGGCGACGCGCTCAACGTTCACGGCAACTGGAATAGCTCGGGCCCGTCTTCCCCGACGCTCCCGCAGATAGCCACCGAGATAAGCGCCGGGCGTCCGGTAGCCGTGGATATCGCATGGAATGGGGGAGCAGGACAGCATTGCGTCGCGATCGCTGGTGTACTCAATGATCTGCTTTTGATATGCGACCCGGCTTACGGTGAATCCGTCATCCAGTTCGAGTCGTTTCCGTCTGCTTACCAGGGGGGTGCTTTGTTGGTGTCTATGGCCCTGACGCAAAAAGGTTCCTGACAAAATGTATCCGGTTGGCCGCTCCGCACCGCGTACTGACGCAGCCACGAAGCCCGGAAGCGTCTGCTGGTGGCGCGCGGCGGAGCGGTTCTGGGCGAACGATCGGCCAGACAGAAGTTACGCTCCGGTTGTGTGCACAGGACTTTATTCACTCGTTTCACTACAAGTTGCGGCTGCTCAGAAAGTTCCGGCGCTGCTTGGGATTCAGCCTGAGAAGTCGCCTTCCCTGAGACTAGCCCGCTTCCAAGAAATCGAAACTGCTCGGCTCAGATCAGGCGCAGGAAATTCAGCCCTGACTCGAGGGCCAGCGTAGGACTGTTCGTAAAGGCGCTGACCTCGTAAGGGCAACCGATCTTACAACCCTTACAGAAGTCCCAGAGTGTCGACTCTTGGGCGATGATGAGCCGGGCAGCTTCCGAAGCGAAAATCTCCTTCAGAGGCGCCTGGGATTTGTGAAGAGTCTTAAATGCGCAAGGGAGATGGATGGAGCCGTCGGGCTTCATGGAAATCAACTTGGAAGGATGCCGGCACGGGAAGCTGGGACCGAATCCGCCCTTTCGGTAGAAGGCATAGTAGTGGGAATAGAAACGCACGTTCCTGGGATAGTCGCCGCGCAACTCACGCAAAAACAATTCCACCTTGTCGATTTCCTTCCCGTGCAATTCCGCGTCGGGGAGCATCTCTCCGTCCCGCATCACGTTGTGGATGGCTTCCGGATGCAACACCAGGTCCCGTTGCTTGCAAAACTCTGCCAGCTCGGGAAGGTCTTCGAGGTTTTCCAGGTTTACGGCGGCGTTGATCTGCGTGCTGAAGGGTTTTCGCTTGCTCAAAACGAATTCGAGGTTGGCAATGATCTTGGGGAGTGCGTCGATGCCCCGGCGCTTAGCAAAGCGCTGTGCGTGCAGTGAATCAATGGAGACTTCCAGCATGCCGAGTCGCGCCACCCCCTCCGCGTACTTCCGGATGAGGAGACCGTTGGTGGGCATGGAGGTCCACATACCCTTGTCCTCGGCGTAGGCGATGTAATCGCAGGTATGGGGATTCAGCAGCGGCTCGCCACCCGAGAAGCTGAGCGCAAAGATACCCATCCCGCAGAATTCGTCAATGCGCTGGAAGATACGCTCGCGAGCCGCCCGACTTTGCAGGTCGTTGAACTTTCCCTCTTCGCCGAAAATGCAATACTCGCAAAACATATTGCACATCAGCGTGGTTTCAAACATCACCATGTAAGGGAGTTTGAAGCCCGACCCGAGGTGCTTCAAAGCGCATTGGGCGATGTAGGTATACTTCATGGCATGCCCTGAGTTGTCGGCAGGGACAAACCTCCCCCACCATTCGTTTATTAACCCGAATTCGCAAATTGAGGAGCACTGCTCCGTCCCAGATCGGCAAGTCGTTTCAACCAAGCCCCCGCGCGAGTGGAACAACGCGCCTGAGAATTACTTCAGGCCGGGGTTTGAGCCCCTCTCAAGTAACCCCTCACCCGGCCCGCTTCCCGATGAAGTGCATCGGGACAGCGGGCCACCCTCTCCCCAAGGGAGAGGGCGGTTTTCCTAACTTCAGTTCGTTAAGCCCACACCCAGGATACCGCAATTCCAGGGAACAGAGAACAGGTTGCAGGGCAAAGGAACAGAGAACACCTTTTCGCCTAATGTCCCCCGTGTCCCCTCTGTTCCCTATTCCCTGTTCCCTGTGTTATCCCCTGATCTTGTACTCCTCAATCTTCCTGTACAGGGTTCGCCGATTGATTCCAAGAATCGAAGCGGTTCTAACCTTGTTACCACCGGTTACCTTCAAAACATGCGTCAGATAGCGCTTTTCCATCTCGTCAAGGGAAGGCAACTCCGCGTAGAAGCTCTCCAAGCGATTGTCCTCACGCGAGTCCCCGCACACCTTGGGAGGCAGATTTTCTGGCGCAATGAAGCCGGTGCGCGTCAGCGCCGCAGCGGCCTCGAGGGCATTCTCGAGTTCGCGGACATTCCCCGGCCATTCATAGCTCATCAAAGCGGAAAGCGCGTAAGGAGAAATCGAGAATCCTCTTCCCCGCTCGCCTCCGAACTTCTTCAGGAAATGCTCAACCAGCAACGGGATATCTTCCAGGCGCGCGCGCAGGGATGGCAGATCAATTTCGATGACCCGCAGTCTGTAATAAAGGTCCTGCCGGAATTTGCCTTCCTCCACCAACTCAGCCAGGTTGCGGTTACTGGCGGCGATGATGCGAACGTCCACCTTGACCACTTGGTTGCTGCCGATCCGCCGCACCTCCTGCTCCTCCAGGGTCCTGAGGACTTTCACCTGGAGGGCGGGACTCATCTCGCTGACCTCGTCCAGAAAAACGGTGCCACCGCTGGCCTCCTCGAAGATGCCCAGTTTGTTCTCAACGGCCCCCGTAAATGAGCCGCGCACATGCCCGAAAAGCTCCGTCTCCAGCAGCGATTCCACCAGCCCGCCGCAGTTGACGGCATAGAACCGTTCCGCAGCTCTGGGCCCGTTACAGTGAATGGCGCGTGCGACAAGCTCCTTTCCCGTCCCACTCTCTCCGCAAATCAGAACCGTAGAACGCGAGTCTGCCACCATCGCAATCTTCTTGTAGACTCCAAGCATCTTCGGGCTTCGACCCACAAGGCTAGAGAGTTGTCCCTGGCTCCCAAGCTGCCGCTTTAGGTTGCGGTTTTCACGGATCAGCTTCCGGTTGCCAAGGGCCCGGCTGACCTGCAATAAGACTTCATCAATCTTGAAGGGCTTGGAAATATAGTCAAAGGCTCCTGCCTTGACAGCCTCGATGGCGGTTTCCATGCTTCCGAAGGCGGTGATCAGGATGACCTCGGACTCCGGTTGGATCGTCTTGTAGGCGCGCAACACGTCAAGTCCGTTCAGACTTGTCCCCAGCCTCATGTCGCTTATAATGACGTCGAACAGTTCCTGCTTCCCAACCTCGAGGGCCTCCTCGCCGCTGGAAGATGTGACTACGCGATAGCCCTCCTCGCCCAGGATCTCCCGCAGCAGGTCCAGTGTCTCGACGTCATCATCCACGACCAGGATGTTGGCGTGCGCCGGCTTCACAGCCTGGTCGTTTTTTTCAATCTTTCCAGTCTCCAAGATTGCCCCCACGGGCGTCAGTGGTGGGTCGTAGGCACGGAAACGCATTCACCCCGCCTACAAGCTACCGCCAAGGGCGTAGGTGGTAAATCGTGTGTGAAAAAGGGCATCCACCCCCAGCCCAACCTACCGCCTACTACCACTGCATCCTTTACCCTTCACCCTTCACCATTGCCGATCCTACCACCACGCCGACTGCTTCTGCCTTCTCGCGGCAATCGCCGGGCAAAACCAACGTAAACGCAGTTCCTTGCCCAGGCTCGCTTTCCACATGAATGGTGCCGCCATGCTGGCGAATGATCTGGTCGCAAATGGCAAGGCCCAGGCCGGTCCCTGTCCCCATCCGTTTGGTTGTGAACATGGGGTCGAAAACATGGGCCATAGTATCCGGCGACATGCCCGCGCCAGTGTCCGCTACACGAACGGCAACTCCCCGCGCATCTCCATTCGCCGGCCGCGTTTCAATCCGCAGTTCGCCTCCCCGCGGCATCGCATCCATGCTGTTATTGATGAGGTTTAAGAAAACTTGCTGCAAATACCCGCCGTCCCCGTAAATCTTCGGACAATCCTTCGCAAGGCCCAGCTTGACGTTGATCTTCCTGAGTTGCAGGGCGGGGGAGGAAAGAAGCACCGCCTCCTCCACTACGCGCCGCAAGTCCACCAGTTCGATTTTCAATTCAAACTGGCGGCTCCAGGAAAGCAGTTGCTTGACGCTCCGCACAATGTTGTCAATTTGCTTTTCGATGATCTGGAGCCGCCGGCTTGTGGATGGGTCAGCATCTTTTCGGCGCGCCAGCAACTGCACGTGTCCGGATATGGAATTAAGGGGCGTCCCGATTTCGTGGGCCAGGCTGGCGGCGAGCTGGCCGGCAATAGCCCATCGCTCCGAGCGCGCCAGGTTCTTCTGGGTCTCGAAAAGCTCCTCGTTGATGCGCCGCAACTCTTCATTGGCCTCTGCCAACCCCGTTGTGGATTCCTGAACTTTGCCCTCTAATTCGGTATTGAAATTCTCAATCCGGCGCAGCATCCGGTTCAGGTGCGCCGCGAGCATACCGATCTCATCCAAGCTTCGCAGGCTCGCCCGGACGTGGAGTTGCCCCTTTTCAGCAGCTTCCATCACGCGAATCATGTCCTTCACGGGCGCCCTGACCGCCTTCAGGAAGAAGATGTGAACTACGAGCATGACCACGACCAAACTCGCCAGCATCAAGAGCAGGTTGCGCTGCACAAGGTCCAACGTCACGGCGCTTAAATGTGATTTTGAAACTTTCAGATTGAGGCAGCCAACTGGCTGGCCCTGGACGCGAATCGGGGTCGCGATAATCCAGAACTTGCCGTCCGGCGTCTCGATCGACATCTGCTCGTCGCCGGGCTTGAAGAACTCGTTGTAATTCTCCACATGCGGCAGGTTGTCTAGTTCCAGGTGCTCGGGCCCCGGGTTGGTTGTGGCCACCAGATGGCGAGCGGGTCCGTGGATGAATACATCGGATTGGACCACGCCCGGCATGTCATGCTCGACCTGTCGCAATGACTTCAGCAGACTATCAGGATTCTGCAGCCCATCCCTGCCCACCAATTGGTGAGCAGTGAGACGTGCCTGGGCCAGGCCTTTCCGGTAGATCTCCTCCTCCACGGGTTCCCGAGTCAGCCACATGGCAGTGAAGGTTGAAACCCCGACAACCAGGATCACGGTCGCCGCGATGATGAGGATGATCTTGCTTTGAAGACTAAATCGGCCAAAAAACATACGTGCGCTCGCAGTCTTGCAGGCTATCACCCTGCGTGGCAGAAAGCAACACACCCCAAGTGATTGAAGCGGCGCTTCTAACGCCCGGTATTCCACTCATTCAAAAAGGGTTCTCAATAGAACAGCGAACCAAAGTGCAGGCGTTGTGGCGGCGGGCTCCCGCAGCCCCATGCAGCATCGAGGCCCGGCCGGTAGAAGATCCGGCGCCAAACCCCTTCTCGTGCGGGGGGAGCGTCGGTCCGGCTGGATCTTCCCTATCCCCGTAAGTTCGTGATATTCGACCGGGCGCGCCTCGCTCCTGTTCGCGATTACCTTCGGACGCATTACCACCGCGGTTGGGACTTCGGCAAGCCTGACTACGAGCAGGTCTGGGAACGAAACCGATGACCTCTGCCACCATACACCCCTGGGCCGGCTCCCAGCAAAATTCCACATCACGAGGATGACAGGGCAGCCCACAAAGGCGATAATCTTTGCGAGGGCGAGGGACTACGCTGTCCTTTAGGTGGGCAGGGACGGCTGATCTCCTGTCCGCTGCCGGGCTCAAGGGGGGAGACCTCACATGGAAAACCGTGAAATAGCAGCCGTCTTTGAAGAAATCTCGAACTTGATGAAGATCATCCAGGACGACCCCAAATGGACTTTCAAGGCTGCCGCCTATGATCGTGCCAAACGCGCGGTCGAGGGTCTCCCTGAGCGGTTGGAAGACATTGCCCGCGATCCCAACCGGAAACTGACCGACATCCCAGGGATTGGCGAAGACCTGGCAAAGAAAATCATCGAGCTGGTTGAGACCGGGAAAAGCAAGTACCACCAGGAACAATTGGCAAAAGTGCCGGCAAGCCTGCTCGAACTCTTACAATTGCAAACCGTGGGTCCCCAAAAAGTGCGCTTATTTTACAAGCAAGCCGGCATCAAGAGCATTGACGACTTGGAGGCCGCCGTCAAAGCAGGCCGCTTGCGGGATCTTCCCGGCATGAGCGTCAAGTCCGAGGAGAACCTCGTGAAGGCCCTCGAGGTTTACCGCCGAGCCGCCGGACGCTTCCGGATGGATACGGCCTATGAAACCGCGCTACTGCTCACCCGCTACCTTAAGGAGTTTGAGGGAGTGGAGGAAGTGACACCCGCCGGCTCACTCCGGCGCGGGTGTGAAACCGTGGGGGATCTTGACCTCCTGGTCATAGGCCATAACCACCCCGGCATCGCGGACCACTTTGCCAAATTCCCGGGGGTCGCCCAGTTGCTGGCCAAAGGTGAAGACAAAGTGAGCGTGAAGCTCCAGAACGACATGCAGGTCGACGTCCGCCTGCTCGACCGCGAATCTTACGGCGCCGCCCTGCAATACTTCACCGGTTCAAAGGAACACAACGTGGTGCTGCGCGAGCGTGCAAAGAAACGAGGATGGAAGCTGAGCGAATATGGCCTCTTTAAAGGGGAAAAAGTGCTGGCCAGCCGAACCGAGGAAGAAATCTACGCCAAGCTGGACCTGCCGTGGATTCCCCCGGAGCTGCGCGAAAACTTGGGCGAGATTGAAGCTGCGGAAAAAGGCGAGCTCCCCAAGCTGGTGGAACTGGAGGACATCAAGGGTGACTTGCAGATGCATACCACCGCCTCGGATGGCAAAGCCAGCATGGAGGAGATGGCGGAAGCCGCCAAACAACTCGGCTATGAATACATCCTCATCACAGACCATTCGAAGGCCGTAACCATCGCGAATGGCCTGGACGAGAAACGCGCCGTGGAGAATATCCACCGCATCAAAGCGGCCCGCAAGAAAGTCAAGGGCATCGAAATCTGGGCAGGCGCGGAGGTCGACATTCTGGGCGATGGCAGTCTCGATTATCCGGACGAAATCCTGAACCAATTCGACATCGTATTGGTGAGCGTCCATTCCCGCATGAACATGCCCGTCGAGGAAATGACCGCCCGCCTTCTGCGAGCTCTCGCCAATCCTTACGTAAGGATCCTCGGACACCCCACGGGCCGCCAGATTCTGAGACGCGACCCGTTCGTTTTCGATCTTGAAAAGGTTTTTGCGGCAGCAAAGGAATACGGCGTCATCCTGGAATTGAACGGCAACCCCGAACGCCTCGACCTCTGCGACCGGCACGTGAAGCTGGCGCGAGATCGGGGAATGAAGGTCATCATCTCCACTGACGCCCACAGCCCCGATCATTTCAAACTGATGCGCTACGGAGTGGTGACGGCGCGGCGCGGATGGATGCGCAAGGAAGACGTCCTGAATACATTGCCACCGGGAAAGCTCCTCGAAAGCCTGCGGCCATTGCCGGAAGAGTAGTGACGAGTGACAAGTGACAAGCTCGTGCCAGGCGTCAGGTTTCAGGGGCCGGTAGAGCAGTGACCCGCCGCGGCGGGACGAGTGACGAGCAGAAAACCAGGTGTCACAGCCCAGGTTTCAGGGGCCGCAGGAGCAGTAACAAGCGCTGCGCGACGAACAGAAGGGCACGAAGATTCGCCAACCGGAATCCGTCAGCAGTTACTCGTCACTCGTCACTCGTCACTTTTTTGCAGCATGAATAGGAGACAGATGGACCTTAATTCATTTCTTCCCGCCGCCGTGATTTTCGATATGGACGGCGTCCTTGTGGACACCAACCCCTTTCACATTCAGAAGTGGCAAACGCTTTTGGCCGAACATGGCATCTCGTTTGACCGCACGGCGCTACCCAGACAGGTGCTGGGACCGCCCAATGATTCCATCCTCCGCCATTTCTTTGGAGACGGGACCACTGCAGAGGACCGTCGACGGCTTAGCGAAGAACTCGAGGCGAGGTTCCGAAGAGCTTTCGCTCCGCACGCCAAACCCCTCCCGGGAGTCAAAGGGCTGATTGCTGAATGCCAAGAGAATGGAATCCTCATGGCCGTGGCGTCCTCGGCCATAAGTAAGAACGTGGATTTTATTGTTGACGCGCTCGAGCTACGCGCCTATTTCCACGTTATCTTGACCGCTGACGAAGTCAAGCAAGCCAAGCCGCATCCCGAAATCTTCGAAAAAGCCGCCCATAAGCTGGGCCTTGTACCCGCCGACTGCGTCGTCATCGAGGACTCGTTCGTGGGGATTGAAGCAGCCAAGAGTGCCGGCATGAAATGCGTGGCCGTCGCTTCCACCTTTCCTGCGCCAGAATTGCGCGCCCATACGCATGCCGACCTCGTAGTCCAAACGCTTGAAGCGCTCAACCTTCAAAAGCTGCGGAAGCTCTTCTCCTAAATCCTGCACAATCAGATCGACAGACCCACACCTGTTATTGGAAACCCGGTTGTTTCCTGCATCCAGTTTCTGATTTCCCGTTAAGGTCCAAACCGCACCACGGTGAGCGTAAGGTCATCCGCTTGTGGAGCATTACCCACAAATTCCTGCACTTTGGCCACCACGCGGCGGCAGATTTCATCCGCCGGCAGGCCGGAACAACCCTCCAGGAAGTTCTGCAACGCGGTATCTCCGAGGAACTCTCCATCCGCCCTGCGGGCCTCGGTGACACCATCCGAGCAAATCAACAAAACGTCGCCGCTTAGCATTTGTGCGCCGGCGACTTCAAACGTCGTGCCCGGAAACAACCCCACGGGGAAGTTCGGGGCACTCAAACGGTCAACCCCGCCGCGGGCGCGGATGATCAGGGGCGGAACGTGCCCGGCGCTGACGAACTGATAGCTGCCGGAACGGTCCAGGACGCCGTAATGAATCGTGGCGAACATTTCCGAAGGTGCCCGCTCGCAAAGGAAATCGTTCACGCGTTGAAACAAGAGGGCAAGGTCCGGATCGCCGGCCGCCACGGCGGCAAAGGCTCCTTGCAGGTTGGCCGCCAACATGGCGGCGGGAAGGCCCTTGCCCGAGACATCCGCCACGATGAATCCGTAACGCTCGTCGGGCAGGTGCACCACGTCGTAGTAGTCTCCGCCCACATGTTCCGTAGGCATGGTGGTGGCGCAAACCCGGAAGTAGTCGCACGTCGGGAAGCGGGGCGGCAAAAGCCCCTGTTGGATGTTGCGGGCAAGGAACATTTCGTGCTGGAAGCGTTCCTGCTCGCGGGCAATGCGCAACAGGCGGGCGTTCTCGATGACGGTGGCGCCTTCCACGGCGAGCGTTTGCAACACCTGGCGGTCGAGCCCCGTCACCGCGGTGGGGTGCGAGCGCGTAACAAGATATATGACGCCCAGCAATTCTGGCGCCCTGATGTGGGTGGTTTCACCCTTGGTCTCAGAAACCGGCAGCTTCTGTAAAGGGACTGCAACGATTCCGCGCACTTCGGCACGGATGATCGTGGTTTCCTGGGCAGTGCGCCCAGTCATCTGGTCTTCCAGGACCACTTCTTCCTGGCCCGAGGCCGCCACTCGCTCCACCACGGTACGGGAGTAATCTGTGACGTCGCGCCCCAGGTAAACGCCGCCTGCTCCCCGAGCAAGCTTCAGGTGCAGGTTCCCGTCCGCCTCGAGGAGGAACAGCAGCCCGCGCTCCGCGCTGGTCAATTGCAACGCTGAATCCACGAGAGCCACCAGGACTTCCTCGAGCGCCGGGGCCCGGTGCATCATCTGGGCCATTCGGAGGAGCAACCCGAGGTGTTGAAGTTGCGGGGCCGGACCCGCCGCAACCTTCTCCAGCTTTTCAAGCAGTTCCGGCAGCACCGCTTGATCCTCCACGAACGAAATCGTGTAGGAATCCGCCACACCAAGATTGATGCGATCACCTGATTTCAGGGGGCAGGAACTGATCCGGTCATTGTTCACAGCCGTTCCGTGCCGGCTCCCCATATCTTCAATAAGGTAGCCGCTATCGGTCTTGACAATTTGAGCGTGACGGCGCGAGATTCTGCTGTCCAGCAACACCAAGTCGCTGTCGCTCTGCCTGCCCAGCGTAAAAGGTGTGTGAACGATTTCGACTTCGCGCTGGTTCCCAAATGCGTCACGAACGATGAGACGTGGAAGAGTATTCGCCATAGGTACCACCTGCCCGAACCGGACGGCGATAATTATAGCAAGGAACCCCGAGCAGCCCAAGCCTCGCCTGAAATGCCTTCCTTACCAGCTTGCTGAAGAAAGCTATATGCGTTGTTTTCTTCTTCCTCTCTCCCCTGCCTGCCTTCTGCGCCCTGGAGACTGGAGTTCTACCCCCACATACCACCTACCACCTACCAGATTGCGTTTGACAAACCCCATCACGACTTCTGATAATCGCAGTCTCTGGAATCGCAAAGGCATCCACTATGCAAAAATCACGGCGCATGCTTGAAATCTTGTTGGTTTGTGGCCTGACAGCAGCCCCCTTATTTTCATCCCAGCGCCCGCCGGCAGAGGCCGAGAAGACTGCTGAAAAGGTCCTCCTGCAAGCCATCATAATCGACACACACGCGGACACCCCGCAGATGATGCTGGATGAGGGCTACGACCTCGCTCAGCCGGACAGCCCTTTCATGGTCAGTATCCCGAAGATGCGGCAAGGGCACCTTGGCGCGGAGTTCTTCTCCATTTGGGTGGATGTCGACTGGCCGAAGAAGGACCTGATTCACCGCGCGCTCGATTTGATTGACGCCGTGTACGAGCAGGTGGGACGCCACTCTGACGTCCTCGGCATGGCCACGACGGCAGACGATATCGTGCGCCTTCATCTCCAGGGAAAGTTCGCCATCCTGATGGGAGTCGAGGGTGGCCACATCATCCAGGACGACCTCCGCGCGCTGGACATCTACTATCGCCTGGGCGTTCGTTATATGACACTAACCCACACCGCCAATACCGGATGGGCGGATTCCTCCGGCGACAAGCCCAAATGGAACGGCTTGACGGATTTTGGGAAGCAAGTGGTCGAGCGCATGAACCGCATGGGAATGATGGTGGATATCTCCCATGTTTCCGACAAGACCTTTTACGATACGCTCGCCGTCACCAAGGCGCCGGTCATCGCCTCGCACTCTTCCTGCCGCGCTCTTTGCGATGTTCCCCGCAACATGACGGACGATATGATCCGCGCCCTGGCCAAGAACGGCGGCGTCATGGACATCAACTTTTACCCCGGCTTTCTAAGCCCCGATTTCGACGCTGCATACAAGAAGGTTTCCCCGCAAATCCACGCGGATGAGTCCGCCGCAGAAAAGCAGTACGCGAACGACCCCAAGCGGCTGGCCCAAGAGCTTCGGGACATCTCGGCGCGCTACGCAACCCGACTCCCCACACCGAGTTACACTACCATCGCCGACCAAATTGACCACGCGGTGCAGGTTGGCGGCATCGACCATGTCGGCCTGGGCTCGGATTTCGACGGTATTGATGCGGCCCCGAAGGGCATGGAAGATGTCTCAAAACTTCCTGACTTGGTGCGCGAACTGGCCCGGCGGGGATATAGCGAACAGGACTTGAAGAAAATTCTGGGCGGCAACCTCCTTCGCGTCATGCGACAAGTGGAACGCGTGGGTCGCGAGATACGTTCTCAAAAATAGTAACCGTGACACCAAGACACTGCTGGTGCTATAGGGGTTCGCCGCCACATCACCAGCTCCAATCCATCCGGTTGCTGAAAAAGGCATAGGCATGTCATTCTGAGTTGTTGAAATATCTTTGACTCGAACTTCGCAGACATGGAGATGATGATGAAAAAACTGCTGACCATATTTTTCGCGATTATGTTTACCGCCGGAATCCTCTGGGGCCAGACCCGGACACAGGCGAGCGCCGGAAAGTCTGCGTCGCAACGCTCTGCGGCAAGACCCTCGTTGCTGAAACCCTCCTCTCTTAACGAGCAAGCTCCCGCCACTTTCAAGGCGAAGTTTACAACCACCAAGGGAGACTTCGTAGTGGAGGTCACACGCGCCTGGGCGCCGCTGGGCTCGGATCGCTTCTACAATTTGGTGAAGTACCATTTCTTTGACGGCGCCAGCTTCTTCCGCGTGCTGCCAGGCTTCGTGGCGCAATTCGGCCTCAGCGCCAAGCCCGAAATTTCCAAGGCCTGGGCCTCCGCCACCTTCAAGGACGACCCTGTCACGCAGAGCAACCTGGAGGGCTACCTGACCTTCGCCACCGCCGGCCCTAACACCCGCACTACCCAGCTTTTCATCAATCTCGCCAATAACCAGAACCTCGACGGCATGGGCTTCTCGCCCTTTGGCAAAGTGATTGAGGGCATGGACGTTGTCCAAAAGTTCTATGGCGGTTATGGCGAGGGCGCGCCGGGAGGAAACGGTCCCGAGCAGAGCAAAGTTACAGACGAGGGGAAGGCCTATCTCGACAAGAGCTTTCCGCTGCTGGACAGCATCAAGACGGCCGTCGTCGTTAAGTAGTCAGTTGTCAGTCATCAGTAGTCAGTTGTCAGTGGTCCGTGGTCAGTCAGGGAGGGCCAGTTTTCTCGGGCTGGAGCAGTTGGAAACCCACGCGCGGTAGCGCTCTATCTGTTTTTGATTTTCTATTTTCTATTTCCGAATTTCTAGCTTAACCTTCGACCTTTGACTTTCGACTCTTGCATCTATAAGGAGCTTCCCATGACCGATCTGAAGCCTGGCAAATACGCGATCTTCGCGACCAGCCTGGGCGAGATTACCTGCGAGCTATTCCCGCAACACGCCCCACAAACTGTGGAGAATTTTGTTGGTCTCGCGACAGGAACGAAAGAGTTCACTGACCCCAGGACGCGCCAGTCCGCCAAGCGGCCCTTCTATGATGGATTGACCTTCCATCGCGTCATACCCGAATTCATGATCCAGGGAGGTTGCCCGCTGGGGACCGGCACGGGCGGGCCCGGTTATCAGTTCAAAGATGAATTCGTCAAGGGCGTGGGGTTTGATGCGCCAGGCAAACTGGCCATGGCCAACGCCGGCCCGGGCACTAACGGCAGCCAGTTCTTCATTACGCTCGCGCCCACCACTTGGCTGAATAACCGCCATACCATCTTCGGTCATGTCGTGAAAGGCCAGGACGTCGTCGCCAAACTCGTCGCTGTCGCACGCGACCATAACGACCGGCCAAAGACCCCGGTGGTGATGAATTCTGTGAAGATCGTAGATGTGCCGTAGCAGGTAATTCCCCCTCCCGCCGTGGCGGGACGGGGTCAGGGGGTGGTTGACTGGTGTGCTTGATTCCGTGCCCACCACCCCGAGCCCCTCCTCTGCCGAGGAGGGGAGCTATCGATCTCAGCGATCGCCTGCACGAACGGGACGGTTTGATCCCCGGACGCCTTCGCGGCGTCGTATGCGCGGATGGATTCAAGCTCTTCCAACTCTTCGAGTAGTTCTTGGTAAACAGCGATGTCCAGGACAACGCTGATCCGGTTTCCCTGGTCGTCCACTACGTAGAGTTCCTTAAGCTTCAACGTTCGATTCCACCTTTCGATTCCTGACGGCGCCAACGGTGCCCCCTCCCGGTCAGCGAGCGCGACCCGGCACGTGAGCAACCTTGAAATCACAAGTATCAAGTCCGTTTGCGAAAGTCAAGTCGGTAGTCGGCGGCACCTAACGACCTAACCCCTCTCGTTAAAGGGTGGCAGCGGGGTTATCTCGGGCTCCTCCGCCTCGGGTGTAGGGGGGATCTGCCTCCGCAAAAGTTTCCCGTATATTGAGTAGAAAAGATTTATCGCTTGGGCCTCGTTCCGGCCACCTGACGCGAGAAGTCCCCCAGCTAAAGACCCAGCAACTATTGCACAGGTTTCGGTGGGGATTTTAGGAATGTCCTCTTCAGCCATTGTGATCCTCCAGATTTAAGTGTAGCACGTTCCCTGCCACCCCATTTTCAAATGACACCGCTAGCAATAAGCGCTTGCGAGATGTTACTTCGGGCAGTACTGGCATACAATAGAGGTCGTCCATAAACGGAGGCTCCCATGACATCGCAGACATCCAACATGCAGGTCGTACTCGAACGGCTGGAGAAACTGGAGGGGCAGAACCGCAGCCTGAAGCGAGCGGGTTCGCTTGGTCTGGTGGTGGTCACCGCGCTCCTGCTGATGGGGCAGACCCAGCCTGAGGGTCGTACCGTCAGGGCAGGAGAGTTCGACCTCATCGACGCCAGTGGCAGAGTCAGAGGTAAGCTGGGGCTTGGTGACCCGGGGAAGAGCCCCGCGCTTGACCTGTACGACGCCAACGGGTTTGCACTGGCGACACTGTACGCAGACATGGGGCGTAGGGGAGGGCTACTTCTAGACGATGCCGACTCAGGGGCGAACATTTCCCTGACTACAACGGCTCTTGTCGGCCCAGAACTGCGCTTCGCTGACACCCGCGGGGTCAGAGTAGCCCTGTCTCTGTGGCGGGAAACGGGCGAGGCGAGTCTCGTGTTTTACGACAAGAGCGGGGCGGAACTGGTGACCCTCGACACCGACCACATGGCGTTCTTTGACCCACACCAGCCTACAGGCGGCCCGGCGCGAATACTGCTGCAAGTCTTGCATGGCGAACCGGCCCTCTGGCTTGCCAGAGATGGCAAAGTGATCTGGCGCGCCCCGTGAGCGTAGGGCTGTTGCGCTGGGGCTCGCCCCCGCAAAACGTCAGACCCGCCTGTCAGACCCGCGTTGCCTTTGCACCCCGTTTGCTATAGCCTCTGTCGGGTTTACTCGGCATTGGGCGTGACGCCTGCAATGGTCGCTGGGGCCCGCCCGAATCTCGACTCTACCTGAACTCCCCAACAAAACGTTCGACGATACTGTGGACGTGGCTGATCACTTGCGTCAGGAATGGAACGACAGGCTCAAACTCGGCACCACCAATTCGCTCAAACGCTATCTGGCAGGAAAGCTCGGATTGCATCTCCACTTCAGGGTCGGACGGCTCAAACAAGAACTCTGTACCCTCTTCCAACGCACACGGGGGATAGCCTGTGACCGAGAAGGGCTCCCTGTTGAAGAGTCTCACGCTGACATAAGGCGGAAGAACGAGACAGACCGGAATCAGCCTGTGCTTGTCGGTATTGTTAAGGTCATGCAGCTTCCACAAGGGATCCTCGTCTGCGCGGGCCGACCGATGGTACGGTTGCACACTCTCAATGATTGTCTTAGCACTGGAGGAGACACCCTCTATCATGGACGGCGCTCTGGCCAGGTATTTGTCGCGGGCCGTAAAGATGGGAAACTGCCCGAGACGATTGGGTGATTGTTTGTTTGCGGCAATTAATTGATAGACAAGATGGTCGAGTGCGGATCGCAATTGGTAAGCGATTTCACCAGCGATCAAGGCCAGTTGGATCGGTGGATTGATGGGGCCAACCTGTTTAGCGAGCAGTCTGATTGTACCGGTTTCCGGGTTTCGCTCCTCGCGAATCGTATATGCATGTCGCTCAAAGTCTCTCGCGTCTCTGATGAGTTTCTCGACATGGTCTGTGGCCCTTTCAATCTTTGCCCCGACTCCATCTAGAGGGTGCGCCATCGCAATAGATTAGTACACCTACTGCGCCAAGTAAATAATCGCCGCATGATTGAACGGCAGTCGAGCGCGACAAGAAATAGCCCAAATTAGGGCAATCATTTACTTGACTCGCCCACTTGTTTAGAGTATGATTTAGCTCATGGAGAACAAAATCATGAGCGAACCAAAGACCCTGCAAGAAGCAATCATTTATTATTCCGACCCCGACAACTGCTTGCGGAAGATGGTTTCCAAGCGCTGGCCTAACGGTGTAGCCTGTCCAACCTGTGGCTCCGTCAAGGTCAGCTTCAATGCTGCGCGGCGCACTTGGAAATGCGGCTCTCATCACCCACGGCGCGAATTC
>Ga0182027_10002740_pt1 | contig 28273 bp, 23 predicted proteins | sample 712E1DmetaG_FD_121300 | JGI IMG/M metagenome (GOLD analysis project Ga0182027, IMG submission 121300) | Permafrost microbial communities from Stordalen Mire, Sweden - 712E1D metaG (Illumina Assembly) | ecosystem: Environmental > Terrestrial > Soil > Wetlands > Permafrost | place: Sweden...
CAATGGCAACCTTAGCCTTGAATTCCGCACTGTAATTTTGTCTCTTTTTTCTCATAATGACAGTAAATTTAAAGGTTTGTTTGTTCACCTTAACTTACTGTCCTAAATTTGGGGAGTATTATATTCTAAATGAGCAATTTCATACTTCCCACATGCAGTTTGAACTATTCTATTTTTACATACTGAAGTATTTGTATCATTAAGAAGAGGATCAATAAAACCACCTGAATGACACTGTTGCATTACAAAAATCATTTGAGCACATGGTATATTATGTACAGCAGCTACTAAGTTTGTTGAAGTATAGTTGTCGTGGCTGTTTGACGAACCTCGCAAGGGAATGTCTATAGATGAAACGGAATCGGGTAGCGATGGGACAAAATCTCCATCACCAGTCACATATACAAATAATTGATCTTCATTATTTAATGGCTCATTACCTATTAATCCACTTAATTTCTTAAAAGTTGTATCAATTAATCCACGATATGCAGCATTAGTAATATCACAAGTATCATCATTATCAAAATCACCACCCCATCGAGCTGAGTCGCACACCCCTCTAGAATATAATACAGTGATATTCTTCTTTGGATACCCTGCCTCTATCAATGTATTATAAATTAAGGCAAGATTACCCAGGAATGTAGGAGCATCTCCTTCGGAAATTAATACTGCATGTAAATGAGAGTTAAGACTAGCAGAAGTAGGATTAATGTCGGAACATGGAAGCGGCTGTGCAGGTGAAACTGGAATTTGTAAAATTAATTCATATTCCGTTTTAAAGTCAACCGGGTAAATGTCAGCGGAATCTATTGTATAATCCCCGTTGCCGGAGTCTACGATCACATAACGACAAGGATGGCCCCAATACGCAAAAGGATCGTCATCTGATAAAAACACCCAGTTTGAAGCATAGGGTAATGAAATATGTCTATTGTTTATTAAAATCAAACCATTTGGGTCTGATTTCGCGTCATAGGATGAATAGACATTAATATGACCCGTATCAGCGGTTAAGATCTGATTAAGTACAAGATCTTTTGCCTGTTCGCGGGAAAATTGACCAATTGAATTGAATGGTAATTGCAAGATGATTGCAACCAGCAGTAAAAATCGTAATTTTGTCATGGTATGTCCTCCGGTTTAATTGATTATTGTTTTTATTATCCGACGGACTTTCCCGTTTACCTTCAGGTAAGCGATTATGGGGCCGGGCTTGCATGGTTGAGAGCTATGATTCAAGCCCGTGCCTTTTTTATTCAGTAAGATCCTCCTTTCATGTTTTGATTTGTTAAATCAACAATAAACTTTCCCTGAAGGTTTAAACAGAAAGGCCCACGAATGAGAATTTGTAAATGGAATATATATATTCAATTTTCTATCTATACGAAATTTCCTTTACCCCGAACCTACCGGGCAAACTATTTTAACTTGTCCGCCTGTCCGCTTGTCCTCCTGAATTACTCAACCACCAACTTCTTAACCTCCATCGCCTCATCCGACCAGATTTTAATAAGGTATGCTCCTTTTGGCAATGAGCTTACATCCAATTCAATCTTGTTCTGATTTTTGAATGTTTCAGTAAGTTCTTGTTCTCCTTTGATATTAAAGATAGTTATATTTAATTCTTTTTGTGGCGGCAACGAGCCGGTAATTGTGATGATGGTTTTTGCGGGGTTAGGCCAGAGGGTGAAGAGTTCTGAAATTACTTTATGCTCTTCAACAAATGTTTCCCCTCCATTGCCGGTTTTTAATATGGTGCCGGTATGCCCTACAATATAACCGGTAGTTGAATCTGTAAAGCAAACTGAATTTAGTGTATTCCATGTTCCACTTGAATCTGCAGTCCAGCTATTGCCACCATTTATAGTTCTAAAAATATTGCCGCCGTCATCTACTATACAACCTTTACTTGCAGTTGGGAAATATATAGAATTTAAACTTTCCATTGCTCCAACCGGTAAATTCGTCCAGGTCATACCACCATCAATAGTTCTAATAGCTGTTCCGACACGACCGACAGCATATCCGGTATTGTCATCAGTAAAGAAAACCGAGTATAATTGCTGTGGTGTTTCAAAAGTTAATTTATTCCATGTTGTACCCCCATCAATTGTTTTCAGGATTACTCCATCATTATTATTACCGGGGTCGAGACCTACTGTATACCCGGTATTTGGGTCAGGGAAGCAAACAGAGTTCAGCTCATAGGTAACCGGGGTTAATGTCCATGTTAAACCGGCATTGGTAGTTTTAAGAATAACCCCGGTACTCTGATAATCTCCACCAACAATATATCCTGTATTTTCATCCGTAAAAACAACAGAATTCAATGAATGGTTTGTACCGCTGGAAATTTGAGTCCAGGTCAATCCATTATTCACTGTTCTTAAAATAGTTCCGAACATACCGGTAATAAATCCCCTGTTTGCATCGATAAAAAATACTGAATAAAGATCATCACCTCCAGTGGGAATATTTACCATTTTTATCCAATTCGTACCTCCATTCATGGTTTTAAGAACTTTACCATTGGAACCTACTGCAAAACCATTAGAAGCATCGGGGAAATTAACAGAATACATATAACTATCTGTTGTTCCTTCGGATAATGGTGTCCAGGTTAATCCGGCGTTGGTAGTTTTATTTATGATTCCGGGACCACCAACTGTATAGCCCATACTTGTATCAGGGAAATACATAGAATAAGTCTGTCCAAGAGTTGTCGAAAGCAACGACCATGTAGTTCCTGCATTTACAGTTTGAAAAATATCTCCAACTCCATCCAGTATATAGCCTGTATTTGCATTAGTAAAGAAAATCGATGTAAATTCATCAAAAACATAAAATCCTAAACCGTTTGTATCCACAGTCCAGGTTGTGCCTGCATTTATCGTCTTTAAAAGGACATCACCTGCAATATACCCATTATTAGCATCCGTAAAAAAAACTGAGTACAATGATAAGTTTGTTCCGCTGGATTGAGGATTCCAGGATGACCCTCCATTGGTGGTTTTTAATATGTCTCCATACTCACTTACAACATAGCCTGTATTTGGATCAGTAAAGTAAATGGAATTCAATTCATGGGTGGTTCCACTACTTAATGTGGTCCAGGTTGTTCCCGCATCTGTCGTTTTTAGTATAATTCCTATCGCACCTGCGGCATACCCATTATTATCATCAGGAAAAAAGATAGACTTTAACCCGGATCCTGTGTAGGTATATATAGTATTCCATGTTGTGCCTGCATCATCGGTTTTTAATATCAAGTTATCGGAACTAGTGCTACCTGCAACATAACCTGTATTGGCGTCGGTAAAGAATACGGAGCTGAGTATATTTGGATGCCCGCTTGAGTATATTGACCATGTCGCTCCTCCGTCAGCGGTTTTCAGGATTGATCCTGCCGCACCCACCGCATATCCCGTATTTGGATCTGTAAAGAAAACCGATTCCAAAGGATTGCCTTGGGGTAACGGGTTCTGCCATCGCCATTGGGGAAAAGCAAATATTGAGATAAATGAAAAACAAAGTAAAAAGGAAATCTTTTTCATTTGAAAATTTATATTATAGAAGAACGGGGTAAATATACAACAGCAACCTCAATTTCGCAATAGTGGAAAACTGTAAAATAGATTACGCGAAATTGCTATTTATTTTAATAAAAATTTTTCATGTACTTGATTAGCATTTACAATGTTTTAAAAATGGCGTACAATTTGTACGCCGGCAAAAATTTATTTTTGACGAATTTAGGAATCTTGTTGTATTAAATGAAAATTATTATTTGCTATATCTGTCGTAAATCATTCATAATATGCAAATTATATCATTATTTTTTATTGTAATCTGGAGCGGGTTTCTCCTTTGTGTTACCTGCCAGTAACCAGCAACCGGGTCTGCAAACGTACATCCGCAGAAGAGGCACCAACCAGGATATCGTACATCCCGGGAACTACAGAATAATCCTCAAATGCCGGAAGGTCGCTTACCGCTTTGCAAAATGTTACCGGTAGCCGTCCGGCCGGGTTAACGTCGCCAAACAGGACATCAGCCAATGCATTGCCTCCTTCTTCACCAGGATACAATACATCCGGAATGGCAGGTATATTTTCATTCGCATAAGGTCCGATTCCTGCGATGGATTTTATTTTCCGTGAAAGGGGAAGCATGTTGTTTTCATTTTTCAGGTGAACGATACTTTGTTGTGCAACTTTCCTGAAATAAGTTCAGTTTATGGGAGCTTGAAACGTTAATGACCGGGATTTTTACTGTCATGATCCTGTTGTATATGCACAATAAAGGTGGCGGTGAAGGATCATGGAAAGGAATAAAAAATCAGGATAAAACTAATTTATTACCTATAAAAAAAATCTTACCTTTGTGTAAAGAATTTATTGTTTCCAACCTCAAATTCAACCCTTAATGAAAAAATTTTCCTTTGCATTTGCATTGCTTTTAGGGCTATTGACTATAGCTGCATATTCTCAGAATGATAATAAAGAGAAGCTTCTTCTGCCCCCAAACTACCAGGTTGATACACGAATCGACAATATGGGTTACTGGGGTAAAATGGCTGAGATGGGACTCGTTCCTGTTCAACCCATGTACAGAGCCGCACCGGCAAAAAATACAGGCACTAAAGTATTCACCAATAAAGGTATCCTGATCTCTGATTCTCCGGACGTTCCCGTAACAACTCATGTGAATACGGAAAGTGAAAATTCGATTTTTGGAGACCCGGGTGACGATATGCATGTCCTGGAGTCGAATAATTCAACGCCGCAACCCAGTACAGGCGCCCTCTATGGAGCCGATTGGTATGATTCTTTTGATGGAGGAACAACCTTTGAAGGGTCCTATCAAGGTACTGGCTCAACTAATTGGGGCGACCCTTCCGCCTGTATTAACATGAGCGGAAGATACTTTGTCGGGTTCATCACCACCGGCGGTGACCAGGATGTTGCCTATTCAGATAATCAGGGGACAAACTGGACCATGATCGTTGCTAACAATGAAGGAACATCGAGCAACATCCTTGATAAAAATCATTTATGGGTGGATAACGGTCCTGACAGCCCCAATAAGGGAAACCTCTATGATGCCTGGATGCATACCGACAGCCAGATCCATATTTGCCGCTCGATCACAAATGGCGCCTCCTATGAAGCCGATGTCAGTATTAGTGCCGGAACCATGGCAGGATCCCATAACCAGGGTGTGAACATCAAAACCGGCCCGAACGGTGAAGTTTATTGTGCATGGGCTGTTTACGACAGCTGGCCCTCCGACGAAAGAGCCATCGGGTTTTCCAAGTCGACAGATGGTGGCGTCACCTGGAGCGCTGCTACACGTATTATCAACAATATAAAGGGAATTCGAAATACCGGGAGTGTCAGTCAGAATATGCGCACCAATTCATTTCCTTCCATGACCTGCGACCTGAGCAACGGCCCGAATTCCGGTGCACTTTATGTTGTCTGGACAAACATCGGGGTTCCGGGAGTCAATGCAGGAAATACAGGCGATGTCTACATGATAAAATCATCCGATCAAGGCGCTACCTGGTCGACCCCTTTGAGGATCAACCAGAATGCCCCGGATGGAAAAAATCATTATCTGCCATGGATCACCTGCGATCAGGCAAACGGTTATCTCAGTGTAGTCTTCTATGATGGACGAAATGTGCCATCCAACCAGGCAGAAACCTACATGGCCTATTCCACCGATGGAGGAAGTACCTGGACCGACATGAAGGTAAGTGATGTTTCTTTTACCCCGTCGCCTATTCCAAACATGGCTAACAAGTATATGGGCGACTACCTTGGCATCACTGCTTATAACGGGAAGGTATATCCTACCTGGACGGATAACCGCCTTGGCTATTGCATGACCTATGTATCGCCGATCTCACTGCTTATTCCCATGGGATTTGTTGGCGAAACTGCCGATTTCCTCAATGATACAACATACGGAAACGGAGATGGCAAGATGGATTATGGCGAAACCGAACTTTTAGGGCTTACAATGACGAATACAGGTACAGCCGAAGCAGATAGCGTGACCGTCACCTTGTCGTCAGATTCCCCGTATATCACAATTCTCGATAGCACCGCTTTCTATGGAAATTTCAACATAGGCGACTCCAGGACGATCCTGGATACCTTCAGGTTCAAAGTTGCAGATTCCATTCCTGCCTGGATGAATGTTCAATTCCTGGTTAAGGCGAAAGATAAGAATGACAGTGTCTGGACAACATCCTTCTTCATCACGGCGCATGCACCCGCTGTAACGATTATTTCAAAAACTATCAGTGACCCTCCACCGGGTGGAAATGGAAATGGCCGTCTCGATCCGGGAGAAACCGTCACCCTTAATATCCTGACACAGAATACCGGCGATTATGATGCCGTGAATGCCACCAGTAACCTTTTTAAGAATAATCCCTACGTTTCGATCACAAATCCAATCCAAAGCCTTGGTACATTGACCCCGGGCCAACAAGTTACCGTACCCTTTACAGTAACCGTTGCTCCTACAGCAGCCATCGGATCTGCCGTGACGTTCACGAATAACACCTATTGTGCTACCCGGCAGCATGATACAAAGACATGGGCAGAAAAAATCGGTTTGATCGTGGAAGATTTTGAAACCGGCGACTTCACCAAATTCGCATGGCAATTCCCGGATATACCCTGGACAATCTGCGACTCTTTACCTTGGGAAAAACTGCATTGCGCTCAATCAGGCCACATCTCTGCTACCGGAGGGACTTCCGGCATGACACTTCAGTACAATGTACTGCTCGACGATAGCATCTCTTTCCACCGGAGACTACGTTCACAGGCATTGACAGACAAATTGAATTTCTATATCGATGGAGCGATGGTCGGAAGTTGGACAGGAAACAGCAATGGTTGGGAATATTCTGCTTTCCCTGTTCTTGAAGGCCCGCATACTTTCAAGTGGGAATTCCAGAAGAATGATAATCTCACGATAAATGACTATGCTGCATGGCTTGACTTCATCGTCTTCCCTCCGGAATACAGAACAACGGTCAATGCAGGTGGTGATGCATCCGGATGTGCCGGGTTCCCATACCAGCTGAACGGCATGGCAATGGCTTATGATTCCCTGCTTTGGACAACTTCGGGGACAGGTGTGTTCAGTGATCCGAAGATCCTCAACCCGCTCTATACCCCGAGTCAGGCTGACATCACAGCCGGATCCGTAAATCTTACACTCGAAGCCTTCACTTCACTAGGCAATGACACCACAAATTCCATGACATTGACGATCGTACAGCCTCCATCAGCAAATGCTGGCGGGCCTCAGCAAATTTGTGCAGGCCTGACCTATACTGCAGCTTCCGCAACGGCTACGAATTATTCTTCCCTCTTGTGGACTACAAGCGGTGACGGTACATTCGACAATTCAGCCAATCTGAATACTGTCTACACCCCCGGGGCCAATGATATCCTGAATGGAAGTACTTACCTGAAGATTTCAACTTACCCGATTTCCGGCAGTTGTCCTGTCTTTTCCGACAGTCTTCAGCTAACCATCAATGCATTGCCAGTAGTAAAACTGGGTAACGATACAACGATCTGCGCAGGTCATCAACTCATTCTCGATCCTAAAGTGACTGATGCAACCGGTTACCTTTGGCATCCTTCAGGAGTTACTTCATCGACACTGACCGTTGATTCCACCGGAACAGGACTTGGAATAAAAACCATTTCCGTCGATGTGACCAATTCGAAAAATTGCGTAGGATCCGGAATCATCCACATCACATTCAAAGATTGCTCCGGAATCGGAGAGCTTAAGAATGTAAGCTTCCGGATGTACCCGAATCCCAATAACGGGATCTTTACCATAGAACTCAATGCTTCTCAGAAGGAAACACTCGACATCAATATTTTGAATACCTCTGGCGTCACGGTTTACTCGCTGAACAACCTTGAAGTTACCGGGTTTGTTTCCAAAAAGATGGATCTCGGCATATTACCGGATGGCACTTACCTGTTCAGGATTTCGAACGGGAAAGAATCCACCTTAAAGAAACTGGTGATAAAAAAATAGATCTGGTTTCATAACAAGTAAAATAAGAAAAGCTGTCACGGAAACGAGGCAGCTTCTTTTTTATTTTTAAACCTTCCGCCAGTGAGGGAAAAAAGTTACGATTGGAAGATTTACGCCTGCCTGCCGCAGGCAGGATTTCAGATTGAAGTTACGAATCCTCGATTTACGATTTTTTTAATTAATCGTAGATCGTCAATTCCACATTCATTCGGAACTCGTAAATCTTCCAATCGTAAATATTATCTTTGACCCTTCATCCATTTATGTTTGTTCCGTGACTGAGTATGACGTTATAATTGTGGGTGCCGGGGCGGCGGGTCTGATCGCAGCCGGCAGGGCTGCTGAACTCGGAGGAAAGGTCCTGTTGCTCGAGAAGATGGAACGGGCCGGGAGAAAGCTGCTGATCACAGGGAAAGGCCGGTGCAACATCACCAACGATGCCCCGCAAAGTGAGTTCTATGATCATATCTTTCCCAACTCACGCTTTCTGAAACATGCATTTGCCACTTTTTTTTCCGGGGATATCATTCGTTTACTTGAGAAGTACGGACTGGAAACCATTGTGGAAAGAGGTGGAAGGGTTTTCCCCGTTTCCAACAATTCTGCCGATGTTGTAAATGCGCTCCTGAAATGGATACATTCAAATCATGTCGAAATCAGATATGGACACCGGGTTGAACGGATGATCATTATAGGAGGAGAAGTGAAAGGACTTCTGGTCAATGCGAATGGTAAAGACATGAATATCACCTGCAGCAACATCATTCTTTGCACAGGTGGCTGTTCGTATCCTGCAACAGGATCTACCGGCGACGGTTACCGGATGGCCAAAAAAGCAGGTCACACGATTGAAACGCCAAGGCCTGCACTCGTACCCATTGAAACGGAAGGAGATATTGCACAACGGCTCCAGGGACTCAGTCTGAAGAACGTCAAAGCCATCGTGTGGGTGAGTGGAAAGAAGCTGAAGGAAGAATTCGGAGAGATGCTCTTTACACATTTCGGGCTTACAGGACCCATCATACTTAGCCTGAGCCGTTTCATTGTTGATGAGTTCCTGAAAGGCCATAAGGTTGAAGTTTCAGTCGACCTGAAACCAGCGCTGGATGAGGTTAAACTTGATAACCGGCTGTTACGCGACCTGGATGAGAATGGAAAAAGGAAGATTGATAACCTCTTCAGGTCATGGATGCCCTCTTCACTGATCCCGGTATTCCTGAAGGAGCTGAATATCGACGGACAGAAGGAAGGCCACCAGCTTCAAGCCAAAGAACGTAAAAAAATCCTTTTAATGATGAAAGACCTGAGGTTCCGGGTCACAGGGTATCGTCCATTTAAAGAAGCGATCATCACTGCCGGCGGAGTGGTGACTTCCGAGATAAACGCAAAGACGATGGAATCGAAGGTGGTAAAAAACCTCTTTTTTGCGGGTGAGATGATCGACCTGGATGCCGATACCGGTGGGTTTAACCTGCAGATTGCTTTTTCAACGGCCTGGCTGGCGGCGCAGTCGTGCATGACACCGCATTAATCAGCTTTCCTTAAGATATTCATGGCTATTTTGATCCCGTCGGCCGCACTGGAGACAATGCCGCCGGAATAACCGCTCCCCTCCCCTGCCAGGAATAGATTGGTAAACCCGGTGCACAGTCCGTTTTGCTCACGGATCACCTGTATCGGCGAGGATGTCTTGCTTTCCAATCCCAACAGGTTTCCCTTATCATAACCTTTTATTTTTTTACAAAAATCCACTAATCCCCGTTTGATCGAAGCTGTAACTGGCGGGGGAAGCATCTTCCAAAGGGGAGCAGGTGCAAGCCCCAGGGGATAGCTGGTTTCGGGAATCTTGTGGGGATCCCTCTCCCGGAGGAAATCGGGGATACTGCAAAACGGCGCCTGGTATCCTTTTGTAAAATCGAAAAAAGAAGCTTCCAGGTTTTCAAGCCATTCAAGAGCTTCCAGCGCAGTCACCTTATGGCCAGCAAGTTCATCGGGATGTACACCCGCAACGCAGGCGGCATTGGAAAACCGCCCCTTCCTGCCATACAAACTCATTCCGTTCACAATATTGATATGCTTGTAGGTTGCTGCAGGTACCACGGTGCCACCCGGGCACATACAAAAGGAATAAACCGGGTGTTTCCCATCTCCATTGGAGGCAAGGCGGTATTCAGCTGCTTTTACACCGGGAAGTCCGGCAACACCCCATTGTGCAAAGTTGATGTCGGACTGCAGATGTTCTGCCCGGCATCCGAGTGCAAAGGCTTTGGTTCGAAAAAGAACACCCGTTGCGATCAGCATCCGGTAGGTTTCATAGGAGGAATGTCCAGGCGCAACAATAAAATAATCAGCCGGTATCGAATCGTCTTCCGTAATTGCTTCCATTATTTTCCCGTCTTTGACGGCCATATTGGAAAGCGTTTTTTCAAACCGGATCTCTCCGCCAAGATCAGTATATTTCTTTCTGAGGATCTTTACAATACGTTTCAGATTATCGCTTCCCACGTGGGGATGTGTCATGTAACGGATCTCTGCAGGGGCGCCGGCATCTATGTATTCAGCAAGAAAAAAATTCCGTTCAGGAGAGATATGTTTGGAACGGGAAGTGAGTTTACCGTCTGAAAATGTTCCGGCTCCGCCTTCCCCAAATGAGTAATTGGCAACCGGGCTGAACTCGCCGGTAAGCTCGAAATTCGAGATGCCTGTTGCCCTCTTGTCAACCTCTGCGCCGCGTTCAAGGATGAGAGTATCAAATCCCGCCTTCTGCAGTACATAGGCTGCAAAAAAACCTGCCGGGCCGCTTCCGGCGATCACCACACGCTTATTCCTTTTGATATATGGAATATCAAGTGCTGAGTCCTGCTCCGGTTCATCCCCCGGTATTTCCTGTGAAGTGACGGCAACCCGCATTCTCCAATGAATATTTCCCTTTTTTCTGGCATCCAGGCTCTTTGATTCTATCTGCCAGGTGAAATCCCGGCTTCCCGTCTCCTTTGCGATCCTTTCCTTTAATTCATTTCCCGAATAACCTGTCGGAAGTTTCAACTCGATGCTCTTATAGCCCATCCGTCACAATGTTAATAAGCAAAGGTACAGCTATGTAAAATACGAATTACGAATAATTTCCTTTGTGAGCCTTTGTGAAACCCTTTGTGTTACTTAGTGGTTAAACCAATTTACCACAAAGGCAAAAAGTAAAGAACTTTATTAACTTTACAAACTTTAAAAACTTTACAAACTAAATGTCTGATCGATCCATGTTTGTTGGTGAGAACGTCATACGGCAGGAGCCTTGCAGGATCTGCGGTTCTATTGATAGTATAAAGATCGCGGAAACGGAATTCTGGGACCTCCAGCATAGCAATATCGTGCAGTGTACTTCCTGTAAGCTGATACAACTGGATCCGATGATTTCAGGGGAGAATACAGCAACAGGGTGTCATGCATATTACCTGAAGGAAATCCTGGAGACACCGGTTCATGAACAAAAACGAAACCTGCTGAGGAACTACCGCCGGGGTATTGTTTTCGCAAGGTCGCTTCGGAAAAAAGGATATCATCCTGAAACCATTCTGGAATTCGGACCGGGTTCGGGATATTTTTCGGCCGGCATTCAATTAATCTTCCCGGGATGCAGGATCACAGTGGTCGACATAGTGGATGAAGTATTGAAATTAAATAAGGAGATTCACGGATTTAACGTTTTCAGCGGCAGTCCTGAAGATATTCATTTATTCGAAGACCGGAAATTCGATCTTATCGTTGCACGGGATATCCTGGAACATGTCACAGACATTGGAAAGGTGATCCGGAATATTGCTGCATTACTGAACCCGGATGGCTTGCTTCATTTCATTACTCCAAACGGGAAAGAAGATGTCTGGGGTCATTATCTCAACTGGAAATTCCGAAAGAGACCTTCTGAACTCCTGATCAATCATGTCAATTATTATGAGGGCACCGGGTTGCTGAATTGCCTTACCGGCTCAGGATTCTCGAAGGTTGAATATTATACTTACCAGGTTAAGTATGCATTGAAGGGAAAAGGCTGGAGACATGCAGAAAAACTGGCAGTCCCTGTTTCCACCAAACGAAGCGCCGGTGAATTTATCAGGTTTCAGAAAGAAATCACCGAAGATCATTCCTTTGAAAAAAAAGAGATCCTCGATATATTTATCTTCCGGACAAAAATCATTTGGCTCATCAACCTTTACTGCCGCTTCAAGCATCATTGGCTCATCCATCTTGATCCCCGGAGAAATATTGGTCATGAAATTTATGGGGTGTTTGTTAAAAAATAATGAGAGGATGAAGATGTTTTGTTAAGTGTCCTTTATTTCCAGGAAAAGAATAGAACCACCCCGAACTGGAGGAAGACCATCAGGGAATTCTTGTAAGTATCATCCGGGGTATCGTAATATGGGATGGCGACGATTCCCACACCGGAATCGTGGTAGTGTCCTACGATGGTGCTTCCATAGATAGTAGTGTGAATGAATTTCTCTCGAAGGCTGATGCCGGTATAGATATCAAACCCGGCGTTAAAACTATCGCAGAAGCGGATCCTCGATCTATGGCCGATAAGCAGGTTCAGCCCGGCAATGTCTGCATGCATTGTCCGTATCTCGTATGCGTTTTCACTCCAATCGCTGTTGACAACCCCATAGGAATAAATGATATGATCGGCTGACAGTCCCTTATAGAAAAGTTCCGGGGATACGTAAAACGTTTTCCGGGTATTAAAATAATACCTGTAACCGAGGGAGACATAATACCAATTTGCCGTGTTGCGGTAACACCAGGCTGTAGGGGTTTGACCCAGGTCGATATTCGTGGCATCGGTCATGGAGGTGTAAGCGGGCTTATAACCCAGTTCCAGTTTGAAGCCATGGGTCGGGGTGATCCTGCGTTCGTAGGAGAGACGGAAATCCATAAAAGGCAATTCCGAGAGGGTAAAACCAATGAAATTGTCATGGTATATCTGGGTCTCCTGGGCCAATGCTCCCGGAACGAACAGGACCGTCAGGAGAAGGATGTGAAATATTTTAACAAAAGTTTTCATGTTAGTGTATTAAACAATTAAAAATCATCAGGCTTTACATATAAATCAAGTTCTCCCTGAAGGTTGCTCACCTTGTTGAAATTCCACTTGTTTGATCTCATGAAGTTTGTTTTTGAAGGCAATGAGCCATTGAGCAGAATACTGATATTATGAATACCCTTCAGAGTGTCTTGCCGTTCGGGATTGTCAAGATTATCCATTGGAAATGCCACGGCCAGCAAGGTTTTTTCTTCTCCGGGCGCAATCACGACCAGGGTATCCGTTAAGGTCATTTTACCTAAATAGTCATGCGGCCGCGGGGTGAAGTATACATTGATCAACGATTCCGTACCGTTAGAGACCTTGTAGAGATAGGGGTAATACGTTTGCCTGGTCTTCAGACAGGAAGAGAAGATCAATGCCAGGAGGACAAGGAGAAGTATACTTTTCTTCATGATGATGGAATTTATTTTCGAGTTACAATTTACGAATAAAAATTAAATATGATTTTTTTCTTTGCGAGCCCTGCCTATCGGCAGGCAGGTTTGCGTAGAAACTCTGCGACCTTTGCGGTTAAAAAAATATTCGGACAAAGGTTTCTCGCAGATTTTCGCTGATAAAACGAAGATTTTCGCAGAAAAACCTCACTATGGCACCACTGCATCATTTAATCTTTCAAACACCGCACACTGAATGCGTTCGCTCTTGAGGCCGGATACACCGACACACTCGGGTCATCTTCATTCATCCCGTGAGCCCACGCCTGTGTGCTGCTTCTTGTCGTTGACGACCAGAAAGACGTCGCAAATCCCTGGAAATCCCAGTCTTTGTTAATATATCTTGCCCCTGATAACAACGCATTAAATCCTGAATAACCAGAATATTTCAGCGGACTTCCTGCAAAGGCATTATTGATGTAAATGGCGAATAATGTATTCCAATCGGTTTCTGTTGGAATATGCCAACCGGGCGGGCAAAATCCCTGATCAGCAGGAGTTTCATCAAACAGCATCAGAACATTATTCCTGTTGTAAACGTTTTCTTCCCCAAGATTATCTCCATAGAATAAAATGTTCCCAAGTGAATCAGAAACTGTTAGTGTAGAAAACTGAGAATAAAATAAAGGCGAACAATTGGTTAATGGAACTGGTGAACCAAAATTAAACGTTATTCCTGCATGATGACCGAAAATCCAGTTGTTCCATTCACCTTGAGAAAAACCGATGAAAGGCAGGAAAATTAATAAGCCGAATAAGTAAATATGTTTCACATATTAGTTATGACTTGTAAAGATAAAGAAAATCTATGTAACAATCACATAATTTTCAAAAAAATCCACCTGTTAATATTATTGTAATATCAAGAAAGACAGGGATTTAGAAAGGGTTGCTTCGGCACTTCGTGCCTCGCAATGACAGTGGTTGTTGTAACTAAAGGAGATTGCTTCGTCGCTGCGCACCTCGCAATAACAATTGATACAATTACCCTAATCCCAAACCCCACACGGCGTTAGGGATTGAAGTGGAAAGCCCGGAGCGAGGAACGAGCGAGGACTTGGAACGGAAAGCCCGACCCGAAGGGAACGCCCAAAACGAATGAAAAATTAAAAATGAAGAATGAAAAATTATTTTTCTGCGATCTTAGCGCCTTCGCGCCTTCGCGGTGAAAAAAGCATTCGTACAAAAATTTCTCGCAGACCTGCCTGCCGCAGGCAGGTTTTCGCAGATGAAGCGCAGATTTCCGCAGAAAAAAATGATGATAGATTCGATCATCTTTCGTAATATTGAAAATGTAAAACCGAATCCGAATCACCATGAAAAAAATCAACCTTCTTTTCATCCTGGCATTGCTGTTTGCCATATCCTGTTCAACAGAAAAAAAAGAAAACCTCATCGACCTGAACATTCCCTGGAAATTCAAAGCAGGCGATAATATGGCTTGGGTTGCACCCGCATTTGATGATTCAAAATGGGTCACTATTCTTCCGAATAAAAACTGGGAAGACCAGGGTTTTGAAAAGCTTGACGGTTTCGCCTGGTACCGCATAAAATTTCTTCTTCCTTCATCCCTGAAAGAGAAAGCGCTGATGAAAGACAGCCTTCAGCTCCTGCTTGGACGTATCGACGATTGCGACCAGGTTTTCCTGAACGGTGAGATGATCGGGCAGAACGCCAAAACACAGACTATCAAAACCGTTCCCGGAAATGACTTTATTAAAGCTCAGGGAGTGTGGAATACCGAGCGACGGTATGTCTTGCAGGTAAATGATCCCCGGATAATGTGGGACAAGGAAAATCTGATCGCAGTGCGGGTTTACGACCAGAACGGCCTCGGGGGAATGTTCTCAAAACCGTTTGCAGTTTCCATGGTCAGTTTCAGTGATTATGTGAAATTTGACTTCACAAGAAACACCTTTGTTTTCCGCAACAACAATTATATCAGCAGGAAATTCACGATAGAAAACCGATCGGGGAAAGATGTGTTCAGCGGGACTCTATCTTTTAACATTATTTCTTATTCAAACGGTGCTGTTCTTTTTCATCAAGACACGATTCTCAGACTTGGCAGGAACTCAAAGACCGAAACCGGGTTTTCCTTTCAGTCAGACCCGTCAGAGCCTGCATTTGTTGAGATCATCTTTAAAGAAAATCTTTCGGGACAAAGTGTGAGCGAGAAGATAGAGCTTCCATACATTCTCACTCCTGCCCTAAAAAAAGAACCGGAGATCAACGGTGCCAGGGTATTTGGCGTAAGGCCCTGGTCGCCATTCCTGTTCAAGGTAGCTGCAACCGGCGAGGCGCCTTTAAAATATTATGCCAAAGATCTTCCTGAAGGATTAAAGATCGATTCGACCAATGGAGTGATTACAGGAGTTGTTAAGACAAGAGGAAATTACATTGTGAATCTTTCAGTGAAAAATACCGTTGGTACTGCTACACGGCAACTGAAAGTCGTTTGCGGCAACACCCTTTCCCTCACGCCTCCGCTCGGATGGAACAGCTGGAATTGCTGGGGGTTGAGCGTGAGCGATGAAAAGATCCGCCAATCGGCCGAAGCCATGAAAACCAGTGGCCTGATCGATCACGGCTGGACCTATATCAACATCGATGACGGATGGGAGTATATACACGACAAGGATGGAAAGATCCTGACCAATTCGAAATTCCCCAACATGTATGCGCTTTGCGCCTATGTGCATTCGCTGGGGCTCAGGATCGGCATCTATTCTTCGCCGGGACCTAAGACCTGCGGAGGTTATGAAGGCAGTTATACCTTCGAGGAAAAAGATGCAGAGGCATATGCTGCCTGGGGTATCGACTACCTGAAGTACGACTGGTGTTCTTATGGAAATTTATTTCCGAACCCGACGAAATCGCAGTTAAAATATCCGTACCAGGTCATGAAGAAGGCGATCCGCAAGGTGAACCGCGACATTCATTTCAGCTTATGCCAGTATGGAATGGGGAAAGTGTGGGAATGGGGCGCCGAAGTTGACGGGAACTCCTGGAGAACTACGGGAGATATAGAAGATACCTGGGAAAGCCTTTCCGGGATCGGGTTCAGCCAGGGAAAATGCTCGCCTTTTTCTGCTCCCGGCCGCTGGAATGACCCGGATATGCTGGTGGTGGGATGGGTCGGCTGGGGACCTGCACTTCATTATACCCGGCTCACCCCGGGTGAACAATACACGCATATTTCGCTCTGGAGCCTTCTGTCGGCGCCTTTACTGATCGGGTGCGACCTGAGCCAACTCGATGCCTTTACGATGAACCTTCTTACCAATGATGAAGTCATTGCCGTGAACCAGGATCCGTTGGGCAAACAGGCAACGCAGGTCAAGTCAAATGAATCCTATGAGATCTGGGTCAAAGATCTGGAAGATGGAAGCAAGGCCATAGGGTTGTTTAACCTCACAGAAAAGCCGTTAAATATCCCTCTCGACCTGAAAGATCTCAAACTGAATGGCCGCTTCAATATGAGAGACCTCTGGAAACAGACAGATCTAGGTGCAGTTGAGCAACATTTTGAGATGAATGTCCTGCCACACGGGGCAAATCTCATTAAAATAGCGAAAAGCGAAATAGCGAAATAGCGAAAATTATTTCGGTTTTTTTATCTCACTGATGGCCCAGTCAAGAGACGATTGTATCATTTCCATCGGGGGCATTTTTATAAATCCATTGTCCATCATGGAACGTGTGAGGCCTCTTGCATGATCGATATCTGCTTTCGCTTTATCAAAGGCTTCCTGCCATGTCATCTTGACCCTGGCAACGCCGTCTTTAATGGCCTGCATGGCAACGTCGGCAGCTTCATTCGGGAATACGCCGACTTCTTCCATGTTCGGAACGATATCTTCGCTGTTGATGCCTCGTTTTTCTGCAAAATCGGCTAATGAATGAGCCGCTGCAATCGCCATCTCATCGGTGATCTTACGCGCACGCACCAGCAAAGCGCCTTTTAATATTCCCGGGAAACCAATGGAATTGTTCACCTGGTTTGGGAAATCCCCTCTTCCGGTAGCTACAATAAAAGCCCCTGCTTCCTTGGCAGCATAGGGATAGATCTCCGGAACGGGGTTGGCACAGGCAAAGACAATGGATTTCGGAGCCATGGATTTCACCCAATTTTGTTTTATAATATCCGGTCCCGGAGTGGACAGCGAGATCAGGACATCAGCTCCTTTCATAGCTTCTTCCATGGTCGGGATCCGGCCAGGATTGGTGGATTCGCATAATTCCCATTTGCGGTAAAAACGTTTATCTGCCTTGATATCTTCACGGCCAATGTGCAACGATCCCTTGGTGTCGAACATGATTATTTTGGCAGGATCAGCCCCATCGGTGATCAGGAGACGGGCAATGGTGGTATTGGATGCCCCGGCACCATGGAGGACGATCTTCACCTTTTTAATATCCTTCCCGGCCAGTTTTAATGCGTTGATCAGCCCGGCCAGCGTCACACAGGCAGTACCCTGGGCATCGTCATGCCATACCGGGATGTCACATTCTTCCCGTAGCACATCCAGCACCCTGAAACAATTGGGCTGGGAGATATCTTCCAGGTTCACGGCGCCAAAGCTGGGCTGCAACATCTTTACAAACTGGATGATCTTCTCCGGGTCATTTTTATTATTTTCATCGCGGCTGTCGACACAAAGCGCCACGGCATCTACCCCACCGAGATATTTCATCAGGAATGCTTTGCCTTCCATCACTCCGAGTCCACCCGGAGGAGTGCAGTCTCCATCACCGAGAACCCGCGTGGAATCACTTACTACGGCCACAAAGTTTCCCCTGTTGGTAAGTTCGAAGGAACAATCGGCCCGTTCACGGATATTGGTCGAGACCTTTGAAACCCCGGGAGTGTACCAAACATTGAACCAGTTGAAACCCACCACCGGAGCCTTGGGAACGGTCTGTATCTTCCCGGAATAAAAACAATGGGCCTCTTGTGCAAGTTTTTTCAAGAACAGCGTTTTGGCTTTGGCGATCTGTTCCTGTGTAAAATCATCAGGAAACACCTCATTGAGGTTTTCCAGACTGAGTAAGATCTTTTTCATCTGAAAGTGATTTTTTGTAAAAATTATTTAAGTTATAAAGTTATAAAGTTTTAAAGTTATAAAGTTTATAAAGTTTTAAGTGTTAAGTTTTAAGTTTAAATTCCTGCATTCTGAATTCTGAATTCCCGCATTCCTAGTAGAGACTGAACCTCACGAACCTGCACTCCAGGGGACCGTTAAAGACCGTGATCTTTTTTGAAGGATGCAGCCCGATGAATTTTAATGCCTTCAGGTCAGAAGATATGATCCAGGCCTCGAATCCGGTGTATTTTTTCTTCAGCACATCCCCTATTGATTTATAAAAAGAGATGATATCATCGATCTGAAGCCGTTCATCGTAAGGAGGATTGCAGATGATCATACCTGCAGCGCCTATGGGCCGTGTATTTTCAAATGCTGCAACTTCCAGGTGGATCTGGTCCTTGAACTTTGTGAAACCGACATTCTCAGTTGCGGTAGCGATGGCCCGTGAAGATATATCGGATCCAAAGATCCCGGCATCCATATTCTGTATTTTTGCATTTTCCTCTTCCCGGATCTTGTTCCACAATTCGGGATCGAAGTCCGTCCACTTCTCAAATCCGAATACCGGCCGGAAATACCCCGAAGGTATGTTCCGTGCAAACATATTTGCCTCGATCAGAATTGTCCCGGATCCACACATGGGATCGTATAGCGGAACCGTTTTATCCCAACCCGAGAGCTGGATCAGTCCGGCAGCAAGCACTTCATTGAGCGGCGCAGGCCCGGTGACATGCCGGTATCCTCTTTTATGAAGCGATGAACCTGAACTGTCGAGCGAAACCGTGCAGGTTTCTTTGTAAAGATGTATGTTTATTCTCAGGTCCGGGTTGTCGAGGTCAACGGAAGGGCGGTTACCGGTTTTCTCACGGAAACGGTCCACTACCGCATCCTTCGTCTTTAAAGCAATATACTGGGAATTGGTAAAAACAGAAGTGGCATTAACCGCATCGACGGCCAGGCTGTTGTTGTTACTGATGTATTCTTCCCAGGGGATCTGTTTAATGTTATTATACAAATCTTCCTGTTTTGTGATCGGGAAAACCAGGACAGGCTTCAATATCCGTAAAGCCGTCCTGCAACTATAATTGACCCGGTAGAGCAATGATTTATCCCCTTCAAAAGAAACTGCCCTTTTCAGGATCTGTGTATTTGTGGCCCCTAGCAGATCCAGCTCCCTTTGCAGGATCTCTTCCATACCTGCCACGGTTTTGGCTGTATATACTGCCGATATTTTATCATTTTTCAAATTGAGAATTTTAGAACCGGATAATACGAAATGTCAAACGCCGTTTAAAAATACGAATATTTCCCCATCGGAAAATATAGGATTAAAAATGATTCTTACCTTTGAAAATGAAAATCCGCGGTAAAAACCGGGCTGGTAATATCAAAGAACTCCTCCCCAATTTCTGTTTCCGGGAGAGAAAAATTGTTGTCTGCAAAATTACAAACATTCATCTTCAACCAAACATCTTTATGACCGGGGCAACAAGAAATATTTTCCTGCTAACCCTCCTCCTTGCTTTCCTGGTCGGTTCCGGACAGGACATTTATTATGTTTCCGGGAAAGTGACCGACAGTAAAACAAAGGAACCGCTGGCCTTTGTTAATATCGTCATCAACAACAGCCAATATGGAGGTACCACCGACATCGATGGAAAATTCAGGCTGAGAAGTGCCAGTCCGGTCCGGCAACTACAACTATCCTATGTTGGTTACCTTCCATTCACCTATCCGGTCGGGAATAAAACTGATAACCTCTCGATCCAGATGACCCGGACGGAAATCGCACTGACGGAGGTGGATATTTTCCCCGGTATCAACCCTGCCCACCGGATCATCCGGAATGCCATCGAGCATCGTGATCAGAATGATCCGGAGAAACTCGGTTCGTTCTCTTACACATCGTACGATAAGACAATATTTACTGCGGAAGCCGACACTTCCATCAACAAGGAATTCAAGGATACCCTGACACAAAAGCATCAGCACGAAGTTTACCTGTTTTCTTTACCTTCGTCCGACACACTAAAGATCGACACCACAAGGAAAGACACGAACAATCTGGCACTAAAGAACTTATTAAACAAGCAATTCCTCTTCCTGATGGAGAATGTCACCAAGCGGAAATTTCTTGCTCCGGATAAGAACTACAACCAGGTGATCGCTACGCGGATGTCGGGATTCAAGGATCCTATTTTCGTCTTCCTTACCACACAGATCCAGTCATTTTCCTTTTATGAACCCTTCATCACCATCTTCCAGAACACCTATGTAAATCCGATCAGCAGCGGGAGCCTGAGCAAATACTTTTTTAAACTAGAAGACACGCTTTATTCCGCGAAGGATACGGTTTTTGTCATTTCCTTCCGGCCGAGGATTGGCACTAATTTCGATGGTCTGAAAGGTGTCATCTCGATCAACACGAACAAATGGGCCATACAGAATGTTATCGCACAACCCAATCATACTAAGGGAGGTCTCCGTATCAAGATACAACAGTTGTATGAACTTGTGGACGGTGAACATTGGTTCCCGGTCCAGTTAAATACCGATGTCAAATTCACGATGTTGAAAGTCGGGGGATATGCTGCAATTGCCAAAGGGCGAAGTTACATCCGCGATATCGTGTTGAATCCCGAAATGGTGAGACGTGAATTTAACCACCTCGATGTGGAAGTTGAGAAAGCGGCCACAGACCGGTCGGAGAAATACTGGAACCAATACAGGACCGACAGCCTTACTGCTAAAGATCGTAAGACATATCATATTATCGACAGTATCGGCAAGGCCACCAACTTTGACAAATATGCAAAGGGGTTCAAAACCATTCTTTCCGGTCGCATTCCTTTTAAGATCATCGATTTTGACCTGAACCGGATTCTGGGCTATAATACTTATGAAGGACTGATCCTGGGCCTTGGAATCCACACCAATGACCGGCTGGCCAAATGGTTTAAGATTGGCGGGTTTTACCAGTATTCGTTTGCTATTTCAACTGCAAAATATGGCGGAGATGCAAGTTTCCTGCTGAATAAGCGCAATGACTTCTCCATACATGGTGGATATTTCTACGACCTTTTGGAATCGGGAGGTGTGAATTTTTTTGACGATTACAATTCTATCCTTAGCGGGAATTTCCAGCCTCTGCTGGTCAAAAAACTTGACCGTGTTGAAAATGAAGATCTCTCTGTGACGATCCGTGCCCGGAAGTACTGGCTGTTCAACCTGGGTATTTCCCGTAGTTTTAAAAGGTCAACTACAACAGATCTTGCAACTGCCGTGGGAAATGCAGTCATCCTTCAAAACGAATTTCAGTTTACGGATGTTGTTGCAGCATTGAAGTGGGCCTATAAAGAGAAATTCATCCAGACTATCGATGACAAGATCTCGCTCGGAACCAATTATCCTGTGATCTGGCTGCAATATACACATGGTATAAAAGGCCTTCTCGACGGGCAGTTTGAATACAACCGTCTCGACCTGAAGGTCCGTAAGACATTCATGATCAAATATCTTGGAAAGCTTACTTTCCAGTTCAATGCCGGATATGTGGATCAGCCTGTTCCCGCATGCAACCTGTATTATGGAAATGCCAGTTACCGCCTGATTACCCTGTACGCACCGAACAGTTTTGCCACCATGCGGATGAATGAATTTCTTTCCAGCAAATATGCTTCCTTATACCTGTATCACGATTTCGGATACTTGCTTTTCAAAGGGAAGAAATGGTTCCATCCTGAATTTGCACTCTCCCAGAATATCGGATTTGGCTGGCTCGATCACCCGGAACGATACCGTTATGTAAATCTTTCGCATGAACCTTATAAAACCATGGATCTCGGCTATTATGAATCGGGACTGCTGATCAACAAACTGGTAAACCTGAAACTCTATATCATCGGCATCGGTGCATTCTATCGATGGGGGCCTTATTCAATGAACAATACCTGGGATAATGTTGCAGGAAAGGTGACCGTGATTTTCCCGTTCTGATTTTAAAATCCTGCCTTGATCAGTAAAATTAATCAATCAATGGCTTGCCTGGCTATCCGTATTTCAGAAAAGAGCAATATCTTTGTATTTCCGTGATGAAAACTTAGCGAAGCAATCTGGAATTTATCCACACTGATAACTACTAACAACATTTGAAGTATGAGCACCCTTTACGAGAAAAACAAACTTTTTTTCATCATCCTTATCATTTGTGTTATCGGTTTCCTTGCCTGGTATTTTTCTCAGATCCTCATCTGCATCATCATTGCAGGAATCATTTCCATCATCGGTTATCCCCTGGTTGAATTGTTTAGCAGGATTCATTATAAAAAAATAAAAGTTCCCCATGTACTTAGTGTTTTTCTTACCCTGATCATTATCCTGGTAGTGGTATTCGGTCTGTTGAGCTTTTTCATTCCGCTGGTCGTTAAGGAAACCAGTATGGTAGCATCCATCGATTGGCAGAAACTCGTGGATTTTTACCGGCCGGAAGTCCTGTGGCTGCAAAATATCCTTATCCAGTATGGGGCCATCACAAAAGGCGCGACTCTTGAATCACTCCTCAAAACCAACATCTCCCATTTCTTTGATCTCAGCATCTTTTCGAACTTCCTCTCCGGGGTCATTTCCTTTGCGGGAAGCCTTGTCTTCTATATTTTCACCATTCTTTTCCTTTCTTTTTGTTTTCTTCTCGATATAAGGATGCTACCCCGTTTTATCCTTATGCTGACGCCCCTGAAATATGAAGAACAGGTTAAACATATTATGATGAGAAGCAAAGCAGTATTATCCCGATATTTTATCGGCCTGGTCATCAATGTTCTGGTTATGATTGCATCCTATGCCATTGCGCTGAGCATCGTGGGAGTAAAAGGAGCCCTGGTCATCGCGTTCTTCGCCGGGATCGTCAATATCATTCCCTATGTGGGGCCGCTCATAGCAGTCGGGACAGGCATCATTCTGGGCGTTACAGGAGTGATCAGTCAGGGATTGTATGGAGCTACCGGAAACACGATACTAAAGGTCTTCCTTGCAATGGTGGTAGTCATCGTGCTTGATAATATCGTATATGGTCCAATGATCCAGGGGAGAAGCCTGAAAGTCCACCCTGTTGAAATATTTCTTGTCATTATTTCAGCAGGCAGCATCGGAGGCATTCCTGCCATGATTATAGCCGTACCTTCATATGCATTTTTACGAATCGTCGGAGAGGAATTTTTCAGCCAGTTCCAGATCTTTAAAGGAGCTGATAAGCTGGTAAGCTGATGAGTTGACGAGAGTATAAACTGGTGATCTGGTGGGCTGGTGAGTAAAAAATAAATGATACTTTAAAACTTTAAAAACTTTATAACTTTATAAACTTTATAACTGAATCCAAAATTAAAAACGGTATGGCAAAATCAAGTTCAAAGATCCTGTTGGCCGGCATCGCCGGGCTGGCTGCAGGCGTAGCAATCGGATTGCTGTTCGCACCTGTCAAAGGGTCGAAGACACGGAAAAGATTGAAAAAGCGGCTCATGAGCCTGGCCCAGATCATTGAAGATGATGTCACTGATAAATTTGGAGCACTAAAATCTGTATTTTCAGGTGAAGAGGAAGAAGAAGAGGAAGAAGATAATGTGCAAACCGAGGGTGAACATGAGAAGCCAGATAACCGTGACGTGTGACGCGTCACGAGAACAAACTTGTAGTATAAACAATTCGTAACAATACAAACTATGGAATCCCAAACATTAAAAGATGATTTCAATGAGATCTCTGAAAACGTCAAGGCTTACATCCGGTTGAAGATCGACATCCTTAGGCTCACCCTGACTGAAAAGGTGTCGTTGATCATATCGGCATTACTCATCTCGATCATTCTGTTCCTTGTTTTCCTCTTTATCAGTATGTTTATCAGCATAGCATTTATTTTCTGGTTTCGCGATCATGCAGGCCCTCTATATGCCGGAGCGCTGATTGTCGCAGGTTTTTATCTCCTGATTGGTGTCATCGTATTTTTCATGCGCAACAGGATATTTATTGATCCTATGGTATCGAACATCTCAAAAATTTTATTGGAGGAAGATGATGAAGACAAATAAAATTCCACGAAGTACGATCCGAAAGATTCATTCGATGCATGAACTGCAGTTGGAACAGGCACGGTTGAAACTGGAACTGGTGAGGACGGAAGATAAGATCAAGGCCAGTTACCGGCATTTCCTTTCTGCATTTTCATTGAGGAATATTTTTTCAACGGTAACCACCGAACTTATCAGTACATCCTCGATTCTTTCAAATATACTTGCCCTGGGGAAGAACTGGTTCAGCAAACGGAAGAAAAAGAAGAAGGGAGCAAAAGTGCCAGAGAAAACTGACGAAAAGGCCAGTAGTGAGTAATGATGCCTACCGGAATTCCCGAAAAAGATTTTGTCTTTACCGGAATAATTCAATTCAAGAAGAAACCTTTTATTCAGGATAGGTTTTCACTGCTTCCTGTTCTATGATTTCTTCATATCTTTCTTCCTGTCTGAATAATAATTACAGCGGTTTTCTGTTATACCATAATAAATTATTTTCTTACCTTTGCACACCAAATTTTCAGCCCAATGGTAATGGATTCAGACAAATTTCAGGGTGAAGGACTGACTTATGATGATGTGCTGCTGTTACCAGCTTATTCAGAGGTTCTTCCGCGCGATGTGGATGTGACAACCTTGTTGTCGAAAAACATTCGCCTTAATATCCCTATCGTTTCTGCCGCAATGGATACGGTTACCGACTCCACTATGGCGATTGCCATGGCCCAGGAAGGCGGGATCGGGGTGTTGCACAAAAACATGACCATCGAGGCCCAGGCCATTGAAGTAAGAAAAGTGAAGCGGGCCGAGAACGGCATGATCCTGGATCCGGTCACCATCAATGTGGGCGGCCTTGTGGGAGATGCCCTTGAGCTCATGAAAGAATACAATATCGGCGGGATTCCTGTCATCAATGATCAGTATAAACTGGTAGGCATCGTCACCAACCGTGATCTTCGTTTTGAGCGCGATAGTTTGCGCCCCATCACCGAAGTGATGACCAAGCAGGTTTTTACCACCAACGAATTCACGGATTTCGCAAAGGCAGAAGAGATCCTCCAGAAATACAAAATCGAAAAACTTCCCGTTGTTGATACCGACAATAAGCTCGTTGGGTTAATCACTTATAAGGACATCATCAAGATCAAGGCCCGGCCGAATGCCTGCAAGGATTCCCGCGGCCGTTTGCGCGTTGCCGCTGCCGTTGGAATATCCAAAGATACCCTCGACCGGGTTTCCGCACTTGTGAACGAGGATGTGGATGCCATTGTGATCGATACCGCCCATGGACATACCCGAAACGTGATGGACATAGCAAAACTGGTGAGAAATTCGTTTCCCAATATTGATCTTATCGTAGGGAATATCGGCACCGGGGAAGCTGCAAGGGACCTTGCCAAACTCAATGTTGATGCCGTAAAGGTAGGGATCGGTCCCGGTTCCATCTGCACCACCCGCATCATCGCCGGGATCGGTATTCCACAACTCTCAGCCATCTATGCAGTCACAAAAGCACTGAAAGGTTCTGGCATACCGGCCATCGCCGACGGCGGGATCCGGTATACTGGCGACATTGTCAAAGCACTGGCTGCCGGCGCTCATTCGATCATGGCCGGTTCTTTGTTTGCCGGTGTCGACGAATCACCCGGTGAAACCATCATCTTTGAAGGAAGAAAATACAAGACCTATCGCGGGATGGGCTCGATCGAGGCCATGCAGCTGGGTTCAAAAGACCGGTATTTCCAGGATATGGAAGATGATATCAGCAAGCTGGTTCCGGAAGGCATCGTCGGAAGGGTTCCCTATAAAGGTTCCCTCTCGGAAGTTATTTACCAGATGGTAGGCGGCCTGCGCTCGGGAATGGGTTATACCGGATCGAAAAACGTGGAAGAACTTCAGAAAGCAAAGTTTCTGAAGATCACTTCCGCCGGCGTTGTTGAAAGCCATCCTCATGACGTGACCATCACCCGTGAGGCGCCTAACTACAGCCGTTAACCGGATGAATACTTGAATACTTAGAGACTCTTATAAATATTAAATTAAATCAGTTCAACGATGAAAAAATTTATTGCGATTGTTTTTGTACTGTCGATCTTGATTGGAATCGGATTTCCGTTGAAAGCCCAGGTAAAGAATGATGATGTTCTCCTGACCATCGGGGGCAAGCCGGTCACAGTAGGTGAATTCATGGCTATTTATCAGAAGAATGATATGAAGAAAGGCGAACCAGTTGATACAAAGAAACTGGAAGACTATCTTACCTTGTACATCAATTTTAAATTAAAAGTGCGGGAAGCCGAAGAACTCGGATTCGATACCATTACCTCTTTTGTGACTGAACTCAGAGGATACCGTGATCAGCTTGCAAAGCCATATTTCACGGATGAAGCAACTATCGACCGTCTGGTCAGGGAAGCTTATGACCGGGAGCATTTTGACCTGCGGACCCGCCATATTTTCGTAAAACTGGCACAGGATGCCCTGCCAAAGGATACGCTGGAAGCCTGGCAGAAGATCTCGAAGATCAAGGAGCGGCTCATGAATGGGGAAGCTTTTGAGAAGGTAGCATTTGAAGTTTCAGAAGATCCCTCTGCCCGGGACCGCGAAGCCAATCAACAGCATCCCTTCCTCCCCGGAAACCGCGGGGACCTTGGCTATTTCACCGTTTTCGACTATGTCTATTCCTTTGAGAACGGCGCCTATAATACAGAACCCGGGAAGGTATCCCCGATTGTCAGGACCGAGTATGGGTATCACCTGATCAAGGTTACCAGCAAGCGGGAAGCACTTGGGAAAGTGACCGCTGCACATATCTTCATGGCCATTCCGAAAAATGCTATGCATGCCGATTCATTACGTATAGCCCAAAGAATCGATTCCGTTTACCAAAAACTGAGGGATGGCGCTAAATGGGAAGAGATGGTAAAAAAGTATTCAGATGACAAAGGCAGCGCTCCAAAAGGTGGGGTTTTACCCAAATTCGGTGTAAACCGGATGGTCCCCGAATTCATCGATGCTGTTTACCCATTGGCAAAAGATGGTGATTTCTCCGCACCCGTCCAGACACCTTATGGCTGGCATATCATCCGCCTCATCGAACGAAAGAGACCGGGAACGTTTGAAGAAGAAAAAGCCGACCTGAAACAGAAAGTCCTGAAGGATGGCCGGTCAGATCTGGCAAAGCAGGCCGTGCTCGCCATGATCAGGAAAGAGAGCAATTTCGTTGAAATGCCAGATGCACTGAAAGACTTTTATGCCGTGGTTACGGATAGCATTTTCGCCGGAAAATGGAATGTCGCCCTTGCCCAAAACCTTACCAAACCAATGTTCCAGATCAATAACCAACGTTATTCCCAGAAAGACTTTGCCAGCTACCTGGCGAAGAACCAACATAAGATGGAAAAACAGAAGATCACTGGCTTTGTGGATAGAACCTACAAGGATTTTCTGAATGACAACCTGATAAAATATGAAAACACCCGTTTAGAAGAAAAA
>Ga0182027_10002741_pt1 | contig 28266 bp, 28 predicted proteins | sample 712E1DmetaG_FD_121300 | JGI IMG/M metagenome (GOLD analysis project Ga0182027, IMG submission 121300) | Permafrost microbial communities from Stordalen Mire, Sweden - 712E1D metaG (Illumina Assembly) | ecosystem: Environmental > Terrestrial > Soil > Wetlands > Permafrost | place: Sweden...
GGATCTACTTTCAAAGCAGATAAGGAGGATTATTTAAATGTATTCAAGCTAATCATGCCGGATGAGATGAAAATATACCCTACTTCCATAATAAGAGGCACTGTCTTAAATAGATTTTATGAACAAGGGCGTTATAAGCCTTACACATTTGATGAATTGTTGGATCTACTGACTTTCTGCTTTTTAAATACACCACGCTACTGCCGCCTTTCTAGAGTTGTAAGGGATATACCGTCTCAGGAAATTGCTGCCGGAAATAAGCATAGCAATTTTAGACAAATTGCCGAGAATCAATTAATAAAAGAAGGAAAGGAATGCGAATGCATAAGGTGCAGAGAAATTAGAGGCGCAAAAACCCAAATGGATAATTTGTTATATGAAGAGATTGTCTATAAAACACCGTCATCACGGGAATATTTCATGTCGTATAAAACAAATGAAAATGATAAGCTAGTTGGCTTTTTGCGCCTCAGCTTTCCGCTCAAATCATCAGTCCTGATAGATGAACTTTCAAATTCAGCGATTATACGTGAAGTCCATGTCTATGGTCAGGTAGCAGGATTAAGCTCAAAAAGTAAAGATAGATCACAACATATAGGTATTGGAAAGAGTCTGATTCAAAAGGCGATAAAAATTGCAGAAAAGAAAAAATACAAAGATATAGCTGTGATTTCCGCAATCGGAACGAGAGAATATTACCGTGCACAGGGCTTTGAAGATGGAGATTTATATTTACATAAAGCCATTTAATTAATTTCCTTTGGGTTTGCCATTAAAAACCTTTGGCGTTAAACTGATTTTGAGAAGATTAAATATTATTAATCATTTATGTTGTATTTGACGTCTGATCACCGTGGATTCGCAATCAAAGAGCAAATAAAAAATTATTTGAAGAAGAAGGATATAAAGTTTGTTGATTTGGGACCATTTGTAGAAAATCCAACCGATGATTATCCTTTATTTGCGGTTAAGCTTGGGGAGGCAGTTGTAGCAAACAAAGGCCGGGGGATAGCTTTATGCAGGAGTGGAGTAGGAATGGCAATTGCTTTAAATAAAGTCGATGGTGTGAAAGCTGGAGAATCGTATACGGTTGAAGAAGCTAGACTGTCGAGACAAGATGATGATACAAACGTACTCGTTTTGAGTGCAGAAGAGTTTGGAGACGAAAAGGGGTTTGCTATTATTGATACATGGCTTAATACGCCGTTCAGCGGAGCTGAACGGCACATTCGCCGTTTAAATGAGATCGAAGAATATGAGGAAACACATTAATCCAGCAATACTTGTTCAGACTTTTGCCGAATACGAAAAGGAAATTGATATTCTGCTTCAAGTCACTGATGAGTTTGATGTGGATTTGATTGATTGGGCTCGTTCACCGCTAAAAACGCTAAAAGCAATAGAGGCTATTGATTTAAACCGTTTCGCCAAATTAAACTTTGACATCATGATGGATGACCCCCGCGACACAGCTGACTTGTTAATAAAGTCCAAGGTCCCAAATAGAATAATTGTAAATCTAGAGTCAGACTACGAAGTCGAGCCCATTATTAAGTCTATTAAAAAAGCCGGAATTGAGGCTGGAATATCATTGAATCCTGAGAATACTGCGGAGCAAGCTATACCATTTCTTCCATATATTGATTTTGTGCAAATCATGACAATAGCCCCAGGGGCCCAAGGGAATCCCTTTTTAAGTGCAAGGCTCGCAATTTCAATCGAGCTTAGAGACCTTGGCTATGATGGGTTAATTGGTATTGATGGCGGTGTTACTGAGTTGACGATCCCAATTATAAAGAAATTCCCTATAGATGTCTTAAGCGTGGGATCGTCCTTCTCACACGTAATTGATCCGAGTAAAGCTTATAAAGACCTTGTAGAATTATTTACCTCTCCGATTAAAGACTAGATCCATTTGAAATAAATCCGAATACATATCCGGAAACAACGTCATAAATCCTGAAAAGCAGCAACACACCAATTATTATAAGTATCACTGCACTTATTTTATACAAATGTTTTGTAAATCTTTTTATATGATGGATTCTCGGGATAATTGCGTCAAAAAATCCAGCCATTATTATCAAAGGAAATGAAATTCCAATTGAATAGGTTAAAAGCAGGACAATTCCATTTAGAATACTTTTATCTGAACTTGCAAGCAATAAAATGGCTCCTAAAATCGGGCCAATACATGGAGACCATGCAAAAGCATTGGTCGTACCCAAAATAAAAGGTGTAAAGCGAGAAGTCCCGAGATTCGCTACATTTACCCTAATTTTCTTCTCTCCATAAAGAAATGAAAAGGCCTTAATTTTGTGTCCGTATAGGACAAAAATTCCCAATATTATTAATATTATTCCATCTAATTGCTCAAAAAGGCTGCCTTTAATAATTAAAAACTTCCCAATTCCGGAAATACCTATTCCCATCAATACGAATATTAATGTGAATCCGAAAATATAGGAAAAAGTATTCTTCAGCATATTTTTTTTGCTGATAGCTTCTCCAAAGGAATTAGAAAAGCTTCCCAAGATTACCGGCAACATGGCAATAGAACAGGGAGCAAAAAAACTCACCAGTCCAGCCGCGAATGCCGTAAATATATTGACAGTCATTATTGATTTAAAACCTGATCAATCACACCTTTGAATGTAGCTTCCGCCTGTGCTCCAGAGACTGAATAACCAGTTACATTGCCGTTTGAATCAAGTTTCCCAATAACAAAACCAGGTGTGCCATTTTGGCCTGATGCTGTTGCATCACTCTCATCTGCGGTAATTTTATTTGCAATGGCGCTATCGCTCATACAACTAGAGAATTGGGTTTTATCTATTCCAAGTGTTGCAGCTTCATTTACCAGCGTATCTTTGCCCCCAGTAATTCCTGCTCCATTAGATCCTGTTGCACCGAATAAGTAATCATGATAGGTATAATATTTTGCATCACCTGCTAATTCCTGAACACACAAAGCTGCGCTTGCCTCTAGTGTTGATGCTGGATTATGTGCCGATACAGCAATAAAGTTTCTGAAGACATAAATTGCTTGTCCACTATCTACATATGCTTTGATCAAATCAGAGTAAGTCTGCTGGAAATACATTTTGCAGTATGGGCATTCGTAATCACTGAATTCTACAATTGCGATCTTAGCCTTTGATTTATCACCCATTACTGGATCGTTTGAAATTGTGGTGGCTGCACCCGACGTTATTCCTGTGTCAGAAGTTGCGCTTGTTGGAGAAACGGTTGAATCACCCGTGCTCCCGACTGCGGTACCTGCTAAAGATCTTATTCCAAGAAATGTACTCAAACTAATCATCAGTCCAGCGATCAATATTGCTCCTGGAACTAAAAGTTTTTCCAAATCAATGGAAAATGATATTTCTTTGGATGCTGGAGCTTTTGGCGAAACTGATCTCCGTACAGTTTTTCTGTTAGACTTTTTTTGTGGCATTGTAAAATTTTAATAAAACGTAAATCAATTATGCACTAACATCTGTTTTATGGCAAGAATGTTCCCCGATTCACGTTATAGTGGTAGAATGTGCTGCATTAAGAAAGATTAGTTTTACTTAAAAATTAAAAATCAAGTAATGAAGAACTACTATTATCAGCCCCCAACATGGTTTAAAAGTATGAAATACGCAATCCGAGGATTGAAAACCATAGTAATTAATGAGAGAAATTTCCGGATTCAGCTCGCCGTGGGCTCGCTTTTTATTGCTGCTGGCTTGATTTTCCGATTTGATCATAGCGAATGGATTGCAACTTGTTTTTTCGTAACTCTGGTATTAATTTCGGAAGCCTTCAATAGTGTAATTGAAGCCATCTGCGACTGCATCTCGCTTGAATATCGCGACACAATAAGATATGCAAAAGATGTTAGCGCCGGCGCAGTTCTGTTAAGCTCGATAGCTGCTGTATTTGGAGGTGTTGTTATAATGTATCCGCATTTACTGCCAATTGCCCAACAGATAATAAAGTTGATCTAGATCAACCTAAGTATCCGTTTCTGTAATGATTGATGCAACAATCCGTTTGTTGCTTTTTACTGTGTAAATCATCTCGTTGATGAATATGAAAAATTCGGCTAAATATGATTGATGGAGCAATCCCAACAGAACGATATGAGAAGATTTTCGAACAAAGCTGGCTTTTCAATGAAACAGCTAATGCTATAACGTCGGTTGCAGTGATTTCTGATATATCAGAATATGAGAGAAATTTGCCAGAACTTGAAGATGGTGTAAATGAATTATGCATTAGCGATTTTGATGGTGTAGTAGGGCTTGGTACAGTTGTATCTCTTTTTGAACAAATTAATTCGGGAATATTTTCTACTGGAGCAAATTTTAATGCTATATCGGATCAACGGAGAGCTGCACTTGTAAAAATTAAAAATCGCGGAGCCTTAATACTAACGACGAATAGAAGTCAAATTTTTAATAGACCTTTAGAATGGCTTGGTGCTAATCCAATTCAAGATGAAGTTCATGCAATAGATCATAGAATTGAAGTGATAGAAGGCTTAGACAGGCAGGATCCATTTTTAAGCAAAAAAAGTTATAAGGAAAAAATTGAAAGTTTAAAAGAAGCTATTGCTAAAACAGATTTCCCTGGAAAGACTGATGGCAAGAGAGTTTTGAGGTTTATCTTTGATATAAGGAATTTTTTGGCAATAATGAATGATGTTGCATTGGAAGCGGGAATACCATTAGAGCTACATTCAGTGAAGATGATTATTGACGCCTGCAAAGAACTTAACTGTGATTTTGACGAAATTCACATTGGGATAATTAATCCTTGGTTGAAAAGTGAACCCTAGTTTATTATATGGGACTGTCCTTTAGCTTTACCAGATAACCAAGCACAGTTGCCCCCACATGTAGCCCAACATACAAGACTATTATCAGTGAGTACCTCCACCATTCAAATTGGACAATTGGAAGCATGAATACTATTCCGCCTAAAATATAATCGATTTGGTCGAATGGAAACCATGGGGCTCCTGGCTTTAAGTTGGTTCTTCGTTTGAAGAAACTTTTAATTGCATCGCCTAAAAGCGCACCAGCACCAGCAAGTGTCCCAAGTAGGATAAGATTAACATTGCTATAATTTAGCCAGCTTATCTGTTTTACAAAATCTGAAGTGTTATAGAAATGTGCCTGTAATGCGACAGTTATCAATCCTCCGATAATTCCGCTGATCAGTCCCCTCCATGATTTATGATCGCCGAAAATCCGAATTCCTTTAAAAGTTTTATAACAGTCAAGCGGATAATTTAATTTCTTTAAGCCCGGCGTAAACATTGCAAAGACGGGCATCATATTCGCTACTCCGCAAGGTAGAAAGAACCAAAATGCTCCTAATATTTCAGTTACGATTGGGCTCATAAACTGTCAAGTAAAAAGTTTATATAACCTTTAGCTAGATTCATAATCATTTCGGGGATGATGATTCCACGCTTAACAATATTGCTTTTTTCATCCCAAAGCCAACGCGTATCAATGAATTTTATCCCATCATTACAAATCATTACATTGTCAGTTCGAAGAAGCCAGTTATACGCCTGGGTAATGAGATATTTGGGGCGGGTATCCGGAACTAGCCCGGTTTGATATTCCATCAAAAGAATCAAATATAATAAGACAATAAGTTCCCTTGTTGTCGCTACCGGAAGGCTTGTTTCATCGACTTCGGTCAAAACTCTTCCTTTTACAAATTTTTGAATGATAAAAGAAGTCAGTTTCCCTTCATTTTCCTTTGAAACGGACTTTCCATAGAGGGTATATTCTTTTGGTAGAAAGTTATGCAAACGGGAATCGGATAAAAGAATCTCATCAATCTTCGGATTAATTTTGAATTTGAAATGCTTCTCAACTTCGGGTTTATAAAATAGAAGGGAATTCCTTAAATGACGCTGGGCTGAATGAATCATCTCTAAGTTTGGATGATAATATTCGTTTTTTTCTGAGAAATATCCGAAGTATTCTGCAAACTTTAAATAAAATCCATATTGAGATAAAACCTCCTTAAGCTTTGGCTGGAATGAGTGAGAAAATATATTAAATATTTTTTCCACAATTTTGGTGTTTACTGGAATATGAACTCCTTTAAACAGCTCAAAGTCCATGTCCCATCTACCTTCCTTAACAACAAAGTCGTAATCTTTAAGCTTGTATACTCGCGAAAGAAGTCCTCTAGAAAGAAATCCCATCTTGTTAAGGTCAAAGATAGATAGAGTAGGAGCTATTTTTACGGAGTTTTCATCAGTTCCGTAAATCGCATATTTCTGGATCACTGATTCCCAATATTTTTGTTTTGGGAATAGCAAATTTTTTATATTTAAGTTTGCCATACTAGGCAAGTATAGCGGGGAGGGGGTAAAATGTCGAGATGTTTGTGGTATTCTATAATTAACATTTACTAACTAGCCATGATTTCAGATATTAAACCAAAACTCAGTCCAGTAATTAATTTAATAGCCAAGCCCTTCTTAAAAATAAATCCGAATATTATCACAATAACAGGTCTAATTTTTCCCGTATTATTTTTATTTTTCATGTCACAGAAAAACTACATTTTATCTCTGATTATGCTTATAGGTACAGCTTTTGATACGATAGATGGCGCTGTTGCAAGATTGACAAATAAAGTGACCAAATTCGGTGGCCTTCTTGATTCAACTTTGGATAGAGTTGCTGATGCTCTTATTATCATTGGATTTAGTGCTTCAGGGTTGGTGAGTATAAATTTGGTGATAGTTACTTTGGTCACATCATATCTGATTAGCTACATAAGATCTAGGGCGGAGTTGGCTTCTAACGGCGCATTTGTCCTAAATATCGGGGTAATAGAACGCCCTGAGCGAATAGCGTTGCTTGGATTAGCATTAATCTTCGCATTTCAACCTTTTGACAAGTATATGATTTGGGGAACGAGCATGTCTGGGATAGTATTTTATTTGCTGGTGGGGCTTTCAATCATTACCATAATCCAGAGGCTTATTGTAGCAAAAAAAAGATTATCAATGAGCTGATCTTGAAATTGAATAGCCGAGATAGGATAATAGTTTATATTATAAAAATTATATGCAACAAAGTAACACTCCCCAAACCTCTGCTTTACCACAAGTCCCAACGGCTCCGCTTGTGGTTATGCCTTCATCTGCGCATCCTAAAAACTCAAAATTCTTTTCGGTTCTAATTGGATTCTTAATATTAGCGATAATATTAACAGTTGGGGCAATAGCATATATGCTTATTTATAAAAAGAGCATTACTACTCTATTTTTAAATACAGACAACACTAGCAATATTGAACCCACATCTCTTTCTGACTCATCTTTGACAGCATATGATAGTATATCTCCAACTTTATTGGCGCTTTCTTCTAACCCCACAACGATGTTGGCTACAATAAATCCATCCCAATATGAGATTTATTATAGAACGGATAATGGAATATATGCCTATAGTATTAAGTCGAATAATTCGGTGCAAATTTTTGACTCAAATGACAGTGGGTTTATGTATCCTCTTGGGGGCAATTATTTTGCGCTTGATCAGTTTTCCGGCGGATCAAATGATTCTGCTTCGGTTGATGATATTTATGTTTTCAATTTATTAACGGGTGCTAGCACACATTTAAAGAGTATTAATGACACAACAGATACCTTTTATTACATTTTGAATTTCTTCAATCAGAATGACATGGCATTAATAAAGGAAGTCGATACTCCTGATGGTGGGGGTTATACCAATGTGAGGACAGCCCAAATCAGCTTATCAGGAAATGCATATCAGCAAGTGGGATCAGTGATTGCTCAGCCGGAGAGAGGTGCTGGGTACGCAGGTGATAGTCAGAGAAGTCTGGTATCTCCGGATGGTAATAATTTAGCTTTCAATTTATCGGCTGATACATCAACGCTCTATTTGATGAATCTAGGTACGAAATCGATGAAAAGTATTACAAATGCTAATATGCCTATTTGGCTTGATAATACCACTCTGATTTACCAATCATTAACTGATAAAAGGTTATATGAATATAGTTTATTAACCTCGAGTTCTACTTTGTACAATAGTTTTACGATGAGCATGAATGATGTTTATGGCTTACGTTTGTTAAATAGAACATTTGTGTATTGGCGCTCAAATGGTAATGTTTATACATTCGATCTTGATAGCCAAAGAGAGACCGCAATAATTTCTAATGCAACAGATGCCCATTGGGTGAATGCAAACTACATCACGTATAGTGCATTAAGTCCTTGCGTTGATTCAACTACAGTATCGTGCACATCAATGTATCTGGCAGATAATGTTTGGGTCTACAATGTAAATACTGGGGCAAAGGTAAAAGTTGCTTCCACTTCAAATTATTCGGTCCTAAATGATAGGGGAGTTTATTCATGCGAAGATATAACGTGTTCAGATTAATTAAATGGTAATTATTTTAGGAAGGAACACAGTTTTAGAGTCTCTAAGATCTGGTCAGCCAATAACTGATTTATATCTTAAGGAGGGTATAGGTATAGATAGTAAGGTCAGTGAAATTCTATCCAAAGCAAAAGAAGGCAAGGTGAGATATAGATTTGTTTCAAAGAGGTTCTTGGATAATATGTCGCAGGGAGCTATACATCAAGGCATTATTGCAGTCAAGACTGAAGCGGAAAGGATTTCACTCCAAAAGTTTCTTGAATCATTCAATAAATCCAATAAGTCTAAAGACCTATTTATAGTCTATATACGTGAAGCTCAAAACGAATTTAATGTCGGGGGAATAATTAGGAGTGCTGAAGCGGCGGGAGCAGATGTCGTAATTTTACCGCCCAAAACCCATCTCACGCCGCAAATGATACGTGCCTCGATGGGGGCCAGTGAGCATATGACGATATTAAATGAAAATATTTTTAACGCTATAAGACTTGCCCAAAAAGAATTAGTAAAGGTAGTCGCAATTGAATTAACAGGCAACCAGTATTATTTTCAGGCTGATCTTAAAGGTCCAGCTATGCTCATTGTCGGGGGAGAGGATAAATCACTGAGTAAGGAAATAACATCCAAGTGCGATTGTATTGTAAAAATACCTCAACTCGGACACGTAAACTCCTTGAATATGGGCGTGGCTTTTGCTATTGTTGCATTTGAAAAATTAAAGCAAGATAAATTTTAAATATGGAAATAGTTAAAAACTGGAAAGATTTTGAAATAATTGATGCTGGTGAATCAGAGAAACTTGAAAGATGGGGAAATTATATTCTGTGCAGACCCGATCCACAAGCTATCTGGAATCGTAATATAGATCTGTTAAACGAATGGAATAATCCAACTGCAGTTTATAGCAGAAGCACAGAAGGTGGTGGTAGCTGGAAATATACTTCCGAAATGCCTGCGGAATGGATAATTAAATATAATGATTTATCATTTCTAGTTAGACCTACAGGATTTAAACATACGGGTATTTTCCCCGAACAAGCCGTAAATTGGGATTTGTTGATAGCAAATATCTCCAAAAATATTGGTCAAGGAAGAAAAAATATTAAAGTTTTAAATTTATTTGGATATACTGGTTGCGCGACGGTTGCATGTCTTTATGCTGGAGCTGAGGTCTGCCACGTTGATTCGTCAAAGCAGATATTGACTACCGCACACGACAATATTCTATTAAATAAATGTGATGAAAGTCGTGTGCGTTATATTGTGGAGGATGCCTTTTCATTTGTGAAAAAGGAAGTTAGGAGGGGAAATAAATATGACATTATTATCATGGATCCACCAACTTTTGGACGTGGGAATAAAGGACAGGTTTGGAAAATCGAGAAAGACTTAAATGAATTTGTTGGTCTATGTTCACAAATTCTTTCAGATACTCCAATTGCTTTTATCCTGAATACTTACGTATCGGGACTTTCGGCGACATCTATCTCGAATATCTTACAGCTATGGCTCAAAAAGAAGTTTGATGGCGTTTTTTTCTCTGACGAAATTGGTCTGCCAATCACTTATGGCGGAAATGTTGATACGGGTTTGGTATTACCAACTGGAGTTTGCGGAAGATGGATCCAACAATAATCTTTGAGGATAAAAAAATCATTGTAGTCCGAAAACCCGTCGGAATGCTTTCGCAGTCAGATTTCACATCCAGATCAAATGTTCTGAATTGGGTCAAAAATTATATTAAAATAAAGTACAGTAAACCTAAAAATGTTTATGTTGGGTTAGTGCATCGATTAGATAAGGAAGTAGGTGGCATAATGGTATTTGCAAAAAATTCCAAGATTGCCTCAAGATTAAGTGAATCAATAAGGGAGCACGAATTCAGTAAAAGATATTTATTGGTAATCGAAGACTTCTCCATGGAGAATGGTGGTGTCCTGGATGATTATTTGATAAAAAATTCAAAGACAAATAAAACGATTATTGGAGATAAAAAAGATGGAAAATTCTCGTCGCTAAGATACAAATTAATAAAACACAATGGCAGATTTTCGTTAATCGAAGCTTCTCTTATTACTGGCAGATCGCATCAGATAAGAATTCAATTTGCATCGCGTGGAAATCCTATTATTGGTGATAATAAATATGGTGATAATAAATCGACTGATGGAAATACTGGGTTAGCGTTATGGGCTTATAAGTTATCATTTCCATACCCAGATTTATTAAAGGAAAAGATTGAATTTATAAATTACCCGCCAAACATCAATCCGTGGGATAAATTCAGCTTCCCACTATAACCAGTTTGTCCTGGGCCCTGGTGACACCTGTATAAAGCCACCTTCTCCATGTTTCATCATCCATTTTGGCAAAACGTTCTTCAAAGAGGATTACGTTGCTTGCTTGGCTGCCTTGAGCTTTATGCACAGTTAAAGCATAACCAAAGTCGAACAAATCTGACTTTAAAGTGCGATGCCTTTTATTTGTGAAATTCAATGATTCTTTGTTATTGAATTGCTCTGAAAGAATGTAACCTTTATAAGTTGCATCTTCATCATCGAATTCAATATGGGCAAATTTCGTGTCATCGTCGTTGTCTTCAATCGATTTTATGGTGCCAAGCATTCCGTTGTAGATGTTCTTCTCGTGATTGTTACGCAGGCAAATGACTCTGTCATTTGCCTGCGGACTATCCGAATAAAATCCCAGATTGCTTCTGATAAATTTATTTAATTTTAATCTAGTCACATTGTACCCGCATAAAATCAATTGGCCAGGGGTAAAGTTGTTTAATATTTCATTTATGACATCAGAACCCTCGTCTGAAGTTCTTGATATCTTTATAACAGAATCTCCATACTTTCCAACTGGAATAAATCCATCATGTCTTGCCAGTATTGAGATATCAATTATCGGATCACCCTTCCTTTGCCTATGGATTTCTTCAAGTTTAATTTGAGGTTTGCTCATTAGGTTAAATGAGCCATTGATTGGCGGAAGTTGACCGTGGTCTCCAACAGCCAGTATGGGGATATGATACCCGAGTAAGTCATTCCAAATACTTTGATCTATCATCGAAGCCTCATCAGCAATGATCAAGTCAAAATTAATTTTCTCCTTCTTTTCCCAGCCAACTATATCTTGGCCATTATTTACAATTGGAGAATAGATCAAAGAATGGATCGTGCTTATGTTGTCAGATTTATAAATAAATTTATTTTCAACGAGCGTCTGTTTTAAAACGCGGGTGGCTTTTCCAGTAAAACTGCAAAAAGCAACCTTCGCATCTTTTTTTTCTTTATTCAATAAACCTCGGAACAAAGCTATCAGGGTCGTTTTTCCCGTCCCCGCATAACCACCGAGTGTAAGGAAAGGGCTTCTGGATTTCGATAAATACCAATCAGTGATTGTCTTTAGCGCTTTATCCTGATCTTTGGTTAATTTGATCACTATGGTCTATAGATTTTACTAAACTTATTCGCCATGTAACTAGCCCAAGGCTCTATTGATATGGCTTTTCCAGTGAATTTCTGCGATACATCCTTGTAAGAATAAGTTCCGCCATATTGATGAATATTTTCCTTCAGCCAGTTTTGTATCTTGCTGATGTTTCCAGGCTTGAATACATTGTCTGTTGCGGATCCGAGTTTTTCCTTCATTTTCTCGTAAATAATAGATGATAGTATTGTTCCAAATGAATAACTTGGGAAATACCCGACAGCACCAATACTCCAATGGATATCCTGTAAAATGCCTTCAGATAATTTCTTGGGACGTATATGCAAATATTTTTCATATAGACCATTCCATAGCTCTACTGCGTCAGAAACTTTAACTCTGCAATTTAACAAGTCTTTTTCGACCTCATACCTTATCAAAATATGGTAGTGATAGGTTAATTCATCAGCCTCAATCCTGACTAATGATGGTGCAACTCTGTTTACTTGATCATATACTTCGCTGGCAGTCAGATGCTTGTAGTCTCCACCAAGTAGATTAATTTTTGGAGTAAGCCATTTTACAAAACCCATATTCCTGCCGATTAAATTTTCCCAAAGCCTTGACTGTGATTCATGAAGTCCATAACTAATGTCATCAAAAATCGGAGTATATTCCAACTCTGGTGATATTTGATGCCCAAATAGTCCATGTCCATATTCATGTACGGTTGAGTAAATAGCAGAAAATGGGGATGATTTATTGTAGTTGGTTGTTATTCTGATATCGTTCAATGCAATTGCATTAGTGAATGGATGCGAAGATTCATCAATCCTGATAAAAGTCTTATCTGCTCTAAATTCACTGAGAATATCTGCGACAATTCCTTTTAAAGCTTCGATTGAAAATTCATCAGATAATTCCTTAATCTTACTGATACCCGAAATATCAAAATGAGATAGTGTTTTCTGCAGTTCCGTAAAATAACTGTCATAGTCATTCATGGTCATTTCGGGCTCATAATCCTCTATGAGGGCTTCATAAGGATTTTCTTTGTAGCCCAAATAGCCCGCTGCCTCTCTGGAGTAGGTAAATATTTTTTCTAGATATGGCTTAAACATTTCAAAATCATTCTCTGACTTAGCCTTTGCCCATACGGTTGATGCTGTGGAGGTCAATGCCGCAAACCTATTCACAAACTCACTTGGAAGCTTTGTGTATTTATCATATTTATGGCGTAGCCGATTGACTATCATTGCTTCAGTAACTGTCAATTTCTTATCTTCTGGATCAATGTCGAGCAGCGCTTTGGCAAAGTCTTTTTCTAAAAATAGTTTCTGGATAAGACCTTCTATATTTCCTGTGGAAAATCCACGTGCTGTAACTCCTTCACTTGGCATAAAAGTCTCTGTATCCCAACTTGAAAGCAAAAGCATATATTTGAGAGAGTAAATTGGTTTATATTGCTCAAGAAGGAGTTTTATTCTTTTATCTTTAATAAACATATGAAAATAGGTAACATGTATCTGATATTAACATATTAATAGAATTTTGCGGATGAGTAAAAAGGTATACTTTGTTTCAAATGTAATAATATTTTTGATCTTTGTGATTTTTTACCTAATTCCAGGGATTGATCAGGGTGGATGGATATCTTCATTAGTTAAAAATGTTCCGTTGGCATATTTAATCTGTATAACCGCCATTGGTCAGTTTTGCCTTGCATTCATTTTGTTCGAATACAAAAAGTTAATACTGAAATATTTGAACAGATATGAGTTTATTTTAAAAAAGCGTTGGTTTTATATAGTTCTAACAATAATTTTCGCGCTGTTTTTCTTTTCGCTTGGTGTTAAACGTTATTACAACCTGCAAACAGGCCTATTTGATTTCGGACTAGAACATCAAGTGGTCTGGAATACTTCTCAAGGCCGGTGGTTTGGAGCAAGTGTGGAGGTAAACAATTATCTGGCCGATCATGTGTCTCTATTGACTGTCATTCCGGCCGCACTTTACAGAATAATACCTTCACCATTGTTGTTGATCGCATTACAAAGCATATGTGTCCTAATATCAGCGATTGCAATAAAAAAGATCGCTGACCGCGAATTAAAAAAGCCGCTGCTTAGCCTTGCAATTTATTTGATGTTTATTTTCTATATTGGAGTATCGGGGCTCTTATTAGATGATTATCATCCAGTTGTACTCTCATTACCATTTTTGGCGTGGGGAATTTATTTGATGGAAAGTGAACGATTTAGAAAACTAGCTATAGTGCTATTGATAATTGGGGCATTTGGAAAAGAAGATATGGCAATTTTTGTTGGAGCATTGGGGCTATATTACTGGCTTGTAAGAAAGAGATTAAAAACCGGTATTCCATTGGCAATATTTGGATTCTTGTGGGGGGCGTTATGTGTTGCTGTGATAATACCTTTCTTGCGCGGGGCTCCATCAGACACGCTTGCGCGCTATGGGGGATTATCTATTATCTTTTCGTCACTTAATTTAAAGGGAATTTATATAATTAGACTATTATTCCCGGTCTTATTTGTTGTATTGCTGGCGCCAAATATCATGTGGGTTCTTATTCCGAATTTGGCTATTAATCTTGTATCAGGTTATCCGGGGCAGCTTTCGGCGGTAAATCAGTATGACATCGCAACAAGCATAATCATATTCATTTCGCTGATTGAATTTTTAAAGAGAAGGAAAGCGGCGGGAAAGGCTTTGTATTATATCCTTGCCTTGCTGCTAATTGTAAATTTAATGTTATTGTCGGGGCACCTTTCCCGTCGCTACTTGTTTACACCTGTGACGCGTTATAGTGACTACACCTACCTCCATAATCTTATGGATAATATTCCTTCAAACGCGATTATAGCTGTAACAAATAGTGTTGGAGGACAATTTGGTGAATTTCAACACGTTCAAATTTTTGACGACACGATCAAAACCTATACTGAGGAACCGGATTACATAATCATTGATCGTGTCGCCGACTTCACTCTTACAACACATAGGATGATGGACGATAGGCTGGCTAATGGTTATATAATCCGTAATCAAACCCAATCATTCTTTATCTTGCAAAGAGTGATAATGGCAAACGTCCTTTAATAGCCTTCCAACCTAGTTTATTACTGCATAAAGTTTTACTGCGTTAACTCCGGTTCCTTCAGTGTGTAGTAACTTAAAATGTTTAAGTGGGGCAATCGGAACTGGTGCGGAGAGTGGATCAGGGCTGTACGTTTTATGATCATCTCCAAGAGACATTCCCTGGAAGTAGTTATCAGTTTGCTCAATCGTGTCATTCTTTACATAATAAACTTTTGATGGAATGTAAGCTTGACCATCAAAATTAAACAATTTACTTTGGACGGTTTGATAATACGAACCATCGCTAAAATAATAATCAGTACCATTGTTAGAAACATGTAAAAATTCAGGAGGAGTTCCACCTAAGCTTACTTCGTCGGTGTAATATTGTGCAAAACTTCCAAATTTAACGATGACATATTTTATATTGTCACCTTGAAGTTTGTTGAATGCAGTATCTTCGTTTGTGTTATCTAGAATCTGAGCAGGAGTTTGGTAGTTGCAGAGATTTGGCGCACTATAAAGTGGTTTATCGGCTAAATATCCATATAGATAGCCCAAGTCCCATCTTGCAAGTACCCAGTAATTTGGAACAGGAGAATTTTTATAATCCCCGGTTAGAGGAATACCTATTTCTGGCAAATTGGATTTCATCCACGAAGCCATTTTATAATCATAATCAGCAAAGACAAGACTTGAATTTTGCTTGTTAATTACTTGGTCGCCCCAGTATAATATTGAGAAATAGACAGCAACCCCAATTATAAAATAGGCGAATTTTTTGCTATTAGTCCCAATCAAATATGGAATTGATATTGCATTTATTATCAATAGGTAGTATTCGCCTCGAATTTTGGCAAAACTGATTACCAAAATACATACCCCCAAGAATGCCATTAAATAGTTCTTCTTTCGAATCATTAAAATAAAGGCTACAGCTGTAAGTACGTGTATAAAAACTTGAACTCCAGCCTTACTTAAAGGGTTGTACCACGTTTGATATATTGTAAACATTGGCTGATACTCGCTAATCATGCTATCTATACCGTTTGGAAATAAAAATCCCTGGAAAAAGTTGAAGAAAATATTAACTATATTTGGAGCAAAAATCCATGTAAGTATAAATCCGATAAACAGTGTAGAAAGAAAAATCATGACGCGAGTTTTAATGGCATCAAATTTGATAGTAAGAGCAGTTATAAATATCAGACCGGCCAAGGTCGCCAAAGATCCTCCAAAAAGATAATTATCTCCTAAGATTTTCCCTACTATCATTAATATTAAATAGACGCCCAATAGATAATAAACGCGCTTTTTATTGAAATCGTCAAAAAGTATTTGTACAACTACAGCGAGAGAGATAAACGTTATCATAAGTGATGCGGCTGCCCACGTAAAAGTGTACAGAATAAAGGCAATGACACTTAATATTGCCCATTTCCATGAAATCTTCCGAATAGTCTTTATTATTGCCAGTAGTGACAATGACATGAAGAATGTTTCTAGGGTTGTTCTGGCGCCAAATCCAAAATAACTTCTAGCAATAAACTGAATCCCTGTAAGACTGGCTATTGCTGTTCCTGCGACAACGGCCCAATCATTATCTGGAAATAATTCACGAATGATAAAAAATACGAATAGTATTGTGAACCCTCCGAAAAATGGTCCAGATAAAGCGGTAATTGTTTCAATGGGAGCAATATGTCCAAAAAATGCGACAATCTGTGAGTAAAGGAGTGCGTTACTGTCAGTTTGAAGGCCGGTAGCGGCGCAAAACATAGGATCCAATTTGGGAATCCCACCGTTTTCTATGTTTTGCGCCTCACGGACAAAATAATATGCATCGGCCCCCTTAAGCTGGAAAATATTGTCAGTTACAACACTTGGCCACGTTAAAAACCTAGTTGCAACCCCAAGGAATATGACAATCGCAATTATCCACGCGAAATGCTTTATTTTATTTGGATTGACGGCATTTAATAATTTGTTTTTCTTTGATTTTGACATATTTGTTAATTTAGCACGTATTCAAATAATTCTCCTACATTTGTCTCGATTTTGCCAAATTCAGAATCAGGGAATTTTTCAAAATATTGTCGTATTCCACGAATCGATCCGCTATGTGCACATATTGCAACATTTATTGATTTTCCGTTCAAATATTTTACCAACTCATCGACAAACAATTTAACTCTACTCTGGACCATTTTTAAACTTTCTCCTTTTGGCGGTGGTATCAGATAAGAGCGGTGATATATTTTAAATATTGGATACATAAATTTTGCCATCCATTTTTTACTATGTCCCTCCAGCAATCCATATGATCTTTCTCTTATTCGCCTATCAATGCATCTAATCACCCCAGGATGATTTTCCAAAACTATATCCATAGTTTCTATTGATCGCAGCAAGTCAGAGTTGAAGGCAATGTCTATTTCCGCTGAACGAAGTTTATAGGAAAGCTTTTTGGCTTCTTTAATCCCTTCCTTTGATAAGCCAACGTTTCGTCCTCCGCTAAAAATGAAATTAAGATTGTCTATGCTTTGAGTATGCCTGAACACATATAACCGACTTCCCATGATGAGTAATAAAAAATCATACAATTCTAACATAAAGCGTGCTATAATTCTCGTGATCTGATTTTGTGTGATTAAGCTTATTAGATAACGATATTGTAATGCTTTCGAAAAACAAATTTACAGGGAAATTCATTGTAATATACGGCCCAAATAATATCGGCAAATCAACTCAGGCTAAACTTTTGTGTAAAAGGCTATTAGATGAGAAAAACTATCCGGCGTATCTTAAGTATCCTATTTACAATTTAGCTCCAACTGGACCAATAATTAACGAAATCCTCAGACAGTCACAAATTACAATGGGATTCGAGAAAGACAAATATACGGCTCAAATCAGTAGATTATTAGGAAAGAAAGTCAGGCCAGAGAGTCTCGAAAAAGAGATACAAAAACTTTATGCTCAAAATAGACATGATTTTCAACCATACTTGCTTGGCATGCTAAAAGCAGGGATGACCATCTTAGCAGAGGATTACATAGGAACAGGAATTGCCTGGGGAATGACTCGCGACGTAAAGCTTGATTTTTTAGAGAAAATAAACAAGAGCTTGTTAAAACCCAATATATCAATATTGCTTGATGGTGATAGGTTTCTGGATGGTCATGAAGCAAATCATCGCAATGAAGATATTCCGGATCAGGTTTGGACGAAAAACCGAAAAATATATCAAATGCTTGGAGCAAGATACAGATGGATTAAGGTGAACGCGAATGGTACTATCGGGGTAGTTCAAAACAGACTTTGGAAGGCTCTCAATGAAAACTTAAATTGATTATGCTAGGATAATTAAATGGCTTATCTAATCTGGGACACAAAAAAAATAAATGATTTTTCACCCGATGAAATTTCCGGTCTTTATAATAAGGGTTTTGTTTTTACGAGAAAAGGCAAAGGGGAAATGTATAGAACGAGGTCACTTCGGATTGATTTATCTAAATTTTCAACGCACACAAAAAATAAGCGCATTTTAAGGAAAACGGCTGATCTTCAACTTCAAACAAAGCAATTGCCGCTTCCTATTGCAGAATATAACTGGCAAATCCATAAACTCGGCAAAGATTATTATGATCAAAAATTTGGGGAAAACATATTTTCAGCTTCAAAAATTAAAGAATTATTAACAGATTCTCAAAAATCAAATTACAACTTATTACTCTGCTATACAGAAAAAGAATCCATCGTCGGTTATGTAATTGCATACCAGAATGATGAAATGATTCATTATGCATACCCATTTTATGATTTGGAAAAGTATTTTAATCATTATGGCATGGGAATGATGCTTCGGGCTATATTATTCGCCAAAGAGAGTGGGCGAAAATATTTTTACCTCGGGTCCGTTTCTAGACCAGCAGATATTTATAAATTATATTTTCGGGGGCTGGAATGGAATGATGGGCAAGTATGGAGGGTGGATATAGAATTTCTAAAGGGATTAATACAGGAAAGCAAAATATCATACGACGAATAATATTGTCATTTCCTTTTTGTAAATAAATACTTATAATAGTGTAATAAGTGAAATATTCTAATGGAGCAAAATTCTGTCCCGCAAAATATAGATGACTATGTAAGTCCTATTGTGGTTAGAGAGAAAGATGAAGAGGCGAGGGCTAAAAAAGAAGGAAAAACGATAACTTGTATATTCTGGTTAATAGTGCTTGTGATAGTTGCAGTTGTTTGTGCTGCAATCTATCTCTCGGTTAGAAGTTACTTGCCAACAAGTCTTGGCGGGACAGGAACGGATAATGTTTCGGTGATCCCAACAAAGTTAGCAGCAAAGATAGATGATTATTCTGGTATATTTTACAATCCATCCGACCATATTAAAAAATATCTGCCTCAAGGTATTAGCCAATATAACCGACCACAGCTTGATTTCCTTAATTACATCTTAGATACAGCCGACAATAATCAATGGGATGGAAACTTAACATCAAAGCTAAAATTTGATTATACAAACCTGGATAAAAATCTTTTAGGGCATTACATGGATAGCTATCGTAGTTATCAGACGAGTTTGCAAATACCTAATGATCAGTTTGGAACTTTTGTAACAGACAATACTTTAATAGTGACTGCTTTAATCCAAGCAAGAAGTGATTTTATGACTTTTGCTCAAAATTATGGAGTCAAACAGCTTTATCTTGATGAAATTGAAGGAAATGTTCTACCAAACGTTCCAGGGCGAATAAATTATCTCACCGGAAATTATTCAAATCAGAATTATATTGGTTCTACAGTTGATCCAGTAAATAATGATTATTCGCGACGAATCATTAATATTGATCCACATGACGTGTATGCAATGTATCAGGATCTACAAACCACACTCTTTGGACAACAATTATCATCATCAGATTTAATCAAGGCAAGTGCAAAAGCAATTATGTATAAAGAAATGGGATTAGTTTTAATGCAGGCTTACATCAACAACCATGTGCCGGCTAATGTTCAAAGCAATGGGAGTGCAGACATGTGGCGTTACTCGGATGTGAATTTCCTGCAATACAGTACAGATTATTTCTGGGCATGGCCTTACAACAAAGATATAAGTGATGCACGAATTGCAGGGGGCTTTATGCTTAAGTGTTTGGAGGGACAATACAATTTAACCGATGCCCAGAAGACCGACCTCTTTAATACAGTTATTGGAAAAGATAACCCAAATATGAATACTCTAAACGATATTGGCAGTACTCTTCACACACAGTATAACAGCTTAATCCAGAATAACTGGAAGCAGCTTCCTGATTTTTTATATCAATCGATATTTACAGACGCAAATTATCCTGGGACAGAAGCAAATAAACAACTCTTAAAGAATATGTTTAATGTAACAAATGATATCCCTACACTTATTGGAAGTTTTAACCCCTCAGAAGATAAAGACTTGGCATTCTTTAAGAATTAGCCGGAATAATGTGTAGAACCTTTTGTACCTTCTCGACAATAATTGCGGGTGTTACGTCCGATTTTATTAAATAATCATCAGCTCCGAGTATTTTTGCTTTTTGAAGCTGTTCTGGGCCTGAAAGATTAGAAACGATTATGATTATCGATTGGAGGCTTGTATTATTTTTTATTGCTTTCAAAACTTCAAAGCCATCCATATTGGGCATTAATATATCAAGCAAAATAACATCTGGCCTTTCTTCTGCGGCGACTATTAGACCTTGCTCTCCATCTGGAGCTGTAACAACCGTAAAACCGGAATTTTCGAGTTTGAGTCTATATTGCTCTGAGAGTTCAATATTATCCTCAATAATCATCACTTTGTAAGAAAATCTTTGCATAAAAAAAGGAGTAATATAGAGATATTATTTACACAAAGCCAAAAGTATGTCAATAATTAAGTGTAGTCAATAGATTAAATGTTGAACCAATTAATATTTTCGGCTGTATTTATTTTGTTAGGCTGGATGACATCAGTCATTGCAATAAAGCATGGATATGAAAGGAAACAGCTTCAGCTGTTTCCGAGCCAGCGAAAAGAGGCAGCGATAGTTTTGTCGGCAATGGTTGTTATGGGATTCTCGGCGTGGCAATTGTGGAAACCTCTATCGGTATTAAATATTTTACAGCTCATAATTCTTTTGATCTTAATTCACGCTTCTATAACAGATATCCTGTCATTACAGATTTTCACAAAACCAATATTAATAACATTGACTATAATGTTCATTTTCAATTTAATATTGTTTATGTTGGGGCAGCCACACAACTTATTGTCTGGAGCGTTAGCTGCAATTTTGATGTTTGGCATAATCACTATTACGAAGGAAAAAGGGATGGGAGAAGGGGATCTATTAATCTTTGTATTGATGGGATTAGCATTATCGATTGGACAATTAATAGTCAGTTTTTATATAATGGTATTTGCGGGAAGTATAGTGGGGTTGACGATAGCCGGGCTTAAACATAAATTACATGGTCTTAAAATTCCTTTTGTTCCATTTATGACGTTGGGTTTCTGTGTGGCTATAATTTGTGGCAACTTGATAGTAACTGCGTATCTGGCGACCTTCAATATCATTTTATAATTTCAATGTTTGGAGCCACTATAGTTATCTTGTGACTAGTAGTTTGACAGATGGTATACCCCGAATCGTTATCTGTACCCACTAATGGATCAGTAGGTATCGTGCTTATGTATTGAGGAACAAGTTCAGCTTTTAAATTGATGAGTTTAGCATTCGTCCCAATATATGCAGTTGATGGACAAGTTGGCACTAAACCCAGTTCTGATAAAGGATTTCCGGCTGTAATGTAGCGGTTTACGGCTCCAAGTATTTCGTTAATTGCTGATTCTCTAGTTGCGTTCCTTTGATCTGCAAAATTCTTTTGAGGGTTGATGGCTATAAATGCCAATGTGGCTAGCACCGTAATTAGAGAAATTACTACAATAATCTCAACAAGTGTGAAGCCAAGTGTTTTATCATTTTTTTGCATAAGTAAACGCTTTCTAACAAGTTAAGTAAGAAATATCAAATTTTTTTAGAACTGACTGATTTAATAAAAATACTTTCGAGTTTATCAACGGATTTATCTATGTTATAGCCTTTCGCTAAATGCCTGCTGACTCTGGACATAGATTTAATCATTGCAGGATGATCAAGTAAATATATGATCTTTTTTGCCAGATCGGGGTTTTTCCTTTGCGTGAAAGTAAAACCGTTTCCATTAATTAAATCTTGGGATGCATTACTTGGCGAATTTGAAACGACGATTGGCAATCCGCAAGCCATGGCCTCTAATACCACCATTCCTTCTAATTCAACAAGTGATGGATGGATAAAAATATCACCTGTGCTAAATATCGGAACGATATCCTTATCTGGGATTTCCCCCAATACCCTTACATGTTCCTTAATTCCTTTCTTTTTTGCCATCTTTTTATATTTGTTACCCAATTTTCCTGCTCCAACTATTATTGCTTCAACGTTTGGATGATTTTCAATTATTTCCGGCATAGCTTTGATGAGGGTCTCTATGTTTTTTTCTCTTGATAATCTACCAACGGATAATAAATTCAGGGAATCACTATGCAGTTTGTATTTAGAGTAGATGTAATCATATTCCTGTCTTTTTAATTTTTTAAAATGATCAGTATCAACTCCATTACTTATTACTGCGGATTTAGATTTAAGCCATGATTTTTTGATTTTCCTTTTTGCAAATTCTGACGGAAAAATGACACAGGCACTTTTATTATAAAAGAAAGACAAATACCTATTTAAAGCCCCTTTTACTATTGGTATTCTTCTATTAGTAAGAAAAAAATTATCAGCCTGGAAATGGCAATGTGATATTACAGGAATATTCAATTTTTTTGCTACGTGCATTAAAGCGTAAGAGAAGGGGGATGGGGTGATCATATATACTACATCAATTTTCTCACTAACTAGGATCCTTCTGATTTTTTTGGGGCTATATTCAATAACAAATCTATATTTATTTGGACCAATAGGTAGGCTACTCGTAAACCGATATAGTTTGAATTTCAAAAGCCATTTATTAAGACCGTTTGCTTTTGCAAATTTTTTTGTAGTTAAGAAAATTATGTTATGACCTCTCTCTTTTAATTTCTCAGTAAATCGGTTTACTGATTTTGTTTGCCCACCTGCGAATTCTTCAACAGATTCATAATATATAGCTATATTTAAAGATTTCATTTGCCAATAAATTTAGAATATATGTTGAAGTATATACCATTCTTCCTAATTAATTCATCATGTGTACCGGATTCTGCAATGGTATTGTTTTGGATGAGTACAATTTTGTCCGCATTAAAGATTGTGCTTAATCTATGAGCAATAATAAAAGCAGTTCTACCGACACGAACAGTCTCTATGGCTTTCTGAATGATTTTCTCCGATTTTGTGTCTATATTTGACGTCGCTTCGTCAAGAATGATAATTTTTGGATTTCGCAGCATAAGCCTAGTTAAAGCCAATACTTGTTTTTGTCCGCCACTAAGTACTTGCGTATCGGCATTAACAAGAGTATCAATACCTTTATCCAGTTCTTTAATGATGCTTTCACCACCGAGCTTGGTTAAAGCAGTTATTGCTTCTTCCTTTGTCACGCCTGGATTATCATAAGTCAAATTTTCAAATATAGTGCCAGTAAAGAAGATAGCGTCTTGTATTAAATAGCCGATTGATTTTCGAAGTGAAAGAAGGTCCCACTCTTTTACGTTTACATCATCAAGGATAACTTCCCCGGAATTTACATCATAAAGCCGGGCAATCAAATTAACGAACGAGGTTTTACCACCTCCGGTTGGCCCAATCATCGCAATCGTTTGGCCTGGATCAACAGAAAGATTGATATCGTTTAAAACAACTTCCTGGGGTTTATAACTAAAAGTAACATGCTTAAAGTCTATTTTGCCCTTGATCTTATCAAGCGCAGGCGAATAAGGATCCTTGATGTTTGTAATATTAGTCTTGGCTTTTAATAATTCATTGATTCTTGTGGCAGATGCAATACCGGTTTGAATGTTACTCCATAGACCTGAAATTCCATCAAATCTTCTATAGAAGCTAACTAGGTATGTTAAATAGGCAATTATGTCGCCCTGTGTCATTACATGTTGGGTGTACAGATTTAATGCTGATAAGACGACAATAACCACTGTGGTTGAAAATATAAAAGGAACAATACCGTCAGAAAGCGTTGATACAAAAGCCGTTTTTAACAGGCTTTTATAAAATCTTTTGTTTTTGGCCTGAAATTCGGCAAGAAACTCTTTCTCCTTTTGATATATTTTTATTATCTGGAAACCATTAAGAGTTTCTTGCAGTTGTGAGGCCAGCAGTGCTTCACTATCAAGAGATTTCTTTGTGAATTTGTTAAGGACGACACCTTGAATAGCAAGGTAAACTATTGTAATTGTCACAGATATCACAACCCAAAGTCCCAATGTTGTGTTTAATAGGATCATGCCAGTAAGGAACCCGACAAGAGCAAAGACGGTTAATATGAGTCGTACCAGGCCTTCCGAAAAAAAGTTGTTCAGCCCTTCAACATTGCCTGTTAAGCGCTGGATAATATCTCCTGATTTATTCTCATTAAAGAACTCCATCGGTAATTCCTGAAGCTTTGCAAAAATTTTATTGCGGATTCCGTAAATTATCTTCTGGGCCAATTCTCTTGTTAATCTGCCTTGCAGATTGAACATTATTCCCAATATTATTAGTAAACCCAGGAAAATACCTGAATAAAGCCATAATTTGTTTAAATCGTTCTTACCAATAGCATCGTCAATTGCGTATTTTAAAAGTATTGGCGTTAAAACCGATGCAACAGTGGAGATTATTAAACAAATAAATATTACAATCAGTCGTTTTTTGTAACGCAAGAACTCCCTTACAAGTAAGGCGATTCCATCTTTTTGCTTTGTCCTTTCGTTAAGTAATTTGTACATACAAATTAAGGTCTATCATAATTACTTTGTGCTAGGTCGATCTCTCTGTAAAGTAATGATCGATCCATTAATTCTTTATGCGTGCCGACTGCTTCAAAACTTCCATTTTCCATGACATATATTCGATCACAATCCTTAATTGAAGCGATTTTTTGGGCAACAATCAACATTGTTAAGTCTGGATAACCAACTTTGATATTATTCATTAGCTGAGATTCTGTTTCCATATCAAGGTTACTTGTTGAATCATCTAGTATTAAAATTTGTGGATCGCCCGCTAAAGCGCGGGCAATGGTTATCCTCTGCTTTTGTCCTCCGGACAAGTTTCCTCCGTGTTCATCAATTCTATGCCCAAGGTCATCTTGGTATTTGTCACTGAATTCTTTGATCATCGCGACTTTGGATGCTTTCACAATCTCATCTCTAGGAATATTTCTATAAAAATCTATGTTGTTATATAGACTTCCAGAAAGTATAAAATTCTTTTGTGGAACATACCCAACCTGAGTCCGGAATTTACTAAAATTGACGGTTTCGATCTCGTCACCATTGATTAAATACTTCCCTGTATGTTCATCAAAGAAGTTCATTAATGCATCTATGAAAACTGATTTTCCAGCGCCGGTTAAGCCAATTATCCCGACTTTTTCTCCTTTATTTAACTCAAAATTTATACTGTGCAAAATCTCTTTGCTATTTATCAAGAGATTGAAGAAGTTTAATTTAATATTTTGAAATTTATCAACCAGCTTGGAGGCACCACTGACCTTGTCCTTTTCGCCTAAGACCAAACCGATTCTATTAATCGAGGCTATCGACTGGCCGATTAGTGTCGAAGTGAAGCTTAAAAGAAGAAATGGGGTGGTAAACATGATGACATAGTTGTTAAATGCTGATATTCCGCCAACCGATAATCTACCATTCATAGATTCAATTCCTCCGACGAGTAGGACAAGCAATTGACCAACATACATAGTTATATTCAAAAGCGGGAATGCTATGCTGATCCTCTTAACTATTTCCAGCGAATTTTTATACTGCTTAGTATTTACAACATCAAATTTAAACATTTCTCTTTTTTCGGAAGCAAAAACCCTGATTAGCATTGATGCTTTGATATTCTCATCAATGATTTTGTTGGTTGAATCTTTTATCTCCTGTCCTTTTTTAAAGTATTTGGTGAGTGTCCTAAAAATTATAACCACAAAACTGGCGATTATGGGGACTACAATTACAATAATTATTGAGAGTCTTGAGTTGATCTGGTACATAAAGAAAACGCTCCCGGCGAGTAAAATGATTGACATAACCACTGTCGGAACTGTTTGTATCAGCATATCCTTTACAACACCGACATCATTGGTGATCAACGTATATAGTTTGGCCGGGTTCTCTTTAATTATTTTTCCGGAAGAAAAATTCAGAGTTTTATTCATTAGATTCTCTTTTAGTTCTCTTGAAATGTTTTCGCCGAGAAAAACGTTCAGCCATGAACTGATCGGGGGAATTATTAAAGTTGAAAACAGTAAGGCGAATGCAATAATAAATTCGTCATTGCCTAAATGACCTTGGCTAAAATACCTATCGAGTGCTATTGAAGCAAGTAGAGGAGTCGCTACGCTAATTCCTGTGGCGGTTATCTGTAATAGAAGCCCTAGTATTTGCCAAAAAATGAACTTTGGCTTTAATAAAATTTTTATAATATATTTTATAGCCATTTCACTAAGTTCTTTAGTATACCATGGGGTGATTTCCTGGACAAAAAACACTCCGCATATTTTGCAAGAGTGTTTTTTATTTTAACAAAGGAAACTATTTCTTCTTCTTGGCAGTCTTCTTTGTTTTCTTTTTTGCTACTTTCTTTGTAGTTTTTTTCTTCTTGGCAGTGGCCATTGTAAAAAAAGATAATAAACTAATATTAAAAGTATAGTTGTATATGAAAACGAAATCAAATAAAATGAAAGCAATTATTATTTTTTCCAATGAAAAATAAAAAAGTCCTGATTATTGTCGTGGCGGCGGTAATTCTATTGTGTGTCACGGTTTCGTGTGGTGTGGGGGCATACTGGTTTTTTGCAGTATATGAGCCCGGACAGAACGTAACTCCGACGCCGGGAATAACATCTGTAATGCCAACATCATACACTTCCAACCCAACAGTAATACCAACCTTTTCGGTTGGAGTAATGCAAACTCCCAAGTCAACATTTTCTGAGACTTTTAACAATAATAACAATGGCTGGGCTGTAGGCTCTTTTAACAAAACATATTCAAGCGGAACCCGGTCGATAAGTGGAGGATATTATGTCTGGGATATTACAGCCAAAGAATCAATGTATAGCAGTGATTATCCAGATAGCGGAGCACCTTCAAATACAAAGAACTTTTATGCAACAGTTGATACTCAGGTAGTTTCCGGGCCAACGGATGCTGGATCAGGTTTATTAATAAAGGACAATGATAGTGGGATGTATGGCTTTGCGGTTTTGCCTGGTACTCAGGAATATGAATTTTACTACAATAGTAATGGAACTGATTCTGCAATAGTTGACTATACAACTTCAAGTTCTATCAAATCAACCGGTATAAATAATCTAAAGGTTAGTTGTGTTGATGGTACATTCAAACTGTATATAAATGATGTCTTGGTGAATACTGTTACTGACACAAGAATTACCTCTGGCAACATTGGTTTACTAACCGAGCTATTTAACGCAAATGACCATGCAGTAGTTCAATTCAGCAACTTTGGTGTTGAGGTATTCAGTACTGGAAATTAAATAGAATTGATATGACAATGATTAGTTTTATAATCCGTTTCCACAACGAGGAAAAGTATATTGGTGAATGTCTAGAGGCTATTGCCAGACAGGAAGGAGATTTTAAAAAGCAGATAATATTTGTAAATGATTCATCCGACGATAAAAGCGTTGATATTGTTAATGAGTTTATTTCTGCGCATAGCAACATTAAATGCGAGTTGATTGATCTGGCAGAAAAATTCACGTTTTCGTCTGCTATCAATAAAGCATTACCAAGCGTTGAGGGCGAATTTACCGTAATACTTTCTGCACATGCGACATTTGCAACAAACGAATGGCTAAAATATGAAGTCGAAAATTTTGCAGATACGAAAGTGGCGATTGTGTACGGCCGACTTTTGGTTCGAAAAAGTGCCAATACATTATCATTAATGACGAGTCTGCCGGTTTCTGTGCCTTACAAGATCATAAAGTCGGCCGACTTCTTCAGCCGTTCCGATGACAAATTCAA
>Ga0182027_10002742_pt1 | contig 28260 bp, 20 predicted proteins | sample 712E1DmetaG_FD_121300 | JGI IMG/M metagenome (GOLD analysis project Ga0182027, IMG submission 121300) | Permafrost microbial communities from Stordalen Mire, Sweden - 712E1D metaG (Illumina Assembly) | ecosystem: Environmental > Terrestrial > Soil > Wetlands > Permafrost | place: Sweden...
TAGCCAGGTCCTTGGCCACTATGTTCATGTTCAGGAAGGCCGTAACCGGCGCCGATTCCTTGGTTTCCTTGTCGATCATCAGCGCCATGCCGATGCCGCAGTTGGGATGACAGCCGCAGGAGAGCTGGCCCCACTCGGCGGCGGGCCCGTGAATCAGGTCGGCCCAGTCAGAGAAGGTGCTCATAAAGCTGATGGGGAACCAGTCGCGCTCCGGCTCGCCGATACCGCACTGCTTTTTGACATCGTGGGCCATGTGCGAGAGCGTGTAGCGCTGGGCGAAACGGCGCTCGTCGGAGATCTCCTCGTCGCGGCCGGTGAAGCTGACCGGCTGGAAGCTGAGGAAGCTGATCGTTTTGGGATTGTCGAGGGCGAACTGGATGATGCGGCCCACCTGCTCGTTGTTGATGCCGTTGATGATGGTGGTGACCGGAACGATCTCAACGCCGGCTTCGTGCAGGTTGTTGATGGCCTGCAGCTTGACGTCAAAGAGGTTGCCCACCTTGCGGTGCGAGTTGGCGGCGTTGCCGATGCCGTCGAACTGGAGGTAGACATAGCGCAGGCCGGCTTCGGCTGCGGCGCGGCAGAGTTCCTTGCTCTTGGCGAATTCGATGCCGTTGGAGGCTGCCTGGACGCTGTTGTATCCGATCTTGCGGGCGTAGGCGATGGCGTCAAGGAAGTAAGGCGAGAGAGTAGGCTCACCGCCGGAGAACTGCACACTCATCTGGCGCCGCGGCTTCAAGGTGGCGGAGTTGTCCAGAACGGTCTTGATCTCTTCCCAGGTCAGCTCGTGAACGAAGCCCACCTGGTTGGCATCCATGAAGCACGGATCGCACATCATGTTGCAGCGGTTGGTCATGTCGATGGTCAGCACCGAGCCGCGTCCGTGGGTCATGGTCGAGGTGCCGTGATTGTGCAGCTTCTCGTCGTTGTGGGCGCGGATGTCGCGGCCGGGGAAACTCTCTTCCAGATGCTTGAAGAAGGCCGTGTCGATGGACATTACGTCTTCAAAGTGGCCGTGCTTGGGACAGTCCTTGACCATCAGAATCTGACCGTCGCGCTCGATGATCTGGGCCTTGATCTCGCCCACCTTTTCGTTGAGCAGGACTTCCTGGGGCAGCTTGCCGTCGAGAATCTGCTTGCGGATTTCGGGCACGCACTTGGGACAGAGCGAGTCGGTGGTGCGCGGCCAGCCCAGCGGCGGCTTCTCCTTTTGATAGCTCTTCTGGAGGGGCTTGTCGGACCACTTGGGCGTAAAGGACGGGTTGGGGCTGATGCGGTTCAACCGCTCAAAAACCACCCACGCGCCTTTGGCCGCGTAGACGGCGGCTTTCTCGACATATTTAACTGTTTTGGACATGTGTTGCGGTCTCCTCAGTTTGAAGTAGTCGCCTGCTTGGTCACTCGCCAGGCCCGACCCTTAAGTTTCCAGCGGGAATATAGAGTCTGAATGTGCATAGGTAGGGTAGCCGGGGCCCGCGGTCAACCCAAAGGCGAAGCAGCGAATGGCGGAATTCGCCGCTGAATGGCAGCCAGGCCAAGGCGAACGGTTGAGCGATTCAGGCCGCAGTCAGGGGCAGTCGGGCAACATAGAGATGGTGCAGCACTTACCTATTGCGACCCAGAGGATTCGGTTCTGGCAACCTGGTTGACAATCCGCTCGAAGACGACGACCCGTATGTGTATGCGGCGGGCCACGTCGGGCATGAACTCGGTAATGAAGTTCTCGATGGGCGCGGAGGCCAGCCCGATGCTGTAGCGCGCACCGCTGGCGGGCAGATTGGTCTGCTGGCCGGGCACGTAGAGATTGCCGAGTTCGTCGTCGATGGCGAAGCCGACCAGGTCGGCGTAGTTCACCATCCCCTTGCCGTTGTCGCCCTGGGTCCACACCACCTGCAAGATGGCATGAGCCACCCGGCGCGGAATGGAGGCGTCGGGCATGCGGTGGTAGTGCGGGTCCTGGTGAACGATTGTCGGAATCAGAAAGGTGCCGAAGAGTTCGCCGGTCATGTCCTGGGTGTAACTGACGCCCACATAGCGCCCGAAGCCGGTCATTCCGGGTCCGTATTGGGAGTGGGCGTTGTAACCCACCGCGATGCCGGCGTCGCCCAGGATAGTGACGGCATTGAAGGGGTCGACAACGTTGCGCAATGCCAGCCAGCCCTTCTCCCTGGGCGTCATCGGCTTCACCTGCGGTCCATTGGTGAATCGCTGATACCAGTTAATGGAGGGCGGAGGCGGGCAGGGCGCGGGAGCGGGTTCAGCGGCTTGCTGGGGACTGGCGCCGGCTCGGGCCGGGCAAGGATTTGCCGCAGGGGCGTTGGACGGGGCTGGAAGTTGCGGACGAGGGGCCTCCGGCAGCGACGGTTCGGGCTTCGGGCTCTCGGTCTGCCCCGCCCATGCCGGGTTGGCGGATAAAAAGAGCGCCGCCAAAGATAGCATCAGGCAGGCAAACCACGGCGCACGCGAACTGCAAAGGCTGCCGGGGCGTACCTTTCTGTTGCGATCTAGCGAACCGCTTGCCAAGAGCCGTGTCCTCGCTTGCCGGTGGTTCCTATCACGCGCGCTCTCTTCAGGTTATCGCGGCCTGTGCCCAGGCAGATCGGTTCTGGCTGCCGCCCGGAGAGCGCTATGTGTATCCGCTAAGAAAGTATGACGCAAAATCGAGCTGAAATATCGCCCGCGACTATAAGAAAGAGCCGGGGTTTAAGGCAATGTGAAGCAATGCGCCGGAATGAGCGTAAGGGTTGACCATTGCGGCACATGGGGGCCGTCCGCCATTGACGCGCCGCGCCCCGCCCCGCAGACTGAGAACAGGTTACCAGTCGAAGGGTAACTCATTGGAGATTACTTGCTATGAGCACATATCCACCACCGGGCCCCGGCGGAGTGGGCCGCCGCATCGACGAGGCCATCGAATTGATTGAAATGGAGTTGCGCCACGCCATTGCGTATGTGAACGATGCCGTGATCCCACAGGTGCGCAGCGAGTCGATCTCCGCCATGCGCAAGACAGCCGATAAATTGCGCGAGTTCGCCGACCGTATGGACCAACCCAGGGGGCCGCGCACCGAATGACGGCAGCCGCTTCAAAAGGAGAAGTGCTGCGCGCGGCGGTTTGGCTGGCGATGGCGCTTGCACTTGCAGCGACGACGGGTTGCGGGCATCACCGCAAAGCGGCTCAGCCACCCGCGCCCCAGGCCGCGCCGCCCTCAACCAGAGCCGTGAAGCCCGATCAGGAAGGTTATCCTGAAGCGCCCAGAGGCCTGCCGCCGGCGCGTATTCCTATTACTCCCGCGCCGCCGGGCGGAGTGAGCGCCGAGGACCTGAACTTTGTAAAGACCCACAGGCCGATTCTGAGTGAAGTGGGGCTGGCCACCTGGTATACGGCGGCCAGGGGCCGCAAAGCCGCCAACGGACAGCTCTTCGACGATCGAGCCTTGACCGCCGCGCACCGCACTCTGCCCATGGGTTCGCTGATCGTGGTAACCAATCTGCAAACCGGCCAGTCGAGCGCCATGCGCATCACCGATCGCGGCCCGTTTGTGGAGGGCAGAATCATCGATCTGACCATTGCTTCGGCCAAGGCAACCGGGGTGTACGGGGCAGGTTTGGTGCGCGTCCGGGTGGATATATACAAGACCCCAAAATCTATTGCATCAGGGGGCCGCTGGTGTGTGCAGATTGGCGCTTTCAAATCCGAGAGTGCGGCTCTGAGGCTCAAGAACCAACTGCTACGCACGTATCCTGAATCCAATGTGATCGAGTTTCCTGGCGAGGAGAGCTACTGGGTCCGCATCCGGCCCGAAGGCGACAACCGGGAACAAGCCGAGTACATTGCTCGTCACCTGCGCCCCGCCGAGGGCGAGGCGTTTCTCACGCGGCTGGACTGAGATTCAGAGCAAAGAAGGTTTAGGCTAGCGAAAATTGGGCAAGAGTAGCGGCGTTGCCCCGTTCCACTTCTTGCGGATCCCCCTAAATCGCCTTATGGCCCCGGTTGGATCCTGCGGCCATGGCCTGTGGCTCATAAGGATGTAATCGGAACGCTTCCTGCCGGATGGCCCGTTATATAGATGGGCTTCGATCTTCCATCCGATAACGGGATATCTCAGTTCACGTAGTCGCTTTTTCCAGCCGCTTTGACCGGCGACATCTTCGATCAACGAAGAAGGAACCCGCTTCCCTATGCCAATCGCCTTGAGTAGCTCCCCTATGCGCATATGAACGCTTTCATGAGCAGTCACTCTCCTGATCAATTCCGCATCCACATTCACGGAAGAGAAGTAAGCCTCCCTCCCTGCGTAGCATTCCTCACAAATAGCCCAAAAGCTCCCTAGTTCATCCGCATCACCCCAATTTCCCGGCTTATTATCATCCACCACGAGTGTTGCACCGTGTCGCATTACAGTGCTTCCGCACATCTGGCAGCGCCCATCAGCACGCCGGATCACTTCCTGACGGAACACCGGGGAAATTTTTGGCGCTGGCTGAGATTTGGATCGAGCGTACCCCGTATGGACACTGCCCCCATCCACGGCAATTAGACCAAGCTTGGATTTAGTCATAGGATGTCCCATCAATGTTCTATTTTAGAACACGCTCGCGTTTTGTAAAGGATACGCTTCCGATGTGCCCAAGAATCCAAACAGAAAGAACATTTCGGGGAGAAGAATAGCCCAAGCACGCGGCTTCTCCAAGCCGCCGCTGACACAGGACGACCTTTCGGGAAAGGTCGCAAGGCTTGGTGTACAACTCGACCGTGCCGCAATCGCGAAGATCGAAAACAATCTACGCGGTGTTCTTGATTATGAGCTGAAGGCAATCGCAATCGCTCTTGGCGTCCAAGTTGAGTGGCTACTGGGAGGGGAAGAATGAACGACGCTTCCTCTCAACTCAGGTCCGCCACGAGGCGGGCGAAGTCTGACGTCGCGAACAAGCTAATCAGTATGTTCCTCCACGAGCTGAGTCGGAAGGTGTCACAGAACTGGAAGATTAGAGTTGATAGCGAGAAATACGAGGAGATCGTCCGGCAATGGTTCCAAAATCGATGCCCTTATTGCTTACAGGACCTAACTGTTAATGACACCGTCATTGAACATCTCGACGGAATGAATCGTCTTCGCGCTGGCCTCCACGTTCCCGGAAATGTGTTGGTTGCTTGCAAGAAATGCAACAGCGAGAAGCGACGGGATGATTCATTAAAGGTTCTCTCGCTGGCTGCGACCGGTTGGGAGTCATTCCTCTCTCACGATGGAACACGCTGCACTTCTTCTTGCCTCACCTGCATGTATTGGAAAAGTATCTGGGGCGATGATGAGCAGCGGCGTGTGCGAATGAACGAAAATCTTGAGAGAATTCGATCTTTTCGTAATACCTTTGAAGAATTCCAGAAAGTCATTCCCTCACTCGTGGCAACAATGCCCGCATTACTAGCGAAGCAATATTTAGACTGCCAGTCTTTCGCCGAAACAGAGATCAAATCCCTCCTGGAGCGGTTCGAACAGACCAAAGAGACCAAAGCGTAACAGTACTGCGAACCTGGAACTCTTGGAGCCTGGAAGAAGAAGAGCTCTGGTAAGCCGGGGTTTACTGGTTGCGAATATAGGGGAAGTGAAAGGCAATTTTCTCTAAAAGCATCCCTCAGGGGCTAAAGCCCGCGATTATTTTGTAGGATTTGCGGCACGACTGAAGTCGTGCCCTGACACAAAATCAGCGCTTTTCCGCAGCCGGTACAGCAGCGCGCTACTCCGGCGGGGGATAAAAGGGCAGCTTGTCGTTCTTCTCGTTGGCGCGGCGGACAGTCGCCTCGCTGAGCAGCAGAGCGGGCGCCAGCATCGTCTGCGGCACGTCGCCAAAGTAGTTGGCCACAAAGAGATCCTTGCCCGCCGCTTCCACGCTGGAGCGCAGCGCGCGCTGGTCCAGGTCGTCCAATACCGCGCCGCGCACCAGTTCGCGCTTGCCGTCGGGGCTGATGCGGTAGAGCAGCCGGGGCGTCAGCTCCCCACCCAGAGTCTGCACAAAATAGACGCTCCTCAGGCCGCGCTCCCTGGCTATATCGAGGAGCTTGCGGTTCAGTTCCTCATCCGATAAGCCATCCTTCGCGGTCACCTGGAAGACGCCGATCATAGGGCGTGCTCCACCGGTAATCCCGGCGCGTCCGTGACCGTTCGACTGAGGAAAGTCGCGCACCGGCTCGCGGCCGATGAGGTAATTCTCGAGCCGGCCCGCGGTCACCAGCTTGACCGCTTGCGCCGGTATGCCCTCGTCGTCCACGTCATAAGCGCCCACCAAACCCTTGCCGGCAAAGCTCTTAAGGCCGGGATCATCGACAACATCCAGAGATTCGGGCAGTACGCGGGTATGATAGCTGGCGGCAAACGGCCCATTGGTACGGGCCTCGGTGCCCAGCTTGGGCCGCGTGGCCGTCACTCCGCCTGCCACAAGCGCGCGCAGCGTGTCGGCTGCGGCGTCGGAACTCAACAGTACCGGCCCGTGATACTCCTCCTCGACGAGCGGTGCCTGGCGCAGTTCGGTGAGTGAGGCAATCAGCCCTACCGCATGCTTCTGGAATGCCTGCGGAGAATCCAGATATGAAAGCGAGACTCCGGTTGAGGCGTAGGAGCGGTCGAGCCTCATGCCGTCGGCGGCCTGCGTGCCCACTCCAATGGCTTCCTGATATTCGGAGGCAGATTTGCGCAGAATGGTTCCCTCGCTCGTGACCAGACGGGTGGTGGTCACCCGCGCATGGAACTCCGCCGTTGAGTACTGCACATCGTGCTGGCCGGCCTTGATTGAAGCATCGGTCCGGTAGAGTCCGCTGTCGCGCGCCACGCGATCCACCCATGCGGCCTCGTCCAGCTTCAACGCGAGCTGGCCGGCAAGCGAGACAACCGGCTTCTCCCTGCTGAAGTCGTCGGCCTGAGGCGGCGTCTGCACCTGTTTGAGCGCGGCCTGCTTCTGTGCGTAGGCGGCCAGTGCGTTTTTGTAAGCCTGGTCGGTTGCCGACCACAGCGCCGAGCGCAGCGCGATGGGATCGTCGTCCAGAGCCGTCAGCAGCAGAGCGCCGTCATTGCGCGCGCCGGAGCTGTCGGTCTTGTAGTCGCCTACCCGCACCGTCACGCGCGCCACGCGTTGATGGGTGCGCAGCGCGCCCTCGCTCGTGCCAAACTCTGCCTTGGTTTCGTAGTCGTCCACGTCTTCAATGCGGTATTGGATAAAGAACGGCTTCTCAAAGCCCTTCAACTGCAACTGATTCATGCTGCGGTCCAGCTCTGTGAGCATAGCCTGCAACACGGGGTCTTTCTCGGCGTCGGCGCGGGTTGTTTGCGCGGCTGCGTTCAGGCAGGCAAAGCCAAGAAGAACTGCAAGAAATCCGGCTCCGGCAAGCATCGCATTGGGACGAATCGGAGTCATCGCGCCTCCTTTGTTGCGGGTGCCGCCGCTTCCGCGCCGGGAATGGGCAGAATCGGCGGCCTGGCCGTGCCCTGCTGCTGGCGCTGCGTCTCCATCTCGCTGAGAAGCATGGCCGGCGAGACCGCGCTGACGGGCACCGTGCCCGACTCCGCGCCGCACTCGCCGTTGAATACCTCGCTCCGGTCGCCGGTTGCCAGAATGCGCTTCATGGCCGCCAGCGGCGTTCCCACAATGCTGACGCCGCGGACCAGCTCATCGGGCCGTCCGTCCACGTACACCCGCCAAACCACCAGCGGCACTACCGAAAATGCCTGCGGCGAGCTGCGCTGTGTGACGGCGAAGCCGGAGGAGATGTCCTCAAAGTAGAGTCCGTAGGGCTTGCCCTGCTTCTTCGCCTCTTCAATTAACTGCTTGCGCAGTTCGGCCTCGGGCACGCTCTTGGTCGAGGTGACAATCAGGTTGCCCTGGCGTCCGGTAGGCACATGCCCGGTCGACGCCCGTCCGTGGCCGTTCGAGGCGGCAAAGCTGGCAATGGGCAGCCGCGACATCAGGAAGGTCTTCAAAACGCCGTCCTGGATCAGGGCAACCCGCTGCGCCTTCCGGCCCTCGTCGTCATATTCATAGTTGCCGCTCAGCCAGGTCTTGCCAAAGGCGGTCAGGGTCGGATCGTCGGCCACTGAAAGGAATGTGGGCAAGACTTCCTTGTTTAACTCCTTGGTGAAGGTCTGCCCCTCCTCATCGCCGCGCTGGCGCTGGCCTTCGAGCCGGTGGCCCAGCACCTCGTGGAAGAAGACCGCCGCTGCCCGGCCGGAGAGAATTGCCGGCCCGTTGAAGGGTTCGGTCATCGAAGCCTTGCGCAGCGCCTCAAGGCTTTTGCCGAGCTCCCTGATCGCCGCTTCCAGCTCCGGCTGCCCGGGCAGGCCCGCCACTGTTTCGGCCTCGAAGGTCTGCACCCGGAAGAGGTCCATGCCGTCGTCGGCGCGAGTCACGGCAACCGCCACCAGCCGCGCCTGCAAATGCGGCGCAACCACCTGAGAACCCTCCGACGAGGCATAGTAGTCGGTCTCGTTCTGGACCGTGAGCATCACCATGTTCTGGTTAACATCCGGATAGTCGCGGAAGAGGCGCGAGAGCGCCCGCACCCGCTGCTCCCACGCCGCCCGGTCCACGACGACCGGCGGGGCCGGCTTGCCGAGGTAAGTCTGCGGCGTTTCCTGGCTGAAGTCCGGCGAAGTGTCCTCTTCCTTGGCCCGCACCTCGGCCTCGGTCTTCACCCGCAGGTAGTTGTCCAGCGCCGTGCCGTAGCCGGCGTTGGTGGCCAGCCAAAGGGAGCGGGCCAACGCCTCGCGGTCGTCCGCCAGCGGCAGCTGCATGCTGTAAACCGCCGAGCCGCGATGGTTTCCGTGCGTGTTATCGAGTTTGGGATCGCCCAGCCGCACCTGCACGTCGGCCACGCGCACATGGTTGGCCGAGCTGCCCACCAGCGCGCCAAACTGCGCACTAATGGTCACAAAGCCGGCGTCGCTGACTGAGTAGCTGAGGAAGTAAGGCGGCAACTGCTTGTCGTCACCCTGCCTGCCCAGCGAGGTAAAGGCGCGATGCAACTCGGTGATCATGGCGTCCAGGAGGACCGGGGTCCCCGCGGACAGGTCTTGGTTCGCGGGGTGGTGGATGGGCGCGGCCTGCTGCGCGCCGGCTGCCACGGGCAAGGCCAGGGCCAGAGCGGCTAGGACTATGCGAAAACATGGGTTGGGAGCGGGCCGCTTTGTGGCGGCGGAAGAAAGTTCTGGCATAGGCTGGGAAAAATCGAGTAAAACCATCTGTATCCCAGATTGTCTCAGAGTCCGGTCCTATCGTGGAGGAATCCTATGACTTTTACGCGCCGCATGCTGTTCCTGTTCTGCTTCATCTTTCTGCTCGCCGCCGTCGCTCCTCGCCTGGGTCCGGGCCCGCGGGCCGCTACCCAGCCAGCACCAGTCCAGTCTGGAGAGGCGCAAACCGCCGCCCAGCCCGCCTCGCAGGCTTATACACTGCCGCCCGATAAGCTGGCCAAGGCCATTGCCCTCAGCCGCATCCGCAACATTCTGGGCCTTGCCAATTCACTATGGGGCTTGGCCGTCCTGTGGCTGCTGCTGGCCCTGGGAGCCGCGGCGGGCCTGGATAGCTGGACGCAGCGCCTCTCGCGTTATCGCTGGGTGCAGGGACTGCTGTTTTTTGCCGTTTTTCTGATCGTCACAACCCTGGCCGGCATACCCCTTGACGTCTTCGGCCACCATATCAGCCGGAGCTACGGCATCAGCGTGCAAGGCTGGGGCGGTTGGGCGGGCGACCAGGCCAAGGCGCTGGGGCTCTCGGTGCTGATCGGCGCTCCGGTGATGCTGCTCTTCAACTGGATTGTGCGCCGCTGGCCGCGCCGCTATTGGCTGGGAATCTGGATAGCCACGCTGCCGCTGCTGGTGATTGCCATCTTTGTGTCGCCGCTGCTGGAACCCATCTTCAACAAGTTCGAGCCGCTCAACAAGGACCATTCCGCCCCGGTGGCCAAGCTGGAAGAGGTGGTTGCCCGCACCGGAACCGACATTCCGCCCGAGCGCATGTTCCTGATGAAGGCCAGCCTCAAGACCAACGGCCTGAACGCCTACGTCAGCGGCATGGGCGCCACCAAGCGCATCGTGGTCTGGGACACCACCGCCGGCCGCATCCCCGACGACGAAGTCCTGTTCATCTTCGGCCACGAGAGCGGCCACTACGTTCTCAAGCACATGCCTAAGAAGCTGGCCGGCTCGGCGGTTTTTCTGTTTTTCCTCTATTGGGGCTGCGCCTGGATGGCTGCCTGGCTGGTGCTCCGCTTCGGGCCCCGCTGGCATGTGGACTCGCTGGCCAGCCGCGCCGGATTCGTGGTGCTGCTGTTCGCCATCTCGGTGGCCAGTTTCGTCACGGAACCGCTGGGCAACACCTTTAGCCGCCACTTCGAACACCAAGCCGACGTCTACGGCCAGGAGGCTATCCACGGCATCGTGGCCGACCCGCAAAAGACCGCCGTCGCCGCCTTCAACGCCCTCGGCGAGGCCTGGCTGGAAGACCCTAGCCCAAGTGCTTTTATTGAGTTTTGGACCTACAGCCACCCCTCGGTGCAGACCCGCGCCAACTTTGCCGCGCACTACGATCCGTGGGCGGCGGGCGAGCGGCCGAAGTTCTTCAACAGATAGTTGTCAGTGGTCAATTTCTGGCTGCGTGCCGCTACCTACAAACCGCGCAGAAACTCATTGAAGCGCTTTGCGTGCGGTGAGGCATCCTCCACCTTGACTGGGTCAATCAGAGCCAGTAGGGCAGTTCCGTGGTCTAGCTTGCGGTATTCGCCCTTGGTCTTGGTTGACCCCGACGCGTGTTTCAGTTTGGGTTCCAGATCGTTCTTGGGTACAGCTTCGACGTTAGTTGGGCTGCCCGGAAGTCTCTTCGCCAGAAACCCGCCATCATAAAACGTAGCCAGAGCATCTCGATCTGCCAGGAACCACGCCTCCATGGCTTGAACCATGAGGAAGACCTTATGGTTCAGTAACCCAGTAAAGTCCCATCCGTCGCATACTCGCAAATGCTCGGCAGGGGTATTGGCGCTGACGGGACCTTCGGAATCGACCAGGAGCGCAAAAACTTCGCCAGAGCGGCCATCCAGAGCGGCTGTTCTGAACTTGTCAAAGGTCTGCTCACGGCCTCCGCCAGCAACTATCCTCAGGCGGCTGCTTGGTGGCTTGAGCTTTGCGCAATAGTTGGACAAGCCCTCTCTGCATCTTGACTGTGTAGCTTCTTTGTCTCCACCGCCCTCGAAGAATACCGTAGCGCTCACCAGCGATTTCCCCCGATCTCGCCGCTAGACCAAAGCTGTCCCAGTGAATACTTCTCCAGCCAAACCTTCAGACGATCGGCTTCGAGCCGCCGAATCTCCGTAGCGCCGTCAAATTTCTCGCAGACACATATGCTCTCCGGGGCATCGGAAAAACATTCGACCAGAGTCCGCGAGTGGGTGGTCAGAATCAGTTGCGTTCGCGTAGAGGCGTCGCGCAAGAGGTCAGCAAGCGTGGGAAGAATGTCGGGGTGAAGGCCAAGCTCAGGCTCTTCAATGCATGTGACCGGAGCTGGCGTTGGATTAAGAAGGATTGTGAGCAAGGCAAGCCAACGAAGAGTTCCGTCTGAAAGACGGGTGGCGGGTGTACGTGAACTTAGGCCTTCTTCCTTAATCATGATGCGCAGATGAGTCCCGACCAACTCCACATCTACGTCCTTTGCTGGTTCGTAGAACTTGCGAAGCAAGTCAACCAATTGGTTGAAGGTAGCTTGCTCGCCGCGATCTCGTATAGCTTTGAGAACCTGTGCAAGATTCCTCGTATCCTCTTCAAGGTGGGTACTGTCCAATCCGACGGGCTGGGGATCGCGGGGTTCTGCATTCAGGCCGAAAATCCAATCACGATAAAGTGCGATACGAGAAAGCTTTTGTTCGAAATAGTACAACTCTGGATAATTAAAAACGTCCACAAGTTGAGCGAGTAGCGACAGACGCAAATCCAGTTGCGACGCCTTCGACACGACGTAACTTGATACTTGTGACCGAACATAGGCTGAATCTGGCGAATTCTGTGTCCTATTTACAAAAAAAGGCTCGCGTCGATTTGTTGCAGAATCAATCTGTCCTAGGGCCTCAGATAGAACATTAAAGGTATAAGTGGGAACATGCTTGGCAAAGCGAACTTCGTAGTAATTCAATGGCTGCCCAGCTTCGAGCGGATAGAACGTCACGGCAATGGCTGAAGGGAGAGATCCCGATACGGCTTGAATCGGGCCCTTCCATACCCATTCGTCAACACCACCCGTTTCGAGCACAACCGACCAGGGGTCCTTTCCTGGCAAATCCTTAAGCAACCCAAGAATTTCAATAAAATTCGACTTGCCGCACCCATTCGGCCCGATCAGGATATTGAGCGGACGTAATTCAATCTCTTTCGTTTTCGGCCCGAAGGAGAGCAGGTTTACCGGCCGGATGGACTTCAAGAACGGCTGCTGGACCATGACTGCGCCTCCTTCCTTTGGGAAATATCTGTACGGTAACACTTTATCGCAGTTTAGAAAGGAGCGGCTAGCCAATTAAGCAACCCCAGGTCCTTCGACTCCGCTCAGGATGACAAATCTTTGGAAACTCCGGCGGTCAGCGCTCGCCTCAGTTGGCCGGCTTCATGCCTTTGGTCATCTGGTAGGTATACACAATGCGGTGGGCCACGGTGATGGTGGAGAGGGCGGCCAGCACCCACAGCACCGGGGCCATCACGCCCCAGTGGTTGAACAGGGCGCCCAAAATGATGAGCACGATGCGCTCCGGGCGCTCCATGAAGCCTACCTTGCACTGGCCGATGAGGGCCTCGGCGCGGGCGCGCGTGTAGCTGACCATCAGCGAGGTGACCATGACGAAGGCCACCAGTACCACATAGCGGAAGCGGTTGATGCGGCCGTAGTAGACCAGCAAGCCGAAGAAGAGGACCACGTCGGAGTAGCGGTCGATAACCGAGTCGAAGAAAGATCCGAAGACGGTGACCTGGTTGTTGCGGCGGGCCACGCGGCCGTCCACCATGTCGAAGATGCCGGCACCGAAGATGACCATGCCGGCATAAAAGAACATCCAGTCGGCGTTGGCGGCGTTGGCGTGGCCAAAGAGAAACGCGGCAAAGATGTTGATGACCAGGCCGATCAGGGTAAGCACGTTGGGGGAGATGCGGGTAAGCGCCAGGCCGTGCACGATGCGGTCAAGAAGCCAGCCGCAGGCGCGGCCGAAAGCGCTGGTCCAGGTCATTCGTTGTCTTCCTTGCTACTGCTTTGTGCCGTTATTGGCGGCGATTCCGTCTTCCGGGCCGCCTGCGCCGGCTTCATCGTGAATGGTGGTCAGTTTCAGAATTTCCAGTTCGCGCTTGCCGTTGGGGGTAACGATAACGGCGGTGTCGCCCACTCGTTTGCCCACCAGGCCGCGGCCGATGGGAGAGGTGGTCGAGATCAGGCCTTTGGAGACATCGGACTCCTCGCTGGTGACCAGGCGGTAGACGATCTCCTCATTCTTGGTCGAGTCATAGACCACAATGGTGGAGCCGAAGCCGGCCTTGTCCTTGGGAATGTTGGCCAGGTTGACCAGGGAGAGCTCGGCCATGCGCCTCTTGAGCTGGCCCAGGCGCGCATTGACGAAATCCTGGCGCTGCTTGGCCATGTGGTATTCGGCGTTCTCCGAGAGATCTCCCATAGACACGGCCTTCTTGATTTCGGCGGGAAGCTCGTGGGAGAGCTCGTGCTCAAGGATTTTAATCTCTTCGAGAAGCTGCTTCTTGATGTGTTCGGGCATCCATAATCCATAGCGGGGAGGGGGATTGCTCCATCCGCGGGAGATGAAAGAACTTAACTTCTCATTATACGCGGGGGATGGGAAGGGGGATTTGGACCAGCCAGGCTCCGGAATGGCCGGCGAGAGACCCCCTGGTGCCGGCTGCGGGGGAAAAAACGAAGGTGACCGGGAACACTTCAGGGGTATTCCGGTGTCTAAGACAATAGAGTGCGCGGGGCATTCGGTCTCAAACCAGTGTTCCGTTTCCCGCGCACTCCGCGGCAGCACCGGTATCCCGGCGGCAGATTCCGGCTGTTGGGAGGGAGTGATTGCAACCCATGGCTGGGCGTTCAGCCCGGCGCAGATTTAGCAGATGCCAGTTGTGCATGGGTTGCGGTAACGTGGGAGGACACTGAATTGCAGGCGGACCTCACCATGGGTAATATTGCCAGCGCGTTGACGCTCCAATCCGAAGAGGCGGCTCTGATCGAGGAACTTCAAGCCGGCTCAGAGGAAGCATATGCGTGGCTGATCGCGCGCTTTCACCAACCGATCTACTCGCTGCTGGCGCGCACCGTGCATGACCGCGCCGACGCCGCCGACCTGACCCAGGAGGTCTTCGTCAAGGTTTTCCGGGGGATGGGCAGTTTTCACGGCGAATCGTCGTTGCGGACGTGGATTTATCGGATTGCCCTGCACGAAGCCTCGAACCAGCGGCGCTGGTGGATGCGGCACAAGCAGCAGGAGATCCCCATCGAGCAGGAGATGACCGAGGGGGAAAGCGGGACGCCGATGCGGCTGAAAGAGATGCTGGTGGACCCGGCCGAGTCGCCATTCGACATGGCGGTGCATGAGGAGAACCGGCTGCGGGTGGAGGCGGCGCTGAACCAGGTGCCGGAGCCGTTCCGCACCACGCTCGTATTGCGCGACGTGGAGGGATTTGTCTACGAGGAAGTGGCGGAGATGCAGGGTGTGTCTTTGGGGACAGTGAAGTCGCGGCTGGTGCGCGGGCGGGCCTGTTTGAAGTCGCTGCTGACGGCCCCGGCGGTTGCCGCATCTTCACAGGCATGCACGCAATTTGAAGTACCTCTGGGAGAGGAGGCGCAATGAGCGGCTGCAATGCGGTGCAAGCAAGGTTGACGGAATATCTGGATGACCGGCTGAACGGACGTGAGATGCAGCGCATCGCCGCCCATCTGGAAGGTTGCCGGGAGTGTGCCCAGGAGTGGGCAGCACTGCGCCAGACGCAGGAGTGGCTTGCCGGGCTGGGCCCGGCGCCGGAGCCGGCGAACCTGCTGCTGCGGATTCGCGTGGCCGTCAGCCATGAGCGGGCGCGGAGCCGCCGGAATCCTATTGAAGGCTGGAATCTGGTTTGGAGAAATACGGTTGGTCCCTTTCTGCTCCAGGCCTCGGCGGGTTTTGCCAGCGCGGTACTGCTGCTGGGCACGGTGATTGTTCTGGTGACCATGTTTGCCCAGCCGGAGAAGGCGCAGGCCACCAAGGACGAACCTCTGGGAAATGCCACCGCGCCGCGGCTGCTCTATCTTTCAACGGCAGTGGGCAAGAACGAGATCGGCGCGGAAACTGGCCCGGTTGTGGTGGAGGCCTACATCAACGGGGCGGGGCAGGTGTACGACTATCGCATCGTCTCCGGCCCCACCGACGAAGCAACCCGCTCGCAGGTGGAGAATCTGTTGCTTTACAGCGTCTTCGAGCCGGCCCGCTTCTTCGGCCAGCCGGTGCGCGGGCTGGCGGTGCTCTCCTTCTCCGGCGTTTCGGTGCGGGGGTAAAACAGGGACCAGGGACTAGGGAATAGGGAATAGGGAGTAGGGAGTAGGGAAACGTATAGCCCCGCCTGGCATTGTCCGGGCGGGGCTTTTCAATTCCCGGCCGGTGCAGGACAAGGGAGACTCTAAACAAGTCCCAGGAACTTCCCTCAGGGGCTAAAGCCCCATCGATTGTGCTTGGCTTAAGTACGGGCTGAAGCCCGTACCCTTCAAATCGCAGCCACATTCGGAGATTTCCAGGGACGATCAAGCCTGTATCGAGGCGATTCGCTGCCCCGTTTGACCCTACCGGTGCGTCTAACTAGACTTCAGACAGGGTTTCTCATGACATTGCGCACATTTCGATCATTTGCCATTCTCTCGGCTTTATTTTTGTGTCTGTTGGCCGGTCTGGTATCGGCCATTGCCCACGGCCAGTCCTCCGACAGCAGCTCCACAAAGGGCCTGCAAAATTCGTCTTCGCAGGGATATCAGCAGGAGAAGACGCCGGCGTTGATCGATCCGGCCGGGCCCACCATCTCGCTAATCAGCTCCGAGCCGGTCTTCATCATGGCCGCGGCACTGAATGCTTGCGGCTATGACGAGGGGCTGGAAGAGAGCGCGCCGGTGCGCAAGCGGGTGCGTGACGAGATCAATCAGGCGCTGGCCAAGAGCGAGGACGCCCGCGCCAAACGAGATAAAATGTGCCTCTTCATGGCCCAGCACCGCTTATTGGGTTCGGAGGGGGACATCTCGCAGTACATCTCGCTGGCCCTGTATCTGACGCCGCCGCCGGAGATTGAAACCGTGGCGGAGTTGACCGAGATGCCGCCCGATTCGACGCAGGTAGTGGAGATTGTGCCCCTGCTCAAGGATTTTGTGGCCGCAGTGGACCTGCATGGAATTTGGCTTACAGTGCATCCCATTTACGACAGAGAAGCCGACCGGCTGCACGATCCGCTCTCAAAGATGATTGTGGGGACCAATCTCTATCTCAAGTTGCCCGCCTCCACCTACGAGGGGCGGCGGTTTGTAGTGGTCATCGAACCACAGTTCTCGCCGCACGCAGTGAATGCCCGCATCTACGGGACCGATTACGTGGTAGTGGTTTCGCCGGTGGATGGGCAGATTCGCATGAGCGACGTGCGCCATACTTATCTGCACTACGTGATTGAACCGTTGATCTATGCACGGGTCAACGCCGTAGACCGGATGCAGCCGATTCTGAAGGAAGTGCGGGAGGCCCCGCTCGAATTCCGCTACCGCTCCGATGCCGTGACGCTGACTATCGAGTGCCTCATCAAGGCAATCGAGGCACGGACCATGGAGACCGGGATTCCGGTATACAAGATTCCCGCGGGCGTGCAGCGGTCTGACCTGCCGCGTTATGAGCGTGAGCGGCAGGTTTACCAGCAGAAGGTGGACGCCATTCGATGGACCGCCGTGCGCCACGACATGACTCAGGGATTTGTGCTAACACAGTACTTCTTCGAGCAGTTGATTCAATTTGAAAAGGATCCGGCCAGCCTGCGCGACACGATCGGCGAGATGGTTTATAGCATGGACATGGACCAGCAAGCGCATCGCGCCCGGCAGATCGAGTTCGACAAGGAAGCTGATGGCGAGGTGCTGGGGCGCAGCAGGCCGCGCAAATTGGAGGGATTGGATCTGGCCGAAGCGCGGCTGGCGGCAGGCGATGTAGCCACGGCCAGCGCCATGGCGCGGCAGATGCTGACGGTACACTCCGATACCCTGGAATCGGCGGCCGAGAGCGCCCGCGCCAACTTCATCCTGGCCAGGGCGGCTATCCTGACCGGCCATCCGGAACAGGCGATCGACGGATTCCAGAAGACGCTGGCTACCACCAGGGAGCCGCGGCTGCTGGCCTGGTCGCATATCTACCTGGGCCGGATGCTGGACCTGGACTGCAAGCGCGACGAGGCGGTTGCCGAATACAGGGCGGCGCTTACGGTGCGCGACGGGCAGCAGGATACGCGGCTGGCTGCGGAGCGAGGCTTGAAGACGGCCTACGCCGTCAAGGGCCATAGTTGCGAAGAGGACGCGGAGGACGACGCGCCCAGCGCCGGGCCAGTGAAGGGTGAAGGGGAGAAGCCAGGGACGGGATCTCCGGGACAAAATGGGACACAGAAGCCGCAATAATCCTCCGCCGGCGGTCTTCCTGGCGTCTAATCAGTGAAAAGGGGATTGGATTTCATCCGGATATTCCGGCCGTGGGGTTGTCTTTAAAACAGGCCAACAAGGATACGCACCAATCGAGGCGCAGATGAAAGCAGTTCTTGCTGAACTGGAAGCCGCACTGGGGCATGGCTTTGCCAGCCCTGAGTTGCTAGTGCGCGCGCTGACTCATCGTTCGCTGGCCCACGAACAAGCCCAGGAGAGCGGGAAAGAAGAGGCACCGGGGACGGGCGACAATGAACGCCTTGAGTTTCTGGGCGATGCGGTGCTGGGCCTGGTGATTGCGGAAGCGCTGTACACGGCGCATCCGGAGTGGCAGGAGGGCGAGTTGACCCGCGTCCGCGCCCAGTTGGTGAGCCGGCAGCATATGGCGGAGGTGGCCTTGGCGATTGGGCTGGGCAAGCACCTGCGCCTGAGCCGGGGCGAGGACCGAGGCGGCCTCAGGCGTAAGAACACGGTGCTCTCCAATACCATGGAGGCGGTGATGGCCGCCTTATTCCTGGATGGCGGCCTGGAGCCGGTAAGAGCTTTTGCCCGCCGCTCGGTGATGGGCGAAGCCGCTGAGCAACTGGCCGCGGAATTGCGTTCCGGGGCCGCGCTGGGCAACTATAAGTCGGCGCTCCAGGAACATTTGCAGGCGGCGCGAAACGGAAGGCCAGTCTACAAGGTGAAGAGCGAGAGCGGCCCCGACCATCGCAAACGCTTTCTGGTGGAGGTCCGGCTCAAAACGGACGAGGCGGAGCCGGAAAAGCCGCTGGCCCGCGGCACTGGAAGCACCAAGAAGAATGCGGAACAGAACGCAGCAAAGCGCGCTCTGGTGCGCCTGATCGCGGCCGAGAAACGAGTGGGCGAAGAGGACGAGACGGAGAAGGAGAGAGCGGCGAAATGAGCAGCCCACCCCAGGCCGGCGGCGTCTCCTGGCCGCGTCTTTCGCGGCTGCGGCTCCATCTTCCCACTGTGCCGGAGGCCTTGGCCTCGCTGCTGCGCACGATCGTGGAGGCGCTGTTCCTGCTCACCTTTGTGCTCCAACCCTACCTCATCCCCTCAGAGAGCATGGAGCACACACTTTTAGTGGGCGATTTTCTGCTGGTCAACAAACAGGTTTACGCACCGGCCGGCAGTTTGAGCCGGTTGCTGTTGCCATACCGCGAGGTTGCGCGAGGAGATATTGTGGTCTTCCACCATCCCCAGCCCCCTTATCTGGTCAAGCGGGTGGTAGGCGTTCCCGGCGACCGGCTGCGCATAGAGAATGGGCGAGTGAAGGTGAACGGCCTGGCTCTGGACGAGCCCTATGCGGCCTTCGAGCCCACGTTACGCAGCCCCTTCAGCGACGAGTTTCCCGCCAGGGTGTACACCGATCCGGAGGTGGATCCGGCCTGGTGGGAGCAGATGCAGAGCCTCACGCGCGATGGCGAACTGGTGGTGCCCGAGGGTCAGTATTTTGTGCTGGGCGACAACCGCAATCACAGCAAGGATTCCCGATTCTGGGGCTTTGTGCCGAGGGTCCAGATCGTGGCCCGGCCGCTGGTCATCTACTTCTCGCTCAGCCGTCCCTCCACCACCTATGCGCAACAGGCCGCGCTACAAGCTGGAGATGATAAACTCGGACACGACAGGCAGCTTTCGGCAAGACTCACGGGGTTTGCGCGCTGGAAACGCATCTTCCGCGTGGTGCACTAGAGAACAGTGGTCAGTGAACAGTGAACAGACGAATCACCAGCACCAACCATTGAAATTATGAAATATCCTAGGCGGCCGGATAAGTTCGCGTTACCGGGACAAAACTGATCACTGTTCACTGATTGCTGACCACTGATAAAGAGTGACAGGATGACGAAGAAAAACACGCCGCCCAAGACGTTGTCCGAAGTTCAGCCCGCACCCGCTCCCGTTGAAAACAGGGTGGAAGAGACGCCGTATGAGGCGGTGGCCAGCATCTGCTCGGTGCTGGTGGTGGGCCTGTTCATTCTCACGTTTCTGGTTCAGAACTTCGTGATTCCCTCGGGATCGATGGAGAAGACGCTGCTGGTGGGCGATCATCTGGTAGTGGACCGGATCACGCTGGCCCCGCCCGCGAGGTGGATACCGCTAGTCCGCTATCGCGAGCCGAAACGCGGCGATATTGTGGTCTTTCTCAAGCCCGGCGAGCCGGACCTGTTTTTGGTGAAGCGGTTGGTCGGCGTGCCCGGCGACCGCATCCATCTGCGCGACGGCATTGTCATTCTGAACGGCGTGGCCCAGGATCAGCCGCACGCCGAGAAGACGACGCCGGAGAACCATTACGATTTTCTCGACGAGTTTCCCTCCGTACCGCCCAATCCCTCGCCCGGCGGCGCCACCGAGAGCTGGGCCGTGGATTTTCCCAATCACGTCGAGGATGGGGAGCTGGTGGTTCCTCCCGGCAAGTACTTCATGATGGGTGATCACCGGCACAACAGCCTGGATTCGCGCTACTGGGGTTTTGTGCCCCGGGAAAACATTGTGGGCCGGCCGTTGTTCAACTACTGGTCGTTTGTAACTCCTGAAGACCAGTATGAAAAACCCGGAATGGGCAACGCAGTGGCCTGGATGGGCCACGTGGCGCTCCACTTCTTTACCGAAACGCGCTGGAAACGGACGCTGAACCTGGTGCGTTGAATTCAGCTGACAGCTGTCAGCTAACAGCCGTCAGTTAGTACCCGCGCAACTGACAATGGATAGCTGACTGCTGATAGCTGGCTGCTGATAAAGACCATGACGGAAAACGCGCAAGGCCGGCTAAAAAAGCGAAGATGGCCCGCCGCGGCATGGCTGGGGCTGGCTGCGCTGGCGGCTATCCTGGCGGTGGCGATTGTGCCTCCGCTGGTGAGCGTGAGCCGCTACAAAAGCCAGATTACACAACTGATCTCTGCCTCCCTGGGCAGGCCGGTGTACCTCTCGTCGGTGGAGGTGCGCCTGCTGCCCCGGCCGGGGTTCGTGCTGACCGACCTGACCGTTGAAGAAGACCCGGCCTACGGCGTCGAGCCGATTCTGCACGCCAACTCGGTTGTTGCGTCTATCCGGCTGCTCTCGTTGTGGCGGGGCCGGCTGGTGATCGGGCGCATCAGCGTGGACGAGGCCAGCCTGAACCTGGTGCGCACGCCAGAGGGGCAATGGAATCTGGATTCGCTCTTCTCCACGGCGGCCGCACAGGCTCAGCCGGCGGCGGGCGGCACAGGTATGAACCGTGCGGCTCCGCTGCCCTACATGGAAGCCACCAATTCCCGCATCAACATCAAGAACGGCGCGGAGAAGCTGCCATTTTCGCTGATCAACGCCGACCTCTCTTTCTGGCAGGAGGAGCCCGGAGATTGGCGCGTCCGGCTGCGCGGCCAACCGGCCCGCACCGACCTGAGCCTGGACATGGCCGACACCGGGGTGGTGCGGCTGGAGGCAAGAGCGCGCCGTGCGCAAGACCTGCGGCAGATGCCGATGCACATCGATCTGGAGTGGCGCGAGGCGCAGTTGGGCCAGCTCACCCGGTTGGTCATCGGTTCCGACCCCGGCTGGCGCGGCAACCTGACCGGCGAAGTGCATATGGACGGCACCGCCGATGCGGCTCAGATCACGACCCGGCTGCGCGCGACGGGCGTACACCGCGCCGAGTTTGCCCCGGCCGCGCCCCTGGACTTCGACGCCAGATGTGGATTTATCTACCACTATTCCGATCGTGCTATCAAGAACCTGGCCTGTGACTCTCCTCTCGGCGACGGCCGCATCCATTTTGCCGGGGAGATGCCTGGAGACGGTCAACCGCCGCACTTCTCCGTGGAGCTGGACCGGATTCCGGTTGCTGCGGGCCTGGATGCCCTACGCACCGTTCGCAACGGCATTGGTCCTGGTTTGGAGGCCAAGGGCTCGATCAGCGGCAAGATTACTTACGCCGAGAGCGCTTCTGGGAGAAGCGATCGGGAAGAACGGGGCGGAGTGGCGAACCCAGGCAGAGTTCGCGCTGCGAAGCTCCGCGGAGTCGCGCTGGGGCCGCTCACCGGCAGCTTCACCGTGGAAGGCTTTCGACTGAATGGAGACGGGCTGAGCCAGCCGATCCAGATTCCCAAGCTGGCGCTGGAGCCGGTGGCGGTTGCGCAGGGCCAACAACCGGGCCAATCCCAATTCCCGGCGCTCGGGGCCACCGTGGCTCTTCCAGCCGGCGGTAACGGTCCCCTCACAATTACTACTCGGCTGTCTCTCTCCGGCTACCGGATGACAGTGCGTGGCCAGGCTGCTCTCACGCGGGCCAGGGATATGGCGCATGTGGCCCGCCTGTCGGGGGCGGTGGTTCTGGACGCGCTGGCTGGCGACCCAGCCACTGTGGACCTGAGCGTCGAAGGGCCGTGGTTGCCAACACAGACGATTCCGTTCAGCGGTGTTCCGCCCGCCGGCTCAGGGACGCAACCGGGCGCCGATGATGCCGCTACGGACCGGTTGAGCGGAACCTTGACTTTACACAACGCGAATTGGAAGGCCGGCTATCTGGCCAATCATGTTGAGATTACCCAGGCTACGCTTCACCTGGACAAAGGCGAGCTGCGCTGGGAGCCGGTGATCTTCTCTTACGGTCCAGTGAAAGGAACGGGGAGCATTGAGTTGCCAGACCGCTGCGAAGCGCCCCAGCCCTGCATCCCCCGGTTTGAAGTGCAGTTCGGAGCGCTGGATGCAAGCACCGTCCAGTCGGCGTTTCTGGGAGCGCGTGAGCCCAACACATTGCTCTCCACGCTGATCGCCCGGCTGCGCTCCTCGAATCGATCGTCCGCGCCGGCCTGGCCGCAGTTGGAGGGCACGGCAACGGCCGACTCCCTCATCCTGGGGCCGGTCACGCTTCGGGAGGTTTCGGCCACGCTGCGCATACTTCAGGACGGAGCCGAAATCGAGAGCCTCGATGCCGGCCTGCTTGGCGGCCGTGTGCATGGATCCGGCACTCTGCGCACTATGGCCACCGATCAAGGCAAGCCCGCCTATACGATGGAGGGCCGGTTCGAGAAGCTCAGCCCCCCCACCGTGGGCCAGTTACTCGGGCTGCGATGGTCGGGCGGCGCTTTCGATGCGGAGGTCAAGATCGATCTTGCCGGCCTCACGGACAGAGAACTGGCTGCCTCGGCCAAAGGCGCTTTGCACTTCGAGTGGCGGCGTGGAGCAATCAACGCTCAGGGGGGCGGCACGCACGCAGGCACGGCCATTCCGCCGGCGCTGCTCCGCTTCGACCGCTGGACGGGCGACGCCGAGATCGGCAACGGCGTACTCACGTTAAAAGAGAACCAGGTGCTGCAGGGTGGGCGTAAGCGAGCGGTGGAAGCCGCCGTGACCCTTGGCAACCCGCCCAAGGCCGTCTTCGCCGCGCACAAAGAGACCCAGGAGAAGCGATAAGAGCATTTTCGCTGCTCCTGTGTGCGGGCATCGGGCTTTCGCCCTGGCCGTAAAAACAAAGATGCGGTAAGGCGAGGACACTCAAAGCAGCAGACTCACTTTAAGGAGTCTTAATCCAACTGTCCCGTTTCCGGACTATAATCTGAGTCAATTCCAATCCCGGAAACTGCTTGTTTCGCACGGCGTATTCCATTGGATTCCGTTCATGTCCCCCTCAGAGGATGAAGGAGAGGGGAGTCCGGAGTCGGATTCTGGACGCGTGTGAATATGAGCGCCTTTCAGAGAATTCATGGTGAGCCTGCCCCAAGTGGCACGGCCGATAGCCCTGTCTCCGCTACAGGAAGGGGCGGGCGAGGCGCTGGATGGCTAGTCATGCCGGCCGGAGCGCTGGCTCTGGCGCTCCTTTTGGCACTGGCGGCTCGGCTGGCCGGGGCACAACGCGCAGCCACTGAAAATGCGGTGAATGCGTCGCAGCAACTGGCAAATCTGCCTCCAAATGTAACTCAGGCGCAGCGATTTCTTGCCCAGCGGGGCTTGGCAGGAAACCAGACCGGGCGCCGGGCGGAGGTTCAGCGCCTCAACTGGCGGACAAACACGGCCAGGCAGCAGACTCCGACGCCGGCCACAGCAACCTGGCAGCCCCTTGGTCCTACCGCCGTTGTAACGCCGGAGTTCGGCCTGGTTACGGGCCGCATCTCGGCGCTGGCGCTGGACCCCTCGGACTCCACCGGCGGCCGTCTTTACCTTGGAACGACCGGGGGCGGCGTCTGGGAGGCGCAAAACGCGGGCGTCTCCGATCCTTCTCTGGTTGTTTTCACTCCTCTTACCGACGCCGTGGGAGCTTTGAGCGGTGCAACGGATGCCTCGATCAGCATCGGGGCGCTGACGGTGCAGCCGAGCGGAACGGGAGTGATTCTGGCTGGCACCGGCGATCCCAACGATGCGCTCGATTCCTACTATGGGGCGGGAATCCTGCGTTCGACTGACGGTGGGACCACATGGAGCGTGATCCACGCAACCGCGGACCTGAGATGGAGCTTCTCCGGGGAGGGCTTTGCGGGCTTTGCCTGGGGCACGGCGAATCCGCAACTGGTTGTTGCCGCGGTTTCGCAGGCTTACGAAGGCACACTGGTGAATGCGCCCCAGCCCAGCCGGAGCTACCAGGGCTTGTATTACTCCTCCGACGGTGGCGCCACCTGGAATCTGGCCACCATCACGGACGGCGGCGGGGCGGACGTGCAGGGGCCGAACGACCCATTTGTGGGAGTTGACGGCAATGCGGCCACCTCGGTGGTGTGGAACCCGGCGCGGCAGTTGTTTGTGGCGGCGGTTCGCTACCACGGCTATTACCAGTCGGCGGACGGCATCACCTGGACGCGGATAGCCGCACAGCCCGGCACTGGCCTGACGGCTACGTTTTGCCCCACGAACGTGGGCTCCACAGGCTCGATCGATTGCCCCATTTTCAGGGGGAGTTTGGCGGTGAATCCGTTGACTGGCGATACCTTTGCCTGGACGGTGGACACCTACAACCCGGTTACAGGCCTGTGGCATAACCAGGGAATCTGGCAGGACCAATGCTCGATCAATGCGGCTGGGAACGCCTGCAACAATCAGACCCTTGCTTTTGCAACGCGGTTGCCGTGGTTTCCGGGGACCAGCGCCACAGTACCCATGATCGCCAACGGCGACTACAATCTGGCGCTGGCCGCCGTTCCATCGGGACAGGACACGGTGCTGTTGGCCGGGGCGAACGACCTGTGGAAGTGCAGCCTGGCCATGGGCTGCGCTTGGCGCAACACCACCAACGCCACTGTCGGCTTCTGCGCGCAGGTGGCCCCGTTCCAGCATGCACTGGCGTGGGACGCCGCCAATCCGCTGGAGATCTTTGTGGGCAACGACAGCGGGCTTTGGCGCTCGCTGGACGCAATCGGCGAAACGGGTTCTGTATGCGCATCCACCGACTCCACCCACTTCCAGAACCTGAACGGGAGTCTGGGATCGCTGGCGGAGGTGGTGAGCATCTCTCAGGCCGGCAACACGCCCTACACGATGATGGCCGGGCTGGGAGCGAACGGAACCGCGGGGGCGAAGAGCGTAACGGGTGCAACGGCGGATTGGCCGCAGATTCTGGGCGGCGAAGGTGGGCCGGTGGCCATTGACCCCCAAACTCCATCGAATTGGTATGTGAACAACCAGGTGGGAGTTTCCATCCACCTGTGCGCGCAGTCGGCCCCTTGCACACCGGCCGCATTTGGCGCCACTCCCGTTGTCACCGATGCGGACGTGGGCGGGGATGGGTTAAATATGACTTCCCCAGCGCCCTTTCTGGTGGACCCGCAAGACCCGACGCAGTTGCTGATCGGGACCTGCCGGGTGTGGTGGGGGCCTGCCAGCGGCATCGGCTGGAATGGGAGCAACGCAATCAGCTCCATCCTCGACAACCCAACGGCCAGCGGCGCCTGCAACGGCGACGCCCTCATTCGTTCGATAGCCGCCATGGCGCTTTCCGGCGGCGGAGAAGCGGTGTTTGTGGGCATGTACGGCGCGGCGGACGGAGGCGCGAATCTGGCTGGCCATGTGCTGAGCGCGACCCTCTCTTCCAGCGGAGTTTGGTCCGCCTGGCACGATCTGACATTGAATCCGGTCACCAACGACAGTCACACCCTGAACGCATACGGATACGACATTTCGAGCATCTTCATCGACACCCATGACGCGACCGGGAAGACGGTCTACGTGACGGTCGAGGGGATTGCAACCACGGCCGAGCCGGTCAGGGCAGTCTATCGGTCGACCGACGGAGGAGCGCACTGGGCGAATTTAACGGCCAACCTTCCCATCGCTCCGGCCAGCAGCCTTGTGGTGGACCCGCAGGATGCAAACACGGTCTACCTCGCTACGGATGCGGGGGTCTATTTCACGACGCAGGTTGCGTACTGCACGAATGCGCCCGCCACCTGCTGGTCCGCCTTCGGGACCGGGCTTCCGGAGGCTCCGGTGGTTCAACTCAGCGCCTCTCCCTTAACGGCTCCCGCACATCTGCTGATCGCGGCGACCTACGGCCGCGGCGTGTGGCAAACCTCGCTGTGGACCTCACAAACAGGCCTAACAACCGCAATCGCCAGCCCTTCCCCATTGACCTTCACCAGCCCGGTACCGGTGAACACCAACAGCACGATGACGGTAACCCTTTTGAACACGGGCAGCCTCTCCCTGGCTCTGACGCCTACCGGGACGGCCATCGGTGGAGTGAATAGCGGAGACTTCACCGTGACAACCGGCGCGAATACGCAAACCACCGACTGTCACGGCGCGACCGTGCAGCCGGGCAGCAGTTGCACGATTCAGGTGACCTTTGCGCCCACCGCGACAGGCAGCCGTACGGCCCAGTTGACCATTTACGCCAACGTCTATAGCGGACAACTGCCCATCGTGCAGTTGAGTGGGACCGGAAGCCCGGCGCCGGTGGTGACGTTGAGTCCGGCCTCCCTCAGTTTTGGCCAGGCGCCCGGCCAGGTCTCTTCGACAGGCCCGGTGGAGCTGAATACTACTTCAGCACCGCAGCAGGTGGAGGCCGGCAACAGCGGCAGTGTGACAGTCACCATCACCACCGTCTCTCTCACCGCACCTTTTACCATCGCCAGCAACTCATGCGGCACGAGCGTCCTGAAGCCGCAGGCAGATTGCCAGGTCATGGTGGCTTTTGCTCCCACCCAACGGGGAGCGGCGACGGGAACGCTGACCTTCACCGACGGGGCAGGAACGCAGACGGTCGCATTGAGCGGCTGGGGGTCGGCGCCGCCTACCGATATTCTCAATCCCGCCTCTCTGACCTTTCCTGGAACGATCATCGGTCAGCTTTCAGACGCGCAGACCGTCAGCCTGGCCAACACCGGAGACCTGCCGTTGACCGGAATCACGTTTACGATGAGCGGTCCGTTCACTGAATCGGATACCTGCAACGGCCAACTGGCGGCGAACTCCTCGAACTCCCGTTGCGCGATCAATGTGTACTTTGCTCCCACCGCGGCGGGAACCCAGACCGGCTGGCTGACGGTCAAAGATGCGCTGCAAACGCAGACGGTGGCTCTGTCGGGCACGGGCTTGCTGCCGCCTGCATTCAGCGTCAGCCCGGCCAGTTTGAACTTTGGGGTGCAGCAACCAGGCGTGGCCAGTCCGCCATTTACGCTGACGGTGACCAACAGCGGCGGAGCTCCGATGGCCAACGTGGGTTATCAGATAACCGGCGCTGCCGCCAACAGCTTTGCCTGGAGCGCCTCAACCTGCGGGACGACTTTGAACAACGGGAGCAGTTGCACGGTACAGGTGATTTTTACTCCGGCCACGGCGGCCAGCAGCGCGGCTACATTGACGATCTCTTCTTCAACACGGGGCGTAACGCCGGTATTGGTTCCGCTCAACGGCAACGGGTCGGCCACGACCGTGCTCAGCGCAAGCCCGTCGCAGTTGACCTTCGCAGCCACACTTACCAGCCAGTCCAGCGCAGCGCAAACGGTGACCGTGACCAACACGGGCAGCTTTGCCGCCACCTCGTTGACGCTCACCATTGCCGCTCCGTTCAGCCTGACGCAAGACAGTTGCAGCGGCAACAACCTGGCAGCCGGCGCCAGTTGTGCCGTCGGAGTCATCTTTACGCCGGCCGCCGGCGGGACGGCGCCGGGCACATTGACGGTTGGCTCCGCATCGGCAATTGCCCCAGTCACAGTGGTGCTCAGCGGTACAGGCGTTGTTCCGGTCGACTTTTTAGTCACGTTCTCCGGCTCCAGCAGCCAGACCGTCGCCAGCGGCCAAACCGCCTATTTTCCCCTGGTGATTACTCCGGCGAACGGATTAGCGGGAACGTTCACACTCCAGTCCGGCACGCTCCCAGCCAATACGCTTTGCCTCTTCAACCCCGGCAGCGTAATACAGATTAGCGCCGGAGCCACCGGGAGCGTTACGGTGCAGATTTCAACCGGAAAATCCGGGTCTGCACTCCGCTCGAACGGGCCGGCTAAATGGCGCATACTTCCTCTGGCCTGCGGATTGGTGTTGCTGCCGCTGGCATGGCGGCGGCGCCGGAAGTTTTTGCTGATGGCCGCGCTATGGGCGGTTCTTATGGGCGGCGTCTCCAGTTGCACGAGTTCGGGA
>Ga0182027_10002743_pt1 | contig 28251 bp, 21 predicted proteins | sample 712E1DmetaG_FD_121300 | JGI IMG/M metagenome (GOLD analysis project Ga0182027, IMG submission 121300) | Permafrost microbial communities from Stordalen Mire, Sweden - 712E1D metaG (Illumina Assembly) | ecosystem: Environmental > Terrestrial > Soil > Wetlands > Permafrost | place: Sweden...
GACCTTGACGACGGCCTCGAAGAAAACATGGTTTCGGTATTGTCGTCCGAGTATCCGGACTTCGAAGTTCTTGTCGCTGTCGACAGCATGGAAGATCCGTGCGTGCCGGTTCTGAACCGGGCCCGTGCGCGGTTTCCCAGCATTCGCTCCACCATTGTGGCCACGGGCAGCCCGGATTCGGGTAATCCCAAAATCGACAAACTATGCAAACTCGAAAAAATGAGCGACGCAGCGCTTTTTTGGGTGCTTGATTCCGATACCCGCGTTTTCCCGCACACGCTTGTCGCGCTGGTCCATGAACACCTCCGGTCCGGCGCGCACCTTGTGTTCAGCCCAATACGCTGCTTTGGAGCACATGCCTTTGGCAGTATTTTGGAAATGAGTTATGTCAATTTCTTTCTTTCCGGCAGCATGCTCGCTGCGTGGAGCATTTTCCGGCAAAGGGTTGTTGTCGGAAAGTCGCTGCTTATTGATTCGCACGCATTACGTCAATTCGGCGGATTTGTCTATTTCGCCGACGTTCTTGCCGAGGACCATTGGCTCGGGGAATCCTTTCACAAAAGCGGTTTCATCGTAACGTGCAATTATGCCTGGGTCAAAGACATCAAGGAAACAACGACCGTAAGAAACTATTTCGACAGGGTGAGCCGATGGGCAAAGCTTCGCTTTTGCCTCAAGACTCCGGTGTATTTTCTTGAAATTCTGTTCAATCCTCTGGGCCTGGCGTTGTTGCTCTTGCCTTTTATGAAAAATTATTGGATTTCTCTTGCCGTGTTGATCGTGGTTTTCCGGCTAATTTTGGAGTATCTGGTTTTCTTTTCCCTCAACGCCGGGGACCGCCGCAAGCCGGGGGTTCTTGCCGGTCTTGCACTTGCGGTGATTGTCAAGGACCTGATGATGCTGTTTGTCTACTTTATCCCGTTTTTCAATCGCCGTGTGAATTGGCGGGGCAGGAGGATTACTATAGAAAAGGATACCAGGATAACCGCTGCAAATGCGAACCCCGCTTTTCAGTCGACAGGTGAGACCCATGGAACAATCGTGACGGTACTCATGGGACTCGGGCATTTGCGTGCAGCCTATCCCCTGCTGTGCAGGAACATCGGCACCATGGTGCCCTATGGTTCCAAACCCGACACGCCGGCCAAGGAATACCGGATATGGCACGGGATGCGCAGAACATACTATTTCATTTCCCGGGCCGGAGAGATGCCGGTTTTGGGAAGTCTCCTGATTGGCATCATGACATGGATGCAGAGAATCGAGCCGTACTATTCGCGTCGCGATCATTCAAAACCAGGTTTGCCGGTCCGTTATCTCGAATACCTTATCAATCGCCGGGGTCTGTGCCGGGGCCTTGTTGAAAAACTGAAAGACGTCAAAGGCCCGATTATTCATACCTATTTCGCAACGGCAATTGCCGCCGACAAGGCGTTCGGCGTTGACTCGAAAAAAGAGAATTATCTGATAATCTGCGATAGCGATTTTCACCGCGTGTGGGTGCCCAAGGAGCCACGCAAAAGCAATTTGCGTTATTGTGTGCCCTGTTCGCAGGCCCGGCGCCGTCTGATCGCCTACGGCGTTTTAGAAAAGAATATCTTTTCAACGGGATTTCCGCTCCCTGCCGAAAACACGGGCACCCAGCAGGATCTGGAGGTACTAAAAGCCGACGTGTTCCAGCGGTTGTTGCGGTTGGACCCGGGAAGACGCTTTTTTGCAGTGCACGACACGGAAGTCATGCGCTGGCTTGACCGGCCGGCAGTGCCGCTGGAAGGAAACACCGATCCGCTGACAGTCACCTTTGCCATAGGAGGCGCCGGCGCCCAGTTCAAACTCGCCTGCGCGATCCTGCGCGCGCTCAGAACTTCCATTCGTGAAGGCAGGATACGCCTGGTGGTTTCTGTCGGGGTCCAGAAGGCAATTCTCGTAAAGGTTCTGCGCCAAATAAACATCCTCGGGCTGATCAGTGAACTTGACAGAAATGTTCGGATCCTTTTCGACGCAGACCCGTTTCGGTACTTTGACAAGTTCAATCTCTGCATGCGCACAACCGACGTTCTGTGGACAAAACCGAGCGAACTGGTTTTTTACGCGGGCCTTGGTATTCCGGTGCTCATGGCGCCGCCGATCGGCACGCACGAGGAGTTGAACCGATACCTTCTGCAGGAGATTCATGCGGGCATCGAACCGCCGGGGGCGGTGGAATTCTGCGGCCAATGGCTGATCGACCTGCGGAACAGCGGCAGGCTTGCTGAATCAGCCTGGGACGGGTTTCTCAAGGCCAGAAAGCTTGGAACATTCAAAATCGAAAGGCTTGTCCTTGGCAGGGCCGCCAGCGAGAGCCTTTCTCCGCTGGACCGTTGACACGGTCCTGTCAACGAAATCCACAAAGCGGTCCTTCCCTTTCGCCGCGTTGCAACGCTCCGCTATTCCTATCCGAAAACTATCCAAGACCTAATGCCTCCGTAACACAAGAATGCGATATTAATAAGCAACAAGGAGGACAGCGGATGAAATTGCTTGTCATATCCGACCTGCATATCTCAGATAACCAGCACCTCGGCACGTTCGGCTGGAACGCTGCCGAGTTCATCGAAAACCTGGAGGAGGCCCGGCGCGCCCTGTCCATCGATACGGTCATCCTCAACGGCGACACGTTCGATCTTTACAAGAGCACCTATCAGGACATCGCATCGCGCAACAAACAGATCGTGGATTACCTGAAACGAATCGGCTCGGTCTTCATCAAGGGCAACCATGATTGCGGCCTCGGATACGGGCAGGACCATTTCGGGGTCACGAACAGCAAGGGCGAGAAGATCCATATCGAGCACGGCCACCGGGCTGATTTCATCAACGGCACCTCACTGGGACGATCCATCGGCTATTTCCTGTACCTTGTTCTCAAGCTCTTTGCCGGGTTTTCCGTGACCCGCTCGATTTACTTCTGGGCAATGGAACACGATGAGGGGTTTAAGGGGCGGGGGAAATACAATTCCTACGAGTATTTCCGGTATGCCGTGAAACTTCTGCGGAAACACGATATGGTCGTTCTCGGCCACACGCATAAGATCGAATTTCACAACACGTTCTGGCTGAACGACAGGAAGCGGTATATCAACAGCGGTTCATGCTCGTTCGGCAGGTTCCAGGGAATCGTTATCGATACCGAAACGCTTCAGCACTCGACGATCCGGATGAATCCGGCCACATCAATCGCCCGGCCGATGCCATGCACCACGCCGGCGCTGGTTCGCCGCAAAAGACAACGGCAATCTTTTGTCAACGATGGCGCTTTAGTCCCGGCGTGACATCACCACTGAGATGCGTGCAACCCGTTAGTCAACTCGGAATACGCTTTCCAGGCATAAGCTCGTCAGCTCGGTAACCTTCGCCCACTCCTTGCACGCTATGATAACGTGAGCAAAGACGATTCGGCGTACCGGATGAACCGCCACGAAATCACCCTGTCCGGATAATCCGTGACAACGCCGTCCACGTCCATTGACTCCATGAGAAGGTATTCCTGTTCGGTATCGACTCCACCGGCGACTATCTTGAGTCCGCGCACGTGGACTTCTTCCACGAGTTGGTGCGTAATCGAGGACCTGTCCGCAACCAGGGAATACGCGCCTATCTGCTCCGCGATTTTGGCATAGTCTGCGGCAATGCCGCCGGTTATCAAGGCGATCCTGATTTGCGGGTCATAGCATTGTATCAATTGCAGTTCCATATAATTCAACGATGAAACGATGAACTGCTTGTATTTCCAGCCCCTGTTGAATATCGCATTGTGAATTTCGGTGACAACAAGCGACGCCGCATCATGGTTCTTGATCTCAATGACCAAGCCGGCGCGCCGGTCGACGCAGTCAATGACCTCACGGAGCGTTGGAATTTTTTGGCCCTTGCCCGCGTCCAGCGACCGAACATAGTCCCAGGGCTTGGTCTTGACAAGGCCGAAACCGTTGGTGGATTTTTCCAGGGTTTCGTCGTGAATGACCGCGAGATGAGTACCCGCGGCGTGGACATCGACTTCTATCCAGTCCGCTCCCAGTTCAAGCCCGCATTTGATTGACAGCAGGGTATTCCCGGGTTCGTGACCCGCGGCCCCGCGATGGCCGAAGCATTCGATATTTTTCATGGACGCCTCAAATCTGGAACGCGAGAGCGCCGCGCCTGCGACCGTACCGCATACGATTGTAATTGGGGAACATCACGAAATTGTGACCTGCATTGTCCCCGCTTTCGACCGGGACATCGATTATGGTCGATTGGGTATACCCCTCGCTTTCCGCAACCAGCGAATAGATTGCCGGCACGACATTGATCAGGACAAAGTTTCCGCGGGCGTCGGTGCGCGTGCTCCTGCCTGTTTCCCTGACCCATATCCTGCTGTGCGCAAGACCGTTTCCGTCCATGTCCGTGACTCTGCCCCGGACATGCCCCAAACGAGGGTCCATTCCAGAGAGCTTTTCCGCTGTTTCTTGCGGATCTGAATTGATGAAATACATACTGTCCTCCTTTTAAATTGTTTTACCTGTGAATAAAAATAGCCGGACAGTGTGAGAGGTGGTTTAGATGATTGTTAGAAATGAGCTAGGATACCTGAGCGCCCCCTATCCTACCCCGTCGGGTACTTCGAATCGTCGCCCGAAGGGGGATCAAAGTTCCAATGCGCCGGTGAATCTTGCTTTTGTGCCAAAACAGATCCATATTTACACCAGCTAAACTCAAAGGGAGGATTGCGATGAAAACACGCGGAACCGGCATTGCTCGTGCGATCCCGTTTTTTTGCTTGGTGTGCACCTTCGGCGTTCTCTTTGCACAGCAGAAGCCCGGTCTTTCCGATATTGTTTCCGGCAACAACGCCTTTGCATTCGACCTTTACGCAAAGTTGAAAACAAGCCAGGGGAACATTTTCTTTTCGCCGTACAGCATTTCGACGGCTTTGGCCATGACCTATGCGGGCGCGAAAGGGAATACGGAAAAGCAAATGGCCGGAGTCATGCACTTCAGGAAGGATCAGAAGGGCTTTCATGACGCATTCGGCCAAATGCAGAACAGGATCAATGAGGTCCGGAAAAAGGGAAACGTAAAGCTGAGCGTTGCCAACAGTTTGTGGATGCAAAAGGACTATGCGTTCCTGCCTGCCTTCCTGGACCTGACAAAAAGGAACTACGATGCGGCGTTCAATTATGTCGATTATGTCAATGCTGCTGAAAACGCGAGAGTTTCGATCAATACCTGGGTGGAGGAGAAAACAAGCGACAAGATCAAAGATCTCATAGGCCCGGGCGTGCTGGATGCAGCAACAAAAATGGTATTGGCAAACGCGATTTACTTCAAGGGTTCATGGGCGAAAAAGTTCGACACTTCGATGACAACGGATATGTGGTATTGGATTACGCCAAAAGATTCTGTCAAAACCAGGATGATGACCATGAACGGACGGGAAACAGGATATCTGGATGACGGCAAAGTCCAGTGTATCGAGCTCCCCTATGTTGGGAAGGATTTGTCCATGATCATGATCCTGCCGAAGAAGCGGGACGGCCTTCATGATGTAGAAAACGGCTTAACCAAAGGATATGTCGACGATTTGGTTGTGAATTTGAGTGAGAGAGATGTAAACGTTCGCATTCCCAAGTTCAAGACCACAAAGGAATTCCTGTTGAATTCCCAGCTTTCTTCCCTCGGAATGACAGATGCGTTCACCGGGGAGGCTGATTTCTCGGGAATGACCGGCAAGAAAGACCTCTTAATTTCGGATGTGATTCACAAGGCATTTGTCGAGGTCAACGAAGAAGGTACTGAGGCAGCTGCAGCGACCGCTGTCGTCATGATGACCAAATCTATGCCGAGCATGCCGCCCACCTTTTGCGCTGACCATCCTTTTATCTTTCTCATCCGTGACACTGCGACCGGCAGCATCTTATTCATGGGCAGGATGGTGAATCCGACGGAGAAATAGGTGACCTCACCCCTTTTTCCCCACTGGTCCTGCGACCACTCCAAGGTCGTCCCACAAGGAGAGGGGAGATTGAGCAAGACTGCCTCGCACCATGCATCATCCCGGCTCTTCGCTCAAATAAGGCCTCGGTCTTTGCAGTACCTTTTTACGGCCTCTTCTATCGTTGGTAAATCACCAAAAAGTTCTTTTTGCTTTTGGGTGTTCTTGCTTGTGTAGACGCCGGCGCCTATCCATTTGATCATTTCATGCATGTCTTTGACGCCGCTGACGAATAAGCCGATAAGCGGCAGCATAACACCGGTGACAAAGGGCGGGAATGCGGGTTTTGCCACTATTGTTTTGCCAAGGACATTTGAAAAAGCCAGGGCCAAACTTGTTCCTGACGCCGGTCTGTCCCAACCAACGTCAACCACGGCATTCAAGGCATTATCCGGAATGCTGGCAGCAGCAAGCGCCGCGTATCGTGCCAGATCCGGTGTGTAGATCATGCCATAGGCAGCACCAGAAACAAATGCCGGGAAAACGCCTTTTTGAATTTTGGCTAGCACAAAGTCCCTGGTCTGATCAAGGAAGGCTCCGGCGCGAAGCGCAATAAACGGTTGGCCTTTTCCCCGAAGGTATTTTTCAACAAGATACTTATGGTAGAAATGCGGCACGTTTGGCGCTTTGTCGCATTCTAAAATCGAAATCAGGACAAAACGCGGAATGCCGGCTGCCTTTGTCGCGTCAACCAGGTTGCGATATCCTTCGGTATCTATTTTGGGATTATCGCCTTTCGTGTGGCGGGTGTATCCGGCTGCGCAGGCGATGATTGCATCGGTTTTCGGGTCAGCGGACAGGGCTTTCAAAAGCGAGGCTGGATCCAGCATGTCGCCAATAACAAAATCCGTTACCCCGAGTTTCTCAAGCTCCTTGCGATTGCTGGTTGGCCTCACCAACGCCCTGACGCGAACGTCCATGGCCACCAGCGCCTGGACAATCTTCTTTCCAAGACTTCCTGTTGCGCCAACGACCGTAACCACTTTTTGATTCATGGTATGCTCCTGAAGAGGGGTGGAACCTGTTTCCATGTACCCATGTAGCCATGTACTCATGTACTATGAAAAGCAAGTCTCGGGCCAAGGGGACCTTTGTCTGAACCGCTGATTGACGCTGATTAAAGGGTTTCGCTGATTAGGACAACCTATAACTTCATATCACCTGAACATGTTTTGTTGAACTCAGTCCGGCCTTGAAAGTAACCCATGAAGGCGTAGCTGAAGGATCCCTGGGATGAGACAATTCGGGGGTTTTCATTTGGCCTCACTTGACATAATGGAAACAAGAGGCAAACTGTTTTTCGTGTCATCATTCCTTAAGCTAAGGTGTTCCTGAGCAGCGCTGTGATGATTTCCAGGTTGAGTCAAAAGAAAAGATAAATCGTGACATGCTATCTGATACAGAGCATAAGAGATTGTTGCGCACTTGGAAAGTATGGAGTATGGGAAGATGCATTATCTCTATTGGCAAAGAGTCAATGTTGTTATTTGATAGATAAAGATGCACCAGGCGTGTCAGTGAATCGATATCCGAGGGAATTCTGGAAAGGCTATTGCTGGTCAGGCTAAGAAGATATAGTTCAGTGGGATTAATGTTGATCGAGTTCAGAACATTCAATCGATTGTAATCAAGATAAAGAAATGAGAGTTGTGGGAAAAAAGACAGGTTCTCTGGAATTCCGCTTAGGTAGTTACCGCGCAGGCTTAGATCGAAAACATTTGAAAACGTATCAAACGTTGCGGGAATAGACAAAACTTTGAATTTGAGATTGTCTAAGAACAACTGGCTCAGCATTCTAAGATGACAAATCTCTTGAGGTACAAAAAAGGTGTCTATCGAATCGGGATAGCCAATGGAGTTCCCGCTGATCCTTATAGAACTGACTATTCCCATTTCATCATCAGCAAATGCTACGGATCGGACACTCGCTTGAATTTTGTTCGTCTGGAGAAGGAGGCTGACGATTGCGCTATCATGGCTGTTTGGGGGAAATTCATAACCTGAAGGATAGGAGCCATCGTCCTGTGGGCTAACTAAGGCGTTCCATAAGGAACACGAAAGCAGCAGCATAGAAAGAATCATCAGGATTAGCTTCATCTTGTTGATCCTTCCCGAATAAGAATGATGAGCGCGTGCAAGGCTTCAGGCTTGATGGAGTGTGTGACCAGCTAACGTCATGTCAAGAAGAAGCATAGCGTCTCAAAAGGTTTTTGACGATTATTTCTGGATCGCCACGCCCTATGAAACCGAAGTTGGGTGGACAAGAGTAATCATACCATGATCAAACTAGCTATTCCAGGACCAAAAGGCTCCTTGATTAAATATCAGTATACAATTCTGTCAAGGCACATTCAAGGAGAACCGTGATATTCTAAATCGACAAAAAAGGCCCCTGATTGTATTCAGGGGCCTTCATAAGACGCTGCGAAAAGGGCCTTTACCGCGCGCTTGCCTGGCGTGACACGGTTTCGTGATCGACATTGATCCTCAGCGCATCTGCAAAGGACCTCTCAAGGACGATCGGGGTCTGATCCGCAAAATCCGGTCCGAAAACCATAAAAGGCTGGGGATTTTCGAGCCACGTCGAAACATCAGCAGGATCATAGGTAAAGGACGAGTTCTCGGAAATCGTTTTTATCGCGGACTTCTCGACCCACCCTTCGTTGCCGGCATTGTCCCCTATTCTTAATAGGGCCTTTCCGGTCTCCTTGACAACATATCTGGTCTTTTCGTCCAGGACAAAGGCGGGTTTTTCATACAGTTTTCTTGTCTCGTTCCGGTACGCAGGCACGTCCTTTTGCAAAGGAACAGCATACAGCCGGTTGCCTGCCCACGCGGCGGCCGGCAGCAAAATGCCTATGCCAAGAATAATGGAATACAATTTCATGTGATCCTCCTTTGTTAATAGCGCCGTTCCTATTCCGATACACGGCGTCGCAGGCTTCCCGGGTGCCTTCGACGCAATGTCTTTTCACGAACTTTCTCCCCTTCTGCCCGGATCACTCCGGTTTGGCTGGCATGTTTTCTGCCGGCGTCGGCGTTTCATCGGAGCTGCCTGGCAATTCGCCTGAATGCGGCGGAAAAAGAGTGCCCTCGATATAATCGTGCAGCACTTTTTCCCGTGCCTTGAGTGTCTGGCTGTTTTCAATCATGACATTGATGATGGAATCCCTGTTTACATATGCACCATTACCCTCGGTGAGCATTGCCGTGATGCCGGTCTTGAATTTCTGTTCAAGTCTTACCGAACCCTCAATGACATTGATCATAGTGCCGGAACTGTCCGCCATGACGCTGAACACCGTGCCGATTGCCACGATCCGCGCCGTGGGAGTGGACACGACAAACGCCCTGTATTTGTTCTTCTCAATGGAAAAAAGTGCAGTCCCTTTTGTAAGCTCGATGAGCGCGGTTGTGTCGGTCCTGGCCTTTACGTTTATGACTGCGGCCGGACTTGCCTCGATGCCTGTTTTTTCGCCGAAACGTACGAGCGCTTCCCTGTCTCTTGCAACGGGAATCTTCCCGACGCGGACAACCATGCTGTCGAACACGAGCACCGCGTTGTTCTTTGGCGACGCGCGGTTTACCACGAAAGCGGTATCATGTGCTGGAGCGTTTTTCCCGGCATGAACAAAGAGTCCCTTGGTCGTCTTCTTGAGCATAGTGTACTCGTGCAAAGGGCCTGTGACCAAAAAATATCCCGCGCCAATTGCGACAGCGAGGCACGCTGCGGCGGCGAGCTTGCCGATGGTCGTGTCAAACGGCCGAAAAGCAAGCAGCGTGGCCGCACCTTTTTCGGCATTTTTTGACGCAATGGCATCTATGGTTTTAGCTGCCAATGCAGCGGAAACAAAACTGCCCGGGTTTTCTTCGGCAATTAATTTCAGTAGCTCCGCCCTGCACGATGCGCAATCTGCAAGATGCGCTTCATATGCGGCTGATCTATTTCCGCGATGGTATTCGAGTATCTGCTGTTTTGTGAGGCAATCCATAAACCCTCATGCCTGCGTCATGAGGTGACGCAGTCCATTTTTTATTTTGCCGATGATCTTTGTTTTTTTCGAATACACGCTGTCGACCGCTACCCCCATGACATTGGAGATTGTTTCCGGCGGCATGCATTCTTCAAAGTAGAGATGGAAAAAGAGCCTTTCCTGCGCGGTGAACTCAACAAGCATGCTCTTTATCTTATCCATCATCTCCTCATTGTCGACGACAATGAATCCGTCATCCTCATCGATGATGTCATCCGTTATTTCAACGTTTCCCTTTTTCCTCCTATTGAGCGCGTTTATCGCTAAGCTGCGGGCAATGCAACTCAGATAGGTCCCGAGCCCGGCCCTGGCCCGGTCATAGGCTTTCAACTTCGCGGATTCGTTTTCAAAAAGCGAAATGAACACTTCCTGAAAAACGTCCTCGATGTCCTCCTTGCTGCTTGCGGTATACCTTTGAAAGGTCCAGGTGATTGTCTGCAATACCAGCGCGCCATACCGCTTGATCAATTCATTGAGCACCCGCTTATCTGACGCGCGCGCGACGCAGAGCGCAACCAGAGATTGATCATCAGCATGGTGCAATTGCATGGTTTTTGTCCCAAAATCAGGTTCGGTGTTGCCTGCTATTATATATACAATTGTTTCGCCGAAATCTACCCGTGTTTTTTATGGAATGGGAAACGCCGGATTGTCAGGTGGGTGTGAGGTTTGAGTGTGGGCAAAAGGAAAAAACACAGTCCGTCCCGGAATATTTAATCGAGAGCCTGATTATCAATAAACAACAATCTTTTTACTTAGACTCCCGCTTTGTTCAGTCTTGAGTTTGAGGAAATACATTCCTCGAGGCAATACGTCTTTATTGATTTCAATACTATAATTAGTAAAGGTACTATTCTTGAGGGTTTTTATCAGCCTGCCTTTGAGATCGTATATGCTCAGCTCAGTATTCCGAGGCACTGAAAGGTTGCGCACAGTATTGTCGGGATCATCCGAACGAAGGTTGACAACCGAGTTCGGGTTCCCGTTGTTGTGCAAGGCATCAAGGTAGAGGCCGTATCCGCTAGCGCTTTCCCAGTCCTTGGCCGATTCAACCGCGGTCCCTTCACCCCATTCGTTAAAGGTGGTAATCAATTGCCAGTGTTCTTTGGATGCGACCATATCACGAACATTTTGGCTGAAGCGCGTCGGATTGCGGGCCAGCAATGGGGTATCGACATCGGCTCTCCAGAATCCGGGTGCGATGACAATGGAGTATCCGCTCATTCTTTGTTCCGGACTGTCCGGACCGTATTGGTGCCACGTGCTGGGTTGGTGGGCGCAACCCGCGTACCCGCCAACAACCTTTAAGCACAGGTACCACTCATTATTGGTAGCCTGTGCCCATCGATCGGCCACCTCACAGGTATTGTCGTCCGCATTATAAACGAAAATCACCGGTTTGCCATTGATTGTGGCATACGCCTGACTCGGGACATACTGTTGCTTGATATAGGCTAAATCAGTCTGGATTTCCTCCACCGTGGGGTTGCCGAATCCTTCCTTTTCGTAATACATCGCCCATTTCAAGGCAGAGCCGGCCGCTATGGTTCGGTTCAACAGCATTGGTATCCGCGTGTTTTCGGATTGTTGGTTGATTCCCCACCAGGAGGCGATACCCACATTAACGTTGGCATAATCCAAATCTTTGATGTGCTGATCGACAACCGCCTGATCATCGCTGCTGTAGTAACCAAGCGTCGGCTGATAGAATACGTGTTTTCCATTGACGCTCCACGTTGCCGGGTACCAGGAATAGTAGAAGGCTCCGCGCAGAGGGAATGTCAACTGGCTAAAAACGGTATTATAACCGCTTAAAATGAACAGCAGAATCAATGCCAGCAATCTTTTATGCGTCATACGTCTCCCTAAGAAATAAAAAGAGCAATTAAATCAAGAACCCAAAATTCTTGCAACCCCCTCTTTTATAGAATATAAGCCAAAAAAAGCAAGAGCGGTTACATGTTTTTTCCTTGTTTATTTGGATATTTATGGATATATTTATGGATATGGACTATAAGATCATTCTGCCGGCCAAGGTGTCGTCGGACATTGTAAAGCTGCTGTCGGAAATCGATGAATTCAAAGGGCGATGGGAGGCGTTGAAAAACCTTACGCCCGACCGCCTTTCCATGCTGCGCAAAGTCGCCACTATAGCCTCGGTCGGATCTTCCACGCGCATCGAAGGGGCCCGTCTCTCCGACGCGCACGTGGAGGAGTTGCTGTCGCACATAGGAAGTCATTCCTTCAGGTCCCGTGACGAAGAGGAAGTTGCGGGCTATGCGGACGCCATGAACCTCGTGTTTGATTCGTTTAAAGATATTCCCATTACGGAAAATCACATCAAACAACTTCACCAGGTGCTCCTCAAGCACAGTGCAAAAGACGCGCGGCACAAGGGAGAGTATAAAAAACTTTCCAATAATGTCGAGGCCTTTGATGCGACCGGAAAAAGCCTGGGGATAGTGTTTGAAACGGCATCACCTTTCAGGACGCCTTTTTACATGAAAGAACTTCTGAGATGGTATGGTGCAGAAGAAAGGGACAGGCTGAATCACGCGTTGCTTGATATCGGCGCGTTTATCGTTCATTTCCTGGCGATCCACCCTTTCCAGGACGGAAATGGAAGGCTCTCAAGAGTATTGACGACGTTGATGCTTCTCCAGGAAGGGTATCTTTACGTCCCGTTTTGTTCCCTTGAAAGCATCGTCGAGGAAAACAAAGACCGCTACTACCACAGCCTGCGGAAAGCCCAGGGCTCATTCAAAACCGGTCGCCATGAACTTGACGAATGGTTACGTTTCTTCCTGGACGCCCTGAAAAAGCAGAAAGATATTTTGGTGGACCGGATAAATCAGGAAAAGACCCTCTCCACAGCAGACCTTCCGGTGCTGTCGCGCATCATTTTGAAAATCGTGAAAAGCCGCGAACAGTCGACCGTATCGGACCTGGTGAAACTCTCGGAAGCAAACAGAAACACGATCAAGAAGCACCTCAAATCCCTTGTTGAAACGCGTTTGATAAAGAAGCACGGGGTCAAAAAAGGCTCATGGTATTCGCAGGCGTGACGCGGGTCGATCTGAATTGAGATAGCCGAAAGGTGCTTTGCAGACTACCTCGAGAGATCGATAACAATTCTAAAAGATTTTGCACAAATAAATAGAAAAATGATTATATTGCACCGTGTAGCATTTGTTGCATCATATTACATCGTGCGAACCAAGGGGAGAGAGGAGAATGTTTATGAGAATAGGTGCTTGGAAAACGCCTTTCGCTATGTACAGCGCGTTCATGGTCGTGGCATTCACGTCCTTACCATCTTTTGCATACATGGCCACGTATCCTTCGGGACGATTTATCAATCATGTCTTTCCAAATCTAACGACTACCACGAGCATCTTATACAGTAAGACCACGAATCCTCTGAACAACAATGCTGCCATCAGTCTCACCCTCAATATCTACCAGCCCCAGGGCGATACCTGCACCTCCCGACCCTGCATGGTTTGCATGTATGGTGGTGGGTTCACCGGCGGCGATAAAACGGGTCCCGGCGGCGGGCAGGATGCTCAGACTTTCGCCAACTACGGGTACGTGGGAGTCGCTCCAGACTACCGCATGTGGGGGAACGAGAATCAATCGATCTTTCCCGTGTGCTTCGAGACAAGCGACCAAGACGCCCGTGCCGTCATCAGGTTCATAAGGGCTCATGCGGCCGAATACAAGATCGATACTTCCCGCATCGGCATCAGCGGATGCTCTTCCGGCGCATTCATTGCATTGAACGTAGCCTACTTGAACACACCGTCCAAAATCCCGTCGATCGTGGACACGACCAAATACGGCGGACTCGACAGCAACGGCGGGGCGTCTGTGCCGACGATCAGTTCCAGTGTCTGCTTAGCAGCAGGCAATTCCGGTGCGATATTGGACACCGGCTGGATCGGACCCAACGACGTACCGTACATGACGTACCAGCAATTCCCGGATGATGGGGCTGTGTACACCGGTGTCCACATTATGTGGACTAATTGGACTTTTTACGGAATCATCCCAATTTCGATTCGATGCAGGCACCTGGGTTTGCTGTGCGGTCTTCAGTACTCCAACGCCCACTGCGCCGGAGGCTTCGGAGACGCGGCCCACCTGTTCCTGTACAACGCCTTCAGCCAAGTGGGCAGAAAAAGCAATCCCAACAGTAATGTCGCCCTTAACAAAAGCGCTTCTCAATCGAGCACCAATGGAAACAATTCCGCTTCGAATGCCGTTACCGGCAGTACCGGCGGCACCTATGCCCAGACGAACTCCGGCTCACAGCCATGGTGGCAGGTTGACCTGGGCAAGGTCAATATCGTTGACAGTGTTTATACGGTTAGTCCGACCGGAACTACCGCCGATACCGGATACGATATTAAATACAGCTTGGATAATCAAAACTGGGAAATCTGCGCGTACGAGCATTATGCGATGGGAGCTCCCAGCATATACAAGATCAGGAACGGGCTTTATGCCCGATACATCCGCGTCCAGCTCCGCGGAAACGGCAGCTTGGGTTTGTCCCAGGTTGAGGTCTTTGGGCGCGATACTTCGAACGTCACGCCCGTGCTTAGCCATGGGGGTTTGCCCACTCTTGCGAAGGTTGGATCTTCTTCGTGCCTGGTCAGATTCGACGCAGGTTTGCCGGCGCTTCCTTCACAGTTGCGAGGAAGCAGCGGAGATGCGGTTGTTTACAGCCTCCTGGGGAGTGTAGCCGGTAAAGGCGTCATCAAGGAGGGAAAACTTGAAATGAATGCATCATCCCGAAGCGTGAAGTCGGGCCTTTATCTGGTAATGGTCGTACCACGCAGCGGTCGATAGGAACCGCTGGCGAACAAAAATAGTATCTGAACCTTGATTTTTGTGGATTTGCTTGATTAGGATGATTGGAAATCGGGAAAATGAAAATACGATTTGCAACGGCTCTGATCGTAAGTCTGTTGGTTTTTCCGGCAATTATCTATGGTCAAGATTGCCAGAACTGTAAGACAAGAAGTCTGATCTTTTACGACAACCAGGTGACCGTTCCGCGCCCCACCGTCGATACAACAAGCACCAATGCCGCCACAATAGCCACGTTTGTTCAATGGTGGAACTATTTCTATATCGCCGGCGGGGTGTCTGACTATCTATTCAATAAAGACCCGACAAGAGACTGTATAACGTTACTCAATGGAGCATTTTCGTATTTTACGCAGCCCGCGGGTGCCGACACGCTCAATAGCATCAAGTTCGGTCAGGAGCATACGAACCTACCCCCCAGCGGTCAGATTGCCGGCAATGCCGATTATCTGACCACTGGTGTTATCACCGGCACGTTGGCAACGGTAAACTTGATAACCGTTACATCCCGCGAAGTCGTGGCCACCGCAAGCGTGCCGCTTTCAGATGGTTTTAACCCCATCACGGTGGGAAATTCCCTGGGAGCAGCGCTGGGGCCGATCTATTCGAAAATAATGGATTTTGAGAAAAAAAAGCGGGACCAGGGTGAACCATACGCAATTTACCCCAAGCTTACCTTTACACCAGCGAAGACGAAACTCAATTCCGGCGATTCGACCTCGGTTGACGTACTCTTTGTCGACTGCGACGGCGTTCCGCTCAAGGGGCGCACCATTCCTTTTGAGGTTACGGGCGGCACGACGAAACCGCAATCATCGGTGACAACCGACGACAACGGAGAAGCGACCATTGAATTTACAGCCGGTCAAGTCTCGATGATCGCATGCATACTATCCGCCAACTATCACTTTCAGAGGCCCACCGGCGCATCCTATAACGCAGACGAAACTCCCGGATATATTGAAGTAAATAAGCCCTCAGATTCCTGGTATCTGTCCGGGACATTCACATTTTCCACTGATGTAAACAACCATTCAAGTAGTTCTATCGGTGAAACGGATGTTACGCTTACACACAACCAGAGAACAGTCTGGTTTTCCGCATTACTGAAGAACATGTCGCTGGGGCTGGGCACCAGCAGTAATTACTTTATGGCCAGTCCGTCGAATTCGCAGATTTCTTATCTTGGAAATGCAAGCGGCTGGTCATTTGAGCACAATGTTCTCAGCTATAAAACGGTAATTTCGGAATCGACTGTCAACGGTTCAACCAACGCCACAACATCAGCCACCTCAGTTCCAAAGCTCAATCTGAGTGTCGGGACCGCAACTTATGAGTTCTCTCTCACCAATACGGCCGACCAGACCGGGGGAACGACGGAAAACGATTACAGCGCCGTGGCCGCGCCCGGAGTGCAACCCACATCATCCTCGACCAGTACTCCCGCCGAGGCCACCACCCCAACAGACTGGTCCGTGCAGGGGTTTGACAAAGACACCACAATTTCGACGACGGCAACCAGTACAATCTCCGGGGGAACGGAAACGATAACCACGACGATTCAGCAGGCCGTAACATGGAAAGACAGCGTCTGGACCCTGAGCTATACTAAAATCCAGGATGACAATTCGCTCATCAGCGCTTCCTCGCCCACCTTAACCTCGAATGAAAACGATTTTTCTCGTTGGAAATTTTCCGAAAATCTGTATTTATCAAGAAACGGAGACCCCGACGCAATCCGCAAGAACCCCGGACAACAAGCCCTGTTGACACAATCGGATGCCGGCTTTGTACGAGTACGCGCCAATTCAATGCAACCGGGTGCAACGATCGCATACCGTTTGCGCAAGGCGTCCCCAACCACGTTAACGGTGTGTAACCTCCTCGGCAAGACCATTTCGACCATCGTCGACATGAATCAACCGGCAGGTTTGCATGTGGTAAATTGGAACGCGACGGGATTAGCCGGCGGGCTGTATCTTCTACGCCTGAAAACCAACGGAATCGTGGAAACGCATATTTTCCCGCTTGCAAAATAGGCGAGCCCTAGGAAAGTGGCGGATGAATCGTGAAACGGATTACCGGACGATCGGATCAGTGATCAGCGCGGTGCGCGTTTGACGAGGCGGGATGACGCGCGGCGTGCGCGTATCGCTCACCGTGCTCCCGAAGTCTTCCGGTACGTCACGATTTTCTTACACAGCGCGACAAAATCGTCAGGCGTCAAATAGCTTTTGCATAGATTCACCTGGTTGGCGCACATTTCAAACCTGAGTTCAGCGGCCGTGGGATCAATGTGGTCGACCACGGGCAGCAGCGCGAATTTTTTGATGTACGTTCCGTCCGAATCAATCGATTTGGAGGTGTCCCACACTTTGACAAGCGACCAGTCCAGTGTATCTCCTGTAAACGGATCATACCTGCCGTTTGCATATACCGCATCATTGATGAGCTTCCGGTAATCGCTGACCACATGGGTTTTTGCAAACTGCCTGCCCACTTCAAGGTCCCTTTTACGGAGCTCCTTTGCCCGCTTCAGCAGCCATGCCCTGTACTTGATCGTGTCAACGATCCCGCTCATCCAGTCCGGCGGGAAATAAATCCCCGGCGCGCCGCCCGCGACAAAGCGGTTTTCCGCTTTCGCCGCAGCGGCACGGGACTCCCGGAACGCGACCACTTTTTCACATAAGTCAACAAACTGCACCCCGGTCAGGCTGCTCTTGCACGTCGTGATCTTCCACGAGCACACCTCAAAACCGATGGCGTTGCCGTACAGGTCAAGATGGGAGAAGGTGGGCATGAGGGCGAACCTTCTCTTGAAATCCATGCCCTGATTCTTTTCGGCTTTGTTGTCCCACTGCCGGGCAAGGGTCCAGTCGAGCGTATCGCCCGTGTACGGATCGATCCGGCCGTTTTTGCACACCGCGCTGTTCATGCTGTCCGAATACGCGCGCACGTGCGTCGCCAACGCGATCGCAATTCTCCTGTGCCTGTCCCGTTCCTGCGTCTCCGACGCGCGGCGATACACGATGATGTTGTAATCCCGGGCTGTGATGATATTGTCAAGAAACGGAGGAAGGGAATAGAAATTCGGGACATAGGCCAGGGCAAAGCAGAACGTTATGATGTTTAGAAGGGACATTGTCTGGATACCCCTGCGGGTACGTCAAAGCGTCGCCGCTGATTACCCGGATTAAGATGTCTGAACCGCTGATTAAGCAGATTACACGGATTTCACAGATAATAATAAATATAGTAAATCAGAAGTATGATAGAGCAAGGAGAATAAAGTGTGGTAAATTGTGACATCCTTGAAGGTCAAGGTCGGCTTTGCGCCAGCAGGTAAAGACTGAATGTCTAATCCGGTCCTGATAATATGTGGATGCTAATAGGTGAAGTTATAGCGGCTGAGGGTAGTGTCGTTTTCCCATTGGTAATTGGGAATTGCCCTGCCGTCCGTGAGCCGTATGGGATGCGCGTTTGCCAGGTAATGGCTGTCATATTCGGGCAATACCTTGGAGTAGATCTTTACGCACGCAGTATCGCCTTTGACGGTCGGCTTTTTAAAAGTTAGTTGAAATGTGCGACAAATGCAACTTCTTCTATTGAGCCCCCGAATTCTTGCGACGTGACTTGTTTAACGCCAGGGCTGCCAGAATAAGGACCTTCAGAGATTTCTCATTCAACTTGTCGCTTTCGCGAAAGTCGATAGCGCGCCTCACTGTTCCGTCCTGGGTGAACAGGCCGTCAGGGTCCTTCAACGAAGCTCCCTTGGCGAAAGTGATCTTTACATGATCCTTGTACGTCTCGCCGGTGCAGATCATCCCGTCGTGCGACCAGACAGGGACTCCTCTCCATTTCCACTCCTCGGATACTTCGGGGTCTGCCTCTTTAATAAGGTTGCGGATACGAGCGAGCATCTCGCCTCTCCAGTCACCAAGTTCCGCAATCCTTTCGTCAATGAGCACAGACGGCGCTTTCGTGGCTTTGGTGGTCTTTTTCGCTGTTTCTATCATAGAAAACCTCCTTGAGTACATTCCGGAATACACAGACTCAATTCATAGTATTACGTCTACTGCTGAAGGACTATTTATCTGAAAACATCCGAATCAGCCCTTGTGCACACAACGTGCGCGCACACGCCCGCCGTGCCCGCAAATAATTTCGCTACCCGACGGAAGCCACGACGGAGTCTTCGATATGACTGGCTGACATGACGGGTGGCGAAACCGTCATGTCAAGCGGGCATGGTGCGGCTGCGTGTGTTGGCCGAGCTATCGCGAATTATCGAAAAATCGGAATGCTCCTTGCGTACGTATTCAATCCTGCTTGCATTCTTACAGTATAACAACCGCTTGCAATAGTGCGTGTACTCCATCTTAACGCGTAGGAACCTGATCCAAAAAGCTTTTTGGCAAGTGTGGCTATTTCATGCCCGGAAAGATCATAGATCTTAATGGTTACCTGGTCTGAACGGAGAAGAGAGAATTCAATAGTTACATCAGGGTTAGTATGGCTCGAAGAGTGTATGTTGAAAGTTAATACCTTTCGCTGCGATTTAGGATAAACTACCCCTACCATTTCTGAAATAGGCCTGCGCCATACCCCTTTGTCAATTGTGCCGGTAAAGATATTGGCGCCGCTTGCTGCAAAATACAGGACAGTAGTATTCGCAGGCAAGCCGGAATTGACCTCTGTCCAACTTGTACCGTTATTGGTTGAAAGAAAAACGCCGCTTCGCCAAAGACCTGCAAAGATATTGCCGTTGCTCACTGCAAGATCAGTGATCGTATCATTTGCGAGACCGGAATTGACCGCCGTCCAGCTTGCACCGTCATCGGGTGAACGGAAAACACCGCCGTACGTCCCGGCGAAAATATTACCGCCGCTCACTGCAAGGCAATTGACTAAAATGTTCGTGAGCCCGGAATTGACAGGTGTCCAGCTTGTACCGTTATTGGCGGAAAGAAAGACGCCGTCATGAGTCCCTGCAAACATAGTGCCGCCGCTTACGGCAAGAGCGTAGACAGCAGTAGAAACCGGGAGACCGGAATCGACCGCCATCCAGCTTGTTCCGTTATTGGTAGTACGGAAGACGCCGACAGTCCCGACAAAGATATTGCTGCCGATCACGGCAAGGGAACCGATAGAATCATTCGTGAGTCCGGAATCGGCCGCAGACCAGCTTGAGCCGTTATTTGTGGAAAGGAAAACACCAGCATCATATGCCCCGGCGAAGATAGTGCCGTTGCACAGGGCAAGTGCCACTATATTTTCACCTACAGGGCCATTTGTTTGTATCCATTGCGCATTAACCGTGAGCGGAAATACAACCGCGATTGAATAAATGGCAATTCGTATCAAATTCTTTTTCATAGGAGTTCCTCTAAACATATTTACGCTTAAGAAAAGAATTCCATCTGATCAGCCTCCAGGTATTTTGTTGGTGGCGGAGGCAAGAATCTTGGCACAACGTTTGCCGTGTTGCGACGTGGCCAGCGTTAGAAAATGTGACGGAGCGAAGCGACATGACACGTTTTATTCAGACGCTGGACATGTGCCCGAAGGGCGAACGTAACGCGGCTGTTGTGCGAATGTAAACCAGACAAGCTACCATAATTCAACTTTCTGCGCGCGCGTCTTTCGGTTTTCATATTCTTTCCAATCTCTTCGGCGGCGCATTCTTTTATGTCTTTTGACTTTTTCTTGGGGGGTGCCTTCTTCAACTTTATTGGTTTTGTATTTTGCCGCGCCCTATTACGCCTGCGCACATGACGTGCGCGGGCGATGCCTTTTTATTCTTCCCGATATTTCTTGAAATTCTCAGCTTGCTCAAATATCTCCTTGAACACTTCATCTTTCGGAACAGGCGGATAGCCGTGCTCCGCAAGAACAAGAATTAAATCGACTTTCAATTCCGCTTTTATGTCGTCCCTTTGCGACCAATCGGTATACTTGGCTTTATCGTCAACAATTACTTTCACAGCCTTTGACAGTTTGATAAGCTTATCGTGCGGATATTCGAATTTATGCTTTTCTGCAACCGCTTTCAGGATGTCATAAAAAGCTTTTTCTTCAAAGTTAATACCCATTCCTTCAAATGACGTTTTCTCTTTTTGAAGGTCTTTGAACAGGTCGGCAAAGTGTTGGGCTATGTCATCGAGAACGTCATTTGCAAAAGCAAGGTTCTCTTTTCTCTCATTGTATTTATCAACAAGAGCTTTGAATCGTTTGGTAAAATCAATCCCTTTTATCTTATTCACTTTCTTGAATTCATCAATTGCCTTCTTCAGTAATTGTTGCAGAAGCTTCAGTTTCGTATTTGGCAATTTGATCTTATCAATTCTTGCCATGTATTCGTCGCTGAAGATATCGATATCCTTTTCTGCCATTTTTTCGCCCAATTTGAAGACTTCCTCGACACCGTCACTTAATAAGGCTTCTTTAATCATCTCGCGCACACGCGCATTCATTTGAGCTGTATCTGGTGCGTTACCTTTTGTCAGCTTATGGATTATGGATGCAATAGCCATATAAAAGTGAATGTAATCCCGCTCTTTTTGCGATATCTCTTCGCTGGTAGAACATATTGTATAGGCAGAACGAAGTCTTTTTGCCATAGCCATAAAACGTTTTTCTGATTCTTCTGTGGTTTGGGCATATTCTGCACCTTTATTCAGACAATCAAGCTGTTGGAGTGGAGTGCCGGTAAAGTAAGGCATGGAATTGAATTTGTTGAATAATCGTGAAAGCAAATCAAGTTGGTCTTTAACGATTACAACAGCTTTTGAAATGTCCTCAAAATCATCTTTTTCAACCTGGGAATATTTCTTAAGCGCAACATTCATATTGCTTTTAATTCCAATGTAATCGACAACAAGCCCGGCTTCTTTACCTTCGTAAACACGGTTGACGCGAGAAATAGTCTGAATGAGGGAATGCTGTTGAATTGGTTTGTCGATATAAATAATATCAAGGAAAGGAACATCAAAACCGGTGAGCCACATATCGACTACAAACGCAATTTTAAAATTTGATTTCGCATTCTTGAATTGCCTGTCCAGCTCTTTACGGTAGTCTTTTGTTCCAAGCAGATCCCAGAGTTTCTTTGGGTCATCTTTGGCACGAGTCATTACCATCTTGATCTTTTCAATCGGCTTTATTTCCTTGCGTTCCTTTTCCGTGAGAACGACACCCTCGTCGCATTCCTTGATTTCCGCCCATTTTGGACGGATTATCAGGATTTGCTTGTAAAGGTCATAGGCTATTTGTCTGTTCGATGAAACAAACATTACTTTTCCCAGAACGCTTGCGCCCTCGGACAGACGCTCTTCGTAATGCTTCACAAAGTCTTCTGCAACCTCCTTGAGGCGGTCCGGATCGCCAAGAATGACTTCCAAGTTGGTGACTGCTTTTTTGCTTTCTTCTATCTGGTAATCGTTAGTGCCTTCCTCGGAGCATTTTTTGTAGTATTCCTCAACCTCTTGAAGTTTTTTCTCCTCAAGAAGCACCTTGGCGGCTCTGCCTTCATAAACGATGCGGACAGTAATATTGTCCTGGACAGATTCTTTCATTGTGTAGGCATCAACCACCTTGCCGAAAACATCAAGGGTGGCGTCAATCGGCGTGCCGGTAAAGCCGACATACGTTGCATTTGGCAGAGAATCGTGAAGGTATTTGGCAAACCCGTAGGTTTTCGTGACGCCGCTAGCTGTCACTTTGATTTTTTGATCGAGATTTATTTGAGAGCGGTGGGCTTCATCGGAAATACAAATGACATTCGACCTGTCGGTAAGAAGCTTCAAATCCTCTGCAAATTTCTGTATAGTGGTCAGGAAAACGCCGCCGCTTTTTCTCCCTTGCAGGGATTGGCGCAATTCTTCCCGGCTTTCAACGCTGATCACGGTATCGTCGCCGATAAACTTCTTAGCATTGGTAAATTGTCCCGAAAGCTGATCGTCTAAATCGGTACGGTCGGTAATGAGAACAATTGTAGGACTTGAGAAATGAGTGCTCTTCATGAGAAGGCGCGTAAGATAAAGCATCGTAAAACTTTTTCCGCTGCCGGTGGCGCCAAAATAGGTACCGCCTTTCCCGTCGCCTTTGGGTCGCATATTCCTCTTAATCGATTCGAATAGCTTCCGTGCGGCGTAGTATTGCGGATACCGGCAAACGATTTTTATATCATCTTTTGCGGTATCAGGGAAAAAAATGAAATTGCGGATAATATCAACAAGTCGTTCCTGATTGAACATTCCCTTGACCATTGTGTAAAGGGAATCGATGCCGTCAACTTCTTTCAGTTCGCTTCCGTCGGTCTTGCGCCATGCATAGAAGAAGTCATACGGGGCGAACAGCGAACCGGCTCTATTGTTCACGCCGTCGCTGATAATGCATAAGGCGTTATATTTGAGCATTTCGGGAATATCGCGGCGATAGCGGATCGTAAGCTGGTCAAAGGCATTTTTTATAGTCGCATTTTCTTTTACCGCGCTCTTGAATTCAATTACGACGAGCGGCAGGCCGTTGATGTAAACAATTGCATCGGGAATGCGTTTTTCGTAGCCCTGGACTTCAAGTTGGTTTACGATTTTAAAAATGTTGAAGCTCGCCGGATATGGAATAGGGGGCTCTGCAACTATTGATGGAACTTCCCCGGCTTTTGGTTCTCGCGCTTCTGCCAGACTGCCGAAATCGATGAGCTGAATATAAAGGTCTTTTTTGCTGCGGTCTTCACGTTTTAGAAGAAAGCCGTCTGCGACAAGCTTGATGATTTCCTTGTTGCTTTCATAGAGTGCAGAGGAAGGAAACAGGTCAAGTTTTCGAATGATGGAATTGATTTCATTGAGCGTTATGTCATCGGAAGAATACCGGTTGAGAAGGTACTGTTTGAGATCGTCACGGAGAAGGACTTCCGGCAGTTCCTTATGAATGTTTTCGCCGATAACGTGGTCGTAGCCTTCGGCTTTGAAGAGGGCGATTACTGCTTGTTCGAGTTTTTCTTCGGAGAAACTCATTGTTTAGTTGTCCCATCCGGCAATTGCTTTCTGAGCGTATCGATATCGGCTTCCAATTCCTTCAAGCTTTTTTCCCGTTCCAGCAGTTTTTGCGAATCTTTGTATTTTTTGTACTCTATCGCCGCCTTTTCAAGCGCAGTGTCATGACTTATTGTACCTGCATGCTGAAGAAGTTCTCTTCCGTTAAGATTAATTATCGTATCGAGGCGAGCAATCCAGTCTTTCATATACATGGGTGTCCGCTGCTGTGCCATGGCCTCGGCAAAGGCGAGGTATTGTTCGACAATCAACCCGAGAAGTTTTATTTCATCTTCGTTGAGGTAATTTTTGGCAATGCTGACATCGGTTTTTCTGATTGCCACATCCGCCTTCTTATCATACGATTGCATGCCCAAAAGGGGAAGTGTAGCATCAACCCGGCGATACACCAGTTCGGCTGCGGTTTGTTTGCTGATGGCCCAAAGTAGTTTGTTCTGCACGATTTTAAAGAACTCGATGGTTTTTTCATCGGTCGGGGTGTAGTCGATGCTTGTTACATAAATGTCTTTAATTTTCTGGTAAAAAAAGCGCTCCGAAAGGCGGATTTCCCGGATTTTATCCTGCAACTCATTGAAATAATTCATTGAGTTACCGGACTTAAACCGCTCCGAGTTAAGGGCAAAACCTTTGATTATATATTCCTTGAGTCGTTGCGTCGCCCAGATGCGAAATTGCGTACCTTGATGCGATTTTACCCGGTAACCTACCGAAATAATCACATCCAGATTGTAGAAATTCGGCGTTTTTTGCTGAAATTCGGAAATCCCGAATTTCTTCATGACGTCGTTTTCCACAAGCTCACCTTCGGCAAATATGTTTTTGATATGCTCGTTAATGGTGGATTTGGATTTGCCGAAAAGTTCGGCCATGTGGACCTGGGTCAGCCAAACGGTTTCGGACTCCAGACGGACGTCGAGTTTGATGTCGCCGGAAGGGGATTGGTAGATGAGGAGTTGGGAATTGTTATTCATTTCTTACCTATGGTTCCAATTTAATTGGTTTCGAATAAATTCGTCTGTTGCTTCCATGCCTCTATATTTTTTCTATGACTTTTACCTTCTGGTGTTTCTATTGGCTTTTCATTCTCAAAATATGAATTTACCCGCAACACATCATATCCGACAATTTCTTCTTGGCCTTCATTGTCAATTTTGCGTCTAATGTTGAGTAAGCAATTTATAGAAGTACCATTCTTAAATTGAACATTACCACTTTGTATAAGAGCTTTGAATTCCTTTGACTTCATGTTAAAGTGTATCGGAATGCCATTATAAATGCCCATCCATTTGTATTTACCTTTTTTCAAAACGGGTGAAATGATTTCAATAGTGGCATTTTCATTTTCAATTGGTTCTAATTCATCGCTGACGAGAATGAAGCCCTTAAAATCTTTACGGTAAACGGTTTTTTCATCAATTAAATGCGTTTTTTCAGGATTTGCAACAACAAAGGATACTCGGCTAACCTTTGGATATTTATCCAGTATTTCGTAAAAGTTAGATTTTCTCTTTTTTATCACGTTGCTTTGGTTTAGTATCTGATCTTTATTTTGTGTTTTTTGTTTAAGTTTGTCAATTTCAAGTTTCAGCTTTTCTTTTTCTAATTCCTTAAGTTCTTTATCCTCAAAAATATTTTCGATAATTTTGCCTGTAGTTGTGCTTATTGCAGTTGTCAGCGGGGTGACGAAAATGCCTGTCAATAAAGTTGTTATTATTACTGCTGTTATTGCACCTTTTTTGTTTTCTTCTTTGGTGATTACTTTAAACCATCTACGGAGCCCGCCGTCAGCAAAAGGCTCAGTTTCAATAAGGATTTCAGCGTTGAAGGAAGATGCAATTTCTCTTAAGACGCATAAGAATTCGCATTCACATTTGTTTTGTACAACAGCGTCAATATTATGCGATTCGTCGCCAAACCAATAGTGAAGTTCTAATGTGTTACCATTAAGCAATGACATGCTATTTCCGCTCGACATGCTGTTTACCCTTGTGCCAATTTACTTATTAAAGTGCTTTTTATCTCAGTTAATAACATTTCTTCTTTGATAGTCACTCTAATCGTTTCAAAAATTGGCTCTACGACTTTTTTGTATTTATTGACAACATTTACTGGTGGTTTGATAATTTTTATTGTTTTTAAATCACTTACACGGATGCTGGGTTGTGCGGTATCTTTAACTCTGCCAGAAAATTGGGACTTAAAAATTGTTGTAGAAAAGAATGATCTTACATAAAATGGCGAGATTTCGTTTTTTATTCTAAATGCTACAATGTTTTGTGCGATACAAAAATCACAATCCTTTGGAGTAAGGCACCAATGTGGAATTCCAGCACCTACAGTTCCAACCAAAATATCCAAATATTCAGGATGCCCAGCCCTAAACCATTCGTTGTAGATGTTTTGAGATACATATTTATTGCCAGTATAATTTAGGATTACAGGGAAAGCCTTTTTGTTGTCTAAAAAGTTGGTTTCAAAAAGTAACTTTTCACCGTTAGGTGACAGCGGGGGTGTTTTTCCTCTGTTGTCTATTACTTTATCAGTTATACTGTTTAGTTCAACAAATTCCCAGCCCGTTGGAAGCCCTTTTTCTAGCTCAGGACATAATTCCATCTCCCCGCCACTCGACTTATACGGCTTCCTTTCTTCATCCGGAAATTCAAAATCAACAAACCACTGCTTGTAAATCGCCTGTGCGGTTTCTTCAAGTTTCTGGTTGAGCTGTTCGTTCAATTTAATGCGGTTTACAATAGTATGGTATTCTTTCACAATCTCATTTTGCTTTTCGATGGTGGGGATGGGAAGTTCAACATTGCACATTTCTTCCCAGCCGAATATCTCCCTAGCGCTACCATGCGACATGAATCGTGCATACCGGTCAAATTCCGGCCGACTAAACCACATCATCAAGTATTCTGGTAATAGTTTATTCTTGTCAACTATATCAAAGCACGTATAAGCCTGCGAAATCATTGCTTCTTCGTGGTCAGTGAGAAGAGCAATTGAAATCTTATCGCCATTTCTTGATGTGACTGGGCCATATGCGAATTGATTCTTTCGGATATACTTATATGTCGACATATCAGTGCCAATAATATTTGCAATCGACGGCATAAGGACTTTTTGAATACTGACGCCAAGTAATGTCCTATCCTGCAGGTCAGAATTTCGAATATTTACTTCTGCTATATAATTGCCGAGACGTTTATAGTTTGATTTCATAACCCAGCTCTTTAAAGACAGAGAGTAAATCCTTCTTGGATGCTACTTCTTCCTTCAGTAATCCTGAAAAATCTGCTTGCAGTGCGGTCATCTTCTTATCAAAATCAATATTCTCGTCACTGTTCACGAATTCAATGTACTTGCTTGGCACTAAAGAGAAATCCTTTTTCGCGATTTCCTCAAGAGTCGCACTGTAACAATATTCTGGCGTGTTCTTATATGTCTTCTCGAAGCCAGTTTGCTGCCAACCATGATAAGTTGCTGTTATCTTCTTGATTTCTTCTTCGGTGAACTGGACATATTTCTTCTCGTAGGGCTCACCAAATTGCCTCAAATCCAAGAACAGGACATCTCTTTCTCTGTTCCGGTATTTTTTGATGTTTCCATTATGCTCTAAAGTCCGTTCTTTCTTGTTCTTATTTAAAATCCAAATTGTTACGCTAATGTCGGTTGTATAAAATAAATTTCTTGGCAAAATAAGAATCGCTTCAACCAAATTATTCTCTATCATCTTCCGCCTGATTTTATACTCGTCTCCACCACCCGAAAGAGCGCCATTGGCAAGAATGAAACCGGCAACGCCATTTTCGGAAAGTTTGGATGCCATGTGTAATATCCCGGCATCGTTCGCATTGCCGGTGGGCGGCACTTCGTACCCATTCCAGCGGGAGTCATCGACCAATTCATTATCTGCGCGCCATTGTTTCTGGTTAAATGGCGGGTTTGCCATAATAAAATCGGCTTTTAGGTCTTTGTGCTGATCGCGGAAGAAGGTGTTTTCTGCGACATCGCCAAGATTGCCCGAAATACCACGAATGGCGAGGTTCATTTTTGCAAGTTTATAGGTTGTTGCTGTGTATTCTTGGCCGTAAATTGAGAGTTTCTTCTTATTGCCGTGGTGACTTTCAATGAACTTGACGGACTGCACAAACATACCGCCGGAGCCGCAGCATGGGTCGTAAATTGTCCCTTCGTATGGTTCAATCATTTCTGCAATCAGGTTTACAATGCATTTAGGCGTATAGAATTCGCCTTTGCCTTTTCCTTCGGC
>Ga0182027_10002744_pt1 | contig 28246 bp, 28 predicted proteins | sample 712E1DmetaG_FD_121300 | JGI IMG/M metagenome (GOLD analysis project Ga0182027, IMG submission 121300) | Permafrost microbial communities from Stordalen Mire, Sweden - 712E1D metaG (Illumina Assembly) | ecosystem: Environmental > Terrestrial > Soil > Wetlands > Permafrost | place: Sweden...
ATCCGGAAGCACTGCAGGGAGCTAGAGAACAATTGATTGCCGCTGTAGTCGGGCTATTGTTTGTCATCTTCTCTTTTGCTATTCTACAGATAATCGGAGTAAATATTCTGAAGATTTTTAGCTAAGTCTATGCAAAAATTGGCAATCAATATTCCTGGAGGATACAATATCCAGCCGCCGGCTGGCGTCCCCAGCGCGGGCAACGTAACTTCGAACGCTTTTCCGGCAATTGTCACTTTGTTATTCGGCGCCGCTATTTTATTGGCGCTCTTCTTTCTTATTTTTGCCGGAATCCAATGGATGACTTCCGGAGGAGATAAGCAAAAAATTTCTGCCGCCAGAGAAAAAATTATTTTTGCAATTGTTGGATTATTGGTTGTTTTATTGGCTTATCTTGTAATTACCTTCGTCATGAATTTCTTTGGCATTACGTTTGACACTAGTTTTAATATCCAGTAAGCCGGTCTCAAAAAACCCCTTGACAAACTAATTAAAAGTGTTCTAGGATATTATTAATATATGAAAAAAGTTGCCGTAGCCCTATCAGCAACCACCGCCTATCTTACACTTGCTCCTCTAGCACTTGCCGATACAAACATTAATTTGTGCCCAAGGACTGGAACATTTCACGCTCTTTGCAATTGGAATACAGGCAACATCCCAAATATTGTATCTGCCGTTATTACGCTTCTTTTCGGAATTGCGCTTTTAGTTGCATTAGTTTATCTAATCTACGGAGGATTCAAATGGATCACGTCGGGCGGAGATAAAGGAGCTGTTTCTGCCGCAAGAGAACATATTATTGCAGCGGTTGTTGGCTTATTAATTGTTCTACTTTCCTATTTTATACTTAACTTTGTACTAGGATTCATGGGAATTGGTTCAATAGGCAATGTTATCTTCCCCACAATCTAATTGTATTTAATTTAAGCTCCTTGTTGATTTTTATTTTTTTTGTTGCTAGTCTTAAATTATGCCATCAAGTTGTTTTGTTAGCGGAATTGTAACCTTTGATTGTATCGGGCCGCTTTTACAAACTGCCGTTTCCTGGATTTTTACTTTTGCCGGAATTATAGCCTTTTTATTCATCATCTATGCCGGAATTAGATTTATTACTTCCGGAGGAGACGCAAAGCAAGTTGAATCAGCCAGAAAAATTTTAACCTATGCCATTATTGGATTATTAATCATTCTCTCGGCATTTTTCATTATTAATATAATCGCCGACTTTACCGGCGTTACCTGCATTAAAATGTTTGGCTTTAACTCCTGTGGAAGCGCCACCGACACAGGAGGAGGAACGTCAGTTAACGATCACTGCAATGCAGGATCCTATTGTGTGGCCAGAAATGTCTGCAACTCCACCAATGACTTACAAACAGACAGCGGGACTTGTTATTATTCTAATCAGGTCTGCTGCAAAGATAGAGTCAATACTCCTACCATCGGTTGTCCTTCCGACACCTATCCCGGCGGAACTTGCTCTTCTGCAATTTGCACTTATGGCGAGTATGCAGAGTCTACGACTGGATTTGCGAATTGCAGTGTACCTTATTGCTGTAAACCGGCTCCAGCGCCGCCACCTTCTAGTCTTGGTTGTCCTTCAACTACCTATCCCGGCGGCACTTGCTCTTCTGCAATTTGCACTTATGGCGAATACGCAGAGTCTGCGACTGGATTTGCGAATTGCAGTGTGCCTTATTGCTGTAAACCAGCAGCGCCAACCTATATTACCTGTCCTACCGCTGATGCCTGTCTGACTGCCACCGTCTGTCACCAAGTTGGCGGAAGCACCCAGAGCAGTCTTGGGCTATGCGCCAGCGGAAAGTATTGCTGCGCAGGATTATAATTATTTTATTACAAGCCTCTTTTCACGGATTTTAGATCTATTTTACTGCACATTTGACCCAGTTTGATTATCTTGAATCGATATTTTTCACATCATACACTGGTTTTATATGGAAAATCATCCTATCCCTCAAGATATAACCAGTTTCCAGTTTAGGCTGATCGGAGACATGACTATTAAACAATTTGTGTATTTGGCCGGCGGGTTTATTTTAGCTTGGATCTTTTTTATTCTGCCAATTCCGATTCTTAATCTTCTCCTAGCTGTTCTATCTGCTTTACTTGGGATTGGGCTAGCTTTTTTACCAATTGCAGGAAGACCGATGGACATTATGATCCGTTATTTTATAAAGTCGCTGTTCTCGCCAACACAATTTGTCTACCAAGCATCAAATACCTACCAAGCCCAACAAGTCTCTGCCTTGCGCTTACAAACTCCTAAAAATAAACTTGACGAAAGAGAAATGGTTTTTTTTGATTCTGTCGCTACTATTTCTAATCAGCCGTCTCAGCCTAATCCAATCGCTGCGCCTGATCATATGTATGCAAACCAAACTCCTCCCAATACTCAACAACCTACAATAAAAGATGATGATGCTTTAAAAAAAGAAGCGGAAATTTTGCAAAAAGAGCTGCAGCAAGCAAAGGAAAAAGAGGTAACAGCAAAGGAGGGGACAGAGGAATATACGGAAACACATGAAAAAGTGACGGAACTGCAAAAATTATTAAACGACACTCTCTTCCAAAAAGAAGAACTGGAAAAGAAAATATTAAATCTTCAACAAACAATCGAACAGCAATCAAAAACTTTTTATTCTCCTTCAACTGCAACGGTGCCCCAGCAAACAGAGTACGTAAGAACCATCCCGCAAAATGTTGGCAAAACTGCCGGACTACCAATCGCTCCGGAATTTCCCAATATAGTCTCCGGAATTGTTAAAGACCCGAGAGGAAATCCGCTTGGGAATATCCTGGTGGAGATAAAAGATTATCAGGGAAATGCCGTTAGGGCATTTAAGACCAGCCAATTAGGCCAATTCGCTTCCGCTACGCCTTTGACAAATGGGGAATATAAAATGGAATTTGAAGATCCTAAGAATGAAAATAAATTTGATTCAATCGCCTTTCGGGCAACCGGGCAAGTTATTTTACCCGTTGAGGTTATTTCCGTCGACACAAGAGAGGAGCTAAGGAGATCCTTATTTAATTAAATTATGGCAAAGACAGATAAAAAAATAACGGCAACAACGCAAAAATTTACGGAAGTTCAGGATATAGTAGAGGAAATGGTTCTCTTTACGGGGGGCAACGCCTGCACGGTCCTGGAAGTAAGAGCGACAAATTTTGCCCTTCTTTCCGCCGATGAACAAAACTCAAAAATATACTCTTTCGGAGCCCTTTTAAATTCTTTAACTTTTCCAATCCAGATTTTAAGCGTAAGCAAAAGGTTGGATATTTCCCAATACATCACTAATCTGGAAAATCAGATTAAAAAAACCCAAAATGAGGGACTGTCTAAGCAAATAAGCTTATATAAAGATTTTGTCGCAGAACTCGTCAAGGTCAATTCTATTCTTGATAAAAAATTCTATGTCGTTATCCCTTACTCAAGCCTGGAAAAAGGGATTACGGGAGCATCGTATGCCATCTCTTCCGGAGGTACTGATTTTCCCTCAGTTGCTCGAGCCGCACTTCGCTCTAAAGCAGATTCGCTTCTTTCTCAACTTTCCAGAATAGGCTTAAAAGCCAGTGTCTTAAGTAAAGAAGAATTAATTGGACTTTATCACGACGTTTATAACGGGCTGTCAATTGAACAGGAGCAAACAGTATGAGTATTTTTAAAAAGAAGGAGGGCCAAAAAAACCAAGCACAACCAGAAGTACAACCAATATCACAACAGCCAGATGCTGCTTCTTCGCCAGTGGATATGATTTCTCCATCGTCGGTCGAAGTTGACTTTAAACATATTCGGGTGGGAGAGAAATTCCATAAAACATTTTTTGTTACCGGATACCCAAGATTTGTTTCTTCCAATTGGCTTGAGCCGATTATAGATTTTGACCATTCAATGCTTATTTCGATGTTTATCTATCCAACTGTAACTTCGGATGTTTTAAGCGATTTAAGAAGAAAAATTGCCGAGATGGAGGCAACAATTTCTACCGATGAAGAAGCGGGAAAAAATCCCGATCCGAAGATAGAGGCTTCATTAGAAGATGCTCTGGCTCTACAAGATGAATTGGCCAAGGGGGTTGAAAGATTTTTTGATTTTAGTTTGTATATTAATTTGGTTTCCGAAACACTTAAAGACTTGGAAGAAAGTTCAAAACAGCTTCAAGGAACACTAGGCTCAATGATGATGAACGCTAAAACTGCTACATTACAAATGGAAGAAGGCTTTAAGTCAACCATTCCAATGGGACAAGACAAGCTTTTTATGCCCAGGAATATGGACACTACTTCCCTTGCCTCAACGTTCCCTTTTTCTTCGGCCATGCTTGCTCAAGATAAGGGAATCATGTATGGGATAAACGAACAAAACGGGTCGCTAATTATTTTTGACCGTTTCTCTTTAGAAAATGCTAACGAAGTTGTCTTGGGGAAAGCCGGCGCGGGAAAATCATATTTAATTAAACTTGAAGCGTTGAGAAATTTTATGTTTGGATCCGAAGTAATCATTATTGACCCCGAAGGAGAATATAAAGACCTTACGGCCGCCTTAAATGGAGAATACGTCGAGTTTACGGCTAATTCCAGTATAAAAATAAACCCTCTTGACCTATCGGGAGTTTTCGAAGAAGGGGAAAATGAGCTTGGCCTTAAAATTCTGTCTTTACACGGACTTCTAAAAATAGTCATGGGCGACTTAGACGCCGCTCAAGACGCACTCTTAGACCGCGCCCTAGTAGAAACGTATCGCCAACACGGCATCACCGTTGACCCTCTAACGCAACAAAAAACTCCCCCATTAATGGAAGATCTCTATAAGGTTTTATTGGGCATGGAAGACGAAAAGTCTCGCGATCTTGCCTTACGACTGGAAAGGTTTATTAAGGGAAGTTTAAGCGGAATCTTTAACGAATACTCAAATTTTAATATTACAAACCCCTTTACGGCTTTCTCAATTAAAGCGCTCGAGGACGAACTCCGGCCGATTGTTATGCATATTGTTTTAGACTATGTTTGGACAAGAGTTAGAAAAGATCTAAAAAAACGGCTGCTAATTCTAGACGAGGCCTGGTATATGATGAAATATGAGGACTCCGCCTCTTTCGTTTACGGAGTTGCCAAAAGGTCTAGAAAGTATTTTCTAGGCCTTACCACAGCCACCCAAGATGCGCAGGACTTTCTTTCTACGGATTATGGACAAGCAGTACTCTCCAACTCTTCTATCCAAATGCTACTTAAACAAAGTCCGACAGAAGTTGACCTGGTGTCAAAAATATTTTACCTTTCCGAAGGGGAAAAAGAATTTTTGTTATCATCAGATGTTGGAGAAGGGTTGTTTTTTGCGGGACAATCTCATGTTGCTATGAAAGTTATCGCGGCTCCCCATGAACATAAATTAATTACCACTAATCCGCAGGAAGTTTTGGAAAACCAAGAGGAAAAAAGGCAAGAAGCTTTACATCCGGCTCAAGAACCTTCGCCTGAAGAAAATATTCAAAATTTGCCGGGGGATATTCCAGTTGGTTCTCCAACACAAAATCAAACCGGTTAAATGTTGTTATTATTAAACTATGGATGACTTTGACGATCCAATTGAAGAGATACCAGAAAATCAAGGGCTACGAGAACAAGCGGGAAACGAAGAGGAACGAGAATTAAAAGAAGCCGAAGATAAAGTCAACCAACTTGCCCAACAAGGCGCAAAAAAAGGCAAAAATACTTATAAAGCCGTAAAAAAAACAAAAAAAGGCGCCAAGGCGGCACGCACGGGAGGTGGTGCGCCAGCCGAAGGAACAGAAGCGGTTGCTGCTGAACAAGGGGCGGAAATTGCCGGAGAAGCTGCCGCAGAAGGAGCCGCAGCTGCCGCAGAAGGCCTAGGAGCAGCGGTAGTGGAAGGAGGAGCCGCAGCCGGGGTCGAAACCGCAGCCGGAGGAGCTGCTGTAGGCGCAGTCGGCGCTGAAGCGGCCGGAGGTGTCGCCGCTGGCATAGCAGCAGGAGGATGGATTGTTGTTGTTATTATTCTCATTATTCTATGTGCGGTAATTATTATTTCTGTGTTACTGACGGGGTCGGCCGCGGGATCATCATGCACCGGTGGTGTATTTGGCGATAGCTCGACTGCCAACATTGCCCAACCGGTAACACTCACCGCCAGTAATTGCACTAGTGGTTCGGTTTATAAATGGGCGGAAGACCCTTCAACCCCCATTGGGGGAACCTTTAGTCCTCCCGATGCTTCCGTAGCTACCTATACCCCTCCCGCAGTCACCAAAGACACGCCGGTAGAAATTGACGTCAGTGTTTGCGACTCAAGCAACAACTGCAATACTTATTACATTTATATAACCATAACCGTTAATGCGCAAGGCAATTCCAATACTGCTCTTTACTGGGCGCAAAAAATTAGCAATGAAAAGCTAACTCAATCTGGTTGCACAACGGGTATTTGGTATAACCGTACTGAGGACTATGCTCCTTTCCGTAATAATGGTTATTCCAGTCGGGTTGAATCTGGCACCTGTGGTGTAGGAGGAAATACTTATTTCTGCACCTATTTAGTTACAGATGCTTACCGCCTTGCCGGATATAGCAACTATCCTAATAGTGGAAATGTGTATGGTCACATAACTGCCATTGATAGACTGTCTGGCTACACACTGGTTATGGCTAATGATCTACATAACGTAAAACCAGGAGACGCTGTTTATTGGCTTTATACTCAAATTTCTGCGATGAGCCAAATGGGGTCTTGCCCTGGTCCGGCATGTGAGGCGCAACATATTGATATTGTAAACACGATTAGTTTAGACTCTAATGGGAATGGGAAAATGGTAACTCTGGATGCTAATTCGAACACAAAATCAGTTACATTTACCGTAGCTAACTATAGAATTACAACTTTTAAATTCGGACATTATTCTGGCCGCACCTTTGTTTGTGATCTTTGCGGAGTTTGGTTTGGAGAAAAAAACTGATTTTAGATATATAATTTACATAGAAAGGAATAATGAGTATAAATTTTTATAAAAAGATAACTTTACTAGGATTTGGGCTAGTTTTGATTATTATATTATTTTTGGTAATAATGTTCTTTTTACCCAAAGGGCCGGCAACTATTATCTCTGTCGCTCCTGCTCCTAATACCACCAACCAAAAAATGTACTCAGATATTTCTGTCATTTTTTCAAGATCACTTAATGATTCTGAGAAGAAAAAAGTACTTATTATTACTTCTCCCACAGTAATTGGGGATTCTTCATGGACAAATGGTGGAAAAACATATCGTTTTACTCCTCCAAATGGATTTAGTTCACTAACTAAATACCAAATTACCTTAAATTATCCTTGGGGATTAAAAATTTGGGCTTTTACGACTATTGATATTAACAATTCTCTTCAAGACCAAGAAACGGTTCAGGGAAAATCCGACCAAAAAGCTGCGCAAGGTTTACAACAATATGAAAATACCTTTCCTTGGGATAGTCAAATGCCGATTATGACAAACCAGTATTTTGTCGGCTTTGATAGTACCAATAACGATTTTATTGCTTATGTTTATCCGTCAACTTCCTCACTTGTTCCAATTGATACTCAAGTGGCAAATTTAAAAAAAGAGGTTTTGCAAGCAATGTCTAAAATAGGAATTGATACAAACAAATTCGTTATTCAGTGGAAAGTTTCCCCAAAATAACTACTCCTGAACTCTAATTGGCATTATTAGATGAAGAAAGGTTTTGTCTCCTTCTATTCTAAATACTCCTGCGTTGGCGGGTCCTTGCATTTCAAAGCTCATTATTTCTTCTTGAACGCTTGACAAAAGATCTGTCAGGTATCTTGCGTTAAACGCAATTTCATTTTCTTCTCCCTCGACTTTTGCCTCAACCTCAACCGTATTTTCCCCAACTGCCGGAGAGTTCGCGGAAACTATAATTTTTCCTTTTTGCAGGCTTAGTTTAACAACGTTGGCTGTTTCTCTGGCAAAGACAGAACAAATGCGGACTGCGTTTTGTAAATCCTCTCTTTGAAAGATTGCTTTAACCTCAAACTTATCCGGAATTATTTTTTCATAATCGGGATATTCCGCTTCTATTAATCTTCCGACGATACTTGTTTCTCCTTGCGTAAATATAACCTGGTTATTTTTTTCAAACACGAACATTTTTATTTCGTTCCCTTCTTCTTTTAAAGTAATTACCTCTCTTAAGAGTCTTGCCGGAACCAGCAACTCCTGTCTTTCGCTTTCTTCTTTCTCTGTAATTAAAATGTCTGTTTGCAGTGATAATCTATAACCGTCTGTCGCAACGGCAATGTAGTTTCCTTTTTTGCCTTTTGTGATTAGCACTCCTGAAAGATTTGGTCTTGAGGCATCCGTGCTTGCGGCAAAAACCACTCTTCCAAAAATCCTTTCTAAGACTTCTTTTTTTACCTGGGCCACTTCCTTCCCTTTTTCTTCATAAAGTTTAGGAAATTCATCCGCGGGAACAGTTTGAAAGGTGGTTTTTACTTTTGGGGTAGATATTTTTAGATTTTGGCCGTCTAGTAAAAGGGTTACTTTTTCATCCGTGAGGTTTGAAATTAATTCCGAGAAGTTTTTAGCGGGGGTTGTTATCCTTCCCTCTTCCTCAATATTTGCGGTTATACTTGTTTGAATTCCTATTTCTAAATCTGTTGCTGAAAGAAAAAATTTCCCCGCTTTTGTTTCAAGCAGAATGTTTGAAAGAATGGGCAGTTGTCCCCGTTGTGATACGGCATGATTTAAGAAGGAAAGTTTGGCAGATAAATTAGAAGATAAAAACACAACTTTCATATTATTATTCTATTTGTAGTTGTAGTAGTGTATCTGGAAAAGTGGAAAAAAGCAAGAGTCCGTGGCCATAAAATTGTTAACAAACAGTGCATAAAAATGTGGATAAAATGTTGAAAACATAAAACAGCTAATAATCCGCTTGTTTGTCCACAGTTAATTTGGAGATATTCATAATATCTTCGGAAAGCTTGGTATTGATAACCAAACTTTCCACCTTTTCTACGCCATACATAATGGTTGTATGATCTCTTCCTCCTAAAATATTTCCAATTTCGACAAAGGTTAAGCCTAAATCTTTCTTTAAAATGTACATTGCCACCTGTCTTGGTTTTACTAAAAATGCATCACGTTTCTGACTTTTAAGCTGTGTAGGCTTAATCTTATAAAATTGGCAAATATTATTAATTATTTCGTCGGGGTGGAAATAGGAATGATCTTCTATTTTATTCTCCCCTACTGTTTCCAAAATAAAATCGTCGGTAATTTCTCTTTCTTTCATTTGCGCTTCGGTAATAATTCGAAGCAAAGTTCCTTCAAGGCTTCTGGCGTCTTGGGTTTTTTCGGCAATTAATTTTGCGGACTGAATTGAAAGGTTAACGTCATATTTTTTAGCCTTAATTAATAAAATGGCGGTTCTTAATTCAAAATCCGGTTGTTCAATATCGACGGTTAACCCACCGGCAAATCTTGAAAGCAACCTTTTCTCCACTTTTTTTATCTCAACCGGCGGCCTATCTGATGAAAGAACGATTTGGGAAGAGTTGTCAACCAAAATATTGAAGGTGTGGAAGAGTTCTTCCTGGATTTTCTCTTTTCCCGCTACGAACTGAATATCATCGATTATTAAAAGATCTAAATTTCTAAATCTTCTTTTCATTAAAGCAGTATTGTTTCCCCTGATTGATTCAACGACTTCATTAGTGAATTCCTCACTGGTTATATAAAGGATTTTTTTGGAAGAATCTTTATGGAACACGTCGTTGGCGATAGCTTGCATTAAATGCGTTTTTCCGCAACCGACCGGCCCATAGATAAAAAGAGGGTTATAAACTTGGCCTAATTTTTTAACAATTGTGGTCGCACTAACATATGCTAATTGATTGGATGATGAGACAGCCATATTCTCAAAAGTATAATCGGGCCTGACCCTCGGGAGGTGCCCGACGGTTTGCGGCTTCTTCTCCTCAAACAGCGGCATGTCTGTTCCCTTGGCTTTTTCAATATTCTCCACAATAGTTTTTGGCACAAAAATAATTTTAATATTAAGCTTAGTGTGTTTATCGACAGCGGCCTTAATAATGTCATAAAACCTTCTTTGCAACAGGTCAATAATCATGGTTGACGGGGCCGCGATGGTCGCAACGTTATCCTCTAATGATAAGAGTACGGTTCTTTTAAAAAGAGTTAAATAGTTTGCTTGGGAAACACTTATCTCGATCTCTCCTAAAATCTTATTCCAGAGGTCTTTTAAATCTTCCATATTGGTAAGGGCAATTTAATAATGTGGATAACTTTTTGTCAAGATAACGAAAGTGGATAAAACTGAGTCATTTTTTATTCTCCTTTAAAAAGAACATTGATTTTGCTATACTTAACCGTATGGAAAAAGTTAGGAAAAAACTGAAGAAGGGAAAAAGACAAAGAACTCACGGCTTTTTAAAAAGATCTTCCAGTTTCTCGGGCAAGAAAGTCTTAAAAAGAAGAAGACTTAGGGGAAGAAAAAGCCTAACAATTTAAAACAATGCTTAAAAAAGCAAATAGGCTTAGCCAGGGAAAAAAACTAACTGACACAAAAACTTTAAATACCCGATTTGCAGTTATTAAGATTTCAAACGGGAATGACGTAGATAGTAAATTCGGCTTTATAGTTTCAAAAAAAATTGACCAAAGAGCGGTAGTTAGAAATAAAATAAAGAGAAGAATCAGAAGTGCGGTGGAAAAATTATTGCCGGAAATAAAAACAAAAAGAGAATTCCTGTTTATTTTAAAAAGAGAAGCGATTGACATTAAAACGGAAGATTTTTATAAAACATTAAAAACGATATTAGGAAAAGAAAATTTATTAAAATGAAAAAAATAATCTTAACAACGATTAATTTCTACCAAAATATAATTGCGGTTGCTTTGCTCAGTTTAGGGTTGAAAAATAATTGCCGGTTTTCCGTAACCTGTTCGGAGTATGCTAAAAATGCAATTTTACAAAAAGGGATAATAAAGGGCGGTTATTTTTCCTTCTTAAGAATTTTAAAATGTCAACCATTTTATAAAGCAAAGATTTATGACTAACCCTTCTATTTTTAACGAAATTCTGGTTTGGCCAATTACCAATTTATTGGTTGGCATTTACCATGTTTTAAACTTTATTCATTTGCCTTACGCGCTAGGCTTTTCGATAATAGTCTTAACAATTGTAATTAGAATCATCTTGTATCCGCTTACCAACTCGCAGCTAAGGGCTTCAAAAAAAATGCAGGAGTTAAATCCGCACATCGCCAACTTAAAAGCCAAACATAAAGGTGACGCAAAAACGCTTCAGGCGGAGACAATGAAATTATATAAAGAGCACGGGGTAAATCCCGCAGCGGGGTGTTTGCCTGTCTTAGTGCAACTCCCTATAATCTGGGGGCTCTACAGTGTCTTAAGAAACGTTGTAAATCCTAACTCCACGGCAGTACTTAAAAGTATTAATCAGATAGTCTATTTTAGCGGCCTAAAGTTGTCTCACGCTTGGGATCCAAGCTTTTTTGGTTTGCCGCTTGGCCAAAACCCCGCGCAACTAATAAAAACAATTAATTTAATCACGATAATTGTGTTAATGATTCCGGTTATTACGGCTATTTTGCAGTTTATTCAATCTAAAATGATGTTTGTGTCTATTCCTAAAAAAGAAGGGGAGAAAAAACCGGATGATTTCGCGACCGCTTTTCAATCGCAGTCGATGTATATTTTCCCTTTAATGATCGGATTCTTCTCCTACACGTTTCCGATAGGACTGTCTTTGTACTGGAATACGTTTACGGTTTTTGGTATTATACAGCAATACAAAATCTCAGGTCTTGGCGGATTAAAAGAATGGAAGGATAAAATATATGGCAAAAAATAAAGAGTCAGTAAAAGACATGATTGTTGATTTTTTAAAAACATTAGAAATTAATGTAGTTCCGGAAGTTACCGAGACAGAAGAAGAAATTCAGGTCGTATTAGATACCGATGAAGGCGGATTAATTATTGGTTATCACGGAGAAACTTTAGAATCCCTGCAACTTGTTATTGCTTTAATTATCGCTAAAAAAACAGGTGTCTTTAAAAGAGTCTCAATTGAAGTCGGTGATTATAAGAAGAACCGCGAAGAATGGCTTAGAAATCTAGCCATTGATACCAAAAGAAAAGTGTTAGAACAACAAAGGGAATATCAATTGTCCGACTTAAAATCATGGGAAAGAAGAATTATTCATCTTATCTTACAAGACGATAAGGAAGTTGACACCGAATCGGTTGGGGAAGGAAGAGACAGAGTACTTATTGTCAGGCCCAAGTAATTTTCCAACTTCGATTTTAAAAAATTATAAGAAACATCCAAACGTAAAATTTAGTATTTGTTATTAGCTTTTATTTTGTTAGAATTTTATTAGAAAGAGATTTAGAAATGAATTCAATAATTATTTTTACTGATGGCGGATCAAGAGGAAATCCCGGCGAAGCGGCGATTGGAATTTTTATAACGAATAAAAACAATGAAATTTTGGCAAAGATAGGCAAGAGAATTGGCGTCGACACAAATAATGTTGCAGAATATAAAGCGGTAATCGAGGCGCTAAATTGGCTTTTATCAAACAAGGGCTTGGCAAGCCAATATGACAGTATAAAATTTTATACCGATTCCCAACTTGTCTTTTCTCAATTGTCAGGCGTTTTTAAAGTTAAAAACGAAACAATCAGAAACCTGGTTTTTACCGTCAATAAAAAAAAAGAGGAATTAGGAATAAGTATCTCCTGGGAGCATATCCCGAGGGGGAAAAACCACGAGGCAGACTTACTTGTAAATCTAGCGCTGGACAATCTTCTCTAAACTTTTTAAAATAGGTTTGTGACTCATCCTGCCTTAATTACCAGAACTAAAGATCAAAACTATCCAATTCTAGTCATTGATAAGCATGGATTAATTGGTTCTGCCTTAGCCGATGAATTAAAAGAAGATTCATTGGTTGTTTTTGTTACCTCTTTAAAATTAGATTTTTCAGGCAATATTATTCATATTCCTTACACTAAAAAATTTCCTACCATTCCGGACAACATCTATTCGCATATTTTTATCATTGACGAAACGGAAAGTTTTTTTAAGGAAGTTTTCCACGAATTCTTAGACAAATCTAAAGAAGATAAGTCGGATTTAATAACTGTTTTTGATCTACCGAGCAAGGATGAAGAGTTAATCAATAGAATTTTAGATTACAAAAAAGCAAAAGTTGTTTTATACGGCGATGTATTTGGAGAAAAACCCATAAACAAAAGCTCATATGTTGATAAATTTATCCAACAAATAAAATCGTCCGGAAAAATAGAAATGCCAAACAATGGACTAAGAACAATTTTCCCTGTTTATTTTGAGGATTTGATAAACGGAATTCTCGAAACGTCATTTACAACCTCGGATAAGGAAAGAGTTATTAATATCTTTCCTAGACAGGGGATTACTTTGATTTCTTTAGTAAGATTATTTCAAAAAATAGATCCGACAATAAGAATAAGCTTTGCCAAAAATGAGGAAGAAGAAGATGAGGTAAGGGTTTTGGAAAATGGAATTTATATCCTCGGGGATAAATATCCTTTGGAGGAAAAACTCAAAAAAATAAACCTAAATATAGACAGAAGCTATATAGAGCCTTCTAAAGAAACAACTAAACGGCCTGCCGGTAAAAATATAAGGAATAAATTACAAAAATTAGCATTTTTCATTATAATCTTAATTCTTATTTTGCCTCTTTTTAATGCATACACTTTTTTTTATGCCGGCAACTTCTTTTTAAACGGTTTTGAAAACGGCGTTACTAAAAATATTACTCAAAATTCGCCCATTAATCTTTATCTGGCAAGCTCTTTTTTCGGTCTTGCGAAATTAACGCTTCCTTTATTCTCGGTAGAGACACAAACCATCGGTCAGCAAGACAAAGCGGGCAGATTACAAAACAAAGTTGATTCCGGCAGTAATCTTTCAGAGATGTTCTTAAATATATTGAATATAACTAACAATTTTATAAAAGGAGAGAATATCAATCAATCCGTAAACAACCTTAATAAAATTATATACATTTATCAAAAAGAAAGAGCTCAGGGCAATATCTCTTTAGCATTGTCAGCTAAAATGGACGGGTTAATTTCATTTGCTTCGCAAGTTGAAAATGCTCTCCCCGAGATATTCTCAATTAACGGCACAAAAACATATTTAGTATTATTCGAAGATACTAATGACTTAAGGCCAAATGGAGGATTGATAAATGCTTTTGGAATATTAAAAATCCAAAATGGTAAAGTTAATAATTTTTCCATTCATAACGTCGATGAAGCAGACGGGCTATCAAAACTACGCATTGAACCGCCTTTCCCCCTAAGAAGGTATGAGTTAGTCACTAACTGGTATTTAAAAGACAGCAGTTTTGATACCGATTTTTCCAAATCAGCTCTTGCTTCCGCGATGATTTTTAACAGTGAAGAAAATGAAAAAACAGACGGAGTTATTGCTTTAGATTTATATTTTGCAAAACAGGCACTTGCCTATACGGGTCCAATATATGTTTCGGATTATAACGTAACGGTCAATCAAAATAATCTTTTTCAACAAATGAAAGCGCAGACAGCAGTACTTAAATCGAATAAAAACTTTGTGAATGCATTTTATGCAAGTTTATTTAAAAAGCTCTTAAGTAAAAACATTCCCAATTTATCCTTATTCAACGTGTTCTTAAAGACAATTAATGAGAAACATTTTCTTTTCGCATTTAATGACGCCAGTATCCAGAATACGTTTTCAGCCAATGGATTTTCTTCTTCATTGAATGAGACGAGGCCTCAATCCGAAAATTTAGTTAACGACTTTTTAGGGATTAACGAAGCGAATCTTGGCGGTAACGAAGTAGGAAATGCTATATCCAGAAACGTTTCACTGACAACAAGAATAGCAGATGATGGAAAGATGTCATCGACTGTAATTATTAATTACGAGAATAGTTCACAGATTAACGAAAATTATAAAAACTATTTAAGAATAATCCTGCCTAAAGGAAGTAGTATTACGACAATTAAGATTAATAATCAAAGCCAGAAAATAATTGCGGCAATTACCGATCCAGCGGTCTACGAAAATAAAAAATTTGTTGCATCCTTAAGTTTGGAAGTAAATAAAGAAGACGAGCAAGACAAAACAGTTTTTGGATTTTTAATAGATGTTCCCGGCGGACAACGAAAAATAGTGGAGATAGGTTATAACAATTCGTTGGTGGCGCCAATCATTTCGGAGCAGTTTACTTACAATTTAAGACTATTTAAACAGCCGGGGATTGACTCCTATCCCTTAAAAGTAAATGTGTCTTATCCTAGTCAATTTGATTTCCAAATTTTAGATGATTTTGCAAAGCAAGATGGTCAAGCAGTACATAGCGAAACATTCATAGAGGATAAGGATTTAAATCTAATTTTAAACAAAAAATCTTAAACCTTCTTTGACTTCCAATATTAGAAAATTAGTCGAAAAAAATTTAATTTCTGCTTTTTCTTTCTACTTAAGTTTAGTATATAATGAATACAAGAAATGGATAAAACTTACGATCATAAAAAAGTTGAGGAGAAAATTTATAAGGAGTGGGAAGAGAAAGGATATTTTAAACCGGAGATAAACCCCAATGGGAAACCGTATTGCATTATGCTTCCTCTGCCTAACGCCAATGGCGCTTTGCACTTAGGTCACGGAATGTTTACGGTTGAAGATATTTTAATTAGATATCACCGTATGATTGGTGACTCCACATTATGGTTTCCGGGAACAGATCACGCCGGCATAGAAACCCAATTTGTTTTTGAAAATAAATTGCGTGCCGAAGGAAAATCGCGCTTGGACTTTGACCGGGAAACTCTTTATAAAATGATTTGGGATTACGTTGAGGAAAATAGGGGAAATATTGAAAAACAACTAAGACGCCTCGGTCTTTCATTAGATTGGACCAGGGAAAAATACCCGTTGGAGCCCGAAATCGTAAAACTGGTTTATAAAACCTTTAAGAAAATGTTTGATGAGGGATATGCTTATCGGGGTAACCGCTTAGTTAATTATTGCACCTTTGACGGGACGTCTTTTTCCGACCTTGAGGTTTTAAATGCGGAAAAGGAAGGGAGCTTATATTTTATTAAATATCCAGTTGGTGGAAAATTTCTTACTGTTGCAACTACCAGACCGGAAACTCTTTTTGGCGACACTGCGGTCATGGTTAATCCGAAAGATAAGCGTTATAAAGAATTTATCGGTCAAAAAGCGCTGTTGCCCTTGATGGAAAAAGAAATCCCGGTGATTGAAGACTTGTCGGTGGATATGGAATTTGGTACGGGCGCCGTAAAAGTTACTCCGGCACATGACTTTAACGATTTTGCAGTAGGGAAACGGCATGGGCTGCCGACAGTACAGGTGATTGGTTTAAGCGGAAAAATGCAAAACACGAAATTTGTCGATGGGCTATATGTAAAACCGGCCAGAGAGAAGACAGTAGAATTACTTAGACAAAAGGGTCTGCTCGAGAAAATAGAACCGTATAAAATCGTCGCCAAAGTTTGCTATAAATGCAAAAACCAGATTGAGCCGTTGCCGCTTGAACAGTGGTTTATAAAAGTCGAAGAACTAAAGCAAAAAGCGATCCGGGTTGTAAGAAACGGAGAAATAAAAATTTTCCCAAAAAGTTTTGAAAAAATTTATTTCCAATGGATGGATAATCTTCAGGATTGGAATGTTTCGCGTCAAATCGTTTGGGGGATTAGAATTCCTGCCTGGAAGAATAAGAAAACAGGAGAATGGACCGTAACCGAAGGAGAAGCCCCAAACGGAGACGGATGGGAACAAGATACTGACACTTTTGATACCTGGTTTTCGTCGGGTCAATGGCCTTTTGTTACATTGCAAACCGCTAAACAAGGAGATTTTGCCAAGTTTTATCCGACTGCGGTTTTGGAAACGGCTGCGGATATCTTAAAAGCCTGGGTTTCGAGAATGATCATGCTGGGAATTTATATAACTGGTGAAATTCCCTTCAAAGACGTTTTGCTTCACGGAATGGTTACGGATCCATATGGCAAAAAAATGAGTAAATCAAAAGGAAATGTGGTTAATCCTCTGGAACTAATTGATGCTTATGGAGCCGACGCCGTCCGCTTTGCCTTAATTTATGGCAACGCAACCGGCAGCGATCAGGCTCTTTCTTACCCAAAACTTGAAGCTGCCAGAAAATTTACCAATAAACTCTGGAATATGGCCCGGTTTATCGAAATGAATGAGAAGGTAACAACTGCAAAAGAATCAGACAAAAAGAAACACGAAAACGATGGGCAATGGGAGCAAAAAATATCTGTGCTTAGCAAAGAAATCACAAGATACATTAATGCTTACCAATTTAATTACGGCGCAGGGCGATTATATGAATTTATTTGGCATGAATTTGCAGATAAATACATAGAGGACGTAAAAACAAGAATTGATCATGAATCATACTCTACTTTGAAATCGTTGTTTCTGACACAATTAAAATTACTCCATCCGTTTATGCCTTTTGTGACAGAGGAAATCTTTCAAAGACTGTATCCAGAGCAAGGTTCGTTAATGGTATCTAAATGGCCATCAGAATGAAGTTCAAACAAACGAAAAAATCCGTCGAAAAGACAAAAAAAGTTCAAAAAGAGAAGAAAACTGGGGAATTCCCGAAGATTTTCCGCTTTATTACCGAAAACAAATTTTTAAAACAGCTTTTAGCCTCGATTGATCAATTAACCAGATATTTAGATTCAAGACCAATCTTAAAAAAATTAACCTTTATAACCAGCGTTCTATTCGTCAGCTTATTAATAATTTTAGTTATCACCGGGATGCTTAGCTTCTATCAAAACATTCAGGTTTTTCAAACACAAAGTTTAAAAAGACAGGAAGTAACGCAAAGTATTAAACTTTGGCAATCAATTGCCGATAAATATCCCGGCTATAAAGACGCATATTTTAAAATCGCGTCGATGGAATATCAAATAGGAGATTATATGAATGCAAAACTGAATGTTGATAGGGCTTTGAGTTTAGACCCTAATTTTCAAGACGCAAAAACTCTGGAGAGATTAATAGATCTAAATTATTGAGTTGGTTCTTGTGGTTTTTCCGCTGGCGGCGCAGTTTCGCCTTCCGTTGTCGGGGTTTCGCCTTCAGCTGGAGTTTCACCCTCAGCTCCTGTTTCAGCCTTTGCTGCTTCCGCCTTTGCTTCTTCCGCCGCTGCTTCTTCTTGAGCTTCTTTGGTAATTAACTCATCAACTTTGATAACAACTTGTTCCGGCTCGGTTAAAATAGCTACTCCGGCCGGAGTCTTAAGATCAGCAACCGTAATTTGTTCACCGATACTGGCTAAATGTTCAACGTTAACCTCGATTTTTTCGGGCAACTCTTCGGGGAGAGCTTCAACTTCAATTTCGGAAATAATATTCATTAACAGTCCAATCTTGTCGGTGACTGCTTTTGGTTCACCGATAATTTCCAGAGGGACCATTGCTTTAACTTTCTCTTTAAGGTTAACTTGGAAGAAATCCGCATGGAGAATGTTACGCCTGAAGTCGGTTTGCAGGTTATGGATTAATACCGGAATATTTTTCCCTTCAAGATCAACATCGACCAACCCTGTTTCTCCGGCTTCTTTAAATACTGCCATGAATTCTTTTTCCGGGAGTTGGACGGCTGTAGATTTTAAGTCCTTACCATAGATATTGGCAGGCAAAATGCCTTCTTTTCTAAGTTTTTTAACCTGCTTGCCTAAAACTTTCCTTTTTTCGACCTTAAGCTTGAATCGCTGCATAGTTGTTATTTTACAGGAAACAGCCGTGCATTACAATATGTGCTATTATAGGTTTTGTAAAGATGAGAATTTTAGGAATTGATCCGGGAATAGGCCGATGTGGCTGGGGGGTAATCGAGATCCGGCAGGGGAAGTTTAAAGTCTATGATTATGGCTGTATTGAAACCAGCCCGCAACAAAATGTTCAAACGCGCCTTCAGGAGATTCATGAAAAAATTTCAAAAATAATTAAAACTTATGACCCTGATATTTTGTCGATTGAGGAATTATTTTTTAACACCAATGCTAAAACCGCTTTTGTGGTGGGACAGGCAAGGGGAGTAATCTTATTAGCCGGCGCGCAGAATCATCTTGAGATTGCAATCTATACTCCCCTGCAAGTAAAAATGGCATTGACCGGTTACGGTAGGGCGGAAAAAAGACAAGTCGGACAAATGGTTAAAACTTTACTGAAGCTTAAAGAAGTTCCAAAACCTGATGATACAGCCGATGCTTTGGCAATCGCAATCGCTCACGCTTTTTCCAATAAGCTTTCGGGTTTAGCAAAATAGTTATGCTATAATCAAACCACTTATGATTGGATTCCTCAAAGGCACGGTTGAATTTTTGCAAAGACCGTTCGTAATGATTGACGTTTGTGGCGTTGGCTATAAAGTATTAGTTTCGGAAAGCGTTTATTCTAAACTGACACTTGGGGAAAAACTGAAAATCTTTACTTATACTTATGTTCGCGAAGATGCGCTTGATCTGTTCGGATTTTTAGAAGCTGAGGATTTGGGGCTTTTTGAAAGTCTGTTAACTGTTTCCGGAATAGGACCAAAAACCGCCTTAAATATTTTCTCCTTCGGAGAAAGAAAAGATATTATCGAAGCAATTATTAAAGGGGATGTTTCCTTTTTTACTTCGGTTCCGCGTCTAGGCACTAAAAATGCCCAGAAAATAATCATCGAACTTAAAAATAAGATGGGATCGGGAGCGGATTTGGACTTATCGGGGAAAGATCTTTTGGAAAACGCGGAAGTTGTCCAGGCGCTAAAGAATTTCGGCTTTTCGGTAGGGGAGGCGCAAAAAGCGCTTCGGGAAGTGAAAAAAGACGGGCTTACAACCGAAGAAAAAATTAGGCTGGCTTTGAAAAACTTAGGCAGATAATATGGCAAAAGACACAAAAGTTAAAACGCAAGATCCGGAGACTCCGGAAGAAGAAGTATTATTTACGTCTCTTCGCGCCGTGTCATGGGATGAATTTTTTGGTCAGAAAAAAGTCAAAGAGTCTTTGCAAATCGGCATCACCGCCGCTAAGAGAAGAAAAGAGGCAATCGAGCATATTCTTTTGTACGGTCCCCCGGGTTTAGGCAAAACAACTCTGGCGCATTTAATTGCCAAGGAAATGGGGGTAAGTATCCGTGTTACCAGCGGACCGGCGATTGAAAGGGCCGGGGATTTGGCGTCTATTCTTACAAACTTGGAAAAAGGAGACGTTCTATTTATTGATGAGATCCACAGGCTAAATAAAGTGGTCGAAGAAACTTTATATCCGGCGATGGAGGATTATGCTTTAGATATTATTATCGGTAAGGGTCCAAGTGCCAGAACAGTGCGGCTTGATCTTCCGCCGTTTACGATTATCGGCGCCACCACCAGAATCGGCTTAATGTCGGCTCCTTTAAGAGACCGATTTGGCGTTGTGCACAGATTAACTTTTTACGAACCAAGCGATTTGGAAGAAATACTAAAAAAAGCTTCCCGTAAATTAAAAGTGCCGGTTGATACACAGTCGATTTCGGAAATTGCCAAAAGGGCGAGGGGCACACCGAGAATTGCCTTAAAACTTTTAAAACGGGCCAGAGATTTTGTTCAGGTTAAAGGAGAAGGGAAGTTAACCAAGGATTTAATTACTAAAGCCTTGGACATGCTGGAAGTTGACGAAGTGGGCCTAGACTCTTCGGATGTCAGGTATTTAAAATCAATTATTGAAAAACATAACGGCGGACCGGTGGGAATCGAAACAATCGCCTCAACCATTTCCGAAGACATCGGCACAATCGAGGAAGTAGTCGAACCATATTTATTGCAGATTGGTTTTATCAAAAAAACTGCTAGAGGTAGGGTAGCAACTCCGGCAGCTTACCATCATTTAAAAATCGCCCTTCCGAAATAAATAAAGTAAAAAGCTACTTTAATTCTTCCATGATGACAACTTCGGAGTTGGTGACTAGCTGTTTAAATTTTACTTCAAGCTCTTGATAATTATCGGGATTTTGCCTTCGAAAATGCATCGGGACCGTAATTTTTGCTCCGATTGCGTTGGCGGCTTGGGCCGCTTCCTGAACATCCATAGTATAAATGCCGTCCATCGGCAGCATGGCTATATCTAAGTTCAAATCTTTCAAATTTTTCATTTCAGGGATAAAATCCGTATCGCCGGCGTGGTAAATCTTTTTTCCGTTTAATAAAAAAATATAGCCAATCCAATGATTGGTCTTCGGGTGAAAGTTCAATTTACTTGGATGGTTATTGTAGGCGGGAATTGTTTGGAACTTAAAGCCTTTGATTTCATAATTTTTGTTTGGTTCAACGATCTGTTTCAGTTCTTCATTCCGGTCAATTTTACATAGAATATCGGACGGAGCGACTATTATTGTATCTTCTTTAACTATCTTTTCAAGGTCATTTGGTGAAAAATGGTCGGGATGGGCATGGGTAATAAAAACCAGGTCGGCTTTTTGTAGATCGGGGAGCTTTAAATCAAAAGGATCGATATAATAAACCCGGTTGCCGTTTTTGTCTATAAATAAGAAGCTTGCATGACCAAACCATTGAATATCTTCCATAACTAGATTATAGCGTTTCAGCCAGTTGTCTTTCTAATTACCCCGACTTCTTCTTCCGGTGGGAATAGATCTTTTCTTAAGCGTTTTCTTTGCCTAGGTTTATAATTTGGTTCACGGTATGGCTGTACGCCGTTGTCATTAACAAAAAAAACTCCTGGTCTTAATCTAACTCTTGAAAGAGTTGCCAGTACCACTTCGCTGCCTGGTGTCATCCGACCAAATTGGTCCGGCGTTGGGGTTGTAGGCCGATGCATTCTGCGTATTAGTTCCAAATTGTCGACTGGTTCGCTTTCTGGATCTATCACTGATTTTACTGTAACAAAAATGCAGTTTCAGTCAATAGGCAGTTTCCTGTTTTGGCCGGTATTGCAAGCCTTCGGCAATGTGCTGTGGTTTAATTTATTTTTCTTGTTCAGGGTCGGCAATTGTCCGGGCGAGCTTAATAATTCTTCAATAGATTCAATCTATATTTTTTCTTATCTCAAACCTAACCGTAGGTATTGTGTTCCTACTTTTGTAAAAGAAGGAAGCCCTTGGTTTTGGATATCCACTTCGACTTTCGTTTTCATTCCGTCCAGTCCGACTACGGCTGCGGAAAATACGCGGGCAAGCAAAGATTCTTATCATAACATTTCGGGTTGTAAATTTTTAGAATCACATGTATAATCTTCCCTCGGATGAGTGTTGAATTCGAGCCCGTAGATCAAGAGCCAGGCTTATATGTGATTAGGGGTGGACCCGAAGTCTTGATATCTCCCGTTTTACCCGATGAAGAACTTCCTGAAACTGTCTCTCTAGAACAATATTTACTACAAAAAACTGGCCTTGCCGCTTTAGATAAAATACCCCCGGAGGATACAATAATACGAGATGAGGTAATAACGATTGACGCATTAGCTTTTCCGTTTCCCTTTGATGATCGCAGAGCGCTGTTGGCTCATCGGCTTTGGGAGCATGACGGCAAACTTAGATTAATAAAGAAATACATTGGGCTGGATAATCCAGTGAGAATTTCCCATTTAATAGATCGGGTTGACGACCAGCCAGAATTGGCAGATGCTCAGCAAAAAATAGAAAAATTCAAAACTCTTGTAATGCATAGGCCAAGAGCATTGGAAGTCTTAAGATTAACAAGAGCAGGCATGCAAAGACAGGATATCGCCAAACATTTTAGAATCCCTAGTCAACAGATAGATGATATTGCCGAAGCAATGGTTCTAGCAGAAATAATTGAACCGATGGGAAACAATAAAAGAAGAGCGATGGAGTCAAGAGCTTTTTGCGACAAAGTAAAGGTCCTAGCCGATCAGGATATGCCGTATGCAGAAATAAAAGAAACCTTACATTGTTCAAAAGGTAGATTAGCTCAGGCAGTAAGAAAGATGGTCTTGATAGGTGAAATTGAAAAACGTGATCCTAAGGTTGCCTCTTCTATTATCGGGCAAAGACATATTAGCCTAAGGAGAAGAATTAGAAGTCTTGTTTCTCAGGGATACGAAACAGCTCAGATATCCCGGATTTCCGGTATTCCTTTTTATCGTGTTCGGTATCATGTCCGGCGTATGCAAGAGGCAGGAGCGATACCACTTTTTGTTAGGCCAAGAAAAGCATTAATAGGGATAATGGCAAAGCTCCTGGATGAACATTTACGATTACATCCTAGAGAGCCAGTCGTCTTAAATACAATAAGAAAAGACAGGCGTTTAAACGTCGCAAGATCTACGGCGCAATCTTTATACTGGGAATTAGCAGGAGAACGAGCAGTGCCGCCTTTAAAAAAGGGCAACGGAGCAGCCGAAGCAGTTATGAAAAAGCTTGGAAAAGCACTAGAAGCAGAATTAAGCTTAGGTCACGGAAAAGTTAGTCTGCCTGATGTAAACGCCAGATATAATCTGCATCTGAGATATTCCACTTTGGTGAAATACTATCATCTTCTTGCCGCCGAACGAACAGTTCCTCAGATAAAGCCAGGAAAACGATCTTCTTAAGTGATACAATAGTGCCACTATGGATCAAGCCTCGCAAATTAGAGAAAAAATAGATATCGTTTCTTTTATTTCGGAATACCTGCAGCTTAAAAAAGCCGGCCGGAATTTTAAGGCGAATTGCCCGTTTCATAACGAAGACACTCCCTCTTTTATAATTTCTCCGGAAAGACAGATTTGGCATTGTTTTGGTTGCGGTAAAGGCGGAGACGCCTTCACTTTTTTAATGGACTACGAGAACATGGAATTTCCGGAGGCTTTAAGAATTTTGGCTAAAAAAACCGGAATTGTGCTTAAAGAAAGTTCGTTTCAAGCTTCGCATTATTCGGAAAAAGAAAAAATATTCACCTTAAATAATTTGTCTTTAAAATATTACCACTATATTTTATTAAATCACCCGTCAGCCAAAAACGCCTTGGATTACCTTATTAACCAAAGAAAAATAAATAAGGGAATAATCGAAACTTTTGAAATTGGTTTCTCGCCAACCCAGTCTGGTCTTTGTGCTTATCTAATGCAAAAAAAGGGTTTTCAAAAAAAAGACTTATTAGATGCCGGCCTTGCTTTTGAAGCCAGGGACAGAATCTTTGATTTTTTTCGGGGTAGAATCATGTTTCCTCTTTTTGATCATCGCGGAAACGTCACCGGTTTTTCCGGAAGAACTTTGGACGAAAAAATTAATCCACCCAAATATATCAACACTAAAGAAACGGCAGTTTACCACAAGGGCAGTATGTTTTTTGGCCTCAATAGCGCCAAAGATGAAATAAAAAAAGAGCAGAGTGCCATTATCGTTGAGGGTGAATTTGACGTAATTTCCCTGTTTAAAGAAGGGATGAAGAATGTAGTGGCAATTAAAGGAACAGCCTTAACTGAAGATCAGGTGGCGCTTCTTGCCCGCTTTACACCAAAAGTCAGTCTTTGTTTGGATCAGGATAGTGCCGGTTTTGAAGCCACTAAACGAAGCCTGGCGGTTTTGGAAAAAAGAGGAATGGTCACGACCATAATCTTGCCAAAAAATGCTAAAGATCCGGACGAAGCAATTAAAAATAATCCTTTAGAATTCAAGAAAGCGGTTAAAAATGATGTCGGGATATATGATTTCTTAATCTCCAAATTTTTGGAAGAAAATGATAGTAACAAAATTGAAGGCAAGAAAAAAATTACCGATAATCTGCTCCTATTTTTCTCGCAGATTTCAAATGAGGTTGTAAAAGAACATTATCTTAAAAAATTAAGTAAAGAAATAGATGTTTCGTTAGAGAGTCTTAATAAAGAGTTGGATAAACTGCAAAAAGGGGCCGTGGAAGAAAAAATTGCAACACAGGAGAAACAAAAAAGAACCAGAAGGGAACTTTTGGAAGAATATTTAATTGCCCTTCTTATACAAGAAGAAAATTCCAAAGAGATTTTAGAAATAATCGGGCTCAATCTCAAGAATTATAAATTTCAAGCTTCGGTTTTTGAAAAAATCTTGGAAAAAACAAAGACTTTTCTTGCCTCTCATGAAAGAATGGACGGCAAGAAATTATCCGCTGCGCTTCCCAGCGAACTTTTAACCGCCTTTGACGCCTGTTATCTTTTCCCGTTACCTAAATTCAGTTCGGAAGAGGAATGTAGCCTGGAAGTAGAAAGAGTCGTCAAAGAATTAAATTCCTTAGGTGTTAAAGAAAAAATTAGAGAAGAAACAGTAAAATTAAGGCAGGATTTGGATCCGGCAGAGACGGAAAAAATAGAAAGGGAGATAAAGGAACTTTTATCGGTACTTCCTAAAACCATCAATTAGCTTTAAGCAGGTTTCTTTTGAAGCAAAATAGTGGTAAAATATAGTTCATGAAACACGCAGCCCCCAACATTTTAAACGATATTGTCGCTTCGGCCAAGAAAAGAGGCTACATCACCCAAGATGAAATATTATCGATTTTTCCTCATCCAGAAGAACATATTAATGAACTTGATCAGTTGTACGACAAGCTTTTAAGATTCGATATAGACGTTTTTGAGTCGGTTGCCCAAGGCAAAGACGAAGAAAAACCGATTGAGGATTTGGAAAAAGAGCTCGAGGCTTTAACAGTTTTAACCGAAGGGACAGTTTCCGATCCGGTCAGAATGTATCTTAAGGAAATTGGGAGAATTGCCCTTTTAACTTTTGACCAAGAGATTTCTTTAGCTAAGAAAGTGGAAAAAGGTGACAAACATGCCAAACAAATGTTGGTTAATTCGAACCTGCGCTTGGTCGTTTCGATTGCCAAGAAATATGTCGGCCGCGGGTTGACGCTTTTGGATTTGATCCAGGAAGGAAATCAAGGGTTAATTAGGGCAGTTGAAAAATATGACTGGAGAAGAGGCTATAAATTTTCAACCTATGCAACTTGGTGGATTAGACAGTCAATTACCAGGGCAATCGCCGATCAGGCGAGAACGATTAGAATTCCGGTGCACATGGTAGAAAATATTAACCGCTTTTTAAGAGCGTCCCGAAAGTTAATGCAGGAATTAGGTAGAGAACCAACGCCTGAAGAAGTGGCTAAAGCCTTAGGAATTGAACCGGATAAGGCTTTGGAAATCATTAAAATTTCTCAGGAGCCGGCCAGTTTGGAATCGCCGGTTGGAGACGAAGAAGATTCGCGCTTAGGGGATTTTATTCATGATGTGTCCGCTCCAACACTTTTTGATACCGCCTCAAGAGAGCTTTTAAAAGAGCAGATCGATCAGGTTTTATCAACCCTTTCGGATAGAGAGAAAAGAGTTTTGGAAGAAAGATTCGGGCTTAAAGACGGCAGGCCGAAAACGCTAGAAGAGGTCGGAAAAATGTTTGCGGTCACCAGAGAAAGAATTCGACAAATTGAGGCAAAGGCGTTAAGGAAACTTCGACATCCCTCAAGGGGCAATAAGCTTAAGGATTATTTAGGCTAATCTTTGTGATAAAATTCAGACAGTGAAAAGAAAACTTTCCGGCATTTTGTTTTTTGACTTACTGCTTATTATCTTCGCCTTTTTCTACTACTTAATATTTTTCAACCGCGGAATTATTGATATGGATGAGGGATATATGCTGCATTTGGCAGACAGGATTACGCAAGGACAAATGCCTTTCCGGGATTTTGTCAGTATTTATACTCCCGGATATCTTTATATTATTGCAATCGTTTTCAAACTTTTCGGATCGAGTATAGTTATCAGTAGGTTAGTTTCGTTATTTTTTTGCCTAGGCATAATATTAGTAACTTTCCTGCTTCTTTTAGAATTAAAGATTAAAGCAAAATTTATACATCTGGCTTCATTTCTTTGCCTAATATCGTTTGGTTATCCTTTAATCAATATTGTAACCGTCAGTTGGCCGGCGGTGTTATTTGTGCTTTTTTTAATCCTTCTGCTGATTAAAAATACCGGCAAGACCAAAAAATATTTATTGGTCCTTATCGGCTTAGATTTGGCTTTAATTCTTTTTTTTAAGCAAAATTTTGGTCTATATTTTGCCTTAGTAACCTTAGCATTAATCTTTTGGCTTGATAAGGGAATTCAAGAAAAAATTAAATCAGTGTTAATTATCAGTGTTTCATTTTTATTGCCTTCTTTGTTTTGGGTCTATTTTTTATTAATCAAAAATCCGCAAGGTTTTTCGGATTTTCTAAGTTACAGCAGAACTTTTGCTTCTACTTTTGTTTTTACTTATCCGCCACTTTCGTTTTTACTTCAGCCCTTTGGAATATTCAAATTGATACCATATTATCTGCCTCTTATTTTCGTAATAGTAATCGTTTATTTTATTTCTAAAGGCAAGATAGATAAAAAGTATTATTCTTTCTACCTTTTTCCTTTGCTCGGATTTATCGCTCTTATCTACCCGGGAAGCGATTTGCTGCATCTTTACCCGTTTTACGGATTTATTCTCGTTAGCATATTGGTTTTTTCTCTTAAAAATAAATATTTTAGGTTCGTTCTCTTGGTTATTATTCTTAATATTTTAATAGGCTTCTACTTAACGCTGTTTCGGGAATATTTCCGCTATCTTCCACCTTATAGGTATCAAAATACGGCTATTAATGTGCCACGGGCAAAAGGGCTTTTGGTTTCCAAAGAAAGGGCGCTGGCCATTCAGGGCGCATATTACATCATTGCCAAAAATACTGCTAAAAACGACAGAATCTTTGTTTATCCGGCATCGCCGATGCTATACTTCTTGTTTGAAAGGCAAAATCCTTCAAAAGACTCTTTCTACGTCCACCCTTATTCAACCTACACGGATGACAGGGTAATAAAGGAGATTCGGGGAAGTAATATAAAATATATAGTCACAGACGGCGAAATCAAGTTCCCGTCAGAGTTATCAAAACTTGTCCAGAAACAACATCTAATTTATCAAAGCGATCAGATAAGGGTATTCAAAGCCGAAAAATTTTAAAAAGGCTGGATTTAAGCAGAATTTAATGGTAAAATTTGAAATACATTCCGCAGTAGCTCAATGGTAGAGCGGTTCCCTGTTAAGGAAAAGGTTCTAGGTTCGAGTCCTAGCTGCGGAGC
>Ga0182027_10002745_pt1 | contig 28242 bp, 18 predicted proteins | sample 712E1DmetaG_FD_121300 | JGI IMG/M metagenome (GOLD analysis project Ga0182027, IMG submission 121300) | Permafrost microbial communities from Stordalen Mire, Sweden - 712E1D metaG (Illumina Assembly) | ecosystem: Environmental > Terrestrial > Soil > Wetlands > Permafrost | place: Sweden...
CAGGCCAATTTTTAAAACTGTAAAAGAGTCCTTTGTCATGTTTTATTCATCACGGGTTGGGGGTCTTTAAACGACTCGATGGCTAAATCCCCGGTTATCAAGTGATATTAAATTTTAACAAATCAATAATTATTCTGAATAGTTTGATCCACAATGATCGAGATAATGTAAAGAAGTGTTAGTGGCGGTACACTTGTAAAAAACAAATTGCAGTTCTTTTCATATTTATTTCACAAATTCAATTTATGAAATAGACCAACGATTCTTACAAAAGACCAAAAACAATAAGATGAAAATTATAGTAAGAAAACGTAGTTGTAATGAAAATTCAAACGGTTTCAGTATAGTTATAATATTTACATGGTATGGCTATGTATCAAATCTAAGATAGAAAAGACAAAGAAATAATTATTAAATAATCTTACGCAAATTCAACTTTTGGAATACTGAAATAGTGGAAAAATGGATGAACGGATTTATTCCTCCTAAGGAGTCCTTTGGACAACCCTCCATCTCCCCATTATTCCAAACAAATTGCGTAACATGAGTTAATAACCATTATTGAAAGATTAATAAACACATGCATATGCAGATTATGCTTATTTAAAACCGATGTCATACTATGGATTTTGAAAAACATTAAATCGGCGACAACCGGTGCTTTCAAAGTTATTACATATTATTTTTAATTTACAATTACTACATCCTTTGCACGGCTATTGGGTCTAACTTTCAATTTTGTTATTTTGCCGTCTTCAACATGCCCTTCAACAATGGTTTTATAAGGAGCGTGCAATTTAAAATCGGCAGTCCAGCCTTTTGGCCAGGCCGGTAATAGTTGGATGCGATTACCATCACATTGCATCAACATCAGCTGCAGCGTAATCATGCCCGAGCCGCCGCACTCAGGGTCCCAAAACCAACGAAACTGCTGGCTCCCGTAAGCGGTAAACTCTCTCACCACGACCCGCTGAGCCTCATTCGTCAGGCCCAGAACCGCGGCCTGCGTGCCATCCTGCCCCCAAGCTCTATCCATTGGAAAACGCCGGGCATTGTAAGTGTCCCGTGCCAGTTGGAGATCAGGTTTGCCCACACCGTTTAGGCGATAGGGATAGGCCACATAGAGTTCAGGATTTTCGCTGTTGTGGGTTATGCCGTATTTTTCGGCAGGCAGAATGGTGGGCCGGCCATCGGCATCACCAACGCCATCGGGAGGCAACTTGCCGCCTGTGGTTTTGCCCATTGGAATCGGAGGCAAATCATTGAGCGTCTTGGCCCAAGAATCTCGCTGCTCTGCCGAGGTGAATTCTTTGGGCAAAGCCAACAGTCTCGGGATGACGCTTTTGAGTCCGACAATGTCAGGTGTGGGATTGACTGCATCGTCTTCATACGTTTCCAGCGATTGAACCGGCGACATGTGAATTTTGCCCTTGGAATCGCGCGGCCAGTGGTTCGCATAGAAGGTGATAATGGCGTCAGCAAAAGGAACAATTTCCTTGGCATAGCGCGAGTCCTGGGTGTTGTCGTAGACATCGAGTATTTGCGTGATGATTTCCAGTGTGCCCTGAATATGGTAGCGCACCCATGCGCTCTGCAATTCGTTAGTGGGATTGTTGAAACCGAAATCATGGAGATTGGGCAAGCCCCAGAAATACATTGTTTCTGGAAAATACGCCCCATCGTGGTAGTAGTAAACCCTTGTCCGAGCCTTCTCAAGCGGCAGCGCTTCCAAATACATATCAAACCAAGGCTCAAGCAAGTCATAGTCCCCGGCAGCGATCAAAGGGTAGTAAATAAGGCGGGTGTCCTGATTCCAAAAACATGCGCCCCAGTCTCGGTAATCGGGATCATGGTTTGCCCGGGTCGAAGGCGTGCCCGGCGGCAGATCATGCCCCACCGTGAACGCCGTCTCGTTAAACTTGATCGGCTGCGCGCCACGACCGGCGCAGGCAGTCATGAAGCGCTGCATAGCGTAGCCTTGGGTAACCTTTTCAATATCCGGTGTGCCTGTCACGTTAATCCAACTGCGATTCCAAAATTCTTTCCACCAATTCTCATGCGCCGTCCAGGCTTTGCTTGTTTTAATCGCATCAATTTTCTCAATCTTCTTATCAAGATCAGCAAGCCATGCCTCGGGCGATTCCGCTTGCTCGGTGAGCGTATAAATATCAAGCTGATGTGAGCTTGAAACCTTCAACGATTTTAAGGTCTGATTATCGCTGCTTACCAGATTGTCCCCTTTTATAGTGATGCCGAAGCAACGATGCATTAGCGGATCCGGAAACTTAGGCAACAACGATTCCAAGTGTTCTTCTCTAAAAACCATCGGGTAAATGCTATGCGTGTTAAAGTGGCACGAGGACACTCGGTTGTCTTTTGACGGGAGAATAATATCTGGATAAAATGTTAAACTGCCAGGGTAACCTCCCCATTCAAACATTCCCAATCCGGTTCGATTAATAGCTTGAGAATCGAAAGTGTATTCCTTGGTTCTCCAGACTTCAGATGCTGCTTTCAACTCGACGGGAGCTTCTGTTTGAACTTGCACGTGCACCACCGGATTATTCGCGTCTACCCAGATGCGGACGAAATTTTTACCCGAATGAAGTTCCACATTTCCGGTTTCCAATCTCAATGTTTGAGTAAATGAGGCTGAATTTACGAACGGATTAGGCTTGAGACTGATGCGCACCCGGCCAGGCTTGAGCAATTCTCCGTTTTCGCTCCAAGAATCAGATTTTGCAATTAGAAAGACTATGTCGCCATTCTGCTCAGTCCAGACATTCAAAGCAACGTCGCCATTGCCTAACGGCATGGAATTGTTTTCATTTGTTCCCAAAGAATCCCACACGACATCATAAGTAGAAACCGGTGAGCCCATTTGTGCCTTTATGGGAGAAGTTGAAAAGACAATTAATAAAAAGAAAAATGAGATCTGTTTTAAGTAATTTTTATTTTTCATGTTTTTTACTCCTTGTTAAGATGAGCATTATTAATCAAAGTGAGAAAATCTTTTTCATAATTTTGAAATAGGTCACTACAGTATGTATTGGTAACTGTATTAGTAGTTAATTATTCTATGTTAAATTCAGTAATTAGGTATTACCCTAATTAACAGCATCGGATACTGTGCCTAGTTGGCGTGCAAGTTTTCCTCTCTGTCTCCAGATTTATGTCATTTGTTAATAAAAAATAAAGATATGAGGTACTGTATTAAAAACAAATTTCTTCATGTCCGCTTGATTTTACTTAAACATAACTATGCCCTATTTAAATCGAAATCAATTTTTTTATATCTGGTTTTCACCTGAAATTTATTTTGGATTCCCCGGATATTGCTGAATTGTTTTGAATTTGTAGCTTATCTCAATCAGCCATGATTTTCCCTGTGTATAATTATTGGTTTTTAGTCAATTGATAAAACTAAAATATCGGAATTACAGTTTCGGATGCAAGTTACGACAAGAAAAAGCCGAAGTCAAATAAACTTTTACAAATTGAAATGTTAAGTATTGAAATACAATTATTTATAGCACTATTGGATAGTGCATATAGTATGGAATATTGATTAAAGGGAATTAAATATAATTCACCGCATTTTAAACTATGGCAACATCTGACGTAATTTGATTCGGTAAAAAGATGGTTATATCTGTATATTAATGTTTTGTAAAATAAAAATGCTCCAAATGGAAATTACGATGCGTTTACTGGTGTAATGAATTGTACAGTTCATCAAAGATTAACACCCGACCTTCACCTTTTTTCCCTTATTCCATGAACAATGAAAAAGATGCTTAGGATGAGTAACGGGATACCCATGGCAATCCCAGCACCACAATCACTTGTGCATAGGAAAAAATTCTCATAACACATTCCAAGAAACCAAATAATAAAGATAACACCTGATGCTAACTCATTCTTCCATGAAATGACATAGCCAATAACGAATATAGCAAATAGTATCTTTAATGCAGAATACTCAATATTCCATGAATTCGGAGCATTAATAGATAAAAAATCACTACTCCCAACAACCACATAAAGTATAGCATAGACACTAAGTAGAATGCGCAGAGTCCATAGACTTCTGTTTTTGCTTTTTCCTCTTTTATCATCTAATTCTGTTTCCATACCAGTAATTATTTAAAGAATAAATAAAATGTACTTGTGTATTATAACTGGAATCAATTTGTTGATAAATTTACATCAAGGGAAACACAAAATCAAATAAATCTAATTCACCACATTTTAACTTATAGCTAAATCTAACGAACATTTTTGTGGCGCAAAGATGGTCACCAACTGTATATTAATATATTAATAAAAACTGAAATGCCTCAAAATGTTCAATCCCGGGACATTCAACTCATTTTAAGAACTACTGTTTTACCCGCGTCCAAATATCAGTTTTGACTGGCTTATTATTTACTATAGTAGTAATTACGTACATATCAGGTGATTTAAATTCTGCCTCACCCCTAAAGGATGCCATTTCAGGATTGGAAATATCGCTATACAGTATAGCTTCACCTTTATAATTTGATGTAAACCATTGTGCATAAATTCTCATATCCATTCCCTTAGTTAGTTCTAAGCCAATGTATTTATCGGTTCTTTTGTCATAACCCCAAAGACGCTTCGCTTCCATAACTACTTTCCCTTTTGCAACAACTTTTAAATAACATTCAAATCCAGTTCCAAATGATTTTACATCCCAAAAACGAGTCGTGTCTTTAGCATATTCACACTTCCAATTACCTATAAACTGTTTCATCAACTCAACCTGGTTAAGTTTTATTTGTGTGGTTTGTGCCAGTGCTGCATTAGTGCAGAGCAAAAGGAATACAACAATCGACGTAGTTAAACAAAATGTTTTCATAAGATTGATATGATGAGACTTGCCATGATAGCGATTCATTATGCTAAAGTTAAGAAAGACAATGACACGAGTCAAATAAAAAACCATCGACCAAAGATTACTCTGATGGATGGTTATTATAAGCAGGCTGACGTAAGAATTTAGAAGCGATATTCAAAAGCTATAACAGATATACGTTTGTAAAAAGGCCCCAGATACCAATCGAAGTCAATTTGATTACCAGCTTGCTATAAAGCCGAGGAAACCTTGTCCTTTATCTCTTTGGGAATTGCACTCTTATTTACCATTACAGATATAGTCTTTAATAGCAAATATTCCTTTGACATATATATATACCCTCCGCAATTCCTTTGATCACTTGAATTTTTTACAATATAGAATCTCTTTCCTTTATTGTTCTCAGCAATGCCGATAATATGCATGTTATGTACATCCGTGGTAGTGTAATTATCAAAAGCAGTCTGTCTGATTTGTTGTGTAATGTTCTTAATTGTATCGTTTAATACTGCAAAACCATCATTATATTCATAATTATCGCCATCCCAGCAAACTGAAAAATTGTGTAATAAAGCATAATCTACAACATTACTAAAATCATTTATAGGAAGGTTTAAGTAGTAATTATTATTCCAGTTTGATTCAATCTCCAGAATAAATTTTGAATAAAAAGGATGATGACTGAATGAGGTTATTTCCACATAATCATCGGGGTTGATTCCAACCATCTCTTTGGCAAAAGATTTTGGAGTGTAACTCTTTTGTTTATATATAAAAGTATCAGGGGCTTTTCCCATAGTACCGGATAAAATTTCACTAATATCTCTTCTGTATCCTTCAGTTGTCATATTTCCCCGACCGGAATTCACATAATATTTGACCTTTTCGAGCAATGCTTTGTCCATCTTTCCATGATCGTATTTAGAAGTGGAGTCTTTTTTCCCTGAATAGACTTTTTGAGGTATTGCCCCGTATTTCTTGTATGCACTCAAAACACTAAATGTCAAATCGCCCGAATCAAAATAGCTTTTGCCATTCATCCTTATATATTTCTCAGCCTTATTGATTACCGTTGGAGTCACAAAAAACATAGGCGAAAGGACAACAGGACTTTTCCCAAGTCTTATGGCTTCAGTTTCAATAAAAGATGTAGTTGCAAAGCTCCAGCAAATACCAGTTGCCTGTTGATCCTTAATAGGGGAGCTCTCAATCAATTTAATGATTTTATATCCCTCAATTTCAGGGTTTAAATTGGTTTTAAGTGTAAATACATAATTTGTACGGCTTAGCCTTAAACCAAGAGCACCACCCCATAAACCATCAATAACCGAGTCCCCGGGAAGAATTCTCCCTTTATAAATAATTCCTGCATTTAAGGATGTAGCATCTACAAATACACTATCGCGGACAGTCCATACTTTATCCATGGCGAGATCCTTTAATCCCTGGTCCGGACTATCAAGGAATCCTTTGATACTGTCTTTTGACACTTCAAATCTTAATAGCGCGCGCATTGAAAATTGGGCAGTAGTAACCTTACCCATCCATGAACCCGGCAAAACATGTGTCTTATTGTCCTGAGAATAAATTAACGATGGCAGAAGAAAGAAAAGTGAAAAAATAATTGTTTTCGTTTTCATAATTAGTAGTTTTCAAAATAAATATAATGTTATTCTTATGGATAGACGGTCAACTTAACAATAAGCTGCATCATATCTAAATATTTTATGGATTTATCCCTGGACAACCACATCAGATCATATTTCACGATCCGTTAAAACATTTGCAAAGGCGATTCATGAAGTAAAATAAAAATAGTTACATTTATTGGTTAATAATTCTTTTCAGATTAAATCACTAAACTCAATTTCCTATGAAAATGACAGGGAGAAAATTCAGCTATGCATTTTTGCTGTTTCTCTTTTTACTCAGCGGATGTAAAAAAGAACAGGTTACAACGTCACTTCCTCGGAGCGTACCGGAAGCACAAGGAGTTTCTTCGCAGGGAATCATTGATTTTCTTGATGCAGCCGCAAAGAGCCGGCATGAATTCCACAGTTTTATGTTTCTGCGTCATGGTAAGGTAATTGCCGAAGGATGGTGGAATCCATACAAACCTGAACTTAAACATACACTATATTCCACCAGTAAAAGCTTTACAGCCACTGCTGTTGGTTTTGCCGTGAGTGAAAAACGATTGTCAGTTAATGATAAAGTCATTTCTTTTTTTCCGGAAGCATTGCCGGATACGGTGAGTCCGTTTTTGTCCGATATGAAGGTTAAGGATCTGCTGAGCATGTCAGCAGGACAGGATCCTGATCCCACTTTTAAAACGGTAGTTAATGACAGCAACTGGGTAAAGACATTCCTTGCCGTACCTGTTGTCCATGAACCTGGTACGAAATTTCTGTACAATACACTGGCCACTTATATGTTATCGGCCATTATACAGAAAGTAACAGGAGAAAAGGTTATTGACTTTCTTAAACCACGCTTGTTCGATCCTCTGGCAATTGAGGGAATGGATTGGGAAGTTGATCCCCATGGAATTAATTGCGGAGGTTGGGGCTTAAGGCTGAAAACTGAAGACATGGCTAAATTCGGACAACTTTTTTTACAAAAAGGTAAATGGAACGGGAAACAGGTGCTGCCGGCTTCATGGATTGAAGAAGCTACTACGCTAAAGATTTACCAGGCGCCCGATGCCCCTCAATCCAAAAAGGATTCCAGTGACTGGATGCAAGGCTACTGTTACCAGATGTGGCGTTGCCGCCACAATTGTTTCCGTGCTGACGGAGCATATGGACAGTATATCATTGTTATACCCGATCAGGATGCTGTAATCGCCATTACTGCTGAAACCGGTGATATGCAGGATGAAATTAACCTTATTTGGGAATATTTACTGCCAGCAATTAATACGGCCAAATTGGCTGAAAACACTGCACTGTCCTCAAATCTTAAGCAAAAATTATCATCCCTGGCGCTTCCGTTACCTGTTGCAGGGAATGGTTCTGTTGCTGCTTCTCAGATTTCAGGCAAAACATTTGCGCTCGAGCCAAATGATAGACACCTGGAAACAATGAGCTTACAGTTTGATAGTATGTGCCACCTTTCCATGATGATTGATTCCGTCCGCTATAACTTTTCTTTAGGATCAGGACAATGGATAACAGGAGAAACAACCCTTCACGGTCCCAATTTATTACTATTGGCTAAAGCCCATTTTGTTGGTCTTCCCCCTGCAAAAGTAGCAGGGAGTTTCAGTTGGAAGGATGAAAATACGCTGGAACTGGTGCTGCGCTATATAGAAAGTCCGCATACCGAAACGATTACGTGCAAGTTTGATAAGAATAAAATATTGGTTACCATTCATTATAGCAATGAGCCAGGCAATATTCAACACGAATTAACAGGCGTTGTTAAAGATTAGATTCAGCGTATCGCCGGGCCATTTCTGAACATTTTACCCATTCGAAGGTTGATCCGAATACCTTTTGTATCCGTTCAGCGAGTGTAGTCAGACCTTCCAGTCCCAGTTCCGTACCCTGTGTGTATAGTGACTGCCAGTGAGTCACAATTACAACGGGGAAACCTGAATCTATGAGCTGGCGGATCCTGCCTGTTTTTCCATCGGGTGATACTAGTCTGTCGATGCCATCTTTAATAAATTTCGGCCGATCCTTTTTGTCAGGCAGATCCATAGACCAAAAAATGTCACCTGCGTTTGCAGGAACACTGATTACGACCTGACCCCGGTCGGAGTTTTTGTACTTCACGTTGCATTGATATGGTTTCTCAGTATCTGATGCGGCATACAGGAAGTACCAGGTCAGCTTACGTTTATAGATATTCCATTGCGCATCAGCAAGTGACTGGGCATATTTATCTTCCACATCTATACCTGAGACCCATGGTGACGTGATTCCTGTAGACTCTATTCCCACATTCTTCAGAATCTGAAAGGCCAGTGTAAAATACTCCACAATCTCTTCCTTAGGTGCCTGTGTGATCCATGTATCCTCGTACATGTGGCGCCGGTAATTTCCGGTCTTAAGATCGTACGAACTTAAATGGGTCAGAAACTCGGGAGTTATATCAAATCGCGGAGCGACCCGTTCACGCATCAGCTTCAGAAACTCAAGGAGGTGATCCTGAGGTACTCTTTTGAGTGACTGGTCAATACGCCCAAGGCAACTCGGCATGGGGATTATAGTAAACTTGCCACGAAGATCGAAACGGTCAAGAGTATCTGCCACCCGCCGGGTGAATTTGGCAGGAACAAGGAATGGAGTCTCATAGCCCGGCAGTTCATAGAAGAGAGGATCCACCGGTGATCCATCGTCAATAATTAGAGAAAAAGGAATTTTCCCGGCGAAGCCCCGGCCTGTGGATACGTTATCTATACCTGGCAGCGTTGCTGCCATAACCTTTCCTATGGAGCCTGAAAACACTCCTGCAGCCAGGCCTGTGCCTGCATATTTGAGCAGAGTCCTGCGATTCATATAATTCATATTTTCTGTTTTAAGTTAATTGTATTTGGATTTCTTTTGGGTCATTTTTTTTACTTCTGTCTGGACTAAATTTACTCTAAATTCTGTGATAAAATGAATTCATTAACCTGGATCTTTTCACCCCCTAAGAATTTCAATCATTTCCAGAATAGCTTCTGTATCGATAGCATCTTTTATCGGAGAGAGACCCAAAAGCGGCCTCACCTTATTAAGATCATGCCCTGTAACGAGATCCTTTCCCAAGATAATAATGTATATCAATGCTGATTTCAGAGTATTGGATTTTACCCTGAAAGTATGCAGACTGTTTCGTGCAGGGAAGATATGTACAAATCTCTGAGGATTGTCATGAAACTTTAAAGTCCATTGAGAACCGTCTGATAATGGAATTATCCTGAAGCAATCCATCTTTGTCCCGACCCAAACAGAGTAAGGCTCACTTCTAAAAATGTTTTTCTGCCTAAGAAATTCTTTTGCTTCGATACAAATATTCCTGATTGACAATGAACCTGAATAAATATCCATTACAGATGTTCCAAGATGCTTAAGGTCTCTGGCAAGCTCTTGAATATCAGTGCCGGACTTGTCGATATTAAGATTAATGAATTCCTTTATAAATCCCAGATGGTGTTTGATCGGATTAAATAGAAAGGGTTCAGGTATTTGATAATCAGTATTCATAATGCAAAGATACACAATAGGAAAAAACAGGGTAAAAGTTTGTCAGAGATCGAATAACTTAATATTTATAATCAATTACGTTTATAATAATATAATTTGTATTTTTCATGTGAATTTTTTCAATTCATATTATAAACAAAATTCTAAAATCAAATATTATGAAAAAGCTGAAACCAGGGATCTTACTTTTGGTAGTGATGGCAGTGATTATTTCATGCGGAAAAACCAATAACAATGATCCAAAAGCACTGAATGATGAGATTACAAAGGATCAGACACCTAACACGCTCACTAAAAAAGAGAAGAAAAATGGCTGGCAATTGCTCTTCGACGGGAAAACAACCGAAGGCTGGCATGGATATAATATGAAAATATTCCCTGATTGCTGGAAAATTGAGGATGGGACACTTACTATGAATAGTACAGGAAGCCATGAGGACCAGGATATCATTACCAATAGTAAGTACCGTGATTTTGCAATCAGCCTTGAATATAAAATGACCAAAGCTGCAAATAGTGGGGTAATTTTTCAGGTTGCGGAAGATACCATATACAAGTTCCCTTATGAAACGGGCCCTGAATTTCAGGTTATTGATCACGAGAACTGGCCCGATAAACTTGAAGACTGGCAGATCAACGGTGCAAATTATGCAATGTATCCTCCAATGGCAAAGCCTTACAAGCCTGTGGGTGACTGGAATCAGCTCTTCCTTTATGTTAAAGGAAATGATGTTACACAGATTCTTAATGGTGTAGTTATGGTTAAATATGTGAAAAATTCGGAGGAATGGAAAAAGTTGCGGAATAGCGGAAAATGGTCAGCTTACCCTGACTGGGGAAAGTTTGATGAAGGATATATCTCTCTTCAGAACCATGGAACCAAAGTCTGGTTCAGGAATATTAAGCTAAAAAAGATTTAATAATAAGTGAAAAATATATTCATATGTCAAAATCAGATAATTCCAGACGAGGGTTTTTAAAGAAAGCCGGTCTGATCTCTGCGGGGATGTCAATTATTCCCGGCAAGGTCATGAGCGGTTTCGGGCACAAAGCCCCTAGTGATAAGCTTAACATTGCCGGTGTTGGAATAGGTGGTAAAGGACACACCAACCTGCATGGAATGGCAACAGAGAACATCGTAACATTATGCGACGTAGACTGGAAGTATGCCGATACTTGTTTTAAGGAATTTCCCATGGCAAAGAAATATTGGGACTGGCGCAAGATGTTCGACGAAATGGCCGGTTCAATTGACGGAGTGATGATTGCCACTGCCGATCACAGCCATGCTCTTATAGCTGCACATGCTTTAACTCTGGGGAAACATGTTTATTGCCAGAAACCGCTTACGCATTCAGTGTATGAATCGCGTTTGCTGACCAGGCTTGCTGCCAAATATAAGGTTGCCACCCAGATGGGTAACCAGGGTAATTCCGGTGACGGTGTGCGTCAGCTTTGTGAATGGATATGGAACAATGAGATAGGTGAAATAAGAGAAGTACACGCCTGGACTGACAGGCCTATCTGGCCGCAAGGTATCCCCCGACCGGCAACGGTGATGCCGGTACCAAAAACTCTCAATTGGGATCTGTTCATTGGGTCGGCGCCGATGCGACCCTACAATGAAATTTATACTCCATGGAACTGGAGAGGTTGGTGGGATTTCGGTACCGGAGCCTTTGGTGATATGGCTTGTCATGTGATGGACCCGATATACCGCTCCCTGAAATTAGGTTATCCTGATAAAGTTCGGGGCAGTTCAACCAGCATCAATACAGAGTCAGCTCCCCAGGCTGAAACAGTAGAGTTTTCATTTCCGGCCAGGGAGAATATGCCGAAGTTAGCTATGCCGGCTGTTAAAGTACACTGGTATGACGGGGGTTTGCTTCCAAACCTTTCCGACCTGCTTCCCGCAGGTGAAAATTTAATGGCAGACGGATTAGGCGGTTGCCTGTTTATAGGTTCCAAAGATACCCTTATGTGCGGTTGCGGTGGTTACAACGCTCGTTTGCTTTCCGGACGTGTACCGGATGTAAAACCATACCTGAGGAGGATTCCCGGAGGATCGGTTTTTTATCCCGATGGTCCTCATGAACAGGACTGGATACGCGCTTGTAAAGAATCGCCGGAAAACAGAATCCAGGGCACTTCAAATTTTGCCTATGCCGGGCCTTTCAACGAAATGGTTTTGTTAGGGGTTCTTGCTATACGGTTGCAGGGACTGAGTAAAGCCCTGGCATGGGATGGTGAGAACATGAAATTCACTAATATCTCTCCGACAGAGGAGTTAAAAATAGTGAAAAGTGATGATTTTAAAGTCGTTAACGGACATCCGACTTTCGATAAAAAATATGATACTTTCAACGCCCTGGAAAGTGCAAATGGGTATATCAGGCACAACTACCGGGATGGATGGAACCTGCCGGCAATGCCTTAGTAATCAACGACTAATAATATTTTAATGCTGTTCAAGATGATGAATAAAAACTCTCTGTATCTATATTTTATTTGTATGATTGCGACCATGGGCGGTCTGATGTTTGGCTTCGATATAGCAATAATATCAGGTGCAGTTCCTTTTATACAACCCTATTTCGGGTGGAATGAACTACAGTTGGGTTGGGGAGTTAGTTCGCTTTTGGTAGGAGCTATTGTAGGCGCATTCGGGTCAGGTGTGCTTTCTGATAAATATGGTCGTAAAAGTGTCCTTATTATTGTAGCACTTTTCTTTGCTGTTTCCTGTACATTCACTGCTCTAGCCACTTCGTCTTTAATTTTTATTTCAGCCCGCTTATTTGGTGGATTGGCTGTCGGAGCTGCCTCGGTACTGTCGCCTATGTACGTGGCAGAAGTTTCTCCACCAAAAAACCGCGGAATGCTGGTGGCCATTTATCAGCTTGCCATTGTCCTGGGAATATTATGTTCGTATACCATAAATTACGGTTTGCATAATATTGAAAATAACTGGCGCTGGATGTTTGCGACAGGAATTGTCCCGTCTGTACTCTTTTTTGTGGGTTTATTTTTCATCCCGGAAAGTCCCCGCTGGTTATTTAAAGCCGGGCGGGAGAAAGAATCATTGAAAGTTCTCAGCAGAATTGGGGGTGAAGAACTTGCAAAAGCTGAGATTCTGGAGATTGCTGAATCACTGAAAGGAAATTCAGCATCTGTGTCTATTGGAGAATTATTTAAACCCTCAGCACGCAGAGTAATGATAGTTGGTTTCCTGCTGGCCGTATTGGTTCAGATCAGCGGCATAAATACAATAGTTGACTACGCACCAAAAATACTTCTTGCTGCCGGCGTGGAGATTAATAATGCATTGCTTCAGACATCACTTGTGGGTTTAATCAACTTTATCTTCACCTTCGTGGCAATTCTTTTCATTGATAAAATAGGGAGAAGATCCCTTTATCTGATAGGCTCAATGGGAATGGTTATTACACTTGTTATGTTAGCCGTATCTTTTTATTTAAAAATGGAAGGGATCTTTACGCTGATCTGCATTCTGTTGTTCATTGCATTCTTTGCCTCCTGTATCGGTCCTGTATTCTGGACACTGGTCTCTGAAATATTTCCTAACAGGATCCGCGGTAAGGCACTTGCGTTTGCCTCTTTTACCCAATGGACATTTAACTTTCTTGTTGTTTTGCTTTTCCCTCACTTTCTGGCATCCATTGGCGGTGCGAAAACATTCCTCTTCCTGGCTCTCATGTCATTATTCCAATGGTTCTTTACCTATCTGTATGTGCCTGAAACAAAAGGAAAATCATTGGAAGAGATAGAACAACTTTGGAATAAGTAACCCTCATAAGTACTAGCCTTATTATTTTTATTTACTTAATTAATTGCTTTAAAATTTAAATTATGGTTTCATCTTCCAGACAAAATTTTCTAAAAACAATTAATCATAAACAACCGGATAAGGTTGTAGTGGATTTTGGTTCAACGGCAGTCACAGGGATTCACGTTCTGATAGTTGAAAAACTACGTCAACACTATGAACTGGAGAAAAAACCTGTTAAGGTTGTTGAGCCTTACCAGATGCTCGGTGAGATTGACTCAGAGTTGATTAAAGCGATGGACATCGATGTCATCGGATTGTTTTCGGCAAAGAATATGTTTGGTGTCCCTAATGAGAACTGGAAAGTCCATAAAACGCTCTGGGGTCAGGAAGTCCTCTTTCCTGGCAGCTTTAATTATACCTACAACAGTAACGGAGATATCCTGATGTATCCTGAAGGTGATACTTCTGTCCCTCCAAGTGGAATGATGCCTAAGACAGGTTACTTTTTTGATGCCCTCGACAGGCAAAAACCAATTGATGATTCGACGCTTAAAGTGGAAGATAACCTCGAAGAATTTGGTCATATCACAGAACCGGAGCTTGCATACTGGAAGGATCAGGTCGCGGCACTTGAAAATAATTCAAAAGCAGTAGTTGCATCACTTGGTGGTACGGCTCTTGGCGATATTGCCCTTGTACCGGCAATCAATTTAAAGAATCCAAAGGGAATCCGTGGCGTCGAAGAGTGGTATATTTCGACACTCATCAGAGAGGATTTTATTAAGGAAATATATGATCGGCAGACAGATATAGCTATAGAAAATCTGAGGTTATTATATGAAGTTATAGGGAATAAAATAGATGTTGTATTTACCTGTGGAACAGATTTTGGCACTCAGAATTCAACCTTCTGTTCAACTGAGACATACGACAGGGTGTGGTTACCTTATTATAAAAAGGTGAACGACTGGATCCATCAGCATACAAACTGGAAAACATTCAAACATTCATGCGGGGCTGTCGAACCATTAATGAGTCATTTCATAGAATCAGGATTTGATATCATTAACCCAGTTCAGATCAATGCCTCAGGCATGGATCCCCGGAAGTTAAAGGAAAAATATGGCGATAAGCTTGTTTTCTGGGGCGGAGGTGTCGATACCCAGGGTGCCTTTGCCTTCGGAACACCTTTCCAGGTCAAAGAACAGGTAAAAATCCAGTGTGAAATACTTAACAATAATGGTGGTTTCGTCTTTAATACAGTTCATAATATCCAGGCCAATGTTCCCTTCGAGAATGTCATTGCAATGCTGGATGCTTTGAAAGAACTTTAATTTATTTGTTGACCCCCTTCCCGGCCTTCCCCCAAGGGGGAAGGGGTTGAATTGAATCATTTCCCCCTTGGGGGAAACAGGAAAGGGGGTAATCAACTTACTGATTAATGAATTATTTGGTTGACTCATATGAAAGAATATAAATATAACTGGAGATACCTCATAAGCATTTCTCTCATATCAGCAATGGGCGGACTGCTCTTCGGATATGACTTTGTTGTAATTGGGGGCGCTAAGCCTTTTTATGAGCCGTTTTTCGGAATTACCAACCATGCCTTTTTACAGGGATGGGCAATGAGTTGTGCCCTGGCAGGATGCCTTGCAGGTGCAGTAATCTCCGGGTGGCTCAGTGACAGATTCGGCAGAAAAAAGTTATTGATCCTTGCAGCAGGATTATTTGTTGCAGCTTCTCTTGGCACAGGGGCTGCCGGTTCCTTTAGTGTGTTTGTCCTGTTCAGAATTATAGGGGGAATCGGGATAGGTCTTGCATCAAATCTTTCACCGATGTATATAGCAGAAATAACTCCGGGAAATGTACGGGGTCGTTTTGTTTCAATCAACCAGTTAACCATTGTTATCGGGATACTGGCAGCCCAGCTCATTAACTGGAGGATTGCCAGGCCCGTTCCCCCCGGAGCAACAACTTCCGATATTCTGGCATCATGGAACGGACAGACAGGCTGGAGATGGATGTTTTATGCATGTACAATCCCGGCCGGACTCTTTTTCATTCTGATGTGGTTTGTTCCTGAAAGTCCCAGGTGGCTGGCACAAAAAATGGTACATCATTCCGAAGCCAGAAAGATTCTTGCAAAAATCGGCGGGAGTGATTATGCCAAATCGGAATTTGCTTCTATTGAAAAAGCGCTCAACGAGACAAACAATAAAACAAATCTCATGTTCCTGAAACAGCCTGGCATATCAAAATTGCTTGTCCTGGGTATCGTATTAGCAGTTTTCCAGCAATGGTGCGGGATAAATGTAATTTTTAATTATGCGCAGGAAATCTTCTCAAATGCAGGTTATAATATTTCCGATATTCTTTTCAATATTGTAGTTACAGGATGTGTAAACCTGATATTTACTTTTGTCGGGATGTTTACCGTGGATAAGCTGGGTAGAAAAGCTCTGATGCTTCTGGGAGCCGGTGGTCTGGCAGGTATCTATGCAGTGCTCGGGACAATGTATTTTTTTCATATGCAGGGGATTTCATTATTGATTATGGTTGTAACTGCAATAGCTTGTTTTGCCATGTCACTTGGTCCGGTAACGTGGGTAGTTCTTTCTGAAATTTTCCCGAACCGAATGCGTGGAACTGCAATGTCAATAGCGACCTTTTCATTATGGGCAGCATGTTTTATTCTGACATATACATTCCCATTATTAAACCAGTTGTTAAAAGCATCAGGTACTTTCTGGCTGTATGGCTGTATTTGTTTACTCGGATTCCTGTTTATTCTCAGAAGATTGCCTGAAACAAAAGGCAAGTCGCTTGAAGAGATTGAACATGAATTAATGAAATAATGGCACAACGGCGCAACGGTACAATGGCACAATGGCATCCTATAAAAAGATTCAAATGAATTTCTTTTTTTGCCTTTTAGCCTTTACGCCCTTGAGCCTTTTAATTAAAAAGAAAATGAAAAGATTATTGTTCTTATTACTTGTACTAACCGGGTGCATCAGAGCGAACATTGAAGTAAGGGAAAGATTATCACTTGCAGGTGAATGGCAATTCAGAATTGATTCTCTTGACCAGGGAATTGAAAATAAGTGGTATAATGATCTGGCGGTTGAAACAATCAAACTTCCCGGATCAATGGCAGAGAACGGGAAAGGCGATGAGATTACTTTCAAAACAGACTGGACAGGTGAAATAGTTGACAGGTCTTATTTTACCGATAAAAAATATGAAAAGTATCGTCAGCCGGGAAATATAAAAATTCCTTTCTGGCTTAAACCGGTAAAGTATTATAAGGGAGTTGCCTGGTATCAGAAAGAGGTTGATCTTCCCTCCGGATGGAAAGGGAAGAATATTATATTATTCCTTGAAAGACCTCATTGGGAGTCGACAGTATATGTCAATGGGAAAAAAGCAGGTGTGGAGAACAGCCTTGCTGTTGCTCATCAGTTCGATATAACTGATCTTCTCATTCCGGGAAAAAACCTCATCAGTATTCATATCGATAACCGTGTGGTAATACCTGTTGGCATAAATTCTCATAGTATAAGCGACCATACTCAGTCGAACTGGAATGGGATAGTTGGAGATATAAGCCTGAGAGCTACATCAAAAGTATTTATCAGTGATATAAGTGTGTATCCTGATGTTCTGGGGAAAAAGGCAAAAATAATTGTTGCATTGATCAACAAATCGGGATCTCCTTTTAAGGGAGAAATTGCCCTTCAGGCTGAAAGTTTTAATTCAGGCACCTCTCAAAAACTGAAAAGCAAAGTCGTATCAGCCAATACTGTTTTAAATGAGATTCATCTTATAATTGACTATCCGATGGGAGATAAGATTGCATTATGGAGTGAGTTTACACCTTCATTATATAAATTGTCTGTTAATCTTAAAGGTCAAAAAGGTGAAGTGCTTGACTATAAGTCGGAGGATTTCGGTATGCGTGAGTTTAAAACTAAAGGAACACGTTTCGAGGTTAACGGCCAACAAATATTCTTAAGAGGTACACTTGAATGCTGTATTTTTCCACTGACTGGTTATCCGCCTACTGATGTTAAATCGTGGGTCAGAGTACTTCAGACATTTAAGGATTATGGATTGAATACTGTAAGGTTTCATTCCTGGTGCCCCCCAGAAGCTGCCTTCATTGCAGCTGATAAACTTGGAATATATTTTCAGATAGAATGTTCATCGTGGGCCAATTCCGGAACTTCAATCGGTGACGGTGGAATTATTGATGAATATATTTATAAGGAAGGTGATAAGATACTTAATGCTTATGGAAACCATCCGTCATTCTGCATGCTTGCATACGGAAATGAGCCTGCCGGTATAAATCAGAATGCTTACCTGGGGAAACTCCTGACATACTGGAAAGCTGAAGATAATCGCAGAGTATATACTTCAGGAGCCGGTTGGCCGGTTATCCCTGAAAACGACTATAACCTTACCTCTGAACCCAGGATACAACGATGGGGCGAAGGGTTAAAAAGTATAATAAACAGGGAAGCACCACAAACAATGTTTGACTATCATGACATTATTTCCAAATACACCATTCCAACTGTCAGTCATGAGATAGGACAATGGTGCGTTTATCCCGATTTTAAAGAAATAGCAAAATATACCGGGGTACTCAAACCTACAAATTTTGAGATCTTCAGGGAATCGCTTGCAGAAAATAACATGGGAGATCAGTCAGAAGATTTTCTGATGGCATCAGGAAAACTCCAGGCATTATGTTATAAAGCAGATATTGAAGCTGCTCTGCGCACTCCCGGATTTGCGGGATTTCATTTGTTGCAGTTACATGATTTCCCCGGACAGGGAACAGCCCTGGTAGGTGTGCTTAATCCTTTCTTTGAATCTAAAGGATATATTACACCCGAAGAATTCAGGATGTTCTGCAATGAGACTGTCCCTCTTGCAAGAATGCAAAAAATGGTTTACAATAATAATGAGTCTTTTAAAGCAAATATTGAAATAGCACATTTTGGTGAAAAACCGATTGAAAAGGCTGAAATTATATGTCAGGTCACTAATGAAAAAGGTGATATCATCCGTAAGGAGATCTTTACGAAGGATAGAATAGAAATTGGAAATTGTTCAGAAATCGGGTTATATCAAATGGATCTTTCGGATTTGAAAAAAGCACAGAAACTGACTCTTGAAGTGCTTTTAGCCGGTACACCTTATAAAAACAGGTGGGATTTCTGGGTTTACCCTGCAGGACAGGAGATGAATAACAGAAATGTTTTAGTTACAGATAAGCTTGATAAAAATGCTGAAGCAACACTGAAGAACGGAGGTTCAGTATTGTTACTTAATTATGGAAAAGTCGGAAAAGAGAAAGGATCACAGGTAGCAATCGGATTTTCAACTGTTTTCTGGAACACAGCCTGGACTAATAATCAACCACCACATACGCTTGGAATTCTTTGTGATCCCAAGCACCCGGTTTTCAGTGACTTTCCTACAGAGTTTCACAGCAACTGGCAATGGTGGGACCCGGTTTCCCATTCGCAGGTAATGATACTCGATGGTTTCCCGGCAAATTTAAAACCATTAATTCAGCCAATCGACACCTGGTTTGAGAACCGGCGGCTTGCCCTGGCTTTTGAAGCAAAAACAAACGGTGGCAAACTGATTGTTTGCAGTATAGATATGAAGGACATTTCTGAAGAGAGGCTGGTATCAAAACAACTATTCATCTCTATTTTGAATTATATGAACAGTGAGGCATTTAACCCTCAGATTGAAGTTGATATCAGTAAAGTGAAAGAGTTGATGGCCATCTCGAAATAAAAATATTTGTACTATAAAATGAATCTAAACTTCTACCCGACATATTTATTTCTTATAGTTGTCTCATGAAGGGGAGTAGTTAAGAGCTTATTAATTGGGAAATGATAAAGAAACGATATAATGAATTTTCTAAAATGACGGTTTAGTTTATACTCTGTTAATTCTATGTTAAAGTGGTGCTATGACAGAATGATTTAAAATATTCAAATGTCTAATAAAAAAACACGAAGCGATTAAACCCGGGTAACCAGTCAGGATCAAATTAAGGAAAGGGTAGGTTGACTCATATTAAAACTAATTAATCATAAAAACAGTTATTTATTAATTTTAAAATTATGCAGCCATGGAAAACTTAATGATTAGAACAAAAAAAAGAAGAGAGTTGAGGGGATACGACCGACAGGATAACCTGTAAGATGTATTTTTTTACCCATCAGATCATTATCAAATAATTTATATAATTATGAAAACAATTATTGTTCCCCTGGATTTTTCAAATGAGTCACTGGAAGGTTTGAATATGGCGTTGATGCTGGCTAAAAAAACCGGGGCAAATGTTCAAATGGTACATGTTATCGGGAAAAATATCGATAATAATGTTGAGCTTCTTGAAAAGGAAAATCAGCTGGCAAACAGGAAATTTGAAGAAATCCTGAAAAAATGCAAAGAGGGGGGAAATATTAATTGTGCCTTGAATTACACAATTAAAGAAGGTAAGATATTCAGTGAAATAACAGACCTGGCAGATAAGTTTGAAGATTCTCTGATAGTGCTTTCCACTCATGGGGAGTCAGGCTTTGAAGAATTGTTCATTGGAGGTAATGCTTACAAAATAACCTCCCATTCCAAGAATCCTGTGATCACAGTCAGAAAAAGCAAAATATCATCAAATATTGATAAAATAGTTTTGCCCCTGGATATTACCCTGCAGACACGCGAAAAAGTTCCATATACCGTAAAGTTGGCAAAGCTGTTTAATTCTGAAATTCACCTGATTACAGTAAGAGCTTCGCATTTAAAAAGTATTGAAAAAAAGCTTTATAAATATACCGAACAGGTGTGCTCTTATTTTGGGGATCACGACATTCCATATAAAGTTGAGCATCTTACGGGTGGCAATCTGACTGATATAATCCTCGATTATTCAGTATCTGTAAATGCTGACCTTATTTCAATAATGACCGAGCAGGAGAGGAGTGTTTCCAATTTGCTTTTGGGCACATATGCTCACCAAATGATAAACAAGGCCTGTATCCCTGTTTTATCCTTTCCAACATATCATTTGGGTAATTACGCAGAGGATTTATGACCTTCAGAATTACTTATAACACTCCGGCACAAGTATCCTCATAAAAAATGATTAACCAATGCATTAAAAAGGATTAATCTCATTTGCAATAATAAGCACATTATGAAAATGATAAACTTTCGGCCTTCATTTCTGCAAATCTTATATTTGATAATTTTTATTATCCTCTTTGCTTTTATAATATATACTCCGACTTTAATTAAAGGTCCGGTGACATTGACTCCGAAACTAATTTTAGAAGAGGAAACTTTCGAAGGGTGCCTTATCTGTATTTTATTTATTATAAGTATTTTAATATTCAATTTATATAAAAGTGAAGTTAATAAGCAAAAGGAAGTGATTAATAAAATTAATGGTGAAAAGAAGAAAGTTGAGGAGAGGCTTAATGATTCAGAACGATATATTGGCATTATGAATGTTCAGATACAGGAAATTAAATCAATTTTTAATAGTATTAACGAATATCCTGAAACAAAAGATGGTTTGAAAAAAGCTTTTAATTTTTTTGGTGAGCGTGTAATAGGAATTGTAAATTCAGAATGGGTCTTATTTAGAATAATTGACAGCAATACTCAGAGAACTATTTGCGAGCACTTTGGAACGAGGAAAGGATTTTCATATAGTTATCCTCATGTCAGCAATAAAATGATCATAGAAAAACAACCTATTTTACCCTTTACCTACGTTATTTCCAATCCGGCAAATTTAAATATCCTTGTCTCTTGCATTATGCCCATTGATAAAATCAGCAATGATCAGCATGTATTTATTCAGGCTATAATAAATGAAATTACCAAGCTTTTTGTTATTTTAAACTCCGTGTATTACAAAAAAGAAAGTAAAATTTTTATTGAGGATAATCCTGATAGAGAATAATTTTCATCCGATAAAAAAGACCTGCCCTTATATCGGCAATTATCTGATGCCGTAATAACATCAAACCAAAATAATCTAATTTTCAACTTAAATTGATTAATTTTATGTATACAAAAAAAATGTGTTATGATAGCTTATTTCAGCAAAAAAAACGGCATAGTAATATTGATTCCAGCTTTGCTTTTATTTTCCTGTGGTGAAAAGAAACCTGAAAAAGCAATTACTCCAAAAGATTATGCCAGCCTTACGCTTCAGCCACGTCCAGCCACAACATATAATGATTTTCCTGCCACAATACAGGGTGAGGAGGTTGTTGAAATAAGGCCGATGGTGGATGGTTATCTGGAAGCAATTTATGTAAAGGAAGGCGTCACCGTTATAAAAGGTCAGTTGCTTTTTAAAATAAAAAACCCGCAATATGATCAGGCTGTAATTACTGCAAATGCAGCCATTCAAATTGCTATTGCCGATGTAAATGCCGCCAAAATGGAGGTAGAAAAAGTGCGACCACTGGTTGAGAAAGATATTGTAAGCAAATTTGAATTGGAATCTGCCCAATTTACCCTGCAATCAAAAGAAGCATCACTGGCCGAGGCCGATGCCACATTAGCCAATGCAAAAACCAACTTGAGCTATACCATATTACGCAGTCCCCAAAATGGGATCATCGGTTCCATCCCTTACAAAATTGGCGCATTGGTGAGTAGCACTACATCCAGTCCTCTTACTATTTTGTCTAATATAAGCAATGTTTATGCTTATTTCTCATGGAATGAAAAACAGCTTCTTTCTTTTTCAGACAATGTTGCCGGTAATACGATGCAGGACAAACTTAATCATCTGCCACCTGTAACATTGCTGTTAGCAGACGGAACAGAATATGCTGAGAAAGGGAAACTTGAAACGGCAAGCGGGCTTATAACCACAGAAACTGGCACTGCCAGTTTCAAAGCCATTTTCCCCAATCCTTTTGGCATCATCCATAGTGGCGCCAGCGCCACCGTAAGGGTACCCAGTACGGTGGATTCAGCATTGCTTGTGCCACAAAGTGCCTCATATGAGATACAGGACAAGCGCTTTGTTTATACCCTTACCACTAACAACAGGGTGCTGGGTACGGCTATTATTTCCAAACCCACTAATGACGGGCAGTTCCTGATAGTGCAGAAAGGTTTAAAGAAAGGCGACAGGGTATTGATAAACGGCTCCAACCTGAAAGACAGTACACTGGTCATGCCTAAAAATGTAAATGCGGATAGCCTATATAATCAAATAAAAAAGAACTAATCATAATTGGTTTTATGCTTAAAAGATTTATAGAACGTCCTGTGCTGAGTACGGTTATCTCAGTGCTGATAGTCTTATTGGGATTATTGGGTCTGATGAAATTACCCATTGCACAATATCCTGATATATCGCCGCCTACAGTGCAGGTATCTGCCAACTATGCCGGAGCAAATGCCGATGTGGTACTGAAGAGTGTGATTGTGCCATTAGAACAACAAATAAACGGAGTGCAAGGTATGACCTACATCACATCTTCTGCCACTAATACCGGCTCTGCCTCCATAAGTGTATATTTTGCTGTTGGGACCGATCCCGACCAGGCGGCGGTGGATGTGCAGAACAGGGTGTCGTCGGCTATAAGTTTATTGCCCCAGGATGTAATTAATACGGGTGTTACCGTTAGAAAACAACAAAGCAGCAACCTCCTGATAATCTCGCTCTACAGTGATAACCCTGCCTTCGACCAGAAATTTTTACAGAATTATGCAGCCATAAATGTAATTCCCCAGCTTCAACGGGTAAATGGTGTTGGGGTAGCTTCGGTATTCGGTTCAGCCATGACATACTCTATGCGTATATGGTTGAAGCCTGATGCAATGTCAGTTTACGGTATCATGCCAGCCGATGTTTCCTCCGCATTGAACGAACAAAATCTGGATGCGGCCCCTGGAAAGTTTGGTGAGAATGATAATCAAAGTTTTCAATATGTGATTACTTATAAAGGAAGATTGCAGACGCCAGAAGAATTTGGTGATATTATCATTAAGTCGACATCGCAGGGGCAGTACCTACGGTTGAAGGATATTGCAAGGATAGAACTGGGGGCACAAACTTATACCGGTTCCACCGCCACCGATGGCAAACAATCTGTAGGTGTTTCGATCAGCCAGACACCAGGGAGCAATGCAAGGGATGTAGTCAATGCTTCCAAGACGGTAATAGAACAGGTGGCACAATCATTTCCGGCAGGTATTAAGTTTGTTTACCTGGTTGACATCAACCAGTTTCTGGATGCCTCTATTAACAAGGTAATTCATACTCTCATAGAATGCTTCTTATTAGTTTTTTTAGTCATATTTATTTTCTTGCAGGATTTTCGTTCCACTATAATTCATGGCATATCTGTACCAGTGGCTATTACCGGTACGTTTTTCTTTTTATATCTGTTCGGCTTTAGCGTCAATCTGCTTACATTGTTCGCTCTGGTACTGGCTATTGGTATTGTTGTGGATGATGCCATTGTAGTGGTAGAAGCCGTGCATGTCAAACTGGAAAGCGGTTACAAGTCGTCACGCAAAGCTGCAATAGACGCTATGAGTGAGATTTCAGGAGCCATTGTATCCATCACTCTTATAATGGCAGCGGTTTTTGTACCAGTAACATTTGTAACGGGTTCTGCAGGTGTATTTTATAAACAGTTTGGTATTACACTGGCCATTGCCATAATGATTTCAGCGGTAAATGCTCTGACGCTTTGTCCTGCATTGGCAGCCATGTTTTTAAGACCACCAGATCATGGATCAGACCTTCAAAATAAAACAGTTTTGAAGCGTTTTCGTGTGGGCTTCAATGCGGCTTATCTTGCCCTCACGGCTAAATATGCCCAATCTGTACGTTTTTTGTCAGCAAAAAGATGGATTGTTATACTATCAATCGGCCTTTTTGGTGCCGGCTTCTATATACTGATGAAATCCACGCCATCCAGCTTTGTACCAAGTGAGGATATGGGAACTATTTTTATAAACATCAGTCTTCCGCCAGCCTCAACAATGGAGCGGGTGCAGTTAGTGGCTATTGAGGTTGACAGTATTTCACGCAGCATACCACAGGTGGCAAATACAATGCGTACAATGGGGCAAAATTATATTGGCGGCAGCGGCAGCTCTTACGGCATGGTGATAATACGGCTAAAACCCTGGGACCAACGCAAAGGGATAAGTAACGACGATGTGATAAAAGAACTTACTAAAAAAACATCTCATATACGGGAAGCAGATATCCGTTTTATGTCGCAGCCTACTATTACCGGTTTTGGAACCAGTGGCGGCTTTACCTTTCAGTTACAGGATAAAGGCGGGCATACTACAGCTGAGTTTTATAAGGTGGCACAAACATTTTTAACAACGTTGAATAAACGTCCTGAAGTTCAATATGCCACCACTTCTTTCAATCCTAATTTTCCGCAATATCTTTTGGATGTGAATGTGGCGAAGTGCAAAGACGCAGGTATAATGGTAACTGATGTACTCAATGCCATGCAGGTGTTTTATGGCAGCTCGTATATCTCCAATTTCAATGAGTTTGGCCAGCAATACCGGGTGATCATACAGGCCGACACCAATTACAGGGCAAGCCCTGCAGGACTAAACAAGATAGGCTTAAAAACAAAGACTGGCAATATGGCCCCTATTAATGAATTTTTAACACTTAAGAGGGTTTATGGCCCCGAAAGCGTTACCAGGTTCAACCTTTTCACTTCAATGTCGGTAACGGGTTCTCCCAATGATGGTTACAGCACAGGACAATCATTAACAGCTATCCAGAAGGTTGCGACACAAACACTGCCGGCAGGTTATGGCTTTGAATATTCTGGTATAAGCAGGGAAGAACAAAACAGCGGTTCACAAACACTTTACATATTTATTTTATGTCTGGCGTTTGTCTACCTTTTGCTGAGCGCACAATATGAAAGTTATCTGTTACCATTTGCAGTGATCTTGTCATTACCTGTAGGTTTGTCCGGAGTATATGTGTTTGCAAAAATATTTGGCCTTGATAATAATATTTACGTTCAGATCTCGGTAATCATGCTTATTGGCTTGCTGGCGAAAAACGCTATTTTAATGATAACATTTGCTTTAGAAAGAAGACGAAAAGGCATGACTATTTTAGAGGCGGCTATTGATGGAGCAAAGGTCCGTCTTCGTCCTATTTTGATGACTTCATTCGCTTTTGTTTTCGGATTAATGCCGCTGATGTTTTCCACAGGAGTAGGGGCCCATGGTAATAATTCGATTGGCACAGGTGCTATAGGAGGAATGCTTTTTGGAACATTATTGGGCGTTTTTGTAATACCTACATTATTCGTGATTTTCCAAACTATTCAGGAAAAGTTCAGTGGCAATGCAAATACGATTAAAGAACCGGAAGATGACAGTAAGATCATATCAACAGAAAAGAGTTGAAGAAAATTAGTATAATGAACCTGAAATATAAAATAAGGACAATTAATACATTATGGCTTATGCTTGTAGCTATAATGATTTTAGTCTCTTGCAAGGTTACGGAAAACTATAAACGCCCTTCTGGTATTGCAGATATTAAACTATATCGCGATGTAAATACAACGGATACCACCACCATTGCTGATATTCCGTGGAAGCAGATATTCAGCGATACTTTGCTGCAAGGATTGATACAGGAGGGAATTGATAATAATCTTGATCTTAAGATTGCCATGGCTCGTATAAAACAAGCACAGGCCAACCTGCGGCAAACTAATGCCGCATTTTACCCATCGCTGTATGGACAGCTCAGCGCCACCGATCAAAAGCTTGCCAATACCGGGAGCAAATCGGAATTCTTTCAGCTGTACGGTAGTTCAAGCTGGGAAGCAGATTTATGGGGTAAACTGAAAAGCACCAAAAGGGCGGCCCTGGCAGCATTGCTTCAAAGCGACGCTTACAAAAAAGCCGTACTAACGCAGCTGGTTTCAGATATTGCAAATGATTATTATGAATTACTGTCTTACGATGCTCAGTTGCAGGTGACTCTAAAAACGGTTGAGAATAGGACACTTGATGTAGCTACCATGAAGCAGTTAAAGGAAAGTAATGTGGTGACCGGCGCTGCTGTGGTGCAAAGTGAAGCCAACCGTTATTCGGCCGAAGTGACAATTCCGGACCTGAGACAAAATATCCGGGAAACTGAAAATGCGTTAAGCATTTTACTTGGCCGAAACCCGGGTGGCATTGCAAGGGACAGTATTAATAATCAACGGGTTCGCATAGATTTACAAACTGGCATTGCTTTACAACTTTTAGCCAATCGACCCGATGTGCAGGAAGCCGAATATCAGTTACGTTATTATTTTGAATTGACTAATGTAGCCAGAGCATATTTCTATCCTTCATTGACAATTACGGCAGCAGGTGGTTTATCTAATGTGAATATTTCCCAGTTGTTCAGTGCATCTTCTTTATTTGGAAATATTATTGGAGGACTGGTACAACCCATTTTTAATCAGGGACTGAATAAACAACGACTAAGAGTGGCACAGGCACAACAGGAAGAATATATTGCATTATTTAAGAAAACATTACTGGCTGCCGGACAGGATGTATCAAATGCCTTATATAATTATCAGGCAGCGACGGATAAGATGAAAATCCGTTCTCTACAGATTGGTTTTTTGGAGAAATCAGTTGAATTTACCAAAGAACTGCTAAAATACACAGCAAATACCAACTACACAGATGTACTTACTTCTGAACAGAGCCTTCTAGCAGCACAGTTGAGCAGTGTTAGCGACAAAGTACAGCAATTACAGGCTATGGTTGCATTGTACAGAAGCCTGGGTGGAGGATGGAAGTAATTAACTAAATCAAATTTAAATTGTTTAATTTACTAAACAGACAAATAAACGACTATTATGAAAACAATTAAAAAATCAGGGATTACCCTTATGAGTGTGATCTTTTTTACTGCTTTGACCAGTGTTTATTCTACTTCATTGCAAGCTCAGATCAGGCAATATACAAATCCGGCCTGGGCGCCTGCCTATTATTCAGGAGTGCGATATTATTATATTCCTGATATCGAAACATTCTATGATTTAGTGAACCAGGATTTTGTCTACCTCGATGACGGACAATGGCAATTCTCAGACGGATTACCTCCCATGTATAGCGGATTTGATCTGTATAATGCATATGTTGTGGCACTGGATCTGAATGTTTTCCAACCCTGGATGCATTTTCACCTTTATGTTTCAAATTATCCCAGATACTATTACCGAAACCTTTATAACAAGACTGATATAGCAAATATCAGAGGATTCAACGAAAATCAACGGAAACCATTCTAC
>Ga0182027_10002747_pt1 | contig 28226 bp, 24 predicted proteins | sample 712E1DmetaG_FD_121300 | JGI IMG/M metagenome (GOLD analysis project Ga0182027, IMG submission 121300) | Permafrost microbial communities from Stordalen Mire, Sweden - 712E1D metaG (Illumina Assembly) | ecosystem: Environmental > Terrestrial > Soil > Wetlands > Permafrost | place: Sweden...
AGAGGCGAAGCTGCCAGTTTGTCGGTGCGCATTGTCGATATGTTTGCACCTATTGGCAAAGGTCAGCGTGGATTGATCGTTGCTCAGCCAAAGACAGGTAAAACAGTCTTGCTGAAAGAACTTGCTAATGCTATCGCCAAAAACCACCCTGAAACATATATGATTGTCTTGCTCATTGACGAACGTCCTGAGGAAGTTACTGATATGGCCCGCAGTGTGAATGGAGAGGTTATTGCTTCAACCTTTGATGAACCTGCCGAACGTCATGTACGCGTTGCAAACATTGTACTCGAAAAAGCCAAACGCCTCGTCGAATGTGGTCATGATGTAGTTATCCTGCTCGACTCTATTACCCGTCTGGCAAGGGCATTCAATACCATTGCCCCTGCATCTGGTAAAGTTTTATCAGGAGGTGTTGATTCAAATGCTCTGCAAAAGCCCAAACGTTTCTTCGGTGCCGCCCGAAATATCGAAAACGGTGGCTCACTGACCATTCTTGCAACTGCCTTGACCGAAACCGGCTCCAAGATGGACGATGTAATTTTTGAAGAATTCAAAGGTACCGGTAATATGGAACTTCAACTCGATCGTAAACTGGCCAACAAACGTGTTTATCCTGCTGTTGATATCCAGGCATCGAGCACACGCCGTGAGGAACTTCTGATTGAGAAGGAAATGCTCAACCGCATTTGGATCCTTCGTAATTATCTCACTGACATGAATTCGGTGGAAGCCATGGAATTTATGCGCGACAGAATTTTAAAAACTCAATCGAACGAGGAGTTTCTTATTTCAATGAATAGCGGATAAAAATAGAATTCAAGCTTTTAAAGAAACCTTTATAGATTTCTTCTTATCTTTTAGAAAATAATTATCTTTGCGCCGCATTTAAAATAATGGACCTGTAGCTTAATTGGATAGAGCATCTGGCTACGGACCAGAAGGTTGGGGATTCGAGTTCCTCCAGGTTCACCGAGAGGACAGACTAAATTTAGTACTGTCCTTTTTTCTTTTATAATCTCTATATCCTTTAAATGTTTGCCCTATAAAAGTTTTTCATTAAGCTATGTGATGGAGATCTTAATTTCATAAATATCTCTAAATCAAATTAATTTTCTATTATTAATTTGATTTAGAGTATTATATCAATAAGATATTTCCACACAATCTCGAATTCATTCCAAATTTGTCAAAAAAATTGTACCTTTAATAAGGTCAGTAAACCTGTATCATAAAATCATGGTGATAAAAACGAAAAACAAATGGATAAGTAATTTATTAACAATAACAAATATATTTCTTATTGTCTCAACAAGTTCGTGCAACGATTCAAAAATATCTGATAAAAAAATCAACAGCCTTGATGAAGTAAAATATACAAGTCAGTTGAACTGGATGGGGCATTATGGGCCTTATGAAAAATCGCGCCATAAGCTTATAAAAGAGGTTGAACGTGAATTTCGGTTAAGAAACCAGGAAATTGAACTGAAACTTGTTTTTCCTCAACAAATATTTAAAAGTTGGGACGAGCAAACTGAATTTATTGCATCCATGGTTAAATCCGGGAATTACAAATTTGATATCATTGACATGGAAGCTAACCGGTATAACGGGATTGCAATTTTATTGAACGATTGGGACTGGGGGGAAAAATATCTGGTAGATTTTAGCAAAACGGATTGGTTTAAAGAAAGACATCAAAGTTTTATTTTTTCTAATAACCGGATCCGGGTAGGTACCATGAAAATAATACCAGGCCCTTATATTGAAGGTGTATATGGTACCTTATGGGTAAACACTAAGGTGCTGGCAAAAATTGGAGGTTCTTTAAAACAATTTAACATCACCATTCAGGACCTTCACGACCTGATAAATAAGCTAAAAGTATATAATGAAAGTGCGAAAGATAAAATTGGGTTCATTGATGTGGAAAGAGGATATAATTCTATGTACGATTTGTCCCGCGTGCTATTTATGTCTGCTTACTTTGGGGAGACAGAAGAGGAAGGAAACGCGAACGTCGGAAATAAAGCCCTGAAAAAGGTTGCCGAAGAGTTCGAATATTTGCAGCAACAAATACATTTAACCAATCCGGTATGGTGGGGAGATATACCCCATAAACCAATTATAGATGATAAGGCTTTAATGGCAGTATTCCCAACTTATGCCTTTATAGCTTGGCAAGGCCGGGATTCAGTTGATGCACTTAAGATTGTCCCTTGTGAATTGCCCATCTTTGAGCATAGTCCTAAATATTATCCCGGATATTATATGGGAGTTTTTGGGGTCATGAAAAAATCCCCCAATGTTGAGAATTCTATTAAATTGATTAAATACTTATGTTCCGAATCGGTAGCCGAACGATGGTTGATGTATTCAAAATCGCCCACTGGCTTAAAAACCAGGATAACGAGTTCAGAATTTGACCAGAACAGTTATGATAAGTTTTATAATTATATAGATAAAAAATATGCAAATACAATTTACGATTTTGATCCCCTCACCATCGCGTTTGGCCCAAAATACAATGGGAAATATTATGGGCATTTCGGCAATTTATATAAGGTTTTGTTTGGTGAAATGACGGCCAAAGAATACATGTCCCAATTTCAAAAATTAAGATAGTGCATAGAGTTTACATATTTTAAAAAATATCTTATGAACAAATTATCTAACAGCATCATATTTAAAGTTGGTTCGCTGATCATTCTGGTCCAGATAATCAGTCTTTCCACTTTAGGGTTTCTTTATAGTCTTAGATTTAAAAATGAACTTAAGGCTAAATTTGAAAACCAAATTTCTGTTCCCGGGTATTTATTGGGAATAGGTAAATTAAATTATGAAATGGCCGCAGACAGCATTAAACTGTCCCAATTGGTTGATTCAAAAGTACTAGACAGCAAGATAATTGGTTCAAATGGCATCGTTTATTATACCTCTAAAAAAGGGGATTTAGATAAAAACATCAATGATTTAAAAGATTTTGAAATATTTGATGAGTTTAAAAAGAAAATAGATACGACTAGTTTAATCTATCCTGCTGAATCAAACGGTTCTTATGTAGTTTCAATATCTCCGCTTCATCTCGAAGATGGCAAATTCATAGGATACTTTTATTTAAAAGCTGATACATCCAAATACTTAAAGGCAAAAAATAATTTAGTCTTTTTATTTATCATTGGTACTATTTTGTGCATTATCGCTTCGTCAATTACAATTTTATATTTATTTAACAGGTTTATAGTTGTAAAAATAAATTATATAGTTGAAGTACTTACTGTAATAAGTAATGGCGAATTAAACCAGAAAATTAAATTTGACTCAAGTAATGATGAATTTCATAAAATACTTAAGGCATCAGAATCTTTAACTGAAAAATTCAAAAACGTTTTATTTAAGATATATTCTTTTGTTGAAAAAATTTCAAATTCAACTAGTGAGTTTAAGGACAATTCAAGTTTACTGTCAGAATCTTCGAACAAGCTTGCGTCTATTTCTGAAGAAGTGGCTTCCTCTTTGGCTGAAATGCAATCATCTATAGAAAAGAATACTACAAATTCACAAAATGGTGAGACAACTATAATTAAAGTATCTGCTGAACTTAATGAATTGATGAATTTAGCTAATTTAACACTTCAATATATAAAAGAAATTGATGGGAAAATTAATAAAATCAACGATATAGCATTTCAAACAAATCTTTTAGCTTTAAATGCCGCGGTAGAAGCCGCAAGGGCCGGAGAATATGGGAGAGGTTTTTCGGTAGTTGCCAGCGAAGTTAAAAAATTGGCTGAAAGCAGCAGAGCGTCAGCAGATGAGATTAATAAGCTGGCAAAATCATGCGTTGAATATATGGAGAAAACAGTTGAAAATGTTAATAGCCTTATGCCAGAAATAAAAATTTCAGTTGAAAAAATAAAAGAAATAGCCATTTTAGGTATCGAACAAATTAGTAATAGTGATTTGATTAATACGGGGATGGAAGAATTAAATAACATTGCTCAATCAAATGCATCGTCATCTGAAGAGTCTTCCTCTGTCGCTGAAGAATTAGCTAAACTGTCTTTAGAATTAAAGGAATCGGTTTCCTTCTTTAAAGTATAAAAATTAGGAAATCTATATTTTTGTCCATTAAGCCATATTTTTCCACTTTTCCGGAACCAAAATCGAATTTATAGTTTGTTTTGGGTTGAGCCAACGTAGATGTGGCCATAGTCAAAATAATCATTAACATTTGCGATAATTTTAAAATATTCATTATGATTAATGTTAAAAGTTTAGCATGTAAAATTAAAGAGTTTGAATTAACTATTGTTTCTCCATTTAAGAAATATGTAGATCAAGCTAAAATAGAGCAATAACTGAACAATTACAACCGAAACCTCTGTAAAGCTTATGTAATCCTGTATTTCTTGAAATATATATTTTGGAAAAGGGTTAGGAAGAAGGTCCCTGATAGCTTTAAGCGGAAAATAGGGTGCAAATTTGCCTAAGTGATCTTTGAGTTTGGGTGCCTCGGTCATTATTAAGGTCGCAAAAGGCTCAATAAACATGGCGTATATGCCCAGAAATACAATGGCAATACCAGTTCGTTTTATAATTAACCCCAGGAGGAAAGCAAAGACCAGGAAAGCAAAAACATTCAGGAAGAATGCACCAAAGAATTGCATATTGCTGAAAATTGCCCCAATGCTGGTATTATGTGAGTATATTAATCCGGTGGCTAATCCTAGCAAAAACACAAACAATGTATTTACAATGCTGAAAACAAAGATCATGGATAACTTGGAAAGCATAAAATCTACGCGATTGAGTCCATCGATAATATTTTGTCTTAGAGTCTTATATGTAATTTCATTGGTTAGGGAAATGATCACTATAAAAGCCAAAAATATTTTTAAACGGGCAGCAACAAAAGTGATATTTTGCCATACATCAGGGAACTCATAAAGAGGAATAATGGTAGGATCGACACCTTGGAAATTGGCACCCTGGCTTTTCAGGTAATTGAGAAAAAGAGCACCGCTACAGCAGACTACTCCTACAACAAGAAAGTACAATCCTGTTAGAATTTGAAAAGCGCGATAATTGCGCAGTTTAATCCATTCGATAAGAAATAGCCTAATCATTTTGCCTGGGATAAAATTTCTAAAAATTGTTCTTCAAGATTTTTTCGTTCTGTGGCAAGAAGCGAAACCACAATGCCTTTATTTACCAGGTATGAGTTCAGATCATAGCCTGTTTTACCATTGTTAAGATGAACTATTATTTTTTGATGCCCCAATTGTGCATCTTTACAATATTTATATTGAGAAACCACTGATAGTAAGCTTTCCAGGTCGGGAGCAGCAACTTCTACAGATTCTTTATTTGATAAGGTTTCTTCTACACTTCCGGTATATAGTGTTTTTCCTTTGTTTAGCACAGCAAAATGGGAACAAACTTTCTGCACTTCATCGAGCAGATGGCTTGCAAGGATAATAGTTTTTCCCTCCGACGAAATTTTCAGGATCAGTTCCCTGACATCTGCGATTCCCTGTGGATCCAGGCCATTGGTGGGTTCGTCAAGCACCAATACATGAGGGTCGGACAATAACGCCGAAGCAATAGCCAGGCGCTGCTTCATACCCAAAGAATAAGTCTGATACCGGTCATTTTTACGTTCGGATAACCCTACCTTTTCGATGACCGCGTCAATACGAGTGTAAGGTGTACCTTTAATCCGGGCAACCACTTTCAAGTTATTCACTGCCGATAGATAAGGGTAAAAAGCAGGTGATTCGAGAATTGCACCAATTTTTTTACGGGCTTCTTTTGTGGGTGGCTTGCCAAACCACTGGTAATCGCCACTGGTTTTCTGCACTACATCGAGGGCAACACCCAAAGTAGTAGTTTTTCCACTTCCATTGGGGCCTAGTAATCCAAACACTGTGCCTGAAGTTATCTTTAGGCTGAGGTCCTGAACCGCTTTTATTTTTCCGTAATTTTTGTAAAGGTTACTTATTTCAAGGATGGTCTCCATGTTCGTCTGTTTGTTTTTTTGTCTTTTTGGGATTGACCGGTTTTTTATAATTAAGCACAGAATTAAGTCCTGACATATTAAAATTACCGTTAATAATTCCAGGAAGTATTGACATGGGAATGCTCCCCAGTAAATCTACGATAAAAAATTCCTTTAATCCATAAACAATACCAATGATTTCCTTCGGCTTTCCATTAAGCTTTTGCATAAAAATCATAACGTTATAATCTTTTTGCTGAACCTGCATCAAGTCAACAAATGATTCTTTCCGGATATTATTTGCCAATGCTATCATTTGCTCGGGGCGAACGGTATCATTATCACTTTTAAAGGACAGAATCCTCATTTTTTTTACATCTTTTATCAATTTGTTGTAAGTTGTATCATTTGTGAAATTAAGCATCTGAAGGGTACCCGCGTAAAAGTAAAGGGAAGAAATGCCTTTGGTTTTATCTTTAAACTCACCTACGGCTTTACTAAATTCATTGGAAGAATGGTTACAACCTGATAATAAAAATAAGCCGGTTAGATATATAAAAACTAAACGAATTTGAGTCATGTGCATCAGTATATGTTTGATAAAATTATTCAAATTTTGACAAACTTATTGTATGACGTTTTAATTGGGAAAATATTACAACACATTTCGATTTTTTTTAAGTCTCTTTCCCTTTAATCACAACTACAATTTCTCCTTTAATTGTTCTATCTTTTAATTGTTCAATAAGTTCAGATGCAGTTCCGTGAAGGTTTTCTTCGTGAAATTTGCTAAGTTCCCTCGAAATAGCGACCGGGCGGTCGCTGCTAAAATGAGTAACAATTTCTTGTAGTAATTTCAAAAGGCGAAAAGGCGATTCGTAAAGAATAATTGTACGCGTTTCGCAAGCAAGCTCTTGTAAACGCTTTTGACGGCCTTTTTTTTGGGGAAGAAAACCTTCGAAACAGAACCTGTCGCTCGGAAAACCTGAATTGACCAGCGCAGGGATCAACGCAGTTGCACCAGGCAAACACTCCACTTCAATTCCATTTTCAATACAAGCCCTAACAATTAAAAATCCAGGATCTGAAATCGAAGGGGTTCCGGCATCAGATACCAGCGCTAAGGTTCCGCCACTTTGCAACCGTTCAATAAATTTTTGTAACGTCTTATGCTCGTTGAATTTATGATAAGAGAGGAGTTTTTTTTCAATTTGATAATGTTTCAATAAAATGCTGGTGTTCCTGGTATCTTCTGCCAGAATAGCATCAACTTCCTTTAAGATACGAATAGCACGAAGGGTAATATCTTCGAGATTACCGATTGGTGTGGGAACAATATATAATTTATACATTGCTACAAGTTAAAAGTTACAAGTTGCTAATTACAGGTTTAAAGTCCAAAACCAAAAATCGGTATTCATTATTCATAAAAAGTATTATTTCCTAGAGACACTAAATTGTGTTTGTATAAACTCAAGTTTTTTTGAATAATGAACAAGGATTGCAGATTTTTGATTTTAGAAGTATCTTAAAATCAATATTCTAAAATCGTTAATCCTTGTTCGGCATTCATTCGACTCGGCTTTATGGATAGACACTAATTAAGCTTTTAAGCTTCATTTGCTGGTATATGGCGACGACGCACCAATTCCAGAAGTTTTTGTACCTGTTCATCTTCAAAATCCCACGTAAAATGCTGGTCCAGAAACTGGACGGACTCATTAAAATTAGCAGAAGTATTGAGTTTTTCGATAGTCTTTTGATACAATGTAGCATCGTCGTTAAATAGTTCTTTAATGAATAAAAATTTGTCATTTAAATTAATAGCCGAAAATAAATCATGTAAGGGCCTATTCTGCATTTTTCTGGCAATGTCGAACATATTTTTGTATTGTGCCAGGGCCTCGTTTAGAAAACTTTTTTGTTCGAATTTGTCGGCCAATATCCCAGGTTTAACAGAATGTGGGTGTTGTATTTTAGTGCTTTGGCCTGCTTTGTTTACAGGAGTTTCATCGGTTTTTTGTTCCGGAATATCTGAGACAGCTTTAGTCCTGGGTTCTTCTATTTTAATATCTTTTTCGGCAACCATGCCTTTTTTTTGAGACAATGTTTCTGTAATCGATTTAGGATCATAGGTATCCTTCGTATCAGAGGCTTCGGATATCAAATCAATCTTTGTATTTATCTCCAGTTGACTTAATAAAATAGACTCATAAATGGTACGTAATTTCGTAAGTAAAATATCCTTTTCGATTTCAGGCACTGTATTGTTTGCGCGAAATTTTCGGATAATTTGATCAACCTTCGCCAGTTCACCTAAAATTTTATCGATTGTTTCTTTTGTCATATCAATAATTTGCGTTATTCAATACCTTTGTAAAGTTAATTTAAATATCAAAATTTCGTAAGATGTTTTTGGAATATACGAAGTTTAATATCTTTGCTTTACTTTGCAAGTAATTATGCGGCTTTGTTAGGAACCATTTACTTTATTTCAAAACTGGAAATTCATGCCTCAATACACCCTGCAACAAATATCAGAAATTGTTAACGGACAGCTTCATGGGAATGCCGGTCAAACCATTCAACATTTGTTAATCGATAGCAGGGGCATAGCTTATCCTTCGGACTCATTATTTTTTGCCATTAAGGGTGTGCGCCACGATGGACATAAATTCATTCCTGATTTATATTTGCTTGGCGTTAGAAGCTTTATGGTAGAAAACATCTATAATTTTTCTGACCAATTTCCGCAAGCTAGCTTTATCGTAGTGGGTAATACCCTGGAGGCTTTGCAAGGTCTTGCTGCGTGGCATCGAAGAAAATTCTCCAACCCGGTGGTAGCCATAACCGGCAGTAATGGTAAAACTATTCTTAAAGAATGGATTTATCAGACAATTCACACTGACAAACATGTGGTTCGAAGCCCAAAGAGTTTTAATTCCCAGGTGGGGGTTCCGCTATCGCTTTGGCAGATAGAACCACAGCACGATATAGCAATCATCGAAGCCGGAATATCTCAACCGGGCGAAATGGATAAGTTGGAACAAATGATCCATCCGGAAATCGGTATTTTTACTAACCTTGGCGAACCACACCAGGAAAACTTTTTAGACTACCGTCAGAAATGTGCTGAAAAATTAAAACTTTTCAAAAATTGTAAGAAACTGATTTATTGTAAAGATCATCTTTATATTAGCGAGTTATTAAAGGGTACTGAATTTAAAAATGTTAAACAGATAACCTGGTCACAGAAATCGCAGGCCGATCTGCAAGTCACTAATATTGAAAAGGAAAACTCGCACACCCGAATATCCGGATTTTATCAACACGAGCAAATAGAGCTGTTGATACCGTTTATCGACGATGCATCCATTGAAAATGCGCTTCAACTTTTGACTTTTCTCTTGTTTCTTGGGTACGATGAAAAAATCATAAGTGAACGGTTACTGCATCTTACTCCTGTTGCCATGCGGCTGGAACTAAAACAGGGTATCAATAACTGCACCATTATCAACGATTCGTATAATTCAGATCTGGGTTCATTATCCATAGCACTTGATTTTCTTGATCATCAGCACCAGCACGAAACGAAAACCGTCATTTTATCTGATATATTGCAAAGCGGAAGAAAAGGAGAACAGCTTTATGCCGAAGTTAATAAATTGGTTGCACAAAAGAATGTTTCGCGGTTTATTGGTATTGGCCATGATCTAATTAGCCATCAAAACCAGTTTTCGGAGAATGCAAAATTTTATTATACCACAGACGATTTCCTGAACGATTTCCGTAAAGAGAACTTTGCTGATGAATCCATTTTGTTGAAAGGTTCGAGATCATTCCAGTTTGAACGGATATTAAAAATTCTTGAAGAAAAAGTCCATGAAACAGTAATGGAAATCAACCTTAATGCTATGGTGCATAACCTTAATTATTTTAGGTCGAAGCTGAAACCGGGCACTAAGGTAATGGCTATGGTAAAAGCCTTTTCATACGGTAGCGGTAGCTTTGAAATTGCCAATATCCTTCAATTCCAACGGATCGATTACTTGGGCGTTGCTTTTGCTGATGAAGGAGTAGCATTACGCGAAGCGGGTATTACTTCACCCATCATGGTCATGAATCCTGAAAAAAGCAGTTTTGACCAAATCATCCGTTATCATCTGGAACCAGAAATTTATAGTTTTCAGGTAATGCAACAGTTTATTGATGCTATCGATAAGTTCGGGCAAGTACATTACCCAGTTCATATCAAAATAGATTCCGGCATGCACCGACTTGGCTTTATGGAACACGAGATCAATGACTTGATAGCTTTACTCAAAAATCAGGAACAATTACAGATAAAATCAATATTTTCTCATCTCGCAGGCAGCGATGAAGAGCAGTTCGACTCATTTACCCATGCTCAAATCAAGGTGTTCGATAAGCTTAGCAATAAAATACGTAAGACATTTTCATATAAAATTTTTCTCCATCTCCTTAATTCGGCAGGAATTGAACGTTTCCCAGAGGCACAGTACGATATGGTACGCCTTGGTATTGGTTTGTATGGTATTAGTGCCCTTGACCAGAACAATGTAAAACAGGTAAGCACCCTGAAAACAATTATTTTACAAATTAAACAAATTGAAACCGATGAAACAGTTGGATATAGCCGAAAATTTAAAGCATCGAAACAAACCCAAGTAGGTATTATCCCTATTGGTTACGCCGACGGGTTGCACCGTATTCTTGGTAATGGCGTTGGTAAATTAATGGTAAATGGTAAACGGGCACCTATTATCGGAAATATTTGTATGGATATGTGCATGATTGACCTTACAAATATTAATGCACACGAAGGTGACGAAGTGATAGTATTTGGCGATAATTACCCTATCACAGAGATAGCCAGGCAGATGAATACTATTCCTTATGAAGTGCTAACCAGTGTTTCGCAGAGGGTAAAACGTGTTTATTATCAGGAATAATTTTAAATGAATATTTATTTAAAGTCTTTATGACTCCGTTATCTGTTGTAATCATAACCTTAAACGAGGAAAAAGATATTGAACGCTGTATTTGTTCAGTTCTTGATATTGCAGAGGAAATTGTGGTAGTGGATTCCTTATCTACTGACAGGACTAAGGAAATATGCCTCAAATATTCGGTTAAATTTATTGAACAGCCTTTTTTGGGATATATCGAACAAAAAAATAAAGCGCTTGAATTTTCTACTTATCCAAATGTACTTTCCCTTGATGCTGATGAAGCTGTTTCTGAGAAAATGAAAATTTTCATTAAAAAGGTTAAAGAAAACTGGCAGGCAGATGGATATTATTTCAACCGGCTTACCAATTATTGCGGGAAGTGGATCAGGCACACCGATTGGTATCCTGACAGAAAATTACGCTTATTTGATAAACGTAAAGGCCAATGGAGTGGAACAAATCCGCATGACAAGTACACGTTACGACCAGGATGCAGTGAAATGTTCCTGCCTGGCGACCTGTTACATTATTCCTTTCCTTCAATTGATCATCATTTGGATGTGGTAAAAAAATTTACCACCATTATGGCCATGGAAGGCTATCAAAAAGGAAAAAAGGTTACTTTAGTCTCTCTTTTGCTTAATCCGTTGTGGAAATTTATTAAAAGCTACTTTATCAGGCTTGGGTTTCTTGATGGTTATTATGGTTTTGTGGTTTGCATAATTTCATCTCATGCTACATTTCTTAAATACTTAAAAATAAAAGAACTATATAAAGATAAATCTCCTGTTACTTAAATATTATGCTCAGGAATTTAATTATCAGCCGTACCGATAGCCTTGGCGATGTCATCCTCACTCTGCCCACTGCAGGTTTGATGAAAAAATTGTACCCTGGAGTAAAAATTTATTTTATTGGTCGTTCATATACCCAGCCTGTCATTCAGGCATGTAAATTTGTGGATGAATTTATCAACTGGGATGAAGTTTCCTGTTATCAACCTCAACAGCAATTGACATTTTTTAAGTCGCTAAAAAGCGATGCTATCGTGCACGTTTTTCCTAATTCTCAAATTGCAAAGGTTGCATATCAAAGTAAAATCCCTTTACGGATAGGGACTTCACACCGTTTTTTTCATTGGCTATACTGCAACAAAATGGTTACACTTGGCCGTAAGAATTCCGATCTACATGAAACGCAGCTTAATCTTCAACTTTTTTGTCCATTGGGGGCAGAAAAATTATACAGGTTAAATGATATTCCAGAATTCTATGGTTTAACGAATATTCCATCACTTGAATACCGATTAAAAGCATTGATAGACAGTAAACGTTTCAATCTTATACTTCATCCAAAATCAAAGGGAAGTGCAAGGGAATGGGGGCTTGATAATTTTGGTGAATTGATTAGGCTTTTACCGAAAGATAAATACAAAATATTTGTTTCAGGAACAAGCGAAGACCGAGAAAACCTTCTTGCTTTTCTTGATGAGTTTAAGGCTGATATTACCGACATTACGGGGCAAATGCAGTTGACCACTTTTATCACCTTTATTAATGAGACTGACGGCATGGTGGCTGCCAGTACAGGGCCATTGCACATAGCTGCTGCACTGGGTAAGGTAGCTATCGGTTTATATGCCCCCATGCGACCTATCCATCCGGGGCGATGGGCACCGGTTGGCAAAAAATCGGATTATCTTGTTTTAGACCGGAAATGTAATAACTGCAGGCATTCTGACCATTGTGAATGTATTCGAAGCATCAAACCTGATGATGTTTTATCAACGTTAATAAAAAGAAAGAAATTAGATAATTAAAATAACTCGATATCGCCTAAAGACTGAATCTCCTTTTGCATTTCAGAAACGACAGATCGCAAAGGGATCAAATCCTTATTAATACCCTGAGCTTTACTTCTCATATTTTTTCGTAGATCAATTACCTGAGGTATCATCATTAAAAACTTTTTAAAAGCGATATAATAAATAAAATCAAGTTTTACCCAGCTAAAAAGTAATTTGAATATGGTTTTACCAAGAAATATTAACCATTCCCTTCCCCCTAAATGTGTAAAATGCATGATTAATTTGTTCCTCTTTGTAATAATACGGATTTTCCTGGGACGATTATATTTTTTTATGGTAATTGATGTTTGATGTCTGCAAATTGCCTTTTCCTCGTAATAAGATCTCCAGCCCATTCTCCATGCTTTTATAGAGAGGTCAAGATCTTCTCCGTAATATGGGGAATATAATTCGGTAAATCCTTCAACAAAAACAAGTTTTTCCCTGTCATATAATGTATTTGCTCCAGATGTAAACAACGAGGGCATCCCTATCGTTTTTGTGTTTGGTAAATAATTAATTATTTTATAGTTAGTTGTTCCACTAATATTCCCCATTGAACAGTTTGGGTATTTTGCGGTATCCTGTATAGTATCATCATGTAAACCTATTACTTTCCCTGCAACAGCAAAAGTATTTGGATCATCAAAGTACCGGAACAAAGGTGAAAAATAATCTTCGGTTAATACAACATCAGAATTTAAAGAAAGTACCAAATCATTTTTTGCTGCATAAATTCCACGGTTCATTGTAGTCGAAAATCCCATATTATTTTCATTGATAATTACTATGATGTCCGGATAGTATTGTCTAAGAAAATCTATAGAATTGTCTTTTGAAGCATCATCTACAATTATAATTTCATAGTTAATGCTTGACTTTTGCAAAGCTTTATATAATGGAGGCAGATTAATTTTAAACAAATCAATCCCATTATAATTTGGAATTACGACAGATATACTTTTTTGCATTTCTTTTGATAATAAGACGGATATATTAATTACGCGTCGTTTAATGAAAAGTAATTGTTATGGTACTAAATATCGTATAAAAAAATATTTAATTATCTAACTACCCAGATCATTGCTACATGATCATGTATGGGTATGACCTCTGTTTTATACTCCAGTTGACTAAAAAAATTTATTAATGCATTGGTGTTATTTTGGTTTGTATCCAGATCGTGGGTTTCCATGTATATGCTTTCAATTTTTGAGAAAAATGTCAAGGACAAGTTATAGAAAATGTTATATTCAGCTCCTTCACAATCCATTTTTAACAAATCAATTTTTTGAATATTGTTCTCACTGCAATATTTTTCAAGGTTTGTTGCCTGCGCCTTGATTTCTTTGTTTGTAGTATCAATTCCTTTAAGGATGGAGGCTGTTGGCGAATATGATTGACCCTCATCAAAAAAAAGATCAATGCTATCTATTCCTGGCCCAACAATGGCAAGATTATTCAAATATATGTTTGGATTGAAACTTTGAATATTTTTTATATTTTCCACCAATAAGTTAAAATTATTGGGAAATGGTTCAAAACAATGGATTTCTTTGGGATTAATTTTTTCAGTAATAAAAATGGTGAAGAAACCAGCATTGGCTCCAATATCAAATACTACAGAAGATGTATCTGTTTTATTTCTGAGTTTGGCAAGATCATAAAATTCGTCAAGGAAAATTTCTTTAAATATTCTGCCCAAACTTGAAGGAACGTCAAACACTAATTTTTTATTCCTGGTAATATAGGTAATCCGGTCGGCTTTGGATAATTTGTCAAGTAGATATTTTTCCCAGTTATATATAGTATTTATAAGGTTTATGTATCGTTTAATTTTTGATTTTTTGATCATGAAATTTATAAAACTATAAATAAAAATAAACTATCCTAATTCGCTTATTCGCTCCAGCTTTGTTATATCGAGGATTCTGATTTTACGGCCATCAATGGCAATAATGCCTTCACTGGAGAAAGCTGATAAAGTGCGTATTGCATTCGAGGTAGTCATATTTGAAAGGTTGGCTATATCCTCGCGAGAGAGGTAAACCTTCAATGTTTTGTCATCTTTTTCGAATCCGTAGGTGTCTTTTAAAAACAGCAGTGATTCGGCCAAACGTCCGCGTATATGTTTTTGGGTTAGGGTCACAGTGCGGAAATAAGAGAACCCAAGTTCGGTTGCAAATGCTTTAATGATGCTCAAGCTTAACTCACTGTTCATACGCAGGAGTTTATACAACGTCTCACGATCAACGCTGCATACTGTCGAGTCCTCAATGGCCACTGCAGAAGCCTGATGATGTTCATCGGCAAATAAGGCACGATAACCAATAAAACCGATTGGTTTGGCTAAGCGTACAATCTGCTCGCGTCCTCCAACTCCTTCTTTAAAAACTTTTACCTTGCCTTCGGAAAGACATATCAATCCTGTCGTTTTATCTCCTTCTTTGAAAATATAATCTCCCTTTTTATAAAAAGCTGCTGTTAAGCCGGATTGCAATATTTCTTTCTGTTCAGGTGTAAGAATGCTAAAAATCGATTTCTTGTCGTCAAGAAACTCGCGACAGACTTCAGATGAATTGAACATTTTCTCAAAATTATGTTGAAAAACATTCAAATTTAATAAATTAAAGAGACAATATTTACTGAAAAACGTTAAAATTCTAAAACTGTTCAATAAATATTATTATTTTGCGACAATTGGTATCCGACGGCCGATTCCAAAAGCTTTGGACGATATGCGAAGTACCGGAGCCGTCTGGAAACGTTTATACTCGTTTCGATTAACTAGCTGTATAACATGGTCCACTAAAGCTTTATCAAAACCCATTTTGACAATCTCGCTCGATGACAATTGGTCTTCAATATACAAATGGAGTATAGGATCGAGTATATGATATTCCGGTAGTGAATCCGAATCCTTTTGGTTTGGCCGTAACTCGGCAGAAGGCGCTTTGCGCATGATATTCAATGGAATAATTTCGTCTTCACGATTAATATACCCGGCAAGCTCATATATACGGGTTTTGTAAACATCACCTATTACAGATAGTCCGCCGTTCATATCGCCGTACAATGTTCCATAACCAACAGCAGCTTCACTTTTGTTGGAAGTGTTTAACAGGATATGTCCATACTTATTCGACAATGCCATAAGCAAAACCCCTCGTGTACGGGCCTGGATGTTTTCTTCTGTAATATCCTGGTTTAAGCCTGCAAATAATGGTTTTAAAGTTCTATCGAATTGATCGCAGATATCTTGAATGGACATCATGTCGAACCGCACACCTAGTTTTTCAGCTAGCGCAATAGCATCGGTAATAGAATGTTCGGATGAATATTGTGAAGGCATTAGTAGCACACGTACGTTTTTATTTCCAAGGGCTTCCACAGCTAATACGAGCGTTATAGCAGAGTCTATGCCACCCGATAACCCTAATATTGCTTTACTTAACCCGGATTTTCGGAAATAATCACTAATACCAAGGACAAGTGCATTGTGTATTTTTTCAATATCGTCCTTTTGGGGAAAAGTTTCGGGCTTAAAACTACCCGAAATAATATCTTTTACATCGTAAACCTTATAATCTTCTTTAAAAATAGCCAGTTCACTTAGCACCTCGCCATCTGCTGCAATTACCATCGAACCTCCGTCGAAAATTAGTTCGGTGTTCGCGCCAACCTGGTTTACATAAAACAGAGGTAATTTATAACGTACGGCCTTTTCAATAAAAATCCCCTTTTTGATTTTTTCCTTATTGTACGAAAATGGCGAAGCCGCAATATTGATCATAAAATCGGGATTTTGCTTTGCCAATTCGTCCATTGGAGAAAAGGTGTAAAGTTTTGTTTTACCAAAAGGATTATCGGTTGGCTGGTCATCCCACATGTCCTCACAGATAGTCAGTGCTATACGATAATTTTTGAATTCGATAATCCGAGAATCAAGACAAGGCTCAAAATAACGGTATTCGTCGAAAATATCATAGGTAGGCAATAAGGCTTTGTTTACTATGGTTTGGATTTTTTTATCGTAAAGAAAAAAGGCGCTGTTATATAGCCTCTTTCCTAATGAATTGGGATTAATGCTGGGGCAGCCAACAATGGCAGCAATGTTATTACACGATTGGGCGATAAGCTTTACAGACTCAAAGCATTTATCATAAAAATCTTTTAATTCGAGCAAATCCTGGGGAGGATAACCGCACACTGCCAGTTCGGAAAAAACAATGAGATCCGCCCCATCATTTTTGGCCTTTTGAATAGATTTAATGATGGCTTCACGGTTGCCGTCAAAATTGGCAATATGAAAATTCAACTGTGCAAGTGCTATTTGCATACTTTATAGTTTAGAAATACACTCCTAATCGAAGTTCAAAGCAATGCATAACTGCTTTTTCAGTGGTATAGCCACTGTTATCAGTTACATCTGAAAAACCGTTCATATAAGTTAGGCCAGCCATCAGGGCTGTATTGCCAACAATTTTATACTCCAAGCCGGCCGAGATATGATAAGCTATATAGAGAGGATTGATTTCTTTTCTAACATTGACATTTGTTAAACCTTGTACATCGGCATTCGCTTTAACATTAACCATAGGGTCGAGGCCTACCTGGGCAAAATAAGTGATATACCCGATTTCAGTGGTTCGAAATTTCAAGGCTATAGGAACGTGAATATATTGCAATTTATATTTAACAGATGCATTATTACCTAAATTTAGCATGGTATCACTGGTTTTAAAGTTCGTTTTCCCCTTTTCATATATTAGTTTTCCACCCATGTTATGAATAGAAATCCCGGTAGTAAATGCATAGTGTTTGGCAAAGAATTTATCCATTATTAAACCTGCTTCAAAGCCAATTCGCTCACCATTGCCTTTTATACTTGATACATCCGTTTTCATCCAAGACACCAAAGGGTTAGCAAATATTCCAAACCGAAGTTCCTGAGCACTGACTTTATTTACCGTAACAATTAATAATACAAAAATCCAATTTTTAATAATATTACCCAGTGTTTTCATGGTTAAATTTACGATTATATTTTAGTTTTGTAATTGTACAAAATTATTGTTTTTTCCAGTGTTTTATTCTTTATTCAAGAAATTTATGAAGACATCAGTTTTAGTAGTGATATCTTTTTTTATTATGTTTTTGTTAGTTATTCAATCCTGTAAATGCAGGAGAGATCACCCCCAGGCTAATATTCTTCAGAAAAAAAAAGAGGTTGAATTTAAACTGAACATCCAGCGGTTTGAAAAAGATTTGTTTGCCATAAACATTGATTCAGTATCGAAATATGTTCCGCAATTAAAGGCAAAATACGGTGAGTTTTTCAATATATTTAATTATAAAGTAGTCAAGCTTGGTTCAAGTGACGATTCTAAATACCCCAACGCACTTAAGCGTTTTCTAACAGATTATTACATGAACCAGAATTATAAAAGGGTTATAAAAGTTTATCCCAACATTGACGATTTAACTCAAAAGCTCACTGCCGCGTTTGCTAGATACAAAGCGTACTTCCCTGATAAACGTGTTCCCCGGGTATATACTTTTCTTTCCGGGTGGAACCAGTCGATAGTAACCGCCGATACGATCCTGGCAATTGCATTGGATAAATATCTTGGGCGAAAATGCGATTTTTATGAGAAACTTCAATTCGATCGATACACGCGTTATACCATGCAGCGCGAATACATTGTTCCTGATTGCTTGAGAGACTGGGGATACACGGCCTTTGAATTCAATGACTCGGCCAATAATGTCCTGAACAATATGATTTACGAGGGGAAAATACTATATTTTGTTAAACAAATGCTACCCGAAGCTCACGACACACTTGTTTTTGGCTTTACCCCTGACCAGTTGAAATGGTGCAATAACAATGCCGAACAAACGTGGACTTACCTTGTGGAGCATAAATTGCTATTTTCAACGGATTTCCTGACTATCCACAAACTTGTTTACCCTGCGCCTTTTACTTCTCTTTTTACCCAGGAATCGCCCGGTAGAGCTGTTGTTTGGCTTGGTTACATGATCGTTGATGCTTATATGAAAAGTAATAAGAATGTTACCCTACAGCAATTGATGAAGAATAGGGATTATCAGAAGGTCCTAAGAATGTCAAAATTTAAACCATAATAAAGTCTGCCATTAGGGCAGACTTTATTATGGTTTTTTAAAAGACTGTTGTTTATGCAGGATGAATAGCCTCTACAGGACAAACATCAACACATGCACCACAATCTGTGCAGAGATCAGGATCAATTTTATAAATATCACCTTCAGAGATAGCCTCTACAGGACATTCATTAATGCAGGTTCCACATGCAGTGCAGTCTTCACTTATTTTGTGTGCCATTTCGAATAATTTTTTAGTTAAAAATGACTACAAAAGTATCTCATTTTTTTAAATGAAAAATTTTTTTTTTATCCAGATAATTACTTTATTGATTCATTTAGCGATAATGAAATTGAACAATCCAACAAACGATTTTATTATAAAGGGTCATTGAAACAAATTTGCATTACTTCTATATCTTCGTTTACGAATGTTGCTTGTGCCTCCGCACCAGAATTTCGGTTATAATTGAAAAAAACAATGCCAACGACAGGTTGAGAATCATTAATAAAATTAATCCTGCTGTCTGGCACATCAACATTATAAAAATAAAAAGTATATTAACTATTAATATGACTAAGGTCGAACCAACTTGTGATAACCCTAGTTCAAGAACACGATGGTACAGATGATCCCTATCCGTGAGGAATAGTGACCGCCAATGTAGAAGACGAATAATAAAAACCCTTAAAGTATCGAAAACCGGCACAATCAGGATTCCAAATGAAACTGCAGGTGCAGAACTGACAGTATAAAGGCCATTGTAAGATATATTAAATTCATTAAATTTGATTACCAATACGCTTATAATAAGCCCAAGCACCAATGATCCACTATTGCCCATAAAAATTTTGTTTTTCTTACCAAATACATTGAAACCAAAAAAAGCAAATAGTGAACCACATATAGCAGCCGATAAAATTGCATAATTAGAATGACCTGTAAGGAAAAACCATATCCCAAATGTAAGTGATACCACAATGCCTATGCCCGAGGCAAGCCCATCAATGCCATCGATTAAATTAAACGCATTGATTAGGACAACAACGACAAAACCAGTTAGGATAATGCTCGCAACATAATCTATCTCATAAATACCCATGAAACCATGAAGGCTTGTAAATCTTATATCGGCAAGGATTACAACAATGATGGCAGAAAGAATTATTCCAAATAATTTCTTAGCTGGGGCAATTACCAGGATATCGTCCTTAATCCCAATATAAAACATAACTAACATTGCTACCAGTACCTGCATTAATTCCTTTGATTCTGAAATATTAACACATAACCCGGTTCCAACTACCAAACCAGCAAAAATTGCTATTCCCCCAAGATTTGGGATGTTCTGATCATAATTTTTTCCGCGGTCAGAAAAATCATATAAATGCTTTAGATGGGCAATAGTAACAATAGAGGGTACTGAAACAACCACAACAATCAAGGAAAGGCTTAAACTGAATAGTACTAATATATCATAAGAGAGCCACATACACTAATTGCCTTATAATAAAGGACTAAAAATTCTGGCAACTGATTCACGGATTTTGTCCCAACGACGTCGTTTCTCCCATTCTTCTAAAGTAATTTCGCTGCTATTCTGCAAATCTAATAAATAATTCCGCTGCAATTCCATAGTAATATTTTCGTCGTAAATAAGGGCCGATACTTCAAAATTTTGATCAAAACTACGTATATCCAGGTTTGCAGTGCCTATTGAGCATAAAACACCATCAACAAGCAATAACTTAGAGTGGGGAAATCCTTTTTGATAGAAATATATTTTAATGCCAGCTTCGAGCAATTCGATAACATAAGATCGAGAACTCCAGAAAACCATCTTTGAATCGGACCTGGCTGGCAGTATTATGCGTACGTCGAGACCACTGAGAGAGGCTGTTTTTAATGCAGTAAGGATGCTCTCGTTAGGCATAAAATAAGGAGTAGTGATATAGATATTTGACTGAGCACTTGAAATTGCAGCAAAATAGGCCTGCATAATGCTGGCCCAATCAGAGTCGGGACCACTGGCAGTGATCTGCACCAGATGATGCTCTGTTATGTCAGGTGATGGAAAATAAGTGGGGCCTTGCACAATCTCATCGCTCACAAAAAACCAATCCACCAGGAAAATAACCTGGAGCGAATTTACTGCTTCGCCTTCCAATCGAACATGGGTATCGCGCCATATTCCAAGTTCTTCACTACCCTGAAGGTAACGATCGGCAATATTTAAACCTCCGGTGAAACTGATCTTTCCGTCAATCACAACAATTTTTCGGTGATTCCGGTAATTTATCTTATTAGTGAGCAAAGGAAAACGAACCGGTAGAAAGGGATAAGCCTCAATTCCGGCATCGGTCATCGAGTCAATGAAATGTTTTGGCAAGCTCCAGCAGCCTACATCATCATATATGAAACGTACTTTAACACCTTCCTGTGCTTTTTTGATGAGAAGTTTCCGGATGAGGTTACCAATATGGTCATCATCCACAATATAATACTCAAGATGGATGTGGTGCTTTGCTTCTTCAATGGCCAGTATAATAGAATCAAAAGTTTCTCTGCCGTTTTGAAGTACGGTGACCCGGTTATTCTCAGTAAGTAAAGATTTGCTGCTGTTAAGCAACAACTTCATGATGTTGATCTTGCTTCGGAGTTTTTCGTCGCGAAAAATATCTTTGTGGGCCAGGTTGATGAACTGAGCCTGGCTAAGGAGTTTCATATGTTCGAGGTCGGTAAGGCCTTTTCGTGAAAATATTTTCTCCTTCCGGAAGTTTTTCCCAAAAAAGAAGTAAAGAATAATACCAATTACAGGAAGAAGAAAAATGACCAGCAGCCAGGAAATGGTTTTTAACGGATCGCCCTTTTGCTGGATTATAAGAATAACGGTAAAAGCAACTGTAATAATATAGATACAATCATATATGACATTGAATGTATATCCAAAAACCTCCTGAATCATAAAGTATATATTTCTTAGGTTATGGCTTGATGCACCCTATTAGTCCTTGTGGTGCCTTATTATTTTGCTTTACCTTGATTTGCAACAGCAGCCATAGCTTTAGCTACTTCATCAGCATCGCCGAGATAATAATGCTTGATGGGTTTCAGGTTTTTATCGAGCTCGTAAACCAAAGGCATACCAGTAGGAATGTTCAGTTCAAGAATATCCTGATCAGATACATTGTCAAGATATTTTACCAAAGCACGCAAACTATTCCCGTGAGCGGCAATAATTATTTTCTTTCCCTTTTTTATCTCAGGAACAATGGTATCCTTCCAATAAGGGACAAAACGCGCAACCGTATCCTTCAAGCATTCAGTAGCAGGGATATCCTTTGGATTAAGGTCTTTATAAATTGGCGAATTACCAGGGTAACGCGGATCGGTTTTTTCGAGTGCAGGAGGCGGCACATCATAAGAGCGACGCCAAATTTTCACTTTTTCTTCGCCATGTTGGGCAGCTGTTTCTGCCTTGTTCTGTCCCTGTAATGCCCCATAGTGACGTTCATTCAACCGCCAGTTTTTAATAACAGGAATCCAGAGTAAATCCAAACCTTCAAGCGCTAAGTTTAAGGTTTTAATTGCCCTTTTAAGCACTGAAGTAAACGCCAAATCAAAAGTGTAACCGTTTTCCTTTAATCCTTTTCCTGCTTTTATTCCTTCTTCTACACCTTTTTCACTCAAATCAACGTCTGTCCATCCCGTAAAACGGTTTTCCTTATTCCATGTACTTTCACCATGACGCAGTAAGACTACCTTATACATTGTATTATGATTAAATGGTTAATTATTAATATTTTAAATTTTTGAATTGATTGCAAAGTTACTAAAAAACAGATTGATAGCAAAATTACTTATTCGGTTTTCGGGTGAGGTTTCCGATAAGCATATATTAAAATGACAATTCCTGCCAATATTAAAGGAACCGATAGTATTTGCCCCATGTCTAACGGTAGTGCTTTTTCAAAGTCTTCCTGGGTATTTTTAATAAACTCGATTAGAAAACGCATGGTAAATATTAGTATGAGAAACAACCCGAATAAAAGCCCTTCTTTAGGTTTTGATTTGTAATGGTAGTAAAGCCTAATAAGTAATATGAAAATCAAAAGGTAGGATAATGCCTCATAAATCTGGGTAGGATGTTTGGGTAACGTTTCCCCTTCACGAACAAAAATAAAACCCCATGGTAATGAAGTTTGAACCCCATATATTTCAGAATTCATCAGGTTTCCCATTCGAATAAAAAAGCCTGCAAGGGCCACAGTAACCACAACACGGTCCATAGTCCATAAATAGGTTACCTTTTCTTTTTTTACAAAAAAATAAATTGCAATTAATATTCCTATAGCGGCACCATGACTTGCTAATCCACCATGCCAAATAGCAATGATTTCAAGAGGATTTTCCAAATAATACCGTGCATCATAAAAAAAACAATGGCCTAATCGCGCGCCTATTACAGTACCCAAACCTACATATAGGATCAGACGGTCGAGCAGTTCGATACGCATGTTTTCCAGTTTGATAAACCGGTTGAACAATACATAACCAAAATAAAACGAAGTTGCAAACAACAAACCGTACCACCTTACAGATAATAATCCTAAAATCGGAAGTGTAACATGGAAAATTTCAGGATTAATGCCCCAATGTATAAATGCAAGAAACATATATTTGTGATTAAATATTAGTTGGCAAAGGTAATAAAACATTATAATTGCTGTTTAGTTTAAAGTTATATTTATGTGAACATGAATGTAAATCTGCATAAACTTAGTAAGTTTGCACTTAATTTTTTTGATCGCTTAATGAATTCAAGTTTTGTTAAATACTGCACATTTCTGGGCATTGTGTCGCTGGTTATTTATAGTTGTGCTAAAATAAGCGCTCCCACCGGAGGGCCAAAGGATATTACCCCTCCTAAAGTGTTAGAAAGCACACCAGCAATGAATTCGACAAAATTTGAAGGTCAAAAAATTGAAATTACATTTGACAAGTTTGTCCAACTCAAGGATCTTAATAAATCTTTAGTTGTTTCTCCCCCTATGAAAAAAAAGCCTGAGGTTGTGATCCGCGGCAAAAGCGTGGTAATTTTGCTTCAGGAAGATTTAAAGCCTAATACTACGTATAGGTTCTATTTTGGCGATGCTATTGTTGATTTGCATGAAAGCAATCCTTATAGAAATTTCGATTTAGTCTTTTCAACAGGCGATTATGTTGATTCGCTAACCCTCCGCGGAAGGGTTATTAATGCATTCGATAACAAGCCCGATAAGGATGGCCTTTATGTTATGTTATACAGTAAGTTTCAGGATAGCATCCCCCGAAAACAATTGCCTGATTATATCTCCAAAGCTAATGAGGAAGGGTGGTTTACACTGTCTCATGTCAGATCCGATTCATTTATGATCTTTGCATTGAAAGATTTAAACCAAAACTATCTCTTTGATCAGCCCTCCGAAGCTATAGCTTTTTCTGATACGTTAATCCACCTCAACACAAGATACTTTCTCCCAAATGACAGCCTTACCAAAGTGGACACAACACGCTCCGATTCGTTAAGAAAACTTAGGCCGCCGTTTAAACCACAAATCGTTTTAAATTCATTCGTCGAAACTCACGAAAAACAATATCTAAAAAAACATGAAAGAACGCTTCCTGAGAAGATAGATATAGTTTTTAACAGACATCTTTACGATTCATTAAAGTTTACCCCCCTGAATTTTGAAAAAGAGAACTGGTTAATAGTCGATAAGACAATTAAAAGCGACACAATGACCTATTGGATTTCCGATACTTCTGTTGTGCATAGGGATACACTTAAATTGAAAATTACATACGATATTAAAGATAGTTCCGAACATCTTATTCCAAAATCCGATACAATTTCGTTGGTTTACAAAAAGCCGGGTCTAGGAAAAGGTCGCCGTGAAGCCTCAAAAGTAAAAGTCAATAATTTTAAAATTACCAGCAGCACTGATAGCAAACCAGCAGTCGATCTGAATGGCAAAGTATTTTTGATGGCTTCGTATCCGGTTTTATCATTTGATGTATCAAAAATGACCTTGCTTAAAATTGAAGAAGCAAAAAAAATCCCGGTGAAGTTCACCATTACCCATGATAAAGCTTCCCTAAGACGGTACTTTGTCAATTTCAAAATTGAACCTAATTATGACTATATATTAACAGTTGATTCTGCCTCTTTTACAAGTATTTATCAACAGGTCAGCGATTCAACCTCATTTAAATTCAAAACCGAGAAGGACGATTATTACGGGACTATTAAACTTACTCTTTCAAACGTGAAGGAGCAAATGATTATACAACTTTTAGATGAAAAAGAGAATTTAGTAACCCAGAAAATTGTTGACAAAGGCCAATTGATTATTTTCGATTACCTGACACCTGCAACGTATAAGATAAAAGCAAATTACGACAGAAATAGCAATAAAATTTGGGATACCGGGAATTTTGCTAAAAAATTACAACCCGAAAAAGTGTTGTATTACAATAAAAAGATTTCTGTTCGATCAAACTGGGACATCGAGGAGTCCTGGGAATTAGAATAAGTGGTTAACCTCCATAAGTACTAAACGTGCCTTTAATCTGGATTTCTCTCGGGGTAATGTTTAACACCGGGATAACGGCTTTATTCAATACCTGTTGAGCATAGTTTCCAAGAATTAAATTAGTAATGCTGCTTTTTTGCTCAGTGATAATTGAAATCATATCGGCCTTAATAGTATTAGCATATTCTACTGCCAGATCAGCAACATTATCTCCCAAAATCGTATGATTAACAATAGGTATATTCCTGCTCTTAAGAAAATTACCCACTTGTTTTGAATACGCGTTCAGTCTTTTGTGAACTTTAGTACTGCGAGAGCTGGCGAGTTCGATAACATGAACTTCCGAACCAAATAGTTCAGCAATTTCAGCTGTTAAAAGTACCTTTTGACGTGTTTCGGGCATAGTATCAATTGGTAAAACTATTTTTTTAATGGTAGGTGGCACCTGTCCTTTGCGAATTGCGATTACTGGTTGAGTAGTAGCCGAAATAATTTTAAAAGCATTGCTACCGATAAAAAATTCTTCGAATCCTGATGCCCCGTGGGTTGAGGCGGTAATTATACCATCTTTGTATGACTCGGCCTGATTTACAACCTCTTCGTAAACCTTGGGGCCTTTTTTTATGATGTACCTCAGCTTCGAATTATTTTCTAGTTTAGGTGAATATTCCTTCACAATGTTTTCAAATTCTTCCTTAGCATTATGATATTCTTCGCGAATAGCGCTGGGAAAATGCTCAGCAGTTTTCTTCTGAACATAAACCATTTGAATATTAACGAAAAGTTTGGACGAAAATAAAATGGCTAATTCCAGTCCTTTTAGCGAATCATCGGAAAAATCGATAGGTACAATAAAATTTTTTATCATCGCTGAAACTGCTTTGGTTTAATAAGCTAAAATAATGATTATTTTAAAAATAATGAAGTACAAGTATTAAATATCTTATTTCTGGTGGTTATTTTCCTTTGTTGTCAATTCTCTTTTTCCAATTCCTTAGCCCTGTTTATCGGGATGTTTTTACCATTATAAAATGAAACAATGTAAGCGTCCCTGAAACCATATTCACGAACCTTATTGAGGGCTTTTTCCGCATCTGCCATGCGACTGAATTGCCCTGCATAATACCTGGTCACAGTTCCGTTTTGGCTTGTTTCTCCCTTGATGGGAATAATTCCTTTGAAACGCTCAGGTTCAATTGGTTTCGAAAAAGCACCCATTTGTATCCTATAAATAATCCCATCGGGCAAAGGTTGATTAAGTGGTATCTGATTAACTGAGGTATAGGGCGATTTGGCCATTACTTTAAATTCGTAAATGAGTGGTTGCTTAGGTACTTTAGCAGGTTGTTTGGTTTTTTTCAAGGACTTTTCTTCATCCTTTCGATTTAAAGGTTGCAAAGGCACAGAAGTATCTTTTCGCTCATTTCTATCAGAATACATTTCTTCGTAAGAACGGGCTTTTTCATATAATTCGTCGGTTTTGCGTTGCATTGCCTTCGAACGCTGTTGAAGGGAATACATGTCTTTTTTCAATTGGTCTTTCTCAGCCTCACTTTTCGATACCTGGTAGCGCTGACGCAAAGCTTCAGCCACCCGGCTTAAAGAATCGCTTTGAAGCTGATACTGCAAAGCTGAATTCAGTGAGATATTGTATTCGCTTTGATTTAATAATTCAGGTGGATAGGAGTGCAAAACCGATAGTTCTTCCTTCTCAATAATTTTGTCTTCTTGCTGAGGTTTGACATTATGAACTAAAGATTTTGACAACGCCAACAAATGCGCCTTTGCAACAAAATCAATACCTGGCGTGAGATCAGTACCCGGATATTTGCTTATAAAAGAGATGGTGTAAACCAAAAGCTTATCGCCCGATGTTTCACGGTTCGATGCAAAGTAAGCGCGGGTTTGGTCATCGGATGTCACAAACAAAAAATCATCGTAAGGGGTATTGAAGGGGAATCCCAAATTTACCGGGGCAGCCCAGCTTTTAGAGTCAGGATTAAAAACTGATTTAAAAATGTCATATCCACCCATCGAGTTATGCCCTTTGGAAGCAAAATACAAAGCAGATTCACTGGCATTGAAAAATGCATAGTCTTCGTCGAAAGGTGTATTAATGGCACTCCCTAATTTTTCAGGTTTCGACCAATCATCATCTGATAATTGCAATACCTGAAACAAATCCTTATTTTTATGAGAACCACGTGAAGAACTTTCGTAAATCGGTTGGTCTTTCCCCAATAGAGCGGGTACAAAACACCAGGTGCTTTGACCTTTTGCTTCTTTAAATAAAGACCTTCTGCCTTTTTTTTCATGAAATTTACCGCTTTTCAATAGGCGGTTGTAATAACCGAATAGCTCACCTTGACTGATGGTGTCTGTTTTATATACATCGAAAGCAAATTGTTTTTCAAGAAGCTTTTTCCCATTTCGTGCCATATTGATGTGCATATCGCATTGCCAGCGTTCTTTATCGGCACGTTTGCCAAATTGTTGAAATTTCAGGTAAGCATCCAGAGCTTCGTCAAATCGATAAGAGTAGTGATATGCTTTACCGAGAAAAAAATAAACGTCCCGGGGCACAGGCCGTTCCGAAGCATAAGTAAGATATTCGATAGCAGTTTTAAGTTCAGAATTCGTCAGCACCATGCAAGCCCCTGTATAGTATTGATATTTGGCATCTTTCGGAAATAATATAACCAAT
>Ga0182027_10002749_pt1 | contig 28199 bp, 14 predicted proteins | sample 712E1DmetaG_FD_121300 | JGI IMG/M metagenome (GOLD analysis project Ga0182027, IMG submission 121300) | Permafrost microbial communities from Stordalen Mire, Sweden - 712E1D metaG (Illumina Assembly) | ecosystem: Environmental > Terrestrial > Soil > Wetlands > Permafrost | place: Sweden...
AAGTTCGCGCAGCAGGGCGCGGCCATGGTGGTCAATTGCGCTCCCTTCGGCTGCATGCCCGAAACCGTGGCGACGGCCATCACCGGGCGGCTCTCGGCGGACGTGGACATGCCCATCGTCAGCTTGTTCTACGACGGCAGCGGCGGACAGAACCGCCGCCTCGAAGTTTTCCTCAACAACGCGGTTCGCGGCCGGCGCGGCATGGCCGGACTTTCTTCGGACGGTGCCAACACGCCACCCTCGATGGGATTGCCCGGCCGCGACCGACTGGTGCCGGCGAAAAATCTGCTGTCGCGCGTGCGCGAGGGCAGCGGCGGCGCAGCGTGAGGATCGACGAGAGAGGGTAGCCGCCGGCTTCCAGGAAGGCGGCGATTGCAAAATTAGGGACGCCTCTCTGCTCGCCCTGCGCGCCGCCGCACCGGGCGCGCGAGAGGGCGGCCGAGCAAGTTGCAGTGCGCAACTTTCGCGAACGGCTGACCGACATCCTCCTTGGTGGAGGCACCGGCATGCGCACAGGCCAAATCTGCGGGATCGTCATATTCACGCCGTCAGCCGAAAAAGACTGCGCTCTACAAGGTGTTGCTGGAACACCTTCTGGCCTTCGACCAGCAGTGGACCGACGAGGCCGGCGGGCGCACGCTGCCCAAGTTCGTGAGCGTCGCTTCACGACGCTAGGGCCTACCCACCCTGCCCCTGCCCCACGCGGCTTCGCCGCGCCCGTCGGACGACCTGCACGGCTTCATGTTGTGCGGAATCTTGGCGCGTGGCTTCGCACACCTTTTCTGCGAATCGTGTGGCGAGCACCATGTCGTGGCGTTTTCGCGCAAGGCCAGAGCCGTGTGTTCCGAGCTGTTTGGGCAGACGCATGTCGGCGGGCGCCGCAAACCTGGTGGATCACGTGCTGCCCGATGTACTTCCCACGATGGGTATAGCGAGACCAATGTGCAGGTCAACGTAGTTGAGGTAGTGCTTCCTATCGGACATGGACAGCGGAATGGCACTTGAAACGCCCTGCGAGCTGATGAGGCTCAAGGGTCTTAACGACGAGGTCAACCTGTTCATGCGTGATGGGACCAAGCGGCTGTGGCTAGGGGCGCGCGGACTTTGGGTCCTGCGCGATCAGAAACACGCGGATCCAGTGCACCCTTCCGTTCCCATGCTTGCCGACACTGAGGTCGTAGCCTTGGCCGAGGCGCCGGACGGCAGGCTGGTGGTTGGCTTGGCGGGCCGGGGCGCGGTCTTCCTCACCATTCCATCGGGGTGGATTCAGCGGCCGCCCGATCCGCAAGTGGTGTCCCCGCCGTGGGAGACCACCCAGGCGCACGAGCCCGCCTTCGAGGATCGAGGCATCGTCCCGCGGCCGTGCCGTGGCAAGGACGGGCAACGCCCAGACGGAGTAAGCGGCGCCTTGTTGGCGGACTTGCGCGAGGTTGCCCGAGATAATGTTGTGGAGCTCGATCATCCCGCGATGGGGGGCAGGGTGTCTTCCGGCTCGTCGTGACCGAGGAAGGTCAGCTTCTCGTTGGCCTTGGCCAAGGCATGTTCCACGCGCAGCTTCTCGGCCATCAAGCGGGCGACATCGTGCGCGAGCTGTCGGCTGCGTTTCTCGGCCTCCAGCTTGTCGGAGGTGAGGCGAGCCACCTCGGGCTCGAGTTTTTGTATCTGCAGGAATAGCTCTTGCTTCGCGGCAGCGAGCTGGGCCATTTCCGGTTCGAACTTCTGGATGCGCTCGTCCACGCCCTGCTTGTCCGAGCTGATGCGGGCCATCTCTGCTTCCAGCTTCTGGATGCGTTCGTCGGCCAGGCGTTTCGCGGCCTCGGCTGCGGTCTGTGCCTCGCGCAGCTCGCGTCGCATGTGATCGAGTTTCTCCCGCTTCGAGCCCGCCGGCGCGTTGGCTTGGCTCTGCGCCACGGTCTTTAGCCGCTGGCTCTCCTCCTGGAACCGCTGTGATCGCTGCTGCTCTTCCTTGAGCTGGGCACTCAACCGCTCGACATGGTGTTCGTCCGCCTTGGCATCGCGCATGCGATCGAGAATCGTGCGGAGCTTGCTGCCTTGCCCGAACAGCACGATGGCCAACATCCCCGTGCTTACCAGGCAGAGCAGAAGCACGACTATCAGGGTTCCCGAACCCGAGGGACGTGCGGTTTGCAGCGTTTGTAGCCCTTTGACTTCTTGCCGCCGGTGACCTAGTTCCTCCTCGGACTTCTGGGCGATGGTCTCGGCCTTGGCCAAGCCTACGCGCAGGCTCGTAGTGTCCGAACGCAATTGTGTGTTTTCGGTGCTGGCCGTCGAGAGATCCTTTTCAGTCACCACCAATCGCCCCTGCGTGTCCGCGAGGGACAAGCGCACCGACTTGATTTGGTGCTTGAGCTTTGTCATTTCCACCGCGTCGGGTTCGGTGGGCTGCTTAGCGGGCTCCCCGGATGTGGAAGCGCCGACGGCGGCGCCAGCCGGACGCGGCCCGGTCGGCTCGGACGTGGCTTGCTTGGGCCTGCCCTCGGCGGGCGTGGGCGCTGCGGGCAGAAACACCGCAGAGTTGCGCGAGTTCACCGCAGGCGGAGCAACCGCTTGCACGGTGCTGGCCTCGGTTTCGGCCGACGATCGACCGGCTGGAACAACGACAACGGTAGCCGCGAGAAGAGCAATCCCGAGATAACATAGTGGCATCCTCATTGATCCCTCCTTGTTGGGCATCGTTCTAGCAGGTCGCGCTCTTGTTGCGATACCTTTTGCGAAGTGGATAATCGTATGAGTAAGCAGTTACTGGCAAGACTTGGGCGTTAGCGCCCCGTGCCTATTGCTTGGCTATCGGAGTCTCATAGTCTTGTTTCCTGGATATAGTCATGGCCACACTGAGGAGGTCCGTTTCGCACTCCTTCCTACCGCTTACTGCGGCGCGTTTGCTGGCGTCAAACCCAGTCGCGTCGTGACCGTGGATCGCGACGGTTTCCATCCCGCCCGACGCGCTTCAGCTATGTGATAGGGCTCGCTGTCTCGGCGACTGTTGCGTGCGCGCTATGCTAAAATTGCCTCCAACCACAATGAAGACATCGCGCGCTGGTCTGCTCTCACTTCTCGTTGTGGCTTCCGTCCTGCTACTGGGCTGCGGCAAGTCTGGACACACCGTTGCTCACGACGGATCCGAACAACTATCAGACAGTGCCGATGCGCCCCTGGGCTTGGGTGGCGGGACGGCCGGTGCCGGCGGCACGCTCGCGGTTGGAGCGGGCGGAACGGGAGGGGCGATCATCGGCACGGGCGGCGTGATAGTCGGCACGGGCGGAACGACAGCAAGCACGGGCGGCACGTTCGCGGGCACTGGCGGCGCGACGGTGAGCACGGGCGGCAGCGGCGGCAGCCACGACCCGCCGAGAGCGAGTGCCTGGACGTGGTCTATCTCACGAACTTCTCGTGCGGGCCGGACAGCTTCCTGCTGAGCTACGCCGAGGAAATCATGGGCAACCGGCCGCTGCTCATGCTGGAGCTCGACGAGCACGGCGCCGACGCGGGTTACATGACCCGAGTGGAGGCGTTCTTCGATGTGCTCCGCCGTCCGCGCCCATCCTCGGCGCGAGACTGCACTTCCTCAGATGGCTGGGCGGCCCCGGGGGGGCCGTCTTGACCTCCCGATCTGGGTGCTGAAGAGTTGGTCCTGACCACGGGGCGAAGTCAACCGCGGCGGCCCCGCGAAGGTCGCCTCGATATCAACATCGGGATTCTGGCTACAGCGGTGGGTACAGTGCAACGATTTGCTGGTAGACGGAGTCTTTCGCGGTGGCTGATGGCGGCCCGGCGTCGACGCCTTGGGTGTAAGCATTCTGTAGAATGGTGTCGAAGCCTTCGTTCACGCTGATCTGGTATGTCTTCGAACCGATTGTGCCGCAGATCGCCTGAGCCACCGCATCGAGCTGCGTCACATCGGCATCCTTGCGTACCGGGCACGCGCCTTTCTTCTTTGCGAAGGCGACCTGGGTCGCTGGCGCAAGGAACGTCTGGATAAAGTCCTTGCCTCCCTGCGCGTTCTTGGCGCCGACCGGCAGACAGAAGGTGTCCACACTGTACAGATAGGTATTGGTGACGGCGCCATCGGGGAAGAAGACTGCATCGTAGTCGACACCGGCCGTTTCGCCGATGTCGTCTAGGTAGCCTTTGACCCAATCGCCATGCAAGAACATCGCGACCTTGCCATCGGCGACACGTTGAGAGAGTGCGTCCCAGCCGGGCGTGTTGCCAGAAGCATCGGTGGTGGCCCAATCGCTATTCACGTAGGTATTAACCAGTGTATCGAAGTTAGCAATTGCCTGCTTCAGCGCCAGCGACTGCGGCGAGGTGCCGTCGCTCGCCTTGCCTGCGTAGACATCTAGCAAGAACTGTCCCCGCTTGGACGGGTCGGGCGCGGCCTCGAGGATGAGGGCATCGAACGTGATTCGCATGGCCCACCCCTGAAGCGTCATGCCCATGGGGGCAATTCCCTTGGCTTTCAGCGCCTCGGCGACGGTCACGAACTCGGCCCAGGTCTTGGGCGGCGTAAGGCTGTTGTCAGAGAATAGACGCTTGTTGTACCAAATGACATTCTGACTGCCGATAGAGGTCGGGATCGCATAGCGCTTGCCGTTGACCAACGTTGGGTCGGTCAAGAACGGGTAGACTTGGCTTCCCCAGCCCTGCGTGGCAAAGAAATCGTCGACCTGCTGTATCCCGTACCCGGTGGTGAGCCAGGTGGGAAGGTCCCCGGTTTCCTGGAAAGCATCAGGGGGATCTTTCGCGGCCATGCGCGTGGCGAGATCGACTCTGGCATCGTACCCGACGGTGTGCGTTTGTGCAGCGGTGTTGACGAGGTGGACGGCGGGAAAAGCGGCGGCATAGGCAGAGAAGACCTGCTGAAGGGCCTGAGCTTCGCCACCCAGAAGCCACCAGGAGTAGATCTCGGTCGATGGGACACCACTTCCAGCTTCCCCAATGCCGGCGTCCCCCCCATGGTCCTTGCTGCCACAATCCCAGCTTGTCACAGCCAGAAGCATCGCGAACGTGGTTCTCGCAAAACTACTGTAATGCCTTCGTGTCATGGGCCCTCCGCTAACGCTATGATTGGATATCCAGTTGCGACTTCATCTTGCTGCCAACACATCGGCGGGAAAATGCGGCAGATTGAGCCCCGCTCTGGATGGCCGGACGCCAATGACTCGCATCGAATCGCGGCGGTCGACCTTCGAGTCCGAGGACGCCGAGGTAAAGCTCCTGCCGTCCCTGACGATGGTCAACCGGAAGCCGTCTATGCCAAGTCGAGGTTCTGCACCGACCGTTGGAGCGCTATGCGCCTTGTTCGTGATGCTGTTCGCTTCCGGTGCCACGTTTGCGTCGGAACCGCCCGAGGCCGAGAACGCACCGACCGCAAAGGAGCCAGAATCAGCTGCGGCGTCCAAGCGCGAAAGCGTACCACGTGAGAAGCCGATGGACTCGGGGGTGGCGCCCGCTTTGCCCGAACCCACTGCCCAACGCCAAGCCCAGCAGGCGAGTGGCGGCGAGTCCGTGTCCGAAAGCGACTTCAACTTGGCCGGAACGGTTGTCGACATCGCTGATCTCGACCTGGAAGCACTTCTGCAGTATTCCTTGGTGACTGCGACCAAGTCGCAAGTCAAGGAAGACGAGGCCCCAGCCATCGCCACCGTCATCGGGCGCGAGGAGATCAGGCGCTGGGGCTACCGTTCCCTTGAAGAGGCGTTGCGGCACGTGGCGGGCGTCTACGTGATTGACGATCACGCCATTCCGAATCTCGCCATTCGGGGTGTGTCGGGGGGGCTTCGCTCGGAAAGTGGTCTGGTCAAGGTCATGATCGACGGCCACTCGGTTGCGTTTCGCTCCACCTCCGGCAATTGGCTGGGACCAGAACTCATTCCACTGTCTGCAGTCCAACAGATCGAGATCATCCGAGGACCCGCCTCGGCGCTCTACGGTGCCGACGCTTTCCTCGGAGTCATCAACATCGTTACGCGTCGGCCCGAAGACATCCAGGGTGGCGAGCTGGGCGTGGTTGGCACCGACGCGGGCAGCACGATTCAGTCGGGTCAGGATGCCACCCTGGGCACCGCGGTCGGCAAGCTCAGGCTGCTTGCGTCCTATCGCATGTATTCCGAGGATCGGTCGGGTCTGCAACTACCACGACAGTCTCCCGCTCCCCAATTGACGGAATCATCATCTCCGGACTGGCGCTCGCGCGACCTCCTCCAAGAATCGAGCGTCGCTTTCGCAAGAGCATCCTATCAGGCGACGCCACGCACCCTGCTGTCCCTTGCAGGGTATTACTCGCGTCTCAACCGCGGTGCTGAGTTCGCTGATTGGGCACAGCTCACCCACGGCATCGACGCCAATGGTCGTAGCAACGGAACGAACATCTCCCTTCAACAGGGAATGATCGACGCCAGGGCAGACGTCGCCGTGAGCTCCAACCTTGACGTCACCGTGGACGGACTTCTCTTCGCTGGCGGTCCCACCTCGAAGGACCGCATCGAAATCGGCAGTGATACCTACTGGATCAAGCGCGACTTCGGCTATCGAGGCATGGACCTCGGTGCCGAAGTGCACTGGCGTCCGCGCCCGAATCTGTCGGCGCTGGCGGGTGTTGGCTACCTGGTCGACCAAGAGCAACTGACGGTCGCACACAGCGTACTCAAGACCTCGGTCGATGCGACCCCGGCCGGGGATGTTCAGACTTCGCGCTCGGGCGCGCTCGGCGATGTCATATTCAGCAGCCCGTCGGTACACGCGCAGGTCATCTGGTCGCCCTTTGGTCCCAGGCTGTCGATTGTAGCCGGCGCCCGCTACGACTACCACAATATCTACGGCAGCCAATTGAGCTCCCGATTGGGCGGCGTGCTTTCCTTGTCCGAGAAGGTGCACCTGAAACTGCTGTACGGCAGTGCCTTCAAGGCACCGTCACCGGAGTTGCTGTACGGCTTTCCCCTGACTACGGGCGATATCATGGGCAACCCGGCACTGAAACCAAGCCGCATCCACACCGTCGAGGTCCAGATATCCTGCCGTCCACGCAAGTACATGTTCGTGGCCACCGGGTTAGCGGGCAACTACTTGATGGACCAGGCGGAATTCGCGCAACAGGGCGACAACCAGGTTGCCGGCAACATCGCGAGGACGCTGTCCCTGTCGTGGGAGTCGGAAATGCATGTCGACTACAAGAAGTTGGTCGTCGCGTACGCCAACGTAGCGTTCAACCAGACTGTGGAACACACCGATCAGCGCGGCTACGTTGCCGACTTGACGAACCACGCAAACCTCGCCTACCCGGTGGCCGTTGCGAATGCCGGCGTTAGCGCGAGAATCGCCCGGTTGCCCTTGCGCCTCGGCATCGAGGGCTCGTACGTCACCGCGCGAAGGGCGAGCCGTACCAACATTCTGGACAACGGCAGTCTCTACGAGTACCCGAGCTATTGGGTTTTTGGGGGCAGTCTACAAACCGTGGGGGTCTCGCTGCTTCCCGGCCGTGAAACTATCTTGCGTCTAACCGCCCGCAACCTGCTCGGGGCCACGATTGTCGATCCTGGTTTCGCCGGGGTGGACTACCCACAGTTGGGCCGCACCGTCATGCTCGATATCGTCCAGGACTGGTAGGGCTATGCGTTTCGACCATCTCCAACTCCCGCGCCTTCTTTCGTTCCCTTCGATGGGCAGGCCTATGGCTAGCAGCAGGGTCGTAACGACCGTTTGTTTCTTGGGCCTTGCCCTGGGACAGTCCGCATGCGGTAACCAGAATACCGGTCCGACATTGAACGTGGGCTTGCTGCTGCCATTCACCGGCGAAGTGGGGGCCATGGGTATCAACCTCGAAGAAGCGGCCATGATGGTCGCCGACGAGGTCAATGCCAACGGTGGCATCGCCGGAAGGAAGTTGCGACTTGTCGTGGGGGACACCCACTCGGATGCTTCGCGCGCTCTCGATGCACTTAGCAGCATCCTCGACGAAAACGTGGCCGCCGTGGTCGGGCCAGAGAGCGCCGATGTGGCGATGGCGATTCTTCCCATCCTCAAGCAACGCAGGCTCCTGTTCGTGTCACCCTACGTGCCGGACTCGGTAGACAGCACCGACGTCGACACCGACTATCCCTGGTTCCGACTGGCGGCGACACCCACGTCGTTCGGTCAAGCCCTGGCGAAGCGCATGATCGCGGACGGCAAGAGCTCGGTATCCATCATCTACACGAGCGACCTTTACAACTCTGCTCTGGCGGAGGCGGCGGCGACTACACTGCAGCAGTTCGGCGGCTCCGCCGTCGCCCAGATAGCGCTGCCCGTCGGGCGTGAGGACTACTCGAGTCAGTTGACGCGATTCCCCGCCGCGGACCTGCAGGTCGTGCTGTTGGCCGCCGATTCGATTTCTGGAGCGAGAATCGTGAATGACATGTCCGTCCTCTACCCCACGACGAGCCGGCGATGGTATTTCTCGCCGACGTTGAAAACCAGCTCGTTCGTGGCTAACGCCTTCCCGGAAAAAATCGAAGGAGCCGTCGGCGTGGCACCCAGTATCTTTGCCTCCGTTGACCGCTTCAGCGCCAAGTTCACTTCCGCCTGGAACGGCGACGTTCCGCTCGACGGGGCCTTCTACTACTACGATGCACTGACCCTGGTGGCGCTTTCCATCGAGCGTGCGTGGGTAGACGCCGGAGACCAGAATCCAACATTCGAAGAGCTACGCGATGCGGTTCGCGCGGTCGCTCACACCTTCGGGATCATGACCGAATGGGATCAGATTCCGACGGCACTCAACCTGATTCGCAACGGACAAACAACCTACTATACGGGGCTATCGGGCCCCATTCTTCTCGACAACGATGGCGTGCGCCAAATGGGAACGGCGGCCTTCTGGCAGATTCAAGGCGGCGAGATCGTCGATCTGAACTAGGATGGGCGTGGCGGTCCGTGGCTTCCGATGCCAGTTACTTCAGCTTCACCGATGGCGTCGAGGTGATCGTCGAGCAGCTTGCTGACATTCACGCGGCAAGCATCGCTGGCGGTGGGGACCAACCGGCGATGCCACGCCACTTCATCTCGATGAGAAGGCGTTCCGATTCATGCACAACCAATTCACGCTTCAGGTATGTTCGTCAGCTGCGCGTTACGGGATGCCGTGGGCTTGCATGGCGGCGTACCACGCATCCGCCATAAGCTGCGATCCCGCGGGCGTGGGATGGGCGCCGTCCGTGCTGTAGGTCGAGCTCGGCGTGTATGAGAGTCCGTCGAACGCCGCATGGATGTCCGCGACGTAGACGGGGGCTGCCGTCGTGGTCTTGCTGGCCACGAAGTCGGGAATCCTGGCATTGAGCTGCTCGACGCGTGTTTCGCAGGTCGTGCAGTTGGCGGGGTTCAAGGGAATAATCTGCGCGACGAAGACGATGACGTTGGGATTCGCGGCACGAAAAGTGTCGATGATGTACGAAAACGCGTCGATAACCGCTTGCAGATCGGGCACGGCGCCGGGGCTCCAGCAATCGTTGGTTCCGAGGTGCATGAGCACGACGTCGTACTTGCTGCCGGTCGCCCATTGGGTGAGGAGATCCGGATTGGCCCCGCCTGGCACGAGATTGGTGGCCCAGATCCCGCCTTGACCCTCGCACTTGGTATTGGGCGCGCCATTGCAATTCTGATTGGCGACCTTGGTGCCGACGAAAGTGTAATTGGTGTGACCTTTGGCCTTCAACTCTTGGTCGAGCATCTGGGGCGGACACATGGTTGCCGTGATGGAATCGCCGAAGGGCATGATGTTATACGACGTCAGCGTGGGCACATCGCGAGCCGCATCCGCGACGGTCGAGCCCCCCGCGCCTCCGCTCGCGCCCTGGTCCTTGGCCGCGTCGGGAATCGCACTTCCGCCTTGCCCGCCAACGCCACCCGTGGACGTCGGACCGTCGCTGATCGCGGCGTCGCGCTGACCGCCGGAACCACCTTGCCCGCCTTGGCCCGCCACGCCACCCGTTGCGATGGTTCCGCCCATCGTGTTCACACCACCCGTCGACGATGCACCGCCGGTCGGCGTCATGCCGCCCGTCGGGGGCTTGCCGCCAGTCGAAGTCGTTCCGCCTGTCGTCGTGCGGCCGGTCGCGGACGTCCCACCTGAACCAGTCTCGCCACCCATCGCGGAGGTCCCGCCCGTTGCCAATGACCCAGCCGCCCCGGTCATGCCTCCCGTCGCCAGCGCACCGCCGTTTCTGCTCGCGCCGCCTTGCCCGCCAGTTCCTTGGATGGACTGGTTTCCACTAGACGTGCAGGCGAAGGTCATCGAACCAACGAAAGCCAGGAACAAGGCCCGTGGCGACTTGCAACCGGAGCAGCGTGAAGACGACATCGGCACGATCTTAGAACGTCTGCGCCGATCCACCAAGTCGCTTTGTCTCCATCTTCTGGTCGAAGGCGAGCGTGCTGGTGCTCTCACAGCAATGTCGGCGGTTTCGGGATCGAGACCATCTGCCCGACAGGCCAGACTCCACTGCGCCTGATCTCCCTCATCAAGAGCGAACCCACCGCCAAGAAGATCCTGGTCGCCATGCACGTGCCTGCCGAAGCAGAGCGGCGAGGACTGGGTGCCAAAATCAAGAACAGGACTGCGGCCACCGGGATAGGGACGAGCTCTTGGGTGCATTCCAATGTCGTAGCTCTTTACCTGCCCCTGAAGCTCGGCAGCGAGCCGCGCGATCATCGCGTCGGTGGTCGCGCGCCAGCGCCCGATCGCGATTTGCGACGTGATCGCCATTCCAGCGCCGATCCCCAGCTCAATCAGCGCACAGAGCGCGCGCGACTGGCGTGATCGCCGGAATGGCCAGTTCCGTAAACGACTACAAGCGTCGTATCTGGAGCGCAACACCTACGAACGATCGGTGGCTGCTTCGATTTTGGAGAGCACGCCGAGCTGCACGAAGATCACTGTTTCCGGCGCCGGCAAAGGACCCTTGCTTTCGCGGGCGTTCGGCTAAAGTGGATAGCCGCCGGCCTGCAGGAACGCGGCGACGTGCGTGTTGAAGAACGGCTGGTTGTCTGTCCAGAGGTCGTTCGTCGGCATGTCGCCATCGTCGCTGAACCCGAACAAGAATCCGACAACGCCCGCGCGGGCGAAGTTGCCGACGTGGGTCGTGCGCAGCGCAGGCGAGGCGGGGCTCTCGTACTGAAACAGGTACTCGACCAGGATGTCCTTGTATCCCGAGCGCGGTGTGCTGGCTTTCCAAGCAACATCCAGGTGCGAACTATTGCCGATGGGAACTTGGTGCAGGATCCAAGGCACGCCGGAGGACTTGTTGTACAAGCGTAGCCATTCAATGTAGCGGTTGATGCTTGGCGAGTTGACGGAGGCGGTGTCGCTCACGCTCCACTTGTCGCGACCATCTACGTTCGCGTCCTGATCGGCGGCACGCGGGCAGCTGGCGGAGAAATCGAAATGGTCGCCGGTCTGGTTCGGTCCGACGCCGAGCGCGCTGAAGAAGGGCCATTGGTAGTCGACGTGGGATTGCAGCGGGTCCGTGTCCGACGGTGGGAAGTTCATGATGTCCCCGTTGGCCGCGTAGTACGGTGTGTCCGGACCCATCGCGACGTTGGGGACGCCTACGCTCTTGCGTATCGCCAAGAACGCCAGTCCGAAGCCGGCGACAGTGTCGGGCAGCCCGGCCAGCTCGGGCAGACCGCTTGAAGCGACGGCCGCCATCGTGGTCGACGTATTCTTGGTGAGCAGCTCGACCATGCCGAAGCTGTCTCCCTCAAGGACGACAATCACCGGTTTGCCGAAGCTCTTGATCTTCTGCATCATCACCTTGAATTCGGTGAAGTAGGCCTTCGTCCACGTGGGGTTTTGGATCTCCGTCAGCAATCCGGCATCGCCCGTGTCGTGACCGTAGCCCATGTTGTAAAGGTGAATGCCGGGGATGAAGCCGTAGCCGTCGATGGTCGACAAGATACCGTCGAGCATCGAGCCGTCGGCCGCGCCGTAGCCAAAGCTGTTGTACCAGTTGTTGCCCGATTGGCCCGAGAGATAGGTCCACTGCACATCGTACTTGGTGCCGCTTTTCTGCGCCCAGGCGTCGTCGTAGTTTCCCACGCCCCATCCGATGAGGACCCGCTTGGGTAGCGCCGAGACGGACGATGTGCCGCCTCCCGCACCGGTCGCACCGCCAGCTGCCGTGAGGCCGCCGCTCGCGCTGCTGCCGCCGGAGGCGATCGTGCCACCCGCGCTCGAAGCGCCACCGGAATTGGGCGCGCCACCTGCGGCGTGCGCACCGCCCGTTGCTTTCGTGCCGCCGACCGCGGCCGTGGATCCTGCGCTCCCCGACGTTCCGCCAACCAGGGTGCTCGGCGCGGTGGTCGTTCCGCCCGTGGCTCCCCCAGAGGAACCGTCGCCTCCCTGGGAACCTTTGCTCGCGCCGGATCCGGAACAACCGCACAGGCTCGCGATGGCGACGCCGACGATCCAGGAGATGGCCGTGACTGATGGGCACTTTCGCATGAACAGACTCCTTGTGTTGCTCGTCTGCGCCGGACGGGGAAGCTGCGCCCGCCGATTGTCCTACGTCTGGCCGTCTTTTGGGTAGGTATTCTCGTTGCGCGGGAAGGCGTTCCAGACGGCGCTGACCGCGCTTCTTAGCCCGCGCTTGCGGGAAGGGACGCGGACGGAGCCTTGTGCCTTGCCGTTTGGCCGCTCGGTGTGTGCGACTCGCTCTGCCGGAAAAGACCGGTCACATAGTCCAGGGCGAGATCGATCTGATCGACTTGGCAGAGCAGGAGATCGCCGGGCTTGAGGCCTGCGATGGCGCTACCGATGGCGGCGAGCTCGCCGGACTCTTGCAGAATGATGCGATCCCGGCGGCCGGGACCGAAGCCTTCACGCATGAGGCGCATGATTTCTCCGTCGGGGCGACCACGCGTGCACTGGTCCTCATAGATGAAGATGTCCTGGAAGAAGTCGCCGATGATTTTCGCCTGGCGGATGATGTCTTCGTCGCGCCGGTCGCCGGCCGCGGTGTAGACGATCTTGCGACGTCGATGCGGCATCTTCTCAATGGCCTCGCCCAGTGCCAACAGCGCGGACGAGTTGTGGCCGTAGTCGAGGATCACGGTGCTGCCGCGGTGGCTGAGCACGTTGAAGCGGCCGGGAACGGTCTTGATGTCGCTGGTGAAGGTTTCGACGCCGATGCGCAGACATTCAAGCGACAGCCCGAGCGCGTGACCTGCGGCGACCGAGGCGAGCAGGTTTTCGACCTGGAAGGCGATGCGCCCGCCGTGGGTGAGCGGCAAGTCGGCCAGGCTGGCCACGCGGCGTTCGTCCTTGCCCGTGGCAATGACGATGGCGCCGTCGCGCACGGTGACGACTTTGCCGCCAGCGCCGCGGTGGGCGGCGAGCACCGGCGATTCGGGGTTGCGGCCGAAGTAGATCACGCTGCCCCGGCACAGCTTGGCCATGGCCACCACCAGGGGATCGTCGGCGTTGAGCACGGCCGCGCCTTGCGCCGATACGCGCCGGACGGGAATGGCTTTGACCCGCGCGAGCTCCTCGACGGTAGCGATGCCACCCAGTCCCAGGTGATCGCCCTCGCCGACGTTGGTGACGACCGCGACGTCACACCAGTCGAAGCCGAGCCCTTCGCGCAGGACCCCGCCGCGCGCGGTTTCCAGCACGGCGGCGTCCACACGCGGATTGCCGAGAATGGCGCGGGCGCTCTTGGGGCCGCTGCAGTCGCCGGTGTCGATGCGGCGGCCTTCGACATAGATACCGTCGGTGCAGGTCATGCCGACGCGGCGGCCAGAACGCTGAAGCAGGTGGGAAATGCAGCGAGTGGTCGTGGTTTTACCGTTGGTGCCGGTGACGGTGACGATGGGAATGCGGCCATTCTCGCCGTGGGGGAAGATGGAATTGATCATGGCTTCGCCCACCGGGCGCGGGGTGCCGCTCGACGGTTCGATGTGCATGCGCAGGCCAGGAGCCGCGTTGACCTCGACGATGGCGCCGCGGGTGACGTCCAGCGGTTGATCGATGCGCGAGGCGACGATGTCGATGCCGGCCACGTCCAGGCCCACCATGGCGGCGGCCTCGATGGCGCGATCCGCGACCTCGGGGTGAACCTCGTCGGTGACGTCCACCGCGCTGCCGCCCGTGCTGAGGTTGGCGTTCCGGCGCAGGATCACCACTTGGCCGGCGGCGGGAATGGTGTCGATCGACATGCCTTGTTCGGCCAGCATCTCGCGGCCAATAGCATCCAGGCGCAGCTTGCTGAGTGCCGTGCTGTGATCCTCGCCGCGCAACGGATCCTGGTTGACGATTTCCACTAGCCCCGCGATGCTGTGCTGGCCGTCGCCGGTCACGGTGGGACATTCGCGCCGAGCCGCGGAAATCAAACGACCGCCGATGACCAGCAAGCGGAAGTCGCAACCGTCCACGTGGCGCTCGACGAGGACTTCGCCATCCTGGGCCAGCGCGATTTCAAAGGCCGCCGTCACGGCTTCGCGGGTTCGCAGGCCAACGGAGACGCCTCGTCCCTGATTACCCTTGCGCGGTTTCACCACCACGGGCACTCCGATTTCCTGGGCGGCTGTCCAGGCTTCTTCAGCGCTGGAAACCGGGCGGCCTTCCGGCACCGGCACGCCCACGGTGGCGAGCAATGCCTTGGTCAGCTCCTTGTCCTGCGCGATGGATTCGGCGATGGCGCTGGTGCGGTCGGTTTCGGCGGCCCAAATGCGGCGCTGGCGCGATCCGTACCCGAGCATGACCAAGCTTCCGTCGGTCAATCGGCGCGTCGGGATCCCGCGCGCCTCGGCGGCACGCACGATGGCGCCCGTGCTCGGCCCCAGCCGGACCGACTGGTTGAGGCTGCGCAGCTCCTTGGTGGCAGCTTCGAGGTCGACGCGCTTGTCGGTGCGCGCCGCCGCGAGCAGGTCCAGCGCCAGCGTCAACGCCCGCTTGCCCACTTCCTGTTCCTGGTACTGCACCAGGATGCGAAAGCGCGTGCCGGGCGCCAGCTCGTGAATCGTGGGTGGGGCGACCTCGGAACCGGCCACGCGCTCCAGCGCCGCGGTCAGCTCGGCAATCAAACAAGCCTCGCCGTGGTGCGACTCTGAGGCCTCGCTGCGATCCCAAATCGCCTGCGTCATGGTGGCCAAATCTTTGGTCAGCCAGCCGCGCAGCCGCCCCAGCATCGCTGGTGTCAGCAGATCGGAATCGACCTCCAGCACCGCTTCAAGAAGGGTGTCGTCCGACCAGAGATTGGGACCGCGGAGGATGCGAAGGATGTCTGTTTTCATCGGCTGTTTTCCACGGCCGTCGAGCCTGCTCAGGTTCGACGAACCATGTTCCTTTTGCTGCTGTGCGATTCGCCTGACCTTGTCCGGAGCGCACGGAGGGCGAGACGAATATGAAAATCAGACGATCCGGGCTAGCCGATTATTCTATCGATGACGAAAGACCGTGGAGTTTTTCCGCCGATTGGTCGAATGGTGCATGATTTTGCATAGATCCTCCACAGTTGGCGGGACCTGGCGCCGCGACGAAAATTACTGCGGCGAACGATTTACGGCACAGCCGCGTCGGATTGCATCCAAAGCCAGTCCCAGGGCGATTCCAGCCCCGACGGCGGCCAACGCGTCGTCGACAGGTAGCGGGCCCCCCCCCAACGTGTCCGCAAGCTCAAGCACGGGCATCGACCGGTCTCCATGCGCGGCGACGACGTGCCCAGCTGCGACGTACACAGCGCGTCCGCCTCGACTCAGATGCTCGCGAATCACGGGGCATTCGCCGCTGCTCGCGAAGTAGACGATCTTGCCGCGGCATTTTTCCGCCATGGCCACCACCCCGGCATCGTCGGCGTTGAGAACCGCGCACCCGTCGGGCAAAACCACGTCGACCGGTGCGCGAATGGCCTTGGCCACCAGCTGGCCGTCGACGTACTGTTCGTCCGAATAGTCGCCCGCGCCGAGGCCGGTGACCACGGCGACCTCGCACCGATCGAAGGCCAATCCCTCTCGGATAATGTTGATTTCCGAGGTTTCGACAACGATGGCGTCGACGAATGGGTTCAGCAGCAGCCGGCGCGCGCTGGTCGCATCCACGCTGCTTCTATCGGAAAGCACGCGTTTGCCAACCCGCAAGCCATGCGACCCCGCCTGACCAACCATTCTCCCCGCGGCGGCGAGGATGTTCGCTATCGAGGCGACGACGGTGGTCTTGCCATGGCTTCCAGAAACCGCGACTAGCGGCACTCGTCCGGCCTCGTTGTTCGGAAACAGATGCTTTACGATGGCCTCGCCGACCGGGCGGGGCTGACCCACCAGCGGCTTCAAGTGCATGACCAGCCCCGGACTGGCGTTCACTTCGATGACCGCGCCATTTTGTTCCTCCAGCGGGCGCCCGATGTCCTCGGCGATGAGATCCACGCCAGCGACGTCGAGGCCCACGGTTTGCGCCGCGGCCACGCAGCTTTCCGCGACCTCGGGATGCATGCGCTCGGTTTCGTCCACGGTAAGATCGCCATTGTGGTGAATCAGCACCATGCGACCGGCGTCGGGTACGGAGGCCTTCTCCAGTCCCTGGCGCCGCAGCAGCTCCAGCGAAATCTCGTCGAGAATCAGCGTGGTCAGGGGCAGGGCCGAATCCTCTCCGCGCTTGGGATCCTGATTGGCCTGTGCGACCAACTCTTCGACGGTGTGGACCCCGTCGGCCAGCACCTGCTCTGCTTCCCCGCCGCTGGCCGCGATGGCTTGGTCGCCCACGACCAAGACGCGATACTGGGTGCCTGAAACGAAGCGCTCGACCACCACGCCGCTGCCTTCGCGCGATGCGATTTCGAAGGCGGCCTCGACAGCGGCGCGATCTTCGAGGCGAATGGAGACGCCGCGGCCGTGGTTCGCATCTTGCGGCTTGACCACCACCGGTAGGCCGAGCTCTTCGGCCGCGGTCCAGGCGTCGTCGCGGCTGGTGGCGGCGCGTCCGGCGGGCATGGGCACGCCGACCGAATAGAGCAACTGGCGGGTGAGCTCTTTGTCCTGCGCGATGGATTCGGCGAGGGCGCAGGTCTTGGCGGTCTCGGCGGCCCAAATGCGCCGCTGCGCTTTGCCGTAGCCGAGCTGCACCAGGTTGCCGTGGCTCATGCGTACGAACGGGATCCCGCGCGCCTTGGCAGCGGTGACGATGGCTTGCGTGCTCGGCCCCAAGCAAAGCCTGTCGGCCAGCTCGCGCAGGCGCCGCAAGTTTCCCGCAACCTCGAACGCGACGTCGTCGACGGCGGCCAGAATGAGGTCGCGCGCGGTGTGCAGGCAGGCCTCGGCGAAGGCGGGTTCCAGGCATTCGACGACGACCCGGTACACGCCCCGCTCGCTGGTTTCCCGGGTGCGACCGTAGCCCACCGGCAAGTGCGCCAACGTTTGCAACTCCAAAGTGACATGTTCGAGCACGTGGCCGAGCCAGGTTCCGTCGCGCAGGCGCTGGAAAAAACCACCGCGCACGCCTTCGCTGCAGCGGTGTTCGATCATCGACGGCAGCCACGCCGTCAGCCGATCCGCGAATCCGGGCAGCAGGTTGGAAGGCAGGGTGTCGAAGCGGCCGAGATCGACCCACGCTTCGAGAACGGGATAATTCGCCCAGATGTTGGGGCCAACCAGGGACAGAACTTTGCGAATCTGCATGATTTGGATACGCCGCGCGGGGAATGCGACGGCGCCATCCTGCACTTCCGCAGCGGCGAGCGCCAGATCCGAGTCGCGTTGTTCTCGGGTGGCCTGATAGAGTCCCTGGCCTTCCACCATTGTTATGACGGACACTCCCCCACAGCTTCTCGCGCCATTGCCCGGCCTGGCCCTTGCGGACGGCGAGAGCTTGCGCGCGATCTTTCGGCCAGACCTGGACGAGCGGCTTTGCTACGCGAGCGTGATCGTGGCTCTGACTTCACGCCGCGTGTGCTGGCGGACTGAAGGCGGCGCGTGGAGCGCGGTTCCGCTCGGTCCCGGGCTGACGCTCGAAGGCCGCGAATACGCCGGGCTCGGCGAATTGCGTCTGTCCGATGGAAAACATACGTTGGCGCGTTGGTTTCACACCCTGGCGGTCACCGCCGAGGCGACGCAGTTGCTGGATGCGTTCGCGGCCGAGCTTCCCGCTGGCACCACGAGGCTGCGGCCCCGGCCGGTGGCGCCGGGCGACGATCAGGACAGCGCCGACTTACCGGTGTCCGGGCGATTTCCGCTCTTCCGCTTGATGCGGTTCGTGCGCCCCCATCTGGGTGCGGTGCTGGTGGGGCTGGCGCTGACCTTGGCGAGCACAGCCGCGGGTCTGGTTCCGCCGTACCTCACCATGCCGCTCGTGGATCGCGTGCTCGTGCCAGGCCAGGCCGGACAGCTGACGCTTGCGGCGGCGATGCCCAAGGTGCTGCTCTACTTGGGCGGACTCGGCGGCGCCGCGGTGGCGGCGTGGCTCCTGGCATGGGCACAGGGCGCGCTGCTGGCGTTCGTGACCGAGAAGGTGGCCGCGGATCTGCGCAACCGGACCTTCACCCATCTGCAGAAGCTCAGCCTGGAATATTTCGGCGGCAAGCGCACCGGCGATCTCATCGCGCGCATCAGCTCGGACACCGACCACCTGTGCTCGTTTCTCTCCGACACGCTCATCGATTTCGTGACCGACGTGCTGATGATCGTGGGCACCTGCGCGGTATTGGTCACGCTCGACCCGCTGTTGGCGGCGGCGGCCATCGTTTCGTTTCCGCCCATCGCGTGGCTCATCATCCGCATTCGCGGCAAGCTGACCCACGGTTTCCTGCGCGGCGGGCGCGTGTGGTCGGCCATGACCAACATTCTGGCCGACACCATTCCCGGCATTCGCGTGGTGAAAGCGTTTTCGCAAGAGCGGCGCGAGATCGCGCGCTTCGCCCAGGCCAACCAGCGCATCGTCGACGTCAACAACCGCAACAATGCGCTGTGGACGTTCTTCTGGCCGGTGGTGGCGCTGCTCAACCAGATTGGCTTGTTGGTGGTGTGGGGCGTGGGCGCGCGCCAGGTGTTGCACCAACAAATCACGGTCGGCGTGCTGACCGCGTTCATCGCCTACATCAGTCGTTTCTACACCCGGGTCGAAAGCATGAGCCGCATGCTCACCGCCACCCAGCGCGCGTCGGCGGCGGCGCAGCGCCTGTTCGAGATTTTGGACCGCGTGCCGAGCGTGCTCGATCCCAAGGATCCGGTGCCCATTCCCGAGCTGCGCGGCGAGATTCGCTTCGACCGCGTCTCGTTCCGCTATGGCAGTCGCCTGGTGCTCGACGACGTCAGCTTCACCGTGGCGCCGGGCCAGATGGTGGGCATCGTCGGCCACACCGGCTCGGGCAAAAGCACCATCGCCAATTTGCTCTGTCGCTTCTACGACGTGTCCGCGGGCGCGGTGTGCGTGGATGGCACCGACATCCGCCGCCTGTCTATCGAGGCCTATCGCAAGCACATCGGCATCGTGCTGCAGGAGCCGTTTCTGTTCTTCGGCACTATCGCGGACAACGTCGGCTACGGCCAGCCCGGTGCCGGCGGCGCGCAGATCATCGCGGCCGCGCGCGCGGCGCACGCACACGACTTCGTGCTAAAATTGCCCGAGGTCTACGATTCTCTCGTGGGCGAGCGTGGGCAGTCGCTGTCGGGCGGCGAGCGCCAGCGCATCGCTATCGCGCGCGCTATCCTGGTCGACCCGCGCATACTCGTTCTCGACGAGGCCACGTCGGCGGTGGACACGCACACCGAACGCGAGATCCAGCGCGCGCTCGACAACGTGGTCGCTGGCCGCACCACCATCGCCATCGCTCACCGCCTGAGTACGCTGCGCAAGGCGGATGTCTTGCTGGTGATCAAGGACGGCCGTCTGGCCGAACGCGGGACGCATGCCGAGTTGCTGGCGCTGGATGGCGAGTACGCACGCCTGCATCGTGCGCAGATGTCGGCGGCGGCGCGGCCGGAGCTTGGCGCGGCGGAGGTTGCGGCGGAAGAGCCAGAGCAGATCGAGCATGCAACTCAGCCGCGCATCGAGGTCGCAGATCTGCTGCTCGAGCGCGACGGCGACGGCCATCTGTGGGCGATCGACCGTCGTAGCCGGCAGCGCGACCGGGTCGTTCCCCGCCGCTGTTTCCCTTTGACCAGCCCCGATACTTTCGTGTGCCTGGTCGACGAGCTCGGCCACGACCGCGCCTGCATCGAGAATTTGGCCGCGTTGGCGGAAGATTCGCGCCAGGCGCTGCTGGCCATCCTGGCGAGCAGCGAATTCCTGCCCGAGGTCAGGCGCATCGAGCGCGTGGTGCACGAAGCGACCTGGTCCGAATGGCACGTCGTCACCGATCGCGGCTCGCGGACGTTCGTGGTGGATCAGGAAGACCATATCCGCAAGTTAGAGGACGGCCGCCATGTCATTACCGATTCGTTCGGAATGCGCTTCCTGGTGCCGGTGCCGGAGAAGCTGGACGCACCAAGCCGGCGGTGGTTGGGGAGATATTCATAGGACTCGCTCAGCTTCGGGAATTGCGCCCGCGCGGCTGCGTAGGCTGAGTAGCCACTCAACATAGACGACGGCTGGGCCGCGTGCCAGCCCCAGTTGGGCAACAGCGACGGCGGGGGCCGCAAGCGTCATGAGGTCACTCGAAACGTCCTGCCGGCTCGGACATCTGAATGGCAGAGACGAAAGTGACTCCCATGATCAAGACGTATGTTTACCCATCGATTCGCTCCCTCACGCCGCTCGTGGCACTTCTCGCCAACGCGACGATTTGTTCCGCATGCAGCCGCGCCTCGGGCCAGACACGATCGCTCGCCGAGGCCGTGTCGATTCTCGACGTGAAGCTGGCGACGGCGTCGGACATCAAGGTTCCGCGTGTGCTGACCCTGTCGGGGACGCTCACCGGAAATGAACAGGCGAAGGTGGCGGCGGGTGCCGCGGGTAAGGTGATCGCGACCTTCGTCGAGCGCGGCCAGGTGGTGAAGAAGGGGGCGGTGCTGGTGCAGCTCGACCCGCGTGCGGTGCGCGCACAAGCGCAGGAGGCCGCGGCGCAGCTCGAGTCGCTCAAGGCGCAGCGGACGCAGGCTGAGCTCGACTGCGCCCGAACCCAGCGCATGTTCGACAAGGGCGCCATTGCCAAGGCGGAATACGATCGCGCCCACACCCAATGCGAGACGACCAAATGGTCCGAGTCGGCGGCGGCGGCACACAAGACGCTCACGGCAGAGGCGTTGCACGACACGCAGATCCGCGCGCCCTTTGCCGGGCTGGTGGTGGAGCGAAACGTGACGGCGGGCGAGTACGTGCGGGTCGACTCGCCGGTGGTCACGTTGGTTGACGTCGATGCCTTGCGAGTCGAGTTGACCGTTCCCGAGGCGGCTGTCGTGCAAGTGCGCCAGGACATGAAGGTGGAATTCCGGACCGCTGCCGGCGACCCGGGGCACGCCTACCAAGGTAAGATCCGCTACATCGGTCCGTCGGTGCGCCAGCAAACCCGCGACGCACTGGTGGAGGCCATCGTTGAAAACGAAACCCACGAGCTGCGGCCGGGGATGTTCGTGACCGCCAAGCTGGAATTGGGCGAGCAGACGCTGCCGAGCGTGCCCGAAGCAGCCGTGCGCAGCGAGGGCAGCCAACGTCACGTGTTCGTCAGCGTGGGCGGCCGCCTCGAAGATCGCTTGGTGCAGATCGCGGAGGCCAAGCGTGGGCTCGTACCGGTGCTGGATGGACTGAAGGCAGGCGATAGGGTGGTTGCCCAGCTTTCGCCCGACATTCGCGACGGCGCGCGCGTGAAGTGAGCCCGCCATGCAGTGGTTGGCCAGCGTCAGCGTCAGGCGTCCGATCTTTGCAACCGTTCTCATCTTGTGCGTGCTGGTGGTCGGCCTGGTCGGCTACGGCAAGCTCAATGTGGATCGATTCCCCAACGTGGACTTACCCGTGGTCTCGGTCATCACCACGCTTCGTGGCGCCGCACCCGAGGAGATCGAAACCGAGCTCACCGATCGAATCGAGGAGGCGGTCAACACCATCAGCGGCATCGACGAATTGCGATCGACGTCCACCGAAGGCGTGTCGCAGGTCTTCATCACCTTCCTGCTCGACAAGAACGTGGACATCGCCGCACAAGAAGTACGCGATCACTTGGCGACGATTCTGGCCGACCTTCCGCAGGGAACGGACACGCCGGTGGTGAGCAAGCTCGATCCCGACGCGGCCCCGGTGCTGTTCGTCGCGGTCGAGTCGTCGCGGCCCATGCGCGAGATCACCGAGCTTGCCGACAAGAAGATTCGCCAGGCGCTGGAGAATGTTTCGGGTGTCGGCCAGGTGACCATTGTTGGCGGTCGCAAACGGCAGATTCAAGTGTACTTGGATCCGAACAAGCTGCGCTCGGCGGGACTGACCGCCAGCGACGTCCAGCGCGCCATCGTCGCCCAGAACGTGACAGCGCCTGGCGGCGCCATCGATACCGGACCCCGGCGGTTGGTTTTTCGCGTGCGCGGGCGGGTCAGCAGCGTGGAAGCTGTGAACGACATCGTGGTCCGGCAGGCCGAGGGCCACCCCATTTTGGTGCGCGACCTCGCGCGCGTGGTGGACGGAGAAGAAGAAGCCGAGAGCTCGGCGCTACTCGACGGGAAGCCGGCGGTACTGCTATCGATTCGCAAGCAGTCGGGCGAGAACAGCGTGGCCGTGGTCGATGCCTTGCGCGACCGCTTGGTCGATTTGCAAAAGACGCTTCCCTCCGGCTACCACCTGCAAGTCATTCGCGACAACACCGAAACCACGCGAACCAGCGTCGGGGCCGTGCGCGAGCACCTGGTGCTGGGCGCGTTCCTCGCGGCCTTGGTGGTGTTGCTTTTCTTGGGCAACGTGCGCAGCACGCTCATCGCCGCGCTCGCCATTCCCACGTCCATCATCGGCACCTTCATGGCGATGTGGATGATGAACTTCACCATGAACACCATCACCTTGCTGGCGCTCGCGCTGGCGGTGGGCATCGTCATCGACGACGCCATCGTGGTGCTGGAAAACATCTTCCGCTTCATCGACGAGAAGAAAGTACGGCCCATGCCGGCGGCGATCTATGCCACGCGCGAAATCGGCCTGGAGGTGCTGGCGACCACGCTGTCGCTGCTGGCGGTGTTCATGCCAGTGGCGTTCATGGGCGGAATTCCCGGGCGTTTCCTGAAGAGCTTCGGCTTGACTATGGCGGCGGCGATTGCCATTTCGCTTTTCGTCAGCTTCAGCCTGACGCCGATGTTGGCGTCGCGCTGGCTGCGCATGGATCCGCTGCCCGCGGGCCAGCGCAAGAAATACTTTCTCGAACGGGTGGTCGACGTTTTCTACCGGCCCATCGAGGCGGCGTACATGCGGCTGTTGGCGTGGGTGATGAATCATCGCTGGGTCGTGGTGGTCGCGGCAGGCGCGACGCTTGGCTCGTGTTTTCCGCTGATGAAGGCCGTGCCCAAGGGCTTTCTGCCCAAGAACGACGAGGCGCAGTTCGAGATCACGGTGCGCACGCCGGAAGGCACCAGTCTTGCGGCCACCAACCTTGCCGTCGAACGCATCGCCCGCGATGTGCGCACTTGGCCCGAGGTGACGGCCACCGTTCTTACCATCGGCGACAACGCCGAGAAGACGCCCAACCTGGCCAAGATATTCGTGCGTCTGGTGCCGCCGGATCAGCGCAAGCTCTCGCAGGACGAGCTGCAAGACAAAGTCCGGCGCGAGATTGTTCCCATGCAGCCCAGCGACTACCGCATCCAGGTGCTGGCAGTTTCCGCCTTCTCGGGCGGTGGTTTCAGCGCAGCAACGGTTCAGTACATCATGACCGGGCCGGATTTGGATAAGCTGACTGCCTACGCCTCCGAGGCGGCCAAGAAGCTCAAGGCGATCCCCGGGACCGTAGACGTCGATACTTCGCTCGTGACCGGCAATCCCGAGGTAGAGGCCACGGTGAATCGGCGCAAGGCCGCTGATCTCGGTGTGAACGTCATGGACGTTGCCCAAGCGGCACAACTCCTCGTGGGCGGCGTCAAGGTCTCGCGCTACGAAGAGCAGGGCAATGAGTACGACATCCTGGTGCGCGCCGACGAAAACTACCGCACCAGCACCGAGGCGCTGGCACTGCTGAGTGTGCCTTCCAGCAAGCTCGGCGCGGTGCCGCTGCTCGATGTGGTCAGCCTCGGGCGGGCCGAGGGCCCGTCGCAAGTCAATCGCTACGCGCGCCAGCGCCAGGTCACGTTCTACGCCAACACCGCGCCCGGCGTGGGCGGCGGTGAAGTCGGCACTGCGTTCGAAAAGGCGGTGAAGGACATGCACCTGCCCGCTGAATACGGCTTCGTTCCGCTCGGGCAGTCGAAGGAAATTGGGCGGACGGCGCGCAACTTCGGCATCGCGTTCGCTCTCGCCTTCGTCTTCATGTACCTGATCTTGGCCGCGCAGTTCGAATCGTGGCTTCACCCGGTGACCATTCTGCTCGCGCTGCCGCTGACCGTTCCGTTCGCGCTCATGTCGCTGCTGCTGTTGCGCCAGGAGCTCGACATTTTCACCATGCTGGGAATTCTTGTGCTCTTCGGGGTCGTGAAGAAAAACGCTATTCTTCAGATCGATCACATCAACCAATTGCGCCGCGAGGGCTTGCCGCGCTTCGAGGCGATTCTGGAGGGAAACAAGAATCGTCTGCGGCCCATTTTGATGACCACGCTGGCCTTCGTGGCGGGCATGTTGCCGCTGGTCATCTCGAAGGGGATCGGCGCCGAGTTCAACCGCGCGACGGCGGGGCCGGTGGTGGGCGGTCAGATTCTGTCGCTCTTGCTCACCCTGCTGGCCACGCCGGTTGCCTACTCGCTGTTCGACGACGCGGCGGAAAAGTTGCGGCGCGTGTTCAAGCTCAAGCCGCGGCCGGCGTCGGAAACGGGAGCCGATGAAATCATGCCAGCCTTGGCGCAAGCCGAGGCCGGCGCCGAGGCGGCAAGCCGGGATCTGGGAGACATCCGCCGGCATCGCACGCCCGTGGAGGCGGCGTCGTGAGCCTGGCCCGCGCAAGGACCACCGCCGTCAGCGTGTTCTTCGCGATCGCCTTTGGCGGTTTCGCCGCGCAGGCACAGCCGTCCGCGCGCGAATTGTCGCTGGACCAGGCGTTGGCCATGGCTCGAAAAGTAAATCGCACCCTGATCGCCGAGCGGGCCCACCTGGCGCAGGCGCAAGCCAATCTCGAAATGGCTTGGACTGCACTGTTTCCGACGGTGGCGGCGCAGGGCAAGTACACGCGCAACAACGCCTTGTTTCAGTTCCCATTTCAGCCGCCGGTAGGCCCGCAGGAGATCCTGACCATTCAACCCAAGAACCAACTGGACGGTGTGATTAGCTTCACCGCGCCGCTCATCGTGCCGGCGGCTTACCCGGCCGTAGACGCCGTGCAAAGCAGCGTCCATGCGTCGGAGGCGGACTTCGAGACGTCGCAAGCCACGGTTCTTTTCGCAGTGGCGCAGGCATTCTATGCTGCGGCGATCGCGGACGAGGTGATGGCGGCGCGCCAGTCGAACATCGACGTCGCACGCGCGACCCTGACCAACGCACAGACTCGTCTTGCCGCCGGCACCGTGACCAAGGTCGATGTGGACCGTGCCGAGCTGGCGTTGGTGCGCGCCGAACAGGCCGCGCGCGAGGCGCGTTTCGGGCAGGAGCAGGCCTATCGCGCCTTGTCCACGCTCATTCAGTACGAGGGCAGTTACAAGGTGCAGCCGCTGGCGGCGACGCCACCTTCCAACGAGATACCTGAGCTGAGCACGGCCTTGCAACTGCGCCCCGAGTTCCGTTCGATCCAGCTCGTTTTTCGATCGGCCGCGGCCCAGCGAAGCGCCAATGCCTGGCGCTGGTCGCCGAGCTTGTCGGCCTTCGGCAACGCGCGCATCTTCAACTATGACAACTTCGCCTTTCAACGCCACGCCTGGGCCATCGGCGCGCAGCTCGACTGGGTGCTTTTCGACGGTGGCGTGCGGGATGCCCAGCGCCACCTTGCCGACGCCCAGGCGCGCGAAGCGGACGCGCGGGCAGACGTCTTGCGCGACACCATCCGCGACGATCTGGCCAACAACCGCGGTCAGCTCGAAACCAAGCGACACGCGCAGGAGGCGGCCGAGCGCTCCGTCGTGCTTGCGGTCGAAACGCTGGATCTCGTTCGCACGCAATACGAGGCCGGCAATACCGCCCAGATCGATCTGCTGCAAGCGCAGGATGGCCTGGTCGCGGCCAAGGAGGCGCTCGCCCAAGCTCACTTCGACGTCGCCGTGGCCGACCTCACTCTCCGTCGCGCGGCGGGGACGTTTCCCGGCAAGTGAGAGATGAAATCGCCGATCGCGCAGTCCGGGCGCGTGATTGCATTTCGCCCACCGCCTGATTAGACCTCCAGGCATGTCCTGCGGTGTCCGCGTCGCCTCGCCGCCTGTCAGGCCCTTGATGGTGTTCGACGGCGACTGCGATTTTTGTTCGCTGTGGATTCGGCGCTGGCAGCAAATGACCGGCGCCGAAGTGGACTATCTGCCGGCGCAAGATCCGCGCGTTCGCACGCAGTTTCCCGAAATTCCCCGCGAGCAATTCGACGTGTCCGTGCAGCTCATCGAAACCGACGGCTGGGTTTACTCCGGCGCCGAAGCGGTGTTCCGCGCGATGGCCCACGCGCCCCATCGTCGCTGGCCACTGCGTGCTTACCAATTCTCGCCGGCCGTCGCGAGGACAGCGGAGATGGCGTACCTAGTGGTCGCGAGCCATCGCGGGTTCTTCTCGTTGCTGACGCGCTGGCTTTGGGGGCGGCATGTGGAGCAGCCGACGCAGGTTCTTGCACGATGGCTCTTCCTGCGCGTATTGGGCGCGATTTACCTGCTTGCATTCCTTTCGCTGGGAACCCAGGTTGGCGGCCTCCTGGGTCACAACGGTATTCTGCCCGTCGACCGTTTCATCGCAGCCGTGGCGAAGGAGTACGACCTGCACGGAATCGGCTTGGACCGCTTTCGTCTGTTGCCGACTTTGAGCTGGGTCAATTCATCTGACGCCTTTCTCCATTGGCAATGTGCAGCGGGTGCGGTATTAGCCATTGCCTTGATTGTGGGCGTCGCACCTGTGCCGTGCCTCGTCCTGCTTTGGATGCTCTATCTTTCGCTGGCGGTCGTCGGGCGCGAGTTTCTGGGATTCCAGTGGGATAACTTGCTGCTCGAAACAGGCTTTCTCGCCATCTTCTTTGCGCCCTGGCAGATGTGGCCGCGGGCTTCACGGGCGACGCCGCCATCGCGACTTGCGCTGTGGCTGTTGCGGCTGCTCTTGTTCAAATTGATGTTCTCGTCGGGCTGCGTGAAACTGTCGAGCGGCGATCCCAACTGGCGCAACCTCAGCGCGCTTTCATTCCACTATCAAACCCAGCCGTTGCCTACGTGGCTGGCCTGGTATGCGAATCAATGGCCGCTGGGGTGGCACAAGGTGAGCTGCGCTTTCGTGTTCGTGGTCGAATTGGCTGTGCCATTTCTGATCTTCGCGCCCCGCCGACTCCGGCTGCTCGGTTGCTTCTTGCTGGTTGGGCTACAGATTCTGATTGTATTCACTGGCAACTACACCTTTTTCAATTTGCTTACCCTCGCTCTTTGCCTGTTATTGGTCGATGATTTTTCTCTGCGAAGACTTCTGCCGCTCCAGCTGTCGGGTTTTCTCGGTGGCACCGGCCAGCTACGGGACGCCGGCAAACGTCGGTGGCATCACGGTGCGACTCTATGTGTGGCGCTTGTCTTCGTGCCCATCTCATGCTTGCACATCAGCCGAAGCCTCGGCGTTGGTTCGCGCTGGCTGTCGCCGCTGGGGGTCGTCGACGACTGGCTGTCGCCGTTCCGCACCATCAGCGGCTATGGCCTGTTCGCCGTGATGACCACCGAACGGCGAGAGATCATCGTCGAAGGCAGCGACGACCGGGCGAGCTGGCTTCCCTACGAATTCAAATACAAGCCGGGCGATGTGAACCGACGGCCGGGGTGGGTGGCGCCCCATCAGCCGCGGCTCGATTGGCAAATGTGGTTTGCGGCGCTCGGCAGCTATCGCAATAACCGGTGGTTCGTGAATTTTTGCATTCGCTTGTTGCAGGGTTCGCCGGACGTGCTCGGATTGCTCGCAAAGAATCCGTTTCCCGAACATCCGCCGCGATACCTCCGCGCCGAGAGCTACCGCT
>Ga0182027_10002751_pt1 | contig 28192 bp, 31 predicted proteins | sample 712E1DmetaG_FD_121300 | JGI IMG/M metagenome (GOLD analysis project Ga0182027, IMG submission 121300) | Permafrost microbial communities from Stordalen Mire, Sweden - 712E1D metaG (Illumina Assembly) | ecosystem: Environmental > Terrestrial > Soil > Wetlands > Permafrost | place: Sweden...
CATCCCTCGCATTCCCCCCGAAGGGTCAAATCTCTCATTCTGTTGAAAATTCCCTGAGAAGTTTTAAGAATGCCTCTACAACTGAATCTAATGTGTTCAGCGGTACGGTCCTGATAAGTTAACGGTTGATCTCTAATTTTTCATCTCGAAATAAATATCCCTTCAACCGTTACCTTATCAGAACCGGAAGACCTGATTTCATCACAAACCGGATCCGGTCTTATAATTGATAATTCCTTTTTTATACAATCCGCTGATATTCGGGAAAGTACGGTTGAGCAGGTGTCCCCGGCGTGAGAAAAGAATATCAGAGCGGTCTCTTGTTACTGGAGGGTACCCAAAAATAAAATAAAAACGTTTTTTATCCCTGACATGGATTTCTTTAAACAGTAATGAATTTGACCTGATGAGGAGTTGTTTTTTTATTGTAATGCTCTCTGAACCGATCCATGTCAGGTCTTTTCGTGCCGTTCTTTTTTTTCTTATAATCGTATCGCTGGCAGTCATTCCGTCCGTGACTGGCTGGGGTTCCGGTGCACCTGTTGTCAGCTTTACCGGCAATCCCGTTTCAGGTTCTGCCCCACTCCCGGTCGCTTTTATGGATTCATCCTCGGGCAGCCCCACTGGCTGGACCTGGTTTTTCGGTGACGAGAATTTCACTGAGCCGTGGACGCAGATGACCGCAGGTGCCGGGTGGGGGCCAAGAGACTCTCATAGTACTGTGGCACTGCTCGATGGCAGCATCGTGCTCACGGGTGGTTACGGCAGCGGCATCGGCTACAGGAATGATGTCTGGCGGTCAACGGATAAAGGCGCGACGTGGACGCAGATGACCCCGGGTGCCGGGTGGTCAGCACGGTTGTGGCATAGCAGTATTGCAATGCCGGATGGCAGCATCGTGCTCACGGGCGGTGCGGACAGCGGCGGAACCCGTAAAAATGATGTGTGGCGGTCGACGGATAACGGGGCTACGTGGACGCAGATGACCCCGGGTGCCGGGTGGTCGGGAAGAGACTCCCACAACACGGTTGCGATGCCGGACGGGAGCATCGTGCTGATGGGCGGTCGTAACGCCCTCAGCAGCGGTTTTAAAAATGATGTGTGGCGGTCAACGGATAACGGGGCAACATGGACGCAGATGACCCCGGCTGCCGGATGGTCGGCGCGACATTCCCAGAGCAGCGTGGCGATGCCGGACGGGAGCATCGTGCTGATGGGCGGTTACGACGGAACCCGTAAGAATGATGTGTGGCGGTCGACCGATAACGGCGCTACCTGGACGGAGATGAACGCGAGCGCCGGATGGGCAGCACGAGCTGGTCACAGCAGCGTTGCCATGCCGGATGGCAGTATCGTGCTGATGGGCGGAAATGATGGCACGGTCGATAAGAATGACCTGTGGCGTTCAACGGATAACGGCGCTACCTGGACGGAGGTGACCGCAACTGCCGGGTGGCCGGCACGACATTCGCAGAGCCGGGTAGCGTTGCCGGACGGCAGCATCGTCCTCACGGGTGGTTCGAGTAGCATCATTGGTTACGTGAATGACGTGTGGCGGTTCAACCCGGTCGGTTCATCGGACCGAAATCCGTCCCATACCTACCTCACGCCCGGAAGTTACCATGTAACGCTACAGGCCTTCAATGCCCTTGGATACAATAACCTCCGGAAAACAGGCTACGTTACGGTAACGGCATCACCCCCGGCCCCCGTAGCCGGTTTCACGGGGACACCGGTAACCGGCCCGGTGCCTCTTCATGTCACCTTCAATGACACCTCCGATGTCGTCACCCCCCTGATGTGGAGCTGGAGTTTCGGTGATGCTTCCTCATCATGGTACAATACGACGACCAGTGAAGTGAGAAACGCATCGTTTGGTTATTCCACTGCCGGTACCTACACGGTCTCGCTCATGGTAACCAACGCTTCCGGCAGTAACACTATGACCCGGACCGGGTACATCACGGTTACTGCAACAGCGATTCCGGTACTGGGCTCCACCGGAACCCCCGCTTCCGGTTCCTTCACTTCCGGCAGCGACAGCGAGCCGGTAGTTTCCTCCGGTATAGCAACCGTGCCCGGCATCCTGAAAGGCAGTACCGGAACCTTTACGTTCAGCCCGGTAATCTCCGGAAGTTCTCCGGTGGTGATCAGCCTGGTCCGGATCATTGCCTCCAGCGATATCGGAGAGGTAACCGTGATTACGCTGCCGGTTTTACCCGGCGCATTCGCGAACCCACCGGATCCGCCGGTAGCAGGGTATGAAGAGGTAAAAGCCATTGGCATCAACCCTGATGCCATCGATCATGCGGTGATCACGTTCGGGGTCGATGGCTCATGGATAACAACAAACCATCTCACTATAGGAAAAATTGTCATTCTTCAGGATACCACTGGACAGTGGACGGAACTTCCAACAACCTTTGACCACCAGGACGGAAATAATTATTATTTTGATGCGATCGTGCACGGGTTCGGGGATTTTGCCGTTGCCGGCCGTACAAACACCGGCACATCCCCGGTCGCATCCATTGTCCCGGTAGTATCCATTGTTCCAGTCGCATCCGTTGCCCCGGTCATATCCGTTGCCCCGGTCATATCTGCTGCTCCCGCCGTCCCCGCTGCCCAGGTGGCCGAGGCACAACCGGCAGCCGTTCAGAATCCCCCCGCAGGTATTTCCATGAATCGCACGGTCCTCCCATCGTCCCCGTACATCCCTTCACGGTTTGCCCCGGTCGCCGCAGTCATTGTCGGAATTTTTGTCTGTGTGATCAGTTCCACGATCCGCGAAAGTGAATTTTTTAACCGGTATTCTGAAAAGGTAACAACTGTTGTCAAGAGTTTCATGCAGGGCGAAGCAGCGGGGCTGATGAGTTCCACCGAGGTCTCCAAACGGGGGGTACGTCCCCGGGAAAACTTAAAGCCGGTATTCCTGGGCCTTTCATTGCGCGAGGTCCTGGTAACGGGTATTACTGCGCTTGGTTTTACGGCCGCATTTTTCCTCCAGGACCGGCTTGAAATCCAGCTGACAACACTGATCATCTTCCTCTGCACCGGCGCTCTGGCTTCCATCCTTCACGATCTCGCCCATAAACATGTAGCGCACACCAGCGGAAGCATTACGGAGTACCAGTTCTGGGGCCTGGGGATGGTCACGATGCTTACCACTGCATGGTTCTTCGGGAATGCCTTTGCCAAACCTTCGCGCACCGTAATCCGGAGTATTGGCAAACCAACTCCCGAGGAAGATGCCCTTGTCCGTCTTGCCGGACCTTTAGTGAGCATAGCAATGGCCCTCGCATCCCTGCTCCTTATCCCACTCGGAGGATTTTTTGCCATTGCCGGCGGTGCCGGGTTTTCCATGAACCTTTTGAACTGCGTCTTCTCGCTGGTTCCGGTGAAACCGAATGACGGGGTGGAGATCTTTGCATGGAATAAAAAAGCCTGGGCCGCCATCTTCATCCCCCTGATCGCCTTTTACCTGTATATCTATTTACAATAATTTCCGGTAAATTCCTGTAATTACAACCGCATCGTATCTTGGCCGGACCGGCCAGGCCCGGTTTTTCAGAAAAATTATTCGCCCGGTGTATTTCCCAAATTTTACCAAAAGTGCTCTAAAATAGTGCTCTATTTCGTTTTATACCAATAAAAGGAAAATCCTATAAGAAATCCTGAAAATTCCAGATTTTTCCCGGAAAAAAGGAACCGGAACGGCCCCGGATCCAGTTTTGAGACCGAGATGGACCGGAGAAATTGGACACTAATACAAAGATTATTTACCGGGTCGCCGGAATATCTATGTAAAAAGGAGGTTTTGTCATGAAAGGCAGATTAAACAAAGATTTGACCTCCGGGGCGGAGCTCCCCTCCCTCGCATCCTGTTCTGAAAATTTTTCTCATTGAAACCCTTATCATATTCCCTCTACTATTCTCCCGTATGCCGGAACGGAAAACCAGAAAAAAAAGAACGGTAAAACCGGTCATCGATCTGCTCCCGGAATTACTCTTAAAAGCCCTTGACCGCCATGACGATTTCATTGTTACCTGTGAAACGGATCCCTGTACCGCGAAAAAGACGATCCATATCATATCGGGAAAATTTGTCACACCCTGCATGCTGCGGAAACTGCTGGGTCAGGCAGAATCGCAGCGGGACGAGGGGAGCCTCGTCGTCTCCAGGAAATGGAAATAGGAAAAAAATTCCGGTCCTTATTGCGGGCGGGAAAAATCAGGGAATATATGAGACGGCCAGAAAAACAGACAGGTTACCGTTCGATCAGGTGGATGGTATCAGCCGTCTTTTTTGCAAGTTCGTCCCGGCTCTGGAGGCGTGATACATCAGATATAGCTTCGAGTACGTGAACAGATTCCTCCAGAAATGACAGGATATCTGCCGGAAAGAGCTCGATCCCGTATTCGTCAAGAAGGTATGCTGCGATCTGCCGGTGGTCGAGCCCGTTCATCCGGAGCTCGAGTACCTTGTTTGCAAATTTTTTCTCCGGGCAGCCGCAGAGCGGGGAATCCCGGCAGTCGCACCGCAGGAACTCGTTGAAAAAGGCAAGGATCTGTTCCCGGACCGCATAGTCCAGGGAATCGTAGTCGATCCTTGAAGTGAGGGTCTCGAGCATGTTTCCGGAAAATGCCAGCTCGGGAAGGCGGTATCCGGCGAGCCTTTCTAATTTTTTTGCATGACGGAAACGTGCCCGGTCTGCGATCAATCGTCTTCTCCGGTGCTCTCGTCGAAGTTCTTTAAGGAGGCCATTGCCTCGCCCATCCGCTCGCATTCGATAAGCCATTCGTCGAAGAGCGTTGTTTGCTCGATATCGTCCTTGACATATTTGCTGCAGCAGGACGCACCGTCAATCACGGCAGCACCGATATTGGAAACGGTTTCAAGCGCAGTTTCCATATCCTTGTCGATATCGGATCTGCCTTTCTTGACCAGTACCTTGATGTCTTTCTCAAAACCACCGGCAAGATAGAGCCGGCAGGAAGCAAAGAGTGCAAGTTTCGGGAGCAGGAGGATCTCGACAAGTTCCCCCAGTTCCCCTTCAGGAGCAGGAGACATGACGATCTTCTCGACAGCTGAGAGCTTTTCAACGGCCTCATCGAACGTGAAACGCTTGTTCTGGTAGAGCTTGATGATCTTCAGGACCGAGACCGTGATATCGACCGCGAACCCGTCCAGTATCCGGAATCCTTCCGGCATCTCGTCGCTCTTGGGATCTGCCTCAAAACTCGATTCGGAGAGGGTCTTTAACCAGTTGTCCCAGCGTTCCTGGTTGTAAAAGATATAAAACAACTTGAGCGGTTCTGCCTCAACCTTTTTTGCTGCCTTTTTCGCCATTTCAGTACAGTATTCCTTCCCGTGATTAAAGGATTTCGTTGGACCGCAGAAAACGGGTGCCGGCTGATCCCCGGGTCCTGTTTTCCAATCCCGGCGTGTCGTGAGCATAAGGTACCACGAATGGTTATCACCCCAGAACGGTAATAGTTTCAGGACTATGGTTGCCGGGAGAGATGGACCGGATGAGGAAATACTCGTCATGGCGCGATACGGGGAGCTCTTCTTAAAGAGCGAGCCGGTGAAGCACCATTTTATCGGGATGCTCCTGCGCAATATCAGGAAAGCGCTCGGCGCCTCCGGCATCTCCTGCCGGTACGAGACTCCCCGGGGAAGGATCCTGATCTCCGGGGATGATCCGGAACGGATCGCCGGCATCGTTTCGCGGATTTTCGGTATCGTGGATGTGAGCATCTGCCACAGGACTTCAAAAGAGCTTTCTGAACTGAGCCGCTCCGCTCTCGCCCTTGCATCATACAGCCTCTTTGCCGGCATGAGTTTTGCCGTCCGCGCAAAACGCCAGCATAAGACCGGGCTCACCAGCCAGGAACTGGGGACGGAGATCGGCTCCTTTATCTATGACCATATCCAGGGGCTCAACGTCGATCTCGATGACCCGGATTACGAGATCTTTATTGAAATGAGGGATTTCGGGGGGCTTGTTTATGACCGGCGGATCCCGGGCCCCGGCGGGCTGCCGTGGGGTACCCAGGGCCGTGTCCTCGTCCTCCTCTCGTCTGGCATCGACTCCCCGGTTGCATCCTATCTCGCTATGAAACGGGGCTGCGAGATCACGCACCTCTACCTTGATGCCGGCCGCTGGGCTGGTCGGGATGTAACCGCTGCAGCAATCGACAACCACCGGAAACTCTCGCTCTGGTGCGCCGGTAACCCGCTGCCAATGGTCATTGCCGTGAGTGAACCCCTGTTTGACCGGATGATCCAGCTGAAGATCCCCCCGCGGTACCGGTGCGTGATATGTAAGCGGTTCATGCAGAAAGTGGCCGGCCGGCTCCTTGCCCATGAAGGCGCCCTAGCAGTGGTCACCGGTGAGAACCTCGGGCAGGTGGCGTCCCAGACGCTTGCGAATCTTGGCGTTATTTCGGATGCAGCGACCGCACCGGTCCTCCGCCCGCTCATCACCTATGACAAGGAAGAAACGATCATCCTTGCCCGCAGGATCGGGACGTTCGATGCAACACCGGGAGATCTTGCCTGCCGGGCTGTTCCAAAGATGCCTGCCACGGCTGCGGTGCTGGACGAGGTACGGACGTACGAGCAGGAGATGGGAATCGAAGACCTTGTGGAATATGCTCTTGCCCATACGCGTTTCGTTACCGCGCTTGACGGCAGAATTATGGAAGAGGCCGGGCTCGTCCACGGGGAGTAACAATTCTGTGGGATGAGCGATAATCCCAAAAAAACCTGGACCGGGATATCTGCAGTTCCCCACAACAGGAGAACAGGAAGAACGGGTCGGTCGTGCGTACGATATTTTACGGACATTCCCGTGACTTCGTGACTGGTCGACAGGATGTCTTTGCCCGGTCTGCCGGCCATCGGGGATAATACCCTTACCTGACCGTAAAAAAGAGAGCGCCCGGGGTTTTGAGAGACTATGAACTTACTGCAAGCCCGTTCTCGCGGGCGATTTCTGTGAACGACTTGGCAAGGTGCTCTGCCTGCTTCCGGGTCGTACCATAGGTATTGAATTTCCAGACTTTGGTTGCACCGGGGATCACGCCCGTGATGCCTTTCTCCTCGAGCGCACTCTGGAGATAGTACCCGCGTTTTTTGTGTGATTCGGCAACCTTGTCAAACGATCCCGTGGTGTCGACCCGGGTCATCGTGTGCTTCCGCGGGTACTCTGACAGGCACGCTGTTCCCTCAATGGAAAGGAGCGCCTCCATCACGATCCGGTTGTTCTCCAGTTCGCGGTCAAAGTGTTTTGTACGCTCCTTCACGTGCGGGAACGAGGCCATCATGCCGACGAGCGTTGCCCCCATCAGGGTGCAGCCCATCATCTCCGGCTCCTTGATCCCGAACTTCCGGTTCGTCACGTCGCCAACAATCGCAGTGGTGCGGAAGACCTCCCTCTCCCGTTCTGCCGTTGCCGCGAGAATACCGGAGGGGGCCGGGGCTGCCATGCTCTTGTGGCCGGAGCCGACCACGAAGTCAACCCCGAGGGCTTTGCCATCGACCGGCAGGATGCCGACCGTATACGCTCCATTGCAGATCACGGGGATGTCATACTGGTGCGCAATCTTTGCAATACCGGCGACATCGTGCAGGTTGCCGTACTGGTAATCCACCTGATCGATGAAAGCAAGGACGGGCACCCTGCCGAACTCTTTTTTTACCGCCTCGATCTTTGCCGCTGCGGCATCGGGCGTGACCAGCTTCTGATCGCTCGCCGGGATCTCGCGGGCAACTCCTCCGGCTTCCTCCACCGCGAGGAACTCCGTGTAGTGTGAGAGCGATGTCAGGAGCACCGGATCCCCTTTGTTCACGTACGTCTGGGCAACTGCCTGGAATCCGCGCCGGGCACCGGGCACGGTCCGTACCGCGTCCATGTTGAGCCACTTTGCCACGTCCCGGTGGAACTCAGCGATGGGGGGCTTTGTTATATAGTCGAGCCGGTTGGGCTTGCGGCAGTTGTCGCAGACCGAGTACCCGTCCCCGTACGCGATAACGGTTTTCATTGCATCGGCCGTGAGCCGGCCCCCGGCCTGGATCGGGTCGATGTTGATGAAGAGCTCGTTCACCTGCCGGGCCTCGATCCCGTTCCCGCACCTCATTTCAGTATCTCCTGCTTTAACGACCCGACCTGCCGTTCAAGGTTCTCCAGGAGCCGCTGTACCTGCGCTTTCTGGTTCGCGTCGAACTCATGGGAGGGCGCTGTCTCCCGGAGTAAAATCCGGAGATCGGTCAGCGTGTAGATCGCCTGGAAGGTCATGTCGACTGCCCGTTTTGACATCCGTTCACCTGCGTAAGTGTATGGGTGCCCGGGAAATTAAGGAGTTGTCCTGTCAGCCCTGTCTGCCCATAGTCCCCGACACGGGTAAAGATACGTACCTGAGATTCATGGTCTTTAATCAGCAAATGCCCATATAGATAGTGAGCGGTGAAAAACCGCATGGGTGAAGACACACTTTCCCGGTTCAAAGGAGAACTCGACAGTTTCTTCCTTATCGTGCTCCTGAACATGACATTCGGAGCACTGGCAATGGCATTCGGCATGCAATATATCGTTACCGTGGTCCTCGGGCTCCCGGTCTGGCAGACCAACCCGGTAATCCGGATACCTGCTGCGATGGTCGCGCTGGTCGGTTTCGGTCTGGGGATGAGCTGGATACTCACCAGTGCCCGTATGCTCCGGGGCATCAGGGATATCCGTCGCGAATCGCGTCACAGCCCGGAACCCGTGAATCCTGAAACCCTCACCGGGTGGATCCTCAAAATGACCGCCCATTACCGGGAGAACCAAAAAACTCTCCGGCAAATGATAGTCATCTGCCGGCTGGGCGGGTGTGCCTTTGTCATGCTGGGTATCGTAAGTCTCCTGCAGGCGTTTGCAGCCGGATCTGCGGGCGGAGACTGGTGGTCCTGGGCAATCCCGGTCATTGCTGCAGCCATCAACCTGACGATCGGTATTGTTACAATCCTGATCTCCATCGGTTTCCACCGGTATGCTTCTTCATGGGACCAGCGGCTGAAGACCGCAGCCTCTTCGGAAGATGTTCTGCAGCACGCAATGGAGCGGAAATAACCATGGCGGAACGGAGAACCCCGTACGAGATTTACTGGGAGATCCTCGTTTACTGCAGGACGCCGCGGGGGTTCACCGCCGTCATCAACCGCTGCGATCTGAACTCGAAGACCGGCCAGGAATACCTCGAATTCCTGGTGGCAAAGGGACACCTTGCCCGGATCAGGGAAGGCGACAGGGTCTCTTACCAGTCAACCCCCCAAGCTGCCGAGTATATCGCGCTCTTCAGTTCGCTATACCAGAAACTGTTCGATACCTCGCCGGGATTCAGATTATAACATTCTGAAATGAGCGCCCAAACCGATCATAACCTTCCGCCGGGTGCCGGCTGTTTACCTGATCCAGCCCTTTTTTCCCGCCGTACAATTATGAGCTATTGCGGCAATTGTATTCCAGACAATTCGCAGACTTTCAGGACAGATCCATGACCCCGATCTATATCTTCGGACACCGGCAGCCCGATACAGACAGTATTGCTAGTGTCATCGGGTATGCGGAATTTAAAAACCGCTCCGAGCCGGGCAGGTACATCCCGGCCCGGTGCGGCGAGCTGAACCCCGAGACTAGGTATATGCTGGAGCGGTTCGGGATCGAAGGGCCGTCTTTCATCCCCTCCGTTGAGCCACGCCTCTCGGATATCACCTACCACCCGGTCTTCTCGCTGACCGCTGATGTCCCGACCGTCGATGTCGCGACCCTGATGGCAAAGAAGGGAATCCGGAACGTGGTCATCACCAATAGTGCAGGAAAACCGGTCGGTATGATAGGCGAACATGCCCTTGCAGCCGCATATCTTGAAAAGATCCATCTCGCCGAGCTTGCAGTAACCCCGATTCCCTTAAATACCCTTGCCCGGATCCTGAATGCTGACATAACCGTGTCAGCACATGCGGTCCTTGAAGGGAGGGTCTACATCGCCATCGATGCTCTCCGTGCCACGCTCGCGAAGATGACGGCAAAGGACATTGCGGTTGTTGGGGACGACGAGCCGGCCCAGCTCGCCTTCATCGCGGGCGGGATCGCCTGCCTGATCATCGCAGGGGGTGCACCGGCAGGAGATCTGGTCGCTGCCGCAGCGAAGAAGAAGGGCGTCTCGGTCCTCACCACCCCGCTTGATGCGTTCGGTGTCGGGAAGATGATCAACCTCTCGCTCCCCGCCCGCGAGGTCATGGAGCAGGGCGTTCCCCTGCTTACCCTCCCGGACACTATTGCCCATGCCCGGCAGGTGGTCTCCGGCTCGACGTTCCGTGCTGCCTGCGTGGTCAGGCCGGACGGGACGCTGGCCGGTGTCCTGACAAGGACTACCCTGCTTGACGATGTGCGCCGGTCTGTCATCCTTCTCGACCACAACGAGGCATCGCAGGCTGTTGATGGGATAGGTGAAGCAGAGATTGTCGAGATCATCGACCACCACCGCCTTAGTCCCATCACGACTTTAAAACCGGTGAAATTCTTAAACGACCCGGTCGGTGCGACATCGACCATCATCGCAATGAAGTTTATGGAATCCGGTCTGGTCCCGTTGCGGGGGACAGCCGGGGCACTCCTGTGTGGTATCCTCTCCGACACCCTTGCGCTCCGGATGTCGACGACAACCCACCGCGACCGGATGGCAGTGAAGTTCCTTTCCCCCGTTGCCGCCGTCGAACCCGAAGAGCTCGGCACTTCGCTTCTCGAGCGGGGCATGGACCTGTCAGGGGTCCCGCTTGCGACCCTCCTGTCCCGCGATACTAAGGAGTTCGATCTCTCAAAAAAGAAGGTGATCATCGCTCAGGTAATGGTACCCTCCTTTGGCTGGAACCGTAATCGCTCCGAATCCATTCTTGCCGAACTGGCTTCCCTGCAAAACCGGACAAAGACCGATCTTGCCATTGCCCTCTTTACCAACGTTATGGAAAATTCGAGCGATGTGTACGCTGCAGCAGATGAAACGCTCCTTTTGGGTGTGTTCGGTACCGGTATGCCCGAGCGCTTCGACGGGGTCATGTCGCGGAAGAAGGACTTCCTTCCCTGGCTCGGGGCCAGGCTCCGCGATTTTCCGGACAGGTGATAATGAATATGCCTTATCGGTCGGTTTTTTATTATACCGCGTATTGCGGGACCCGGTATTTCTGGCCGAGTATGAGTCTCCGTACAAAATTTCCTCCTTTGGCAGAGTATTTACGCAGTGGTACCAACGGATCGTTTAAAATCCCATCCGTTCGTATGATGATTGTATGAATGCGATCGAAGTCTCGCATCTTTCCAAACGGTTTGGTGCACTGACCGCGCTGGATGACATCAGTTTTTCCGTATCCGAAGGCGAGACATTCGGCTTCCTGGGTCCCAACGGTGCGGGGAAAACCACCACGATCAGGATCCTCACCGGTATTTCTTATCCTACCTCAGGAACGGCGACCATCTTCGGTCATGATATCGGGCGTGACACGATTGCGGCGCGGCAGTCCATGGGAATCGTTTCCGAAACCTCAAACGTCTACGATGACCTGACCGCGTGGCAGAACATGATCTTTTCCGCAGAGCTTTACCATGTGGGCCGGTACGAGCGAGAGAAAAAAGCGACCGAATTACTCACCACCTTTGACCTGTATGAGCGGCGCAACGACAAGGTGCATGGTTTTTCCAAGGGTATGAAACGGCGGCTGACAATTGCCATGGGGCTTGTCAACAGCCCGCGCCTTCTTTTCCTTGACGAACCAACCTCCGGCCTTGACGTCCAGAGCAACCTCATCATCCGCGATGTGATTACGGGTCTCATCCATGAGGGGGTTACCGTATTTTTAACAACCCATAATATCGAGGAGGCAAACCTGATGTGTGATCGGGTAGCAATCGTCAACAGGGGGATTATCGCTGCAATCGACGCGCCGGAACGGCTCAAGAATACGATCCAGAGCGTGCAGTCAGTCGTTGTCTCTTTTGATCATTCATCTGCACAACAACTTGACGAGATTCACCATCTTTCGATGGTCAACGATGCCATAAAGGAAGGTGACAAGTTCCGGTTGTACACGGAAGATCCTGCAACGGTCATTGAATCGGTGATGGCATATGCCCACACAAGAAATCTCCGGGTGACCAGCATTTCTACCCTGGGACCAAGCCTTGAAGACGTATTCATCCGGCTGACCGGCCTGCAGAGAACGGGGGGAGCGATCCATGCCATCGACTGAAGAAGGGAAAGCCGGCGCATGGTTTGCGCGGTTCAGTCATGAGATCTCCGCTGCATGGGCAATCTCGCGCAAGGACATGATCACCTACTACATCAAGCCCAACATCATCATGATGGGGATCCTCTTCCCGTTCTTTATGTTTCTTGCGTTTGCCATTGGGAAGAATGCCCCACCCGGCACCCTGATCCCTGGTCTCATCGCGATCACGCTGCTCTTCTCGGCCTCCTCGATTGAGCCGGTCTCGATCCCCATCGAGCGGCGGGTAAAAACGTTCGACCGGCTGCTCTCGGCACCAATTTCGCTTCATTCACTGGTTTTCGGTGAGAGTATCAGCGGTTTTCTGTATAGTCTCGGTATTGCATGTTTCCCGCTCATCGTCGGGATCATCCTGTTTGCAACGCCGATTGAACATGCACCGGTTCTCGTGATTGCAATGGCACTGACTGCATTCTGCTTTGCGACACTTGGAACCCTGTTTGCTGCATATCCCACCGAGAACGTTGGAGAGGTGATGTCGATACTTAACACGGTCCGGCTGCCGCTCATCTTTATCTCCGGTGTCTTTATTCCGTTATCGGCCATGCCGCAGATCGGCCAGGAGATCGCACTTTTTTCCCCGCTCACGTATGGAAACGATATGATTGTGTACGCGTATACCGGCACGTCGCTCTTTTCGCCGCTGCTGGATATCCTCGCGCTGGTTATCTTCATTCTGATCTTCCAGTTCGCGGCAAATCGTCTCTATAAGAAATTCAATGAGTAGTCCCCTCCCCCTCATTTTCAGTAAAAAGCAATATTTCTCCTGTTTTCCGGAGCAGTTAAACCGGCAACCTATTTAGATGGAGCCGGATACCTGCTCATCATGGAGCCTCGTTTTCTTTCCGGTGTCCTGCTGGTCTTTCTCATCATTATCCATGCTACCAGATGTACCCAGAGCCGGTTCTGAAGGATCCGGTTGTTACAATCGGGGATATCGCCCTTTCAGATGTCTCGCTGCAGGCAATGACGGTGAATACGACGGTAAATATCTTCAACCCCAACCCGGTCGGGGTTTACCTCCGGAAGGTAACGTTCGACGTCTGGTACCTTGACGATACGCCGCATTACCTTGGCCATGGAGAGCACGGTATTACGGTGAAAGAGAACGGAAATACCTCTGTCATCATTCCCGTCAGGATCGGCACCGTCCAGGCAGCGCAGGGCGTTGGATCGCTTGTCCAGAAAGGATCTCTCCTAATCAGAGTCAATGGCTCCGCAGTCATTGACCTCAAGCTGACAAGCTATATGAAACCCTTTGAGCAGACCCGGGAGTTTTCATCAGGCAAGTTTACTGGTCTTCTCCCGGTGACCATTCCCGGGATGGATATCAATGTCTCTGACGGGATACAGCAGATCTGAGGATGGCTGGGGTCGGGGTCCTGGTCCGTGAACGCCGGTGGGTTTCCCTGCAAAGATCAGTGTTTTAAGAAGGTATCCCCCCATTATTTTCATCGGGCCTGCGGAGCCGGAAGAAATCGGAAACCATCGGTTATCATTTTTCCGGAGATTGCCCTTTCCTGTGCGGTGAGGTTAAGATGGAATAGTGCAATACCCGGTATCCGAAGGTTGGATGAATGCCGTTTGAGTGCAGCCAGTGCGGGGAATGCTGCAGCCATCTCGGGCTGGTCCATACCATCAGGGAAAACTACGGGGATTACCGGTTTCTCGTAAACAACGAGTATACCAGTGAAAAGACCGCGGTGACGGTTGACCCGGACAAGATCGCACTCTTTTGTGACAAGAGTATTTTTTTGGAACGCCCGGAGGCCTGCCCGTTTTTCCGGTATGACCGGTTATCCTCAAAGGGATATTGTTCCGTTTACCTGACCCGCCCGGAGATCTGCAGGGACTATGGCTGCTGGCGCCTGCTGATCCTTGATTCTGAAGGAAAGCGGGCCGGCAGGATCATGTGCCGGCGCCATCTTGCATCGGAGGACAAAGCGCTGATCAGGCTTTTTGAAGTGCATATCAATCATCTTGTTGAGCCGGACGATACTGCCTGGGACAAGCAGGTCATCGGGGTACTGGATGCAGCAGGCTATACGGTGCGGACATAACACCGGGAATGGTCGGATCCTGGCAGAACAGAAAAACAATAGGTAAATAAACCCGGAATTCACCGTGAACCGGCTACTCCGGTACCCGTGCCGGTAACACCGGTACATATCCAGTCAGTGCTTTTTAGGTTCATTTCTTTTTTTAGTTTTGCTTCGGTCTGGTGCGCAGCGATCTTTTCATCGGCAACGGTCCTGCCGATACTGATCTTTACTTCGTCGGTCACTTTCTGCACATCCGCCTCAGTATCCCCGGGGTGTTATAGGCAGCGACGGATATGTCATCCAGTATTGTATGAACAGCCACGCGGGCATTATCGAGGTATTTGCTGGCTTTTATCCTGATATTGTCGGCCATTCTCTTCTCAACTCGTTCACCTTCACTGTTTTTGCATGATGGTGTTCCGTTATATATTGATATATAATCCGGATGCCGGAGAACCCCATCTGCATCCAGTCAGGGAACAGGGTAATGAGAAACACCATGAGGAATATGACCGGGCAATCGTGGAGGGATTATTACTACAGGAATCCTGCCGTAGTGGTGAAAAATGTGCCGGCCAATCATTCTATACCCTCAGCCTGCCAATAGTATTATAATCATACACGATTTTGGAACCAGTGCCGCCCGGGACATCCGTGCAAAGGATCTCACCTCCTGCTATTTTCCAATATTTCCTGTATGGATGACCGGATCTTCCGTTGAGATCGGGTCCGACTGCCAAAGAGAATACCAAGACCGAATACTTCAATGAAAAATCCGTCCGTAAAACCCGAAATCGCCGGCACGAGATCAGGGTATGTCATCCGGTATACCTGCCCCGTGTGCAATGCTGAAAACAGTATCATCAATAAAACCCCCCGCGATCACTATAAAGTGAGCCGGGATGCGGCCTGTCATCACTGCAAAAAACGTTGTGCTGTTTTAACCCCCGCAATGACACAAAGCCGGGGATATTCTCCGGTGTTGTCGTATGTGAATTTACCGGTGACAAAATAATCCCCGGGTCCTTCCTGTCGTAAAGGAAACAGTCTTTTGTTCATTCCGAATCGGACAGTTACGAAATCCGGAAAATCATTTCTCTTTACGTTCTGTCAGAGAACAGGTATGCGACATCTCGTGATGTATGCCCGGTTTTCGCGGCTGGGAAAACCCGACGGCCGGTATTTTTTCCTGTAATTTTACCGGATTATCCAGAAAATCCAGACCAGGCCGATGCCAAACACAGTAGCACCGGTCCGGAACCACCACATCGTCCAGAACGGGTGTTCTTCGGGTAATCTGCACCAGTCCGCATCCAGTTCATCTTTTTCCAGCAGCGATTCCAGCCAGCGGATAGTCATAGCAGGGTACCAGATGCTCTTTTAACCGTCCTGCAAAGAACCTTCCGGCAGCAGTCCGCCGGCCGGGTGACGGGTGCGGGGAGCATCAGAGCAGCCCCCGGGCCTCATCAATAAGTTCAATCGTATAGTGGTGGGGATAATCGCATTTCCTGAAAGGAGATGTTCCCAGGATATAGAACCCGAACCGGGATTCCCTGATATGGTTGGTGTACAGGAAATTCAGCATCGCGCTGATCGACCGGGAAGATTTCCGGGACAGGTTATGGAACAGGGCAATGTCCCGCGAAGTTACTACGGCTCGTATCTTTTTTTGAGCGAGCAGATAGGCACAGATGAGATGAGCACACTGATAACGCCGCGTCGAATCTGTACGGATCTGTCTCATTTTATTCTCCTTTTCCTGATTTCTCATGTATACTTGGTTCTTCTGCTGATATAGTTGCGTATTGAGGGCAAAATTAAAAAAAAAGGGAAAAAATTACGATTTTTTGTTTATTATGGCTGGGATTTTTTCAAATGGAGATCCAGCACGCCATTCCTCAGGCTCAGTCTCGCCCCACCGGGTATAACCTGACAGGGAAGCGGGATCACATGGTGCAGGGAAAAAGACCTCAGTTCATGCAGGCAGTTCCCGTTATTATCGCCGGTTTTTTCCTCATCCCGGTTACAGGTGATTCTCAGGGTATTTTCATTGATTAAATCAACGGATATTTTTGAATTTCCGGTTCCCGGGATTATGTCAAGGGTCACCGTCACTTCATCCTCATGCTCTGCGACTTCTGCGTTCAGGTTGTGCACAGACTGGCATACAATGTCGGGGACTTCCCCTTCAGGCAACAGCGGGTTATCAGCTGGTTCAAGAGCAAGCTGGTACAGATAGTCCATGGATGCTCTGAGTTCATCGAGTTCATCATAGATTGATCGGTGAGATCGTCGTACCATTTCTCATGCCTCCTTCTCGTTATTGCCCAGGTGTAATCCCACCTGGATACAGGGACGGGTGTTGTCCGAGCCAATATACATTGTGGTAAAAATGTCGGGTCTTTTTATTTGGTCACGCAAGGCTGAAATGGCTGGTTTTTTTTTAAAAAAAAATTGCTCTGGAGAAATCATCTGATATTAATTATAACGCTCTTTTGGGCTCTGCCCCCGCCGCTATGGCATCCCCCGGTTGCGATTGTACCGTATTACCTGTACGCAATCGTGGAGAAATTTCCAGTTTAGGTAATGCCGGGGCATCGCAAGGGGGAAGATCATTATTTTAAAAAGAGGATTTCTCCAGATCATAAAAAATCAAAGCTGATAAAAATCCAACCGGTAAAAAAAGATCACAAACAACGGGAAACGCCGGGACCTGAGTACCGGCCTTATTCCATATGAATCGCTTCTGATGGGCAAACGTCTACGCAGGTCTGGCAGTCCACGCACATATCCTTGTCAACTTTTGCCTTCTCGTTTTCCAGGGCAATTGCCGATGCAGGACATTCATTTACGCAGGTTTCGCATCCGGTACATTTCTCTTTGTCAACGACTGCTACCAACTCGTTCACTCCAACGTATATGTTACGGCGAAAAGAAAAAAAGGGTTTCTATTACGATCTACCTCCATCAGGAGGAAGCGAGTAGAGAAGACACATCAGCGTCTTCGACCATGACTTGGGTCCCGGCGGCAGGGAACGTTGAAGATGCTTTCAGAATCTTCAGGTTTTTGGTTCTTTATGCGGTTCTGAACCAAAAAATTGAGAAGAAACGTAGCGTCTCCGACTTCGACCCCACCCTTAACCACGGAGCATGGGGAGAGAATGAGATGTATCAACGTCTTCGATATCAACCGACGGGAATAAACCTTAAAAAAAATGAAAAAATTGCTCTGGTGAATCATTTGATATTAATTATAACGCTCTTTTGGGCTCTGCCCCCCGCCGTTATGGCATCCCCCCGATTGCGATTGTACCGTATTACCTGTACGCAATCGTGGAGAAATTTCCAGTTGAGGTATGCCGGGGCATCACAATGCGCCTCCGCCCCGTATGGGGCAGGGTTGGCGCAAGGGGGGAGATCATCACTTAAAAAGAGGATTTCTCCAGAGCAGAAAAAATTACTTCTTCTTAAACCCGAGCACATCATTCATGCCGTAGACGCCGGCCTTTTTGCCGACTACCCAGCGTGCTGCGAGAAGGGCACCGCTGGCAAAGACGGAGCGGTCGTATGCCCGGTGGGAGATCTCGATGGTCTCGAAGTTCTTCGAGAACATGACCTTGTGATCGCCGACGATATCCCCGCCGCGGATAACATGCACCCCGATCTCGTTCTTCCGCTCGGTGATCCCCTCGCGTCCGTACATCTTCTGCCGGGTGCCTGCTTCCTCATCAAGGATCTGAAGGATAGTCTTTGCAGTGCCGCTCGGCGCATCCTTCTTGTTCCGGTGATGCGCTTCAAGGACTTCGATATCGTAGTCCTTCAGCAGCTTTGCCGATTCCCGAACCAGCTGCAAGAAGATACTGACGCCAATCGAGAAGTTGCTGGAGATGACCGCCGGAACATGGCCATGGATTGCCTTGTCCATCTCGGCCCGCTGATCCGCGGTGATACCGGTTGTCCCGACAACGAGTGCCACGTTGTTGCGGGCCGCCATCTGGACATTGCCGACCGCGGCACCCGCAATGGTGAAATCGATCAGCACGTCTGCCTTGGTCTTCTTCAGGAACACTTCGGCGTTTTTTGTCTCCACGATCTCAACACCAAAGAATGAACCGGGTTTGAGGTTGATGCCTCCAACCAGTTCAAGGTCTTTTGACTCATTAACCATACGGCCTATGGTCTGTCCCATGCGGCCGGAGGCACCACATACCACGACATTTATCATTGCCAGTTCACCGTCGGGGTTTTGCCGTCGGTTTTCGTGGTGCGGACTTTGGTGTTGTTTTCTTTGGAACAGCACGCTTTACTGCTGTTTTTTTCGGGATCGTGGCGAGCACTTTCCTGAGCTGCTCAGTCTTCTTTGCATCGAGCTCATCCAGCGGGAGACGCACCGGGCCGCCGGCCATCCCCATCAATTCTACTGCTTTTTTGACCGGTATCGGGTTGGTATCGATGAACATGGAGCGGAAGAGGGGAGAGAGCGCGAAGTGGAGGACCAGCGCTTTCTGGTAATCTCCCTTCCAGATCGCCTCGCACATCTCGACCATGCGTTTCGGGTCGACATTCGCTGCAACCGAGATCACACCTGATCCGCCAAGGGCCATGATGGGCAGCGTGATGTTGTCATCACCGGAGATCACGATGAAATCATCATCCTGTGTTTCTTCGATGATGCGGGAGATCTGGCCGATATTGCCGCTCGCTTCCTTGACCCCCCAGATATTCGGGTGCTGTGCCAGTTCCGCGATCAGGTCCGGTTCCAGGTTCTGGCCGGTCCGGCCGGGAACATTATACACTACCACCGGAATATCGAGGTCGGCAATCCTGGTGTAATGCTTGACGAGGCCTGCCCGGTTGGGCTTGTTGTAGTACGGGCTGATGACGAGTACACCGTCCGCACCGATGTCCTTTGCAGCCTTCGTAAGCCGGATTGCCTCTGCCGTATTGTTGGATCCGGTACCGGCAAGAACCGGGATCTTACCATTGACCTTATCGACCGTAACCCTGATAACCTTCTCATGTTCCTCGAACGTGAGCGTGGCTGATTCGCCGGTCGAACCGCAGGGCACAATCCCGTGGATGCCACAGGAAAGAAGAAACCCGATGTTGTGCTCAAGGCCGGGAACATCCAGGCTCATGGCAGGATTTCTTTTAAAAGGGGTTATGATAGCTGGAAGGACACCTTCAAACATGAATAGGGTTATGAGCGTCTCTTGGTATTTATTTTTCTTGTGATGTATCCGGCGACGCGGTTCCGGACGCGCTTGCTTCCGATAACAGCGGACTTATCCAGCTGCTGCTTGTTCTCTTCGAAGTTGTTCGAAAAATTTGTGCGCTGCTTGGCGACAAGTTCATTTCCCAGCGTTTTGATGTAGGATGGTTTGATTCCCATTGATGATTCCTCTGAATTTCACTATTTTAAATGCGGTTGGAGCAGATAATGATATTGTTCGCAACGTCGGCCGGGCCATCGCCGAACAGGATGATACGCGACTCTTTTGCGCCATGACCTTTCCTGAAGATCACGTCGGGGATGCCCTCTTTGCAGCAGGACGCAATGCCCCAGTCCATGGTGCTGATCCCCTGGTTTTTTGATGCCGCATCCAGGGAAACACATTCAAGGAACAGGTCGTTCTCAAAAACTTGAAGCGCCCGGTCTGAATACCGGAGGATGGCAGCGCTGCGCATGGCCGGGTCGAATTTCATGGCAGTCACGATAATCCGGACAACAGGCTCGTCCGTACCGAATGCGCACGGGCCGGCAATAACCACCCCGCCCGCACTGTTTTTTATCCCGCCGTTCACTGTGGCAACCCCCCCGGTGTCCCGGGCGCCGCGAAGGGCAAACCCGAACGAGATGCCTTCCTGCGGGATGAGACGGACATTCATTGATTGTTCCAGCTGGGTTGTCGCAGCCTGGAGTGTGGAAATCGTATTGTTCCGTTCGTGTGCCGGATCCATAGCTTATCCAGTACTGGACGTGACCGGTCTTAAAAAACGCGGTTCAGACAAGCCCGAGTTCCGCGCGGATCTCCCTCATGCCGGCAAGCTCGTATTCATAGAACGCCGCAATCTCCATAAGGGGCGCTATCAGGACGATCCGGTTCCGGTCGCACCCGGCAGCAAAGGACTTCTCCTTTGCTTTCCTTAAGATGGTCTTCACTGAGACATCGGAAAGACGGCCGCCTTTGACAAAGGCACAGGCAATAATCCGGCCTGATGCGTGTCCGGCCTGGAGTGCAATCTCCACCGGACGGTCATAGGTACCCTATGAAGGAAATGGTTATGGCACCTAACAATCTCACAAATATCATCCGGAATACCGGCTTTTTTCAGCAGCCGGGCACCCACGACCCCGTGCTGCTGCATATCCCCCTTCACGCATTCAAAATCAATATCGTGCAGGATACCGATCTCTTCCCAGCGGGCAGGATCTTCGGATAAAAACCCGGCAACCGCTTTCATAACGCCCCCCGTAGCAAGGCAGTGTTTAATAGGGGGCTCCCCATGAACATATTGCCGCAGGAGTCTGACAGTTGCTTCCCGTTCCATGAGAGTACGATAAACCCCGGTTCCCTTCAGTTTTTCGGATTTTTTAAAAAAATCGTTAATATTTTATTTTTGTTGAGTGTTCTGGATATCTGTCCGCCTTTTTCTTCCCCGCCTGCAGAATATTATATATAAAGTCATCGGGCATTGCCCAACAATAACAGAGCCTATATATCATTTGCTGGATAATTAATCCGGTAAAGTTTCTTGGAAATAATGTGGATGTGATTGTATGAGAACGGAGAATGTAATGTATTTCACCGAGAAGGAAGAGGAGTTCGCGAATCTTCTTATCGAGATTGGAACGAAGCGCAATGTTGCAAAGGTACTGGTGTTCCTTGCAAACACCCCCGAGGCAACCTCCCGCGCCATCGAACGCGGCACGGACCTCCGGCAGCCGGAAGTCAGTATCGCCATGCGTTACCTGATTGACCAGGACTGGATAACCAGCCGCGAGAGCAAGGCAGAGAGCAAGGGCCGCCCGGTCAAGATCTACGAACTTGCAAAACCGATCCACGAGATCATGGACAGCATCGAGAAAGAGAAGAAGAAAGAGGCGAACAACCAGCTCGCCCTTGTCCAGAAGTTACGCGACTATATCCGCTGAAGAAATTATCTTCACCTTTTTTAAGCCACCGATAATCACGGTAGTCTTTTTTGTGAACCCGCAGAAAAGCCCGCTCTCGATAATCCCCGGGATCGAGGCGAGGACGGCCTCAAGTTTTTCCGGGTTCTTGATCTCCCTGAATCTGCAGTCGACAACGAAATTCCCATTGTCCGTAATGACCGGGCCGTCCTTTTTCACAGCCTCGCGGACGATCGGGACGCATCCGAGCCCGCTGAGCTGCCCGAGTACGGGGGTTATCGCAAAGGGGAGGACTTCGACCGGAACCGCGGCAACGCCCAGTTTTTTCACCATTTTCTGTTCGTCAACGACAACGACAAAGTGCTTGGCAGCTGCTGCCACGCACTTCTCCCGCAGGTGCGCAGCCCCCCTCCCCTTGATAAGCCGGAGCTTCGGGTCGACTTCATCTGCCCCGTCAATTGCAATGTCGATAACCGGGTTGTCATCAAGGGTCGTGAGCGGGATATGCGCTTCTTTTGCCCGGAGTGCAGTCTGGAATGATGTCGGGATGGCGGCAATACGGAGGCCGTCCCTGACCCTTTCTGAGAGCCGTTCGATAGTAAAATAGACCGTAGAGCCGGTGCCCAGTCCGACGACCATCCCCTCTTCAACCATTTCTGCCGCCCGGTAACCGGCTGCACGTTTCGCTGCAGTAAGAGTCTCCGCTTTCTTCTCCATTACCGGGATAGTTTACCGCCCGCGGTTAATTAAAACTGGTGATCCATTTATGGGATATCCAAATCCTGCACATTATGAAAAAATTGTCTTGTGATCTGACAGGACTTGTATGCCGTGCAGTCCAGCGTGATCGGTGTGATGGAGATGTTGCCTTTCCGGATTGCATGGACGTCAGTGCCTTCTTCAGCATCCTCAACCAGCGGCCCGTTGATCCAGAAATAGGGACGCCCCCGGGGGTCAAGACGTTTCTCGACGCCGGTATGGAAGAGCTTGTGAGCGAGGCGGGTCACTTCATACCCCCCCTTTATCTGTGACGGGATATTGACGTTAATGACATCAGTGTCCGGGCCAAAGCCGTGCAGGAGGACACGCTCCACCACGTCCCGTACAATCTTCTTTGCTGCATCGAAACTCCGGGTATAATACCGGGGGTCATCGAACTTGTCCCCCTGGTCTTCGACCTGCAGGCTGAACGCGATAGCTTTTGGTCCCTGATTGGAGGCTTCGAGCGCCGCCCCGACCGTGCCGGAGGTCATGATGGACTCGGTCGAGAGGTTCTCTCCGATATTTATCCCGCTCACCACCATCGCGGGAGCGAGCTTCAGGGCAAACAGCCCGATGATAACGGCGTCGGTGGGTTTTCCTGCAACAGCCCAGGCGTTCTCGCCGTTAACCACGACCTGCGTTACCCGGAGGGGCTCGAAGATGGAGATCGACCTGCCGACAGCGCTCTGCTGGGTTGCGGGGGCAACAACCGTTACGTCCGCGATGGGTTTCAGCGCTTCATAGGCGGCCCACAGCCCGATGGAATTCACACCGTCATCGTTGGTCAGGAGGATCGAAGGTTTCATGTTCACCAGTTATTATACCCGACCCACAAATAACTCACCGATCGGATAGGGTAATTTTCCATGGCAGCATACGTGTGATCAGATGAAAGTCCTGCTCGCAGAATATACGACCGCGCATGATCCGGTGCTTGCCCACGAGGGCAGGGCCATGCTTGGCGTGCTCAGGGAAAGTTTCGAGCGGTGCGGCTACGATGTAGTCCACCCGGATGAAGGTGATTTTGCTGATGAGATCGAAAGGCTCGCACCTGTGTGCGATGCGGGCCTCGTGATCGCCCCCGACCACCTGCTTTCCCGGTTTACCATGATCCTCGAGCAGCATACGCACAACCTTGGCTGCGGGTTCATGAGCGTGGCGCTCTGTGCGAACAAGGTGCAGACCCGGAAGATCCTCCTGCAGCACGGTATTCCCGTTCCGGGGGAGCCCGGGCCGGGAAAAAGGGTGATCAAGCCGGTCAGGGGGTGCGGTGCGCAGGGCGTCCGGCTCTCTGATGGTGTAGCGGGCAGCGATGAGTTTGCCGAACGGTATATCGATGGCGAACACTTCTCCGTAAGTATCATTCTGCATCGGGTCATCGGGGATGCATGTCTCTATTTTTCCGGTGCCCCGCCCCTCGTCCTTGCCGTAAACCGGCAGCAGATCGGGATTGATCCGGACGGATCATTCCATTACCTTGGCGGCGAGACCCCGGTCCACCCCCCACAGGAAGCGGAGATCATCAGTACGGCCAAAAAGGCGGTTGAGGTACTCGGCTGCCAGGGATACTGCGGCGTGGATATGGTAGTGGCGGACAAGGTTTACGTTGTGGACGTCAACCCGCGGATAACGACAAGCCTTGTCGGCATTGCAGCCTGCATGGACGAGGAGATAGCAGATCTGCTTGTTGCAGCTTCGAAGGGAGCAGGGCCGGCTGAGGTCCACTTCAGCGGCAGGGCTCGCTTTGATACGAACGGAACGGTAACCCGCGTATGATCGGGATTGATGTCGGCGGGGCAAACCTCAAGGTTGTGGATGATACTGGTGTCCATATCCATTACTGCCCACTCTGGGAACAATCACCCATCACCAGAGTGCTTTTGCAGTATGCACGAGGCGACCATCATGAACCTGCCGCAGTTGTGATGAGCGGGGAGCTTGCCGATTGTTTTGAAAACAAGCTGCAGGGGATCTCTTTTATTGTTGATGCGGTCAGGAAGGCATTTCCCTATGCCCGGTTTTACGGTACGGATGCGCAGTTCCATGACCGTGCTGTATTGGAACTTGCCGCGGCCAACTGGCTTGCCTCTGCCGATTATCTCAGGTCCCGGCACGCGGATGCCGTCCTCCTTGATATTGGCAGCACGACCACAGATATCATCCCGCTCAACCAGTTCAACCGTCTCCTGGGGATGACCGACACGAAGAGGCTGCAGGCCGGGTACCTTATCTATACCGGCATGCTCCGCACCAGCGTTGCAACACTCCTCCGCTCCGTGAATCTGTCTGGAGTATCCACTCCCGTGAGCACCGAGTATTTTGCTGCAAGCGCCGATGTCCATCTTGTCCTCGGGCAGATCACTCCCGACAATTATACCTGCGACACCCCGGACCGGAAAGAGAAGACCCGTGCGGCATCCCTGCGACGACTCGCCCGCGTGGTCTGTGCCGACCTTGATGAGATCGGGACATCGGGAGCACAGCAGGTCGCAGAACAGTTCTGGGCTGTCCAGCGCGATATGATATGCAGCCAGGTGAAAACGATCGTAAAATCTTCCGGTGCAAAGGAGATCATTGTTGCGGGTATCGGTGCCCCGCTCTTTACACAGGAACTTGGCGCAACGGACCTGACATGCGAACTCGGGCCGGTCGCGGATGCCCTGCCGGCGTTTGCAGTCCGCGATCTGGCGGTTGTGAAGAATATTTTTAAAATGGCTGCAGATCCGGCGGTGTTCTGACGGACTCCTGGAAACTCAGTCTGGTCCTGCTGGCAATATCGCTTGCAATCAGTGCAGTCTTCTGGTCAGCAGGGCTGCCATTCTTCTTTCTCTTCCTGTTTGTACCGCTGGTTCCTCTCCTTTCCGGCAGGAGGAAGACCAGGTGCTGCCCGTTGTGCGGGTGGGAAACTTCCGGCAGCGAGCGCGTCTGTCCCTATGATGCAACCCTGCTTGAGGATTACGGCAGCAGTGAAAGAAAGAAAGGCGAGTAAGAGCAGGCCCTGTTACCGGGATACGGGTTAAAAAAGAACAGCTAACAGACCCTTGGGACCGGGTCACCCATCGGGGGCTCGATGAACCGTTCGCCGCCGATCGCTGTCTCCATGATCACGTGGGCCCCTTTGGTCACGGTACCGACAACTGCTGCATCTTTCCCGTATTTATGTGAGTGCAGTGCCTCAAGGACCGCGTCAACACAGGTTGCCGGAACTCCCATGACGACTTTTCCTTCATTCGCCACTTCCAGCGGGTCGATGCCGAGCATACCGGCAGCACTCCGGACATTTTTACGGATCGGGATCTTCTCTTCCTGTACCCGGACACAGACCCCGCTTTTTCTTGCCATCTCGTTGATTGCGCTGGCAAATCCGCCCCGCGTGGGATCCTTCATTGCATGGACCGTACCGGCATCCAGCACTTTTTCGACCAGGCCCCAGAGCGGCGACACGTCCGATTTGATCTGTTCCCCCAGATCGAATCCCTCGCGGTGGGCCATGATGGCAAGCCCGTGATCGCCAAGCGTTCCGGAAACGATTATTACATCCCCGCAAACGAGACCATTGTCACGGACGATAGTCTTTGCAACACCGATTCCCGCGGTGTTGATGGCAATTCCGTCCAGTGCGCCCCGCTCCATCACCTTCGTGTCTCCGGTGACAAGGTTTGCGCCTGCTTCTCCCAGCGCTTCATCCATGGAGGCAACGATCCGTGCAAGGTCGTCGATCTCGAACCCTTCCTCAATGATCATGCCGCAGGAGAGTGCTACCGGTTTGCCACCCATCATCGCAAGGTCGTTGATGGTACCACAGACAGAGATCCTCCCGATATCCCCTCCCGGAAAAAAGATGGGGCGGACAACATGGGAATCCGTGGTAAATACCAGGTTTTCCCCATTGAACGGGATGACCGCTCCGTCATCCATAGCCTCCAGCCCGATACCCCCGGCATTGTTGTGGCGGAACTTCGTGAGTGTCTGGAGGAGTTCCCCCATGACTTCGCCGCCGGCACCGTGCATCATATTCACTTTCATTTAATCATCCACCTCAATTTCCACGTTGGTGACAACAATCTCCCGGCCTTTGACCAGCTCAGGCAGCGCCCCGCACTTCGGGCATACATACACCTCATTGCCGGCGTACCCGCAGGGGCATTTTGTCTGCGGGTCGATCTCATGGCACTCAAGGACGGTATGCAGGAAAAGAGGATCCTCCTCCTTGATGGTATCGAAAAGGAAAACGACCTGTTCAGGGTTGACCATCGCCATTTTTCCCACTTCTACTGTTACTTTTTTTACCCTGGTGGCCTTGTGTTCCTGTGCTGCCGTGCGTGCGGTAGCATACAGGTCATAGGCAATGGAATACTCGTGCATCAGTTATCAAGAGCCTCGTAGACCTGCCTGAAAATTTCCCGGGTTTCCAGCCCCTCTTCACGGGAAAGCCGCTGGATAGCGAATCCAACGTGAACCAGCACGAACTCCCCCACTTTCACGTCAACAAGATCGAGCCTGACTTCCTGCCGGAGATCACCATAATCAACAAGTCCGATATTTCCCTCTTTTATTTCAATGATTTCGGCCGGCACTGCAACGCACATTGAGAATTCCTCGTAATGTATCCTACCTTGTACTGTGCGTGGTTCAACCACATAAAAACAGTGATACGGATATGAAGTTCGTCTCTCTCCGGATAGAGAATTACCGGGATATTTTCCGCTTATGGGGATCCTGGTTGAACGGATCTGGAGTTTCTGAAAACCAACGGGGTTATCAATTTTTTTGCTGATTAAAACAGGCACTACGCCGGGGAAGAGATTTGAACTCTTGAGGTGCGAAGCACCAGTAGCTTTCAAGGCTACCGCCTTCCCGGACTAGACTACCCCGGCAGTGCTCCATATGTTGGATCTGCGATATAAAAAAGGCTTCTTAATTCTGGATATCCCGTAATCCGGTTTTTCATTCCCGGAAAATTTAACGGCGCAGCAGCAGGGCAATTCCAAGCGCTGCCAGTCCTGATAACGGCATGAGTGGAACAGCCAGAATTCCCCCGGATGCCTGCGGTCCCGCTGCAGTAAAGGGGGCAGGCACCGTCGGGCTCACGGAAATTGCGTCGGCATTCTCCGCGTACAGGAATACATCTCCCTGCTCCGAATAGTTATACGGGTAGATCTTCACGTAAATCGTATTTCCCGATCCCGCGATGGCTGCCTTTTCCGGGTTCTGTTCATCCTGGTTATTCTCTACGTGCAGGACACCGTTTTCATCAACATATTCTATGACCCAGTCAATGGAAGAGGAGGTATACAGCATCACTGGTCCGGTACCTGTTTTCACGGTAAAGTAAGCAGGAGCATCCCGGGAAGCTTTCGCATGTGCGGATACCACCGTTTTAGGAGCTGTCTCAGACAGAGTTGCAACCGGCATTTGCAGGCCCGTCGCGGTGATGATACGGGTCCCGATGAATCCCTTTGCATCGGTAAAACTCACTTCATATTCCCCGGGAATACTGATCGGTACTCCCGTGGAAAATGCACCCTGATAATTCGTATTCACAAACTGGGGGCCGAATACCAGCGAGTTATCCGGGCCGACAACCTCAATCTGGACACCGGAATTTTCATCGCCCGTGATGGTACCGGCCACAACCAGTGTCCCGTTAACCTGCTGGACTAACGGGGAATCCATCCGGATCTCCTCGGATCGGTCAACAATCTGGACGAGCCGCATGGTAATGGAATCCCCCATACCGTTCACCGGTACTTCAACTTTGTACGTCCCGGTCTTCAGACCGGTGGTATCGAACACCACCCTGAAGGTCTGATCCGGTCTGATACTAACGACCTGGCGTTTGATCTCCGTTGTTGTTGTCAGCTGATAATAAAGGACAACATCAACTGACATGCCGGGGGGAAAAGTGGTTACGCCGGTTACAACGAG
>Ga0182027_10002752_pt1 | contig 28185 bp, 20 predicted proteins | sample 712E1DmetaG_FD_121300 | JGI IMG/M metagenome (GOLD analysis project Ga0182027, IMG submission 121300) | Permafrost microbial communities from Stordalen Mire, Sweden - 712E1D metaG (Illumina Assembly) | ecosystem: Environmental > Terrestrial > Soil > Wetlands > Permafrost | place: Sweden...
CGCCTGTGTCGCTGGTTGTGGCGACGGTGGTGTTTCCACCGTTCGCGTGGGCGCGCTTGGCCGCAGCCGCGGCTGCTGCGGCCGCTTTGGCGGCCCTGGCGGCCGCCGCCTTTTCGGCTGCCCTGAGTGCCGCCGCGGCCCTGGCAGCTGCTGCTGCAGCAAGCTCTTGTTCCCTCTGAATGGTCAGTTGGTAGAGCTGCCCCTTGACTTGTCGCAGTGCTGAGTCTGCATTAAGCGTCGCCGCCTGAGCGACAGCTCGCGCCCTCGCCGCGGAGCGCTGCGCTTGCGCAGCAGCCTCCAGGGTTCTCGACTGGGTCGCCCGTTCAGCGGCGAGCTTCGCGCTGACGACGTGCAGTTGGTTCACTGCGGCGTTGAGAGTGTGGACGACGACGTCGGAGTACACCGCCGCGCTCTGCGCGTCATTGACGCTCGAGTTGAGGACGGCACCTACCTGAGAGTCGAGGCCGTCTCCGGTCACGTACGCCTCGATCGCGGCGGTCTGTGCGCGGAGCCGCACAGCTGCGAGCTGGCGCCGTGTCGTCTTCAGCCGGTCGTCCGTCTTCACGAGCGTCGCCCGGTCCTCCTGCAAGAAGACCGTCTGCTCGTCGTACTGTTCCGCCGCGCCCGACACCTTGGCCTGGTCGTTGGTGATCTGCTCGGCCAGCGCCTGGGCTCGGGCTTGGAGAGAGTTGATCTGCGAGTTGGTACGGTTGATGGGGCCTGGCGACGCTCCGACGGGCGTGGCAACCACGAAGAGTGAAACCGCTAGGGCAATGACGACAATGACGGACCCAACCGCGTACGGGCGCCGTCTCTTCAGCAACATATCTTAACTTTGGTCACATTAGCCACTGCTGTCAACTGATTGGCAGCTGAGCAGGTGTTTCTAAGCAACAAACTGCAGCTAACGGAGCGTCAGAAATGGTCGACTGATCTCCGAGAGTGGCCCATAGTGCGTCACGGGGACGTAGCCCAACCGGCAGAGGCAAGGCGCTTAAAACGCCCACAGTGAGGGTTCGAGTCCCTCCGTCCCCACACCTCCGTCCCTACTCGCGTGATGTGGGAGAGGCAGACAAGGCCGCGACACACCAAAAAGGGGCGACGAACCGTCCAGCCCATGATCGCCGCGAGACGGCATCCCGGATCGCAGCCGAGGGGGCGGGCCGATGCCACAAGCGCCCGGCCCAGGCCGACCCACTCGGAAGGGAGCGCTTCAGGATCAGGCGATGCGATCGGATCCGACAACTCAGGATGCGGTGGTCACCTGAACTAGCTAGTGATCCGACGCGAGCTGGTGGCACCAATGAGGCTCGTGGGTCCTGTGCCAAGGTCCAAGATCGGAAGTTTGAGCATCATTCGGCGCGCACAGCAGGATGTTCGATCGCGAAGCGATAGATGTCGAGCAGCTGTTGGAAGTTGACCTCCGGGTCGAAGCGTTCTTCGTAGGAGCGATGCGCCGTCAGGCCGAGTCGGCCTAGGTAGGAAGGATCGGTGTCGACGACCTGCAGCGCCTCGCTCAAGCCATCCGCGCTTCCAGGTCGAAAGAGGATGCCGCCTTCACCGATGAGCTCGGGAAACGAGCCGTGTGCGGCGGCCACCGCCGGCACACCGACAGCCATTGCCTCCACTGCCACCAATCCGAACGTCTCTTCCCACTGCGACGGCAGTACGACCGCCCGGGACCGATCCACGAGGTGAGAGCATTCAGAAGGATTCAGCTTTCCGAGTACTGCAACCGCCGGCCGACTTGCGGCCCACTGGGAGACTTGATGTTCCAGCGGTCCACTTCCGGCAATCACGAGACGCAGTCCTTGCGTTGGGTGCGACTCGAAACAGTCCCACGCCTCCATGAGGAGGGGGACACCCTTGGCCGCATCCAGCCTGCCGAGGTACGCGACCAGGTGTTCTCGCGGCGCGCCCGCGGAAGCGACCCGGGGCACCAGGTTGCCCTTGACGAACGTCCGCTCCGCAGGCAGATCGAGTTCAGCAAAGAGTCGGCGCTGCGCCTCCGACAAGAACACATACCCGGAAACGAGATCCCGCCAGGCATGACGATGGATAACGGTCGACGCCACGACGGGCAATGTCGCGACAGCGGATGCTCGGTAGCAGCGATGCAATACCGCGGGTGCGGGCAGGTGTCGGCCGATGCAGTCATGGCAGGGCGCGCCCTCGCGGAAGAGGTCTCCGCTAGCGCACAGGAGCTTGTAGTTGTGAATCGTTGCGACTACCGGCACCTGCGCGTCCCGACAGGCATAGAGCACTGAGGGGCTGATCAGCGGAAAGGTGTTGTGGATGTGGACGACGTCGGGGCGGAAGCGACGAAGGAGCTGAATCAGAGACCGCCGAGGTTCACCGTTCCAGATCACCTCGACGGGCACGAGTGCTCGACGGAGGAGAGACCACGTCCCAATATCGTCACTGAGCCGTTCAAAGCGCTCCACCTCGTGACCGTGAGCCTCCAGTGCTGCGCCTTCTTGATCGGCGACGCGGTTCTCGCCGCTGGGTGCAGCCGAGCGGTACCGATTGTGAACGACAACCACTCTCATGAGGCCCGCGCGCGCTCCAAGCGACGGGACCACACCGGCGAAGCCAAGAGCGATGCCGCAGCCGCGAGGTCCAAGATATACGGGGACGCGTCGCCGAGTCCCACCTCGGTGTATGAGGCAATCGTGCAGTAAGCGAGGACGAACAGGGCCAGCGCCCGAGTAGTCCCCCTGGGTCTTGTGGCTGCAGACACCCACAATGCCAGCAACGACAGCCCGACGAGGATGTCCCCGATCAGTCCCTGGTTCTGATAGATGGCGAGCCAGCTGTCGTCTATTGAGAGTCCCTGGAAGGAGGAGTTCGAGAGTCCGAAGCCGAAGAGTTCTTGCGGCCTGGTGCGAGGAATATTCAACAGGTCGTGCCAGACGACGGTCCGGCCGCTCAGGTCCGTGAAGCTTGTGCCGGCCTCCCCCCGCAGGAACCAGTGCACTAGTGCTGGTCCAAAGCCCGCGGCCACGACCACTCCGACCACGAGACACACCGCTACGACCTTGCGAACCCGTCGACGACCGAAGAAGAGGCTCAGCGCGGCGACCGTGATGGCGGCGAGCATCGCGACGAGGGCGGTACGAGTATGGGTGAGCAGCAGGAGGAGCACGGAGAAGCCCTCGAGTAGCAGGGCCCGATTGCGACTGATCAGCCCGCACAGCCACAGGACAGCGCCGAGTCCGCAGGCGACGGCCGCGTAATGGGCCAGCTGGGTCGTGTAGATCGGCCAGATGATGCCGTATAGGCGTCCCGACTGGAAAGCCTTGTGCGGCGAGATGATGATGCCAAGAGCACCTGTGACTATGACTGCCACCAGGCATCGAAGCTGACAGCGCAGCAACAGCATGTCTCTACGCCCCCACCACGGAGTCAGCAACCAGAGCGTCGCGAGAAAACCGATCAGGCGAACCGCTCGATAGGTCGACCCCAGGTGACCCGTCCGGATGCTGCTCAGCAACGAGAGGGCAGCCAACAGGGTGAAGATCACAAGGAAGGCGTTAGGTCGGATCAAGGCACGACGATTGAGCGTCAACGCGAGAACCAGCGCGACCCACAACGCACCTTGGGTGATGGCCTTGCCGGCGGTCGAGGGGATCGTGATGACCATCGGCAGCCCTGCGGTGTAGGTCAAGACGTTGAGAAACAGCAGCGCCCAGATCACTCCGATCCGGCGGCGCACGGAGCGCTCGATGGTCGCCTCGTCGCTCACGCTTGGAAGCGGAGCGGCAATGATGCTCACGACAGTGGCGCGCTTGGGGCGTAGACGGTCGGAACCTCCGGGAACTGCTCGGGGCCGATCACCCACTGCTCTTGGTCGAACCGACCGAGACTGTCGTCGTTGTTGTCTGCACCGACAAGAAGAGCCGAGTCGAGCCGACAGCCGGCCGAACGGATCATCTCGGCGTTTGTCCACAGCCGGTGGGCAGTCGATCGCCCCACTGTCACGACGACGACGACATCTTCGGCCCAGGAGGCAAGCTGAGCTGCGCCGAGTGCTGGGTCGAGTGTGGCCAGCACAAGCACAACTTCCACCGACGCTGGCATTTTGTCCGTTCCCTCGCCGAACAACGAGTTCAACGGCAGCCCCCCCGGGGGTTCCACTTGCTTGGAGCCGAAAGAAAGATCATCGGGGGGAACGAGAACCGCAATCGGCGATGCGGTACCGGTGATCTTCGCTGTGGAGGCCCCGTGGCCGCGCGCCCTGACTAAGCGTGCGAGTCCAGCCCCCCTCGAGAGGTCGGCGATTCCGACTCGTGTCCCCTCCGTGGCGAGACGAGCAGCGAGGTGAGCGACGAACACCGCGGCAGGCTCGACGCTGTCAATCGCGACCACTCCGAGTACCGCCCTGGCATGGCCAGGAGGAAGCTTTGCACGAAGGTAGCGTGCCGCGAGCAGAACGTCTGCATCGGGATGGCGCAGCTTGCGTCGCAGACGATACGGCCGCAGCCATCGCCGGTTCTTGAACCGTTGCACGCTAAGTTCGACGGGAGTTCCGAGAGCTGCAGCGATCTCATCACGCCGGCGCAGCCGATCAGAGGTGACTGAAGAGACGGCCACGATGCCCAGACCTAAGACTAGGCCGGCAATGAGGCCAACGACACCGTCTTTCAGAAGAGTCTTCAGGTGCGACCGGGTACTCGGCTCACCCGGTTGAAGAACGGAGCTGCCAGAGATGACAGTTGCAAGCGTGGCGGCATTCTGCTGGAGCGTCTGGGAAATCGTGGCCAGTTGGTTGACGTCGGAGTCGAGCAGAGTGGTAAGCGCCGATGAGTTGCCGCCGTTTGCCTTCGCGACCCCGATCTCGTTCTTCAGGATTGTGACCTGCTTCTGAAGGGGTGCCGTCAGGGCATAAAGCGAGCTCTGCGTCGCGGCGCTCTGCTGCTCGAATTGGCGGGTGCGCACCGTCAGGAACGCTGCGGCGACGGCGTTTGCGTTTCGCACGGCCTCACTTTGCGACGGAGCCGTCGCTGTGATCTGTAGCAACTCATCGCTTAGCGAGGTCCCGTCGTACTGAGCCAGGAACTGCCTGGCGGTCTCGCGCGAGTGAAGTCGACTGACCGTCTGAGCAGCGACCTCCTCGGTTTGGAGCAGTACGACATCATTGGCCATGGCGTCGGTCTGGTCGGCCGTGGGGTTGTGGCTCAGATATAGAAGAGCCGTAGCGGAGTACTTGAGCGGCATCACTTTCGGCAACGCGAGACCCACAGCAAGGCCAAGCACGGCGAAGGTGAGCCACAGACGTCGGCGGCGTCGCACGTCGCGGAAGATCGACCTTATGCTCACCAAGCCATCTGCCGATGTTGCAGGGGACTCCGGTTCGTCTAGGTCGGAATCTCCGCCCGGCGTGTTGTCAGAAGGATGGATGCTCACGGCTGGTGTCCTGTTTCGGGTTGACCGTCATGGTGAGAGCTGCAACTTATCGCTCGGGCATCGGATGACGGCATCAGGCAAACCGACCGGGGAACGCAGTCATCGGGGCCACCCCAAAGCCGACACCAACTCCGTGTAGACACGATCCCCGCCACCGCCGACAAACACCGGACCGGCACACGGTGTCGGTTGTCCAATGCTCGGTGGCTGTCATCGTTTCGTCGACTCCCTGCCCTCCACTTTTGCGACGTGCGACTCGAGAGTCGAAAGGGTCTCCTGGACAAAGAACTCTACAATTCTTCGTCGGGTCAGAGTACTCCATCTTGTGACTTCCGATATTCTTGATCCACCTGAGGTCACTCGAGCCCGTGCACGTCAGCGACCTCCCGGACGTGTGCTCGCAGCGGTGTTGTCGTCTTGGTGGCTTGTTTCTTCACCTCCCAGGAACACCGGACCCTACGGTCAGCCTGCCCCGATCGAGTCTGGGACGATGGGTGACGGTCAACTGCGATCCACCGCGTCGCCCAGCCGATCGAAGGCCGGCCCGGGTCTGACCGGATACGCACGGACTCAACGGAGGCCTACCGGTGACTCCTGGAGACGTGCCGACGTGGCAGGGCTTACGGCTTCGTCGCTTCAGTTGTGCACTCTCGGGCCGGGATGGTTATCAGTTCCCTAGGTAGATTCCGGCAAGGTGAGCGGCTCATCGATCAGCTCGACGTGACCGGTCGCCTCGGTCTGCGCCAGCAGAGAGAGCCGCGCCGATCGTTGGTAGTAGAGAAGAGCCGCGAGGCCGATGGCAGAGGTGAACACAGCGCCTGCTGCCGCGCCCGTTACGCCATCGACGATCGCGGATATCGCCACGGTCGGGACCGACACGACCAGGCCGATCACCTGGCAGTACAACAACGGACGAGTGCGCTTGGTCGCTTTCAGGGTGAGGATAGGGCCCAGACCGAATGCTGTGATGACGAACGCGATTGCGAATAGTTGCGCCGCAGGCTCGTACTTCCCAAAGGACGGTCCGTAAAAGGCTCTCAGTAGGGTTCCTCCCCAGATAACGACGATGGCGCCGAAGAAGCCGATACTAAGGAGACCGGCGCCAGAGATCAGCCGGGAGACACGTCGTAGGCCAACCCATCCTCGGTCTTCGAGCGCGCGAGACGCCTCAGGGAGTCCGAAACTCCCACCGGCATGAACGACGACCGAGGAGGGACCAGTTACCAGATTCTGTGCCGCTTTCAGCCCACCGAGGGCTGCCGGACCGAGAATCACTGCCACAACCACGAGGTAGAGCTGCGTGCCACCCCAACCCAGAGCCCCGTTGCCCGCAAGCCATTTGGACATGTGCCACCGAGCGCGAAGCAGGCCCAAACCGCCGCGAAGACTCGGCCGGACCGAGAACTGTCGAAGCCCGAAGATGGAGCCGACCAACGCGCCGAAGCCCCAGGCCGAGATTACGCTGACGACCGACGAGGCACCGCTCAGGAATACAGCAATAAATGCACAGGCTTGTGCACAGTTGAAGACCGTGTCATTGAGGAGCGACTTGCCGGGTTTCCCATTCATGAATCCGATCCATCGCCAGTAGTCCTGAAGGTCGAGAAATGCAATCCACGGCGCCATCGCAATCATGGCGACCCCGAAGGCATGCTGCCCGAAGAAATACAGGAAGACACCGACGACCGCGAAGACGACGGAGGCAACAACGCCGAGGACGACCTCTGCGGCGAATCCTTCGCGAAGTCTGCTTGCGGCATCTTCTCTTCTGACGTCGTTCAAGATCGCCATCGGATCGGTAATTAGGGACCGATGAGTATTGGTCATAAGGATCCAGCAGGTATAGGCGAGCGAGTACGCACCGAGCCCGGCAGCCCCAGCGATACGAGCGACAGCGACGCCCACCACAAAGTTCGATGCCGATGCCACACATTGGTCCGCCATCGTTACGCCAGCCCGCCTGGACGCCTCTGGGCTCATGCCGACGAGCGCGGCGATGCTGGTGAGATGAAACCGTCTCGTCGGCCTCGGCCCGGGAGTCATCGCTGGCTGTTCAGAGACTCTTGTGTCATGAAGAGAACGGAACGCAGTTCTGTGCGGACCAAAGGCGAGGCTTCCGATCGTCTCGTCGTCATCAGCGAGCGGTCCACGGATCCCTCCGTGCCGGTTTCGAGCGAGTCACGGAACGTCGGCCATGCCAAGCACCCACCGCGGCGATCGCGATCGCGGCGATTGACGCACCGATCCACAGGCGGATCACATCTGCCCAGTACACCTCATGCAAGATCCAGTGGCGGCGAACGTAGCCTCCGAACAGCAACGTCGTCGCCGCGATGATGCCGCCCATCGCGCCTGCGGCCGGTGCCGAGGTCGATAATTCTGTTCGCTTCCCCATCAGCCGACCGCCGAGAAAGAAAGCTAGGACCACAAATGCTGCGGGCACGAGCCAGAGGAGATTGCCCTGTTCGATCATTGGACGACCGTGCCAGTCCTCTTCGACCACCATGGTTGGCACGGCAATGACAAGGATGAGTGCGACCGAAGGCACTAGGGCACGAAGGATCTTGCGAGTCCGCGTCGATCCCTGTGCACGGGCGATGCGCTTGGAGCGGGCCAGTCCCCGTTTCCCGTCGCGAAGCTTCGATCGATCGAGCCCGTTCTCCGATAGCGGCAAAGAGTCATCACCTGAGGTCGCATCCGGTTCGTCGTGCTCGGTGTTACCTAGCATGTCGTGTTCTTCCCGATCCGTGCCGTGATTCGATATTTTATCGCCGAGCCGCAAATTCACAGGGGTTGAAGTAGGTTGCTTGTTCGCGTAAAGGCCACCTGAGCTGGGAAAAGTTGGATCCCACAGCCTGGCAGGCACCGGTATCGCGCGGCGACGATCGGATCGTCGTGACGGGCGACGGGGCCAACCTAGCGGCGAACGCCAGCCGTACTGCTTGTGTCGATACGTTCGGGCCTGAGGCAATCCTCGAAACTCCGAACGGAACCCGCGGGGCGGTGCCAGGCGACGAACGGCTCAGGAGGGTGCGGTGGCCGGTGCGCCTGTCTGGCCGGCCAATGAGGTCCGACGGCGTCTCTCGGTTCGCGAGCTCCAACTCTTCGTGCGCAGACTCGGTGACGAGACGAAGAGTCCGGCGCGCTCGGTTATGGAACTATACGACCGATGGAACTTCTGCGAAGAAGCCGATGTGGCTCTCTGTTCGTTGCGATCATCTGCTTGTGCGTTTGCCCATCATGCGGCGAAGCGCAGGTCAGGCCGCACGCCGGGACACTCGCCCTTGCGAGGTCGCCTCAGGTCGCCTTGGTGGGCAAGGCAACACGAGGTGCCTGGGTCGTAAACGGTGCACCGACGACGGCCTTACCCGTCGGAGTTGTGCCCGGCGACGTGCTCGTGTCCTTCCTGGAGAGCCAGGCCTCAGCCTCGATTCGCTGTGGCCCAGGGTGGGACCGCGCGCTCGATTTTGCATCACGGGGCCGAGCGCGGCTGGTGGCCTGCGCCACCACCGTCCAGCGGCATCAGACAAGACCCTCTGCCGTCGTGGGACCTCCGTCCCAGGTCTCTATGGTTACCATGGCTTTTTCAGGTGTTGATTCCGTCCTCCCATACGGCGCGTCGGCCCGCCTCGGGGTCATCGCTCCTCTCGTCACCGACTCTCCGGGTGCGGTCCTCGTGATGGCAGTCGGGACTGACTCGTCTGGTGTCCGAGCAGAAGCTCCCACGGGTGCTCGCGGGGGAACCATCGTCAACGACGGGAGAGATTCCCAGCTCGGGATGGCTGTGCAAGCTGCCGTGAGCTCCCGGTCGACGACGGCTCGGACCTGGCGCAACACTCCGCGATTCGGCGCCTCTGTCGTTGGAACGGTCGCGCTCGAGCCCCCGAGGCCTCCTTCCGCCCCGCCCGTGAGCACTTGCAACAACTCCAGCGTTCTTGCGGGACCCGCTGTCGTGCCGAAGGGCGCGGTAACAGTTCCCGCTGGTGACAACACGAGTCTCGCTGCCAGCGGCGGTCTTGACGGGCCGGGCAAGACTTACTTCTTCGCGACAGGCACGCACACCATCGAGTCTCAGGTCATCCCGGGCAACAACTCGACCTACATTGGGGCCCCAGGAGCGATCATCGACGGTGACGGCACTGAGAGCCCGATGTTCAGCCAGACGGCGAGGGCTGTCACGATTGAGTACCTGACGATTGAGAACTATTGGCAGCCTGAGGGTCAGAATGTCGTCAACTCCGACGCGGGAGTGGGATGGACCATCGAGCACGACACGATCGGCCCGAACAACCCGAACGGCCATGCTTCCTACGACGGATACGGCCTCGGCGTAGGAGACAACGACACTGTCGAGTATGACTGCATCATCGAGAACTCGGAGGGCGGTTTCAACGCGAGCGGAAGGCAGGGAGCGTTGCTCCGCGGCGTTGTGATTTCGAACAACACGATCTACGCGAACGGTCTGGGCGACTATCCGGATAATTGTGGCTGCGCGGCTGGCGGCAAAATCTTCTGGTCGTGGGATGCAACGATCACGGACAACTACGTCTACGGCAACTACGGTGCCGGGATCTGGGCCGACTTCAACAACGTCGGGCTCGAGGTCTCAGGAAACTACATCGCAAGGAACTGGGGCAACGGCCTCACGCTCGAATGCGACTCCAACGCTGATATTGCGAACAATGCCTTCGTTGGCAACGGATGGGCATCGGCGGGGTCCTGGCCGAGTCCGAGAAAGAACGGCGAGGGTCCGCAGAATGGAGCCGGCGGCTTTCCCTATGGCGCGATCTACCTGAACCAGTCGGGAGGAGACCCGAATCTCGAGAGCAACTACTCGGGCGAGTTGCTTGTCGAGAACAACCTCTTCAGAAACAACTTCGGAGGGGTCATTGTCTACGACAACCCTGACCGTTTCTGCGGCTCGCCATGGCAAGCCGACTGCACGCTCGACAATTCCACGCTCTACTACCCGAACCCTGCGACCCAAGCCACCGATGCGGTCGAGAACGGGACTACCACGGTCACCTCGGCGGCTGGATTCAAGGTGCCGTACACGACGGGGTCGAGCTCTCCCGCCGCGAAGACGCCGACAGTGGGTGCGACTGTTTCCGGTCCGCATATTCCGGCCGGCGACACCGTGGCGTCTGTGGCGAGTGACTACGCGATCACCCTCTCACTAGCCGCAACCGGTTCCGGGACGGGTCTAACGATCGACATCTACACGCCGGGCGGATGCGGGCCTTACGACCTGATTGGTTCGTCTCGAAGCAAGGTGTCGGGTTCACCTCCGGAGGACTACCACGACAACTGTTACTGGAGCTCGCAGAATGTCACGGTCGAGTACAACCGGTTCAACATGAACGCTTCGGCGGTCACCGGCTGCACCACAAGGAGTCTCTGCGGGTACATGGGCATCTTCTCTTTGTACGGCGCCGGAATCTCGTGGCCATCTCCCTACTCGGGGTACGCGACGGAAACCGAGATATCGAAGTTCGCGCGTAACGTCTGGAAAGACAACACTTACAGCGGGACGTGGTATTTCGACATACCGTCACAAGGAAGAACTACTTCCTACGCCACGTGGATGCGCGCTCCGTACAACCAGGACGCAGGGAGCCTGTTCACGCCGGTGTCGGCTTCGGGCGCGGCGGCAGGGACGGCAGGGATGGCAGGGACGTCTTTGAGTTCCTGAACCTCGCCAGCCGGTCCGCGGAGCCGTATGGCCCGACCAGACGACCGCGCACATCGCAATGGCGAAACTCCGCCCGCCTCGGGTCGTAGTCGGAGACCCCGCGCGACACCGCGCTGGCTGCCGGCCTGCATTCTGCGAGTCACTATGATGTGCTCACCTGGTCGGACCGCGCCGTACGCGGTGTCGCGCCCATTTTGCCTCGGAGGGGATTCAATCGTGAAAGCGGCTGTGCTCGGTTTGGGTTACGTCGGTACGGTTACGGCCGCCGCCTTGGCCTCGCGCGGGCACGAGGTTTGCGGTGCCGACATCGACGCCAGCAAGGTGGAGATGATCGCGAGCGGTCGAAGCCCGGTAATAGAGCCTGGCCTTGACGAACTGGTTGCCGCCGCGGTGTCTAGCGGATCACTTCGTACCTCGACCGACGTGGGCGAGGCGGTGCGCGGCGCGGATGTCTCTCTTGTGTGTGTCGGGACGCCGTCAGCCCCGGGAGGTGGCACCGACCTGGGTTATGTAATGCGCGCGGTCGACGACATCGCTCAAGCGTTGCGAGACTCGGCGCGACCGAAGGCTTTCCACAGCGTTGTGGTTCGTTCGACCGTGCCTCCAGGCACGGTCGACGATCTAGTGACGCCGGCCATCGAGCGAACGCTCGGACCGGCCGGAGCCGCATACGGCACGGCGATGTGTCCTGAGTTCCTCAGGGAGGGATCTGGAGTCGCCGACTTCTTTGATCCGCCCTTCACTGTCGTCGGCACGAGCAGCGCTGCTGTTGCCAGTGCCATGACTGAACTTCTTGGTTTCCTCGACGCACCACCCCGGGTCGTTGAGGTGCGGACGGCGGAGGCGCTGAAGTACGCGTGCAACGCCTTCCACGCCACAAAGGTGTCGTTCGCCAACGAGCTAGCGCGTGTTTTCCGGCTGCTCGACATCGACTCACGACAGGTGATGGAGCTGTTCTGCGAGGATCACAGCCTGAATATCTCTCCTCGTTACTTGCGCCCTGGATTCGCGTTTGGCGGACCGTGCCTGCCGAAGGACCTTCGATCGCTACTGCACATGGCGCGTATGAACAATGTGGATCTACCCATGTTGGCGGGGACACTGGTCTCCAACGATCTCACGGTTGCCGAGGTCGTCGACCGGATCACGATCGAGGGTGGTCTGGTGGTCGCGCTGCTCGGCTTGAGCTTTAAGGCATCGAGTGACGATCTGCGAGAGAGTCCCAACGTGCAACTCGCGGAGACGCTCCTCGGCAAGGGTTACCAAGTGAAGATCCACGATCCGGTGGTCAAGCCATCGCGTCTCGTCGGGACGAATCTTCAGTTCGTGGAGTCAAGACTGCCCCACCTGCAGCGATTCCTGGCCGATTCAGCGCTCGAGGCCCTAGACGGAGCCGACGTGGCGGTGGTGTGCTCGGCAGATGCTGCCGTGATCGACGCGTTGATAGCGAGGCCACCAAAGCGCATCCTGGACCTCAACGGAGAATTGGGCGAGGCAGTCGAGGCTCTTCATGGTTACGAGGGTGTCGGTTGGTAGGGGTGGAGTCGTCGCCATGCCAACGATAAAGACGTTCGGCGATGCTCATGTTCTCATCATCGTTCAGAATTTGCCTGTTCCGTTCGACCGGCGAGTGTGGCTCGAATGTCAGGCTTTACGCGGTGTCGGCTACGAGGTATCGGTGGTCTGCCCGAAGGGGTCGGGTGACGCCAGCACGGAAGTCGTCGACGGTGTAACGATCTACAGGTATCGTCCCTACCCCGGCGGCGGAGCAGGAACCGTCGGGTTCATTGGCGAGTATCTCTACTCATTCGCGGCAACCGCTTGGTTGACGGTAAAGGCCTGGCGGCGGCGACGGTTTCAGGTACTCCAGGCCTGCAATCCGCCCGATATCTTCTGGCCGATCGGCCTGTTCTTCCGGTTCTGTGGCGGGACTCGGTTCGTCTTCGACCATCACGACCTGTGCCCGGAGCTCTTCGAGTCGCGCTTTCCAGATGGGTCCCGGCTGGCCTATAGGGCGCTGCGAGCACTCGAGTGGTGCACCTTTAAGTCCGCCGATCGAGTGATCTCCACCAACGAGTCCTATCGCGACGTCGCGATTCGGCGGGGCGGCAAGCGCGAGGGCCAAGTGACCGTTGTCCGAACTGGACCTGATGCCGAACAACTCAGACGCGGTGAGGCGGATGCGGTGCTCCGCCGAGGTCGGCGTTACCTGGTTGCCTACATAGGCGTGATGGGCCCACAGGATGGCGTTGACATAGTGGTTCGTGCCGCCTCGACGCTTGTGCGAGATCTGGGCCGCAGAGATATCAGCTTCACCCTTATGGGGACTGGAGACTGTTTTGAGGAGTTGACAACACTCCGCGATTCGCTCGGTCTGCAGGATGTCGTCGAATTCACTGGCAGGGCGCCTGATGACCTGGTGTCTCGTGTGATGTCGACAGCAGACGTGGGGCTTTCACCCGACCCCAAGAACCCCCTCAACGACGTCTCGACAATGAACAAGACGATGGAGTACATGGCCTTCGGATTGCCAACTGTTGCATTCGATCTGAAGGAAACGCGGGTGTCGGCCGGTGACGCCGCGGTCTACGCCGTCCCGAACGAAATTGACGACTTCGCTCGAGCCATCGCGGATCTCCTCGATAACGAGCCCCTAAGGGAGACGATGGCTGTCACTGCGCGCCGCCGCGTGGAGCAGGAACTGGCCTGGAAACATCAGAGGCCTGCCTATCTAGGCGTCTACGAGCAGTTGACGGGATGTCGTTCTACATCGGACGACTTCAACGCCGCAGACCCGTCTCTCCCCGCAGGTTAAGCCATGTGCGGAATTGCAGGCTGCTACCAGCAATCCGACGGTGAGTCGTTGGCGCGTGTGATGAACGACCGAATGGCCCACCGCGGGCCGGACGCGTGCGGCATCCACTCCTTCGTGACCGGTAACGTCGCCGTCCAGCTGGCTCATCGACGGCTTTCGATCATCGACCTGAGCAAGGCCTCGGACCAACCTTTCGCGAAAGGTGGCCTTGTCCTCTCCTATAACGGGGAGCTCTACAACTTCAAGGAGATCAAGGCCGAGCTCGTCCGGTCCGGTGTACGTTTCGAGACCACCTCGGACACCGAGGTGGTGCTCGAGGCTTGGCGCCGCTGGGGTTGGCGAGCTCTCCTGCGCTTTCGCGGGATGTTCGCATTCGCTCTGCTGGACGAGGCGACCGGCAAACTTGTTCTCGCCCGCGACCAGCTCGGGATCAAGCCACTGTATTTCTTGCGCCGTGGGGGAGGTGTGCTCTTCGCGTCGGAACTGAAGGCGTTGGTTGCGGCGGTGGGCACAGAGCTACGTGTGGAGACTGCTTCACTTGTCGCCTCGATGCTCTACTACTGGATACCAGATCAGCGTTGCGCGATCCACGGCGTCGAGAAGCTGCCTCCCGGCTCATGGATGGAGTTCTCGGCCGATGGCGAGCTCCGCAGTGGTCAGTACTGGCGCGCAGCTGATGTCGCGGCCGAGGCGTCCGCTGGGCCTCGGATCGAGTTAGGACCCGTCCTCGAGGACTCCGTCACTGCGCACCTCGTCGCAGATGTGCCTGTGTCCAGCTTTCTTAGTGGTGGACTAGATTCCAGCATCGTGACGGTCCTGGCCAAGCGTCACAACCCCGATATCGACGCGTACACCATTCGCTTCCGGGCGCAGGACCAGCTCCTCGAAGCGATGCCGGACGACGCTTTGTACGCGCGCAAGGTCGCGTCCCAGTTCGGCATCCGGCTGCACGAAATCGAGATTGCACCTGAGATTGTGGATCTTCTGCCCCGAATCGTGGACATCTTGGACGAGCCGATCGGTGATCCTGCCGCCATCAACACCTTGCTGATGTGCGAGGCAGCACGCGACGCAGGTGTGAAGGTGCTGTTGTCGGGCATGGGTGCAGACGAGCTCTTCGGGGGGTACCGAAAGCACCTCGCTTCTGTCGTCGCGCAGCGTTACCAACGGCTTCCCGGCACCATCCGGAACCGGGCCGTTCGTCCATTGGTGGACCGCCTCCCGGTGACGACGAGAGGTCGAGGGCTGAGGTACGTCCGCTGGGCGAAGAGGTTCTTGACCTTCGCTGAGCTCCCTGAAGAGGCGGCGTTTCGGCGCAGCTACACGCTTTACGACGCTGACGAGCTCGCCGAACTTCTTGATCCGGGCCTCGCCGGTTGCGTGGACGAAGTCCTTGACGAGCATCGCAGGATCTATGAGGACAATGCACTCAGCGACCACGTGAACCGGATGTGTCTGGCTGACAGTCGTCTGTTTCTCCCTGGGCTGAACCTCGCCTACACCGACCGCGCCAGCATGGCCGCGTCGACCGAAGTACGCGTCCCGTTCGTGGACCCGGAGGTGTTCAAGGCTGCCTTCTCGCACCCGGGTACGGACAAAGTGCGCGATCGTCAAGGCAAGCTTGTCCTGAAGAGGTCGGCTGAGGCATGGCTGCCCAAGGAGATCGTCTACCGTCCGAAAGCTTCCTTCAGTGCTCCGCTGCGTGCTTGGGTCGCGCACGAGCTCCGACCAGTTGTCGACGACGTGCTTCTCTCCGGTGAGCTCATTCGCTCTGGATTCCTGCGTCGCACCGCAGTAGAGAACCTCGTCGCCGAGGAGCGAGCGGGACGCGAGGACCGTTCCAAACAGATCTGGCAGTTGCTGACCCTGGAGCTCTGGCTGAAGAACGCGGGCAGCCTGGGTGTGGCGAGCTGAACGACGCCGGGCGAGTCCCAGTCGAACAGATGGCTAGGGTCACCCATTCGGAAAGGACACCATGAAACAGCTTGCACAGAACTACCGCTCGGGTGAACTGACCGTGCTCGATGTTCCTCCTCCCGCCTGTCGGGCTGGCGGCGTGCTGGTTCGATCGCTCTACTCGCTGATCTCAACAGGGACCGAGCTCATGAAGGTGCAGGAGTCGAAGCTCTCTCTGGTCGGCAAGGCACGTGCGCGCCCCGAGCAGGTCCGACAGGTCGTTGACGCCGTCACCCAGCAGGGTCCAGTCGCCACCTACAAGAAGGTCATGAACCGCCTGGACTCCTATACCCCACTCGGCTATTCGCTGAGTGGGGTGGTCATGGAGATTGGGGCTGGCGCCGAGGAGTTCAGTGTCGGACAACTCGTGGCCTGTGCCGGCAACGAGCACGCGCTTCATTCTGAGATCAACTGGGTGCCGACCAACCTTTGCGTGCCGGTTCCCGATGGCGTAGCCCCTCAGCTCGCGTCATTCGCCACTGTCGGCGCCATCGCATTGCACGGAGTGCGGCGATGTGAGGCGCACTTGGGGGACACCGCGTGTGTCATCGGACTGGGGTTGGTCGGGCAGATTGCTGTTCAGCTGCTTTCAGCTTCCGGGGTGACCGTCGTCGGACTCGATCCCGTCGAGAGTCGTTGTCGCCTTGCCGAACAGGGTGGGGCCCTTGTTTGCGCGCCCCCGTCGCGAGAAGGCCTTGACATCGTGGAGGCGGCACTAGTCGCCGCGAGCGGCGGTATCGGAGCTGATCACGTGCTACTGGTGGCGGGTGGTTCTTCAAATGGGCCAGTCGAGGCCGCCGCCCGATTGGCGCGCGATCGTGCCCGGATCGTGGACATCGGAAAGCTGAACCTCAACCTGCCGTGGAACGCGTACTACGAGAAGGAACTGGACGTCGTCTTCTCGCGTTCGTACGGGCCGGGACGCTACGATCCGACCTACGAGCTCGAAGGTGTCGACTATCCCATCGGCTACGTACGATGGACGGAACGGCGGAACCTTGCGTGCTTCCTGGACCTGATCTCCCGTGGATCTCTCAATATCGAGTCGCTCGTTTCAGATGTCTTCCCGCTTGAGCGTGCCGTCGAAGTGTACGAAGGGCTGAGCTCCGGCTCACTAGGCGGGATCGGCGTCCTGTTCGAGTACCCGGCCCAGCGGGAACAGATCACGAAGCCTCCAAGCGAGGAAGCCGGCCTCGGTATTGCCCGCGACACGACTCCATTTCGCAAGACTCCTGGTGGAGTTGTCCGCCTCGGATTCATCGGGGCAGGCAACTATGCCTCGTCGGTCCTCTTGCCGCTCCTGGCGGGCGACGAGCGTGTCGATTTGCGGCGCGTAGCCACCACCCGTTCGCTTTCCGCTGTAAATGCACAGCGCCGTTTCCACTTCTCTGGAGCCGGCACCGATATCGAAGAAGTGCTCCAAGACGATTCCCTGGACGCGGTCTTCATCGTCACGCGCCACCACATTCACGCGGAGCTGACCTGTCGCGCGCTTCGAGCCGGGAAGGCGGTCTTCGTCGAGAAGCCGTTGGCTCTTACCGAAGACGAGCTGTCCCGAGTTCTCGATGTCGTCACGGAGACCGGGAACAATCGCCTGATGGTGGGGTTCAATCGACGCTTTGCTCCGTTACTTGTCGAAATGCGATCCCGCTTCGGGGGATCGATGTCGGGCGCCGTTGCCCGGTACTCGGTAAATGCCGGAAAGCTAGGTCACCAGAGCTGGTACGGCGACGAGAAGCTCGAGGGTTCCCGGTTCGCCGGTGAGGGTGGGCATTTCATCGACACGCTCAGCTGGTGGCTTGGCGCTCGGCCAACCGAAGTGTTCGCGATGGCCGCCCAAGACCCGCACGACCTTCAAGTCGAGCTGCGATTCGACAATGGCTCGATCGCGACGATCACCTACACCACTAATGGAAACCCGCGGTATCCGAAGGAGGTCTTCGAAATCGCCGCAGGCGGACGGACAGCGCGGCTCGACAACTTTCGACTCGCGCAAGTCTGGACTGGGCGCCGGAGACGAGTACAGCGGACTTGGGGCGCCGTGGACAAAGGCCAGCGTCAGCAACTCGTGCGGTTCATCGAGGCAGTTCGCAGCGATACGCCGATGCCGATCCCGTTGGCGAGCCTCTCGGCGACGACGCGGGCGACGCTGGCAGTGGCGCGAAGCCAGGCAGAGCGTCATCCCGAGATCCTGTGAACCAAAAGCGACTGCAGTGGTACGCCCGTCGATTCAGCCGGATGTCGGTGGCCGAGATCGTCTGGCGAGTGCGCGACGGGGCTCGGCGCGAAGCCTGGGTGTTGCGACAGGTCCGCCCAGGTAGCAAATCGCGACCGTGCCGACCTTTACTCGGCAGCCGCTTCGCGGCACCCTTACCGCCAGGAACCAGGGACTCAGTGCCCAAGGAGATTCGAGACAGTCTTGTCAAGGCTGCTGACGAAATCCTCGCGGGGCGCTGGCAGGTCCTTGGCGAGGACAGGACGGACCTTCGGGCGCCGGACTGGTTCCGCGATCCGGTAACGGGAGTCAGGGCGCCACAAGACAAGTACGCGTTCAGGATCAATCATCGGTCCGAGGCTGAGACCGGCAACGTCAAGCAGATCTGGGAGCTTTCCAGGCATCAACACCTGACCGTCCTCGCGGCAGCGTGGTGGGTGTCCGGCCGCGACCTCTACGCAGAGACGGCAGCTGACCAGCTGCGCTCGTGGTGGAGCGAGAACCCTTTTCTTTCTGGCGTCAACTGGACGAGCGGCATCGAGCTCGGGCTCCGTCTCGTCGCGTGGGCGTGGATACGCCGTCTTCTAGACGGCTGGCCGGGCGTGACGAGCCTGTTCGAGGATAACCGTGTCGCTACGTCGCAGATCTACTGGCATCAGCGATACCTCGCTGCTTTCAGAAGCAGGGGCTCATCAGCCAACAACCATGTCATCGCCGAAGCTGCGGGCCAGGTGATTGGGAGTTGTGCCTTTCCTTGGTTCACCGAAAGCGTCGGATGGAGATCAGATGCAGCGCATTTGCTCGAGAGCGAGCTGCGCGCCAACACCTTTCCGAGCGGGCTCGATCGTGAGCAAGCCTTCGACTACCACGGCTTTGTCGCAGAGCTCGGCATGTTGGCCGCGGTTGAAGCAGACGTGTTCGGTCAGCCCGTGTCCGGTGACACGTGGCGTCTGCTCTGCCGAATGATCGATGCGGCCGCCTCTGTTGTCGACGAATCCCAACGGGCCCCCCGCCAAGGCGACAGCGACGAAGGTCGTGCCCTTGTCGTAGACGCGCCTGATGTCAATCGCTGGGCCTTGTTGCTCTCGACGGGCGCCGCCTTGTTCGGTCCTGCGCCGTGGTGGCCAAAGACGACGCCAAGCGTGATGAGCGTGATGCTCGGATCGTTGTCGAGCGTGCGTCCTGTTGCGAGCGGGCGTCCGGGTCGGCGAAGCTCGCACTTTCCCGACGCCGGTCTCACGTTGTTGCGCACGCACCGCGGCGATCGCCCCGAGATTTGGTGCCGATGTGACGGGGGCCCTCACGGCTACCTTTCAATCGCCGGACACGCGCACGCAGATTCTCTCTCTGTGGAGGTTCGTCACGGCGGTGTCGAAGTGCTCGCCGATCCTGGCACGTACTGCTACCACGGAGAACCTGAGTGGCGCCGCTACTTTCGGTCGACGCTGGCGCACAACACCGTCGAGCTGGCGGGACAGGACCAGTCGCTTGCCGGCGGACCGTTCCTGTGGCTTCGTGACGCACGAACGGTGATCGTCGATGTTCGCTATGACGACGAGGGTGCGGTGACGGAATGGTCCGCCGAGCACGACGGCTACGAGGTGTTGAATCCGCCGGCACGACACCATAGGACTGTCCGGCTCGATGGTGGAGAGCGGCGCATAGATATCGCAGATCGAATCGAAACCGTCGGTCGCCACCAGCTGAGAATGGCCTTTCATCTCGGGCCGACAATTCATGCCGAGAGGGTTGACTCGGAGGCTGTTCTTAAATGGTCGACCACCGACGGCGACCGATCAGCGGTGCTCGCACTTCCGAGGGAACTGCAGTGGACCGCTCATCGCGGTGAAACAGAACCGGTTCTTGGCTGGTACTCAAGTGGATTCGGGACAAAGGTCCCGACGACGGTCTTCGTCGGCGAAGGGTTTTGCTCCAACGACCCTGTCGAGCTCCGTACGTCAATTCGCTTCTCGTCCTGACGGAGGCGACCGCCATGTCGGTGCCGGCTTTCCATGCCTCGGGGTGCGGCTATCGTTGCAGGGTGACGACCGAATTGCGAAGGCTGCATGTTGGTGTCGCGGGGTTCCAGCAATCGGGCGGTGAGGACGTCGGGCGCGTTTCGGCATTGAGGCGAGGGCTGGAGAACGACGGCGACGTATCCGATGCCGTCACGGGGCTCGTCCGAGGCGTCGGCCACCCGCCGTCGATTTCCGGAGATCGAGACCGTTTTCCCAGAAAGAGCCAAGAGTGGAAGAACAAGCGGTGAGTCCGAGATACACCTTTCAGTTCGTCCTCCGCCACACGGGGATCATTCTCCTGTTCACGCTTCTCGGTTGCGCTATCGGTCTCGGGTACGCCGTCTTGTCGCCTCCGATGCAATCGTCGTTTGCCCTTGTCCTCCTTCCGGCGTCGGCGATAACTGCCAACGGCCAACCGACGCAAAATGTGAACACCGACGTAGAGGTGGCCCTCAGCCAGCCCGTGCTCGGGCCTGCGGGAAAGGCGGCCGGTCTCGCCCTCAGCTACTCGGCATTGGAACGGATGGTCTCAATCACCGCGCCGACTCCTGACCTGCTTCAGATCACGACCCGGGCGAAGACCGCTCGGGAGGCGGAGGCCCTCGCTAACGACGAATCTGAAAGCTTCGTCAAGTACTCCACCAGCTCCTCTGTGCTTGCTACCAGCATTGGTGTCGGGTCCCAGGTGCTCCAACGTGCCACGACGGCCCGTGGCCCGTCACCGCTGAGGGACCCCGAGTTCGGTGTGCTGGGTGCTCTTGTCGGACTCGTGTGCGGAGGCGTCGTCGCCTATGTCGTGGATCGCCGGGATCGACGCCTACGCAGGCGCGCCGACATCGCGGAAGCCACCGGGGTCGCGGTACTGCAGTCATTCTCGTCTCGAAGCAGAGAGAAGGCGGACGACTGGCTGTCGCTGTTCGAAAAGTGGCAGCCGGGCTACACCGACCAAGCGGGAATGCGGCGATTGCTCGGAGCGCTGGGTCTCTCCTTGAGAGAAACGGCTCTTCAAACCGTTCCGCTCCGCGCTAGACATCGGCCCGCGCCGGTCCGGGAGCGGACCTTCGGATCGCTCGGCGACTTCGACCTAGACATCACTGTCTTTGCCATTGCTGGCGATCGAGGGGCTCTCGGCGTCGCGCCCGAGTTGGCGGTCTTCGTTGCCACGCAGGGCCTCCATGTCGAGTTCGTCGTCGGGATCGAACACGAGTCGGTGCAAGCGATGAGGTCGGCTTGTGCTGGGCGTGACAACGGGCGTGGCCAACCACGGGCGAACCTCGTCACGCGGGGAGGTCCGACCGAGACGGACCTCGGGGGCGGCCTGAGAGTGACGCTGGTGGTGATCAACCCGTTGAAGAGCGAAACTGCCGACCTGAGACATTGTTGGCCAGCTCGAGGCGGTACCAGGTCGACGGTGGCCTTACTCGCAGTGTCGTCAGGTTACGCCTCGGCCGAGCAGCTAGCCGTCGTCGTTGACGCCGCTGGCGACTATCAACATCCGCTCAGCGGTGTCGTGGTTGTTGATCCCGACCCCGCCGACACCACGACCGGCGGAGCGAGCGTTCGGTGAGACCGAGAGGTGTTCACGTGCATCCCGTAAGCGGGAGCTCGCGTCACGAGGTCGATCATCGAGATCGCGATCCGGCCGGTGTCGAGATTCCCGAGCTGTGAGGCGGCAACCGGACCAGGCATCGCGCTCTCACCTCGGGACGGGCGATGAGCACGATTCGGCCCGCAACCCGGTAGGAGAGCGACGCCCTCGATTCTCCCGGCGCGGTCCTACCTTCACACCGGCCGAGGTTCAGCTGCCTTCCATCTAACTCGTCAGCTGCTCGATTGTGCCGCGAATCGCCCTGCGGCAGGCTGCCGTCCGCGATCCAGGAGAAGCGGTCACGCCCTCCCGGATACCGTCCGGGGAGATCCTGAAGCACTACACGAATTCCGCAAGTGAGGTGGCAGTCAGGGGCGTGAAAGACCTGTGAGTTGCAACGGCAGTTCTCCTCCTCCGTCGCGTCACGGGCAGGACCGTAAACAGTCTGTGCAGGTCCGGGATCTATACTGCCGTTGACTCTTAGCGAGGGGGGCAGGGCTGTGCACTTGGCTCTATCACCCGCGGGGATGAAAGCTCGTCCATCCGCTGCAGGACTGTTTGGTGAATCCGGAGGCATGAAGCCCATGGCGAACCGTGGTTGGCCGCCGTCTAACGGTGCGCGTCGGCACGTGGCTGCAGTCGCCGACCACCGACTTTGCGCGATTCGACCCATGGCACTCACCGACGACCCGCACGGAACCTTGGCGGACGGGAGATCGCTGCAATCGCCGGGGTTGAAGCACGGCGGGTTCGATGCGCGCCGCGGCGTGCGTTCCGCCAGGACGACGACAAAGTGCGGACGTCCTCTGCAGTCGATCACTTCCGAGGCGGAATTCCCGTCAAGGTGACGTTTGGGAGCACAGCGCTCGGGGGGGAGGCGCCGGCGGCGGCAGTTTCGGCGCGCCCCATCGTCGTAGCCACGCTCATGCGAAACAGGGGCGCGACGGGAGTCCAGACCCACATCCGCGAGGTCACCAAGTACTTCACCTCCAAGGGCAATCCGCCTCTGATCGTGACCCCGATGTCGTGGAGTGGTCCACTCTCGCTTGCGAGCTCGGCTCCCAGGCTCGTCCTTGACAGGCTGAGCGGCGCGGCTGGCGTTGCCTGGTACAGGTTCTGGCACTTTCACCTGCTCCGTCGAAACCTGAAGCGGTCGCTGGCCGAAGTCGCCGAGGACGCCGTTGTCTACGCCCAGTGCCCGTTGTCGGCACGTGCCGCTCTCGAGACTCGCCGGGGCTTTCGTCAGCGGGTGGTCATGGTTGTCCATTTCGACGGCTCACAGGCAGACGAGTGGGTGGACGCCGGCAAGATCCGCCGAGGTGGCCTCACCTACCGGGCAATACGTCGGACCGAGCAACGCGTCATCCCCATGCTCGACGGCATCGTCTATGTCTCGGAGGCATCCAAGGTGGCTCTCGAGCACAACGTCTACGCCGCCCACGTCCCTTCCGAGGTGATCCACAGCTTCATCTCACGCCCCCCTGCAGTAGAGGAACCGACACCGGGGAACGACTTGTCGGCCGACCTTGTCACCGTGGGAGGCCCGTTCCAGGTGAAGAACCAGGGCTTTTTGTTGGAGGTTCTTGCCCAGGCCAACAGGCTCGGGTATCGCTGGACCCTTGACGTGCTTGGCGACGGTCCCGTGGCCAAGTCACTCGAGCTGTCTGCCAGGTCCTTGGGAGTCCACGACCAGGTCAGGTTTCTCGATCACCGCGAGGACCTCCGCGCATTCCTCCCTCGGCACCGTGTCTATGTGCACGCAGCCACGCACGAGAGTTTGTCCATAGCGATAATCGAGGCCATGGCCGCTGGGCTCCCAGTCGTGGCCCCCGAGATCGGCGGCTTCCGTGAGCTCTTCCAGCCAGGAGTCCAAGGGATCTTCTGGCCCCTCGGGCAGCCGGAACCTGCTGCTCGAATGCTCGTGGAGCTCCTTGAGGACGCGAGCACGATGGCTCAGATGTCGAGGGCGGCTCGGGACCGCTTCAGCCAGGGCTTCGACAGTGCAGTGATAGGGCCGCTCCTGGAGAGCTTTCTCACGGCCGAGGTCCCCCGTCGGCCGGTGGCCATCCTCATCTGCTTCTCGTGCGGACCAGGGGCAGGCTCGGAGCGTGGTGTCGGATGGACCTGGGCGAAAGCAGCCTCGGAATTGGCAGAGGTCATTCTCATCACCGAGCCGACACACCGAGCTGAGATCGAAGCTGCTATTGCCGAACTTGGGCTGCGCATCAGCGTGCGGTGGGTCGACCCGCCCGCCTGGATTTCCCGTTTGATGCCGGCGAGGATCGTCGGCTTCGGCCCGCGCTACTGTGCCTGGCAGGTGATGGCAGGCCGCCTCATCCGAGGTATCGAGCGCCGGCAATCGATTGACATTGTTCATCACGTCACCTGGGCATCGGACTCACTTCCGTCGGCCCTCTTGGCCTCGAGAGCACCGATAAGGGTATGGGGGCCCGTGGGCGGCGCGACCCGGACGGCGTGGGGCCTGTACCGGTATCTGACGCCATGGGGAAAGACCCGTGAGATCTTCCGGGACATCACGAACGGCATGTTGCGCACCACCACCGGCACGTGGTTGGCCCGGCACGCGACCCTCGTGGTTGCGCTCAACAAGGACGTCCAGGCTCGGTGGAGCGCCGGCCCTACGCCCGTGGTCGTGGCGTCCAACACCGCCGTGGACAACAGCGAGTTGGCACCGGCCGCTGTTTCGGACCCCCTTCCCGAAGCTCAGCCATTCCGCACGGCGCTGTTTGTCGGTCGGCTGATCCACTGGAAGGGACTGCTTTTGGCGGTCCGAAGCCTCCAGTACGCCCCAGGGTGGAGACTTGTGGTTCTGGGTGACGGCCCCGATAAAAAACGTGCTACAGAGCTAGCCGAACGCATGGGCCTAAGAGACCGGCTCGAATTCCGCGGCAACGTGCCCCGCGCCAACGTGCTTGGAGCTTTTCGGTCCGCCGACGCCCTGCTCTTCCCCAGTTTCCACGACTCGTCGTCGTGGGCGGTAGGGGAGGCGACCTCGATGGGCTGCCCAGTTGTTTGTCTTGATGCCGGTGGTCCGGCACTCCAGGCTGGCAGTAATGCGCATGTGGTTACAATCTCACCGGCACGCACCTTGCCGCTGCGAATCGGCGCGACTCTGGAGGGACTCTGTGGGCGGGGCGAGCCGGACGACATCTGGCGCTATGACCGTATCCCCGGCCTGCTCAGGACCTGGTACAGGGGCTCCGGCGTCGAATCGGCTGCACCTGGCGAAAAGGGGCCGCCCACCGAGCGGCACAGAGCGGTCACAGCGCGGTCACGGCGCGGTTGATGCTGGCCGCGGTCGCGAAGGCTAGAGCACGCTCGTGATGCGGGCCTGGCTTCGGGCGATCTCAGCTTCCACCGGCGGCTTGGGACAGAATGCGGCAGCAATTATCTCTGAACGGAAGAGCCCCCGAACCGGGAGATCGAGCTGATCCACGCCCACTCGTCGGGCCAAAGTGGAGATGGGCTTCTTAGCGGCAGCCTGCTGGGCGATCGAGTCCCGCGGAGAGGTGCAAATCAGCCGAGTCAAAGCGTCCTCGCCGCCCCTTCGATCTGTCATCTGCCAAGGGGCTCCGGGCTGTCAACTCCCTGAAGGAAGAAGCTTCGTGGAGCAGACCTATTTGTTGCGTGGGTGGTCTTACGCCCGGCCGCGCGCTAGCGGGCAGGGACATCGGGGACGGTCTAGCCGCCCGTCAGAAGTCTCTGATGGCGTCCGGGTCCTGTGCGACAAGGAAGGACTCTGTGCTCGTGCGCGGTCGGGCCGAGTCGAGCACCGTTGACGTCCTGAAGTCCAGTTCCGTTCTGGGCCGGCTCTCCGGCCGTCTTGGTCATCCTTGCGCTGATTCCCAAGCATGGGGCGTTTCGGCCACCACCTCCTGGCACCGTTGCTGGGTGCAAGGCCTCTGTGTGCGCTGCGGGGCCGCTTCGACGTTCTCGCGGATGACTTCGACGTCGTCCCCGCCGCGTAGCGCGTCGAGCGGTTCGTAGGCTTCAAGCTCTCATTGGGCCACCGGCGCGAACTCTTTCGTGTTCTTGCAAGGAATACGTCGAGGTTCCCTCCGGTGGCCCATTACGTGGTGGATCTTTTTGTGCAGATCACACCAACTGATGGGACGTACCTTCTCGGGTCATGGTGTCGATCTAGCCGGAGCATCGAAACTCCAACAACACGACAAGAACTCTCAATGGATCATCAAGGTTTTGATGGAATTTCCACAGCGCAGTCGTTGGCGTCAGGTGTTCAGTGAGCAGCATTGCCAATCATCACCCTCGGTGGTACGGCAACCGCGTGCTGTGATCAGGGAGTTTGACTGACCACGTTGAGTGGTTGTACAGTGACTTGCAGTGTTTAATGACCCACGAAGCAGCGGCGGCTGAGTCGGCTTTCCCTGGGAGGCGTTCGATGAAGAACGTTCTTGCGCGTGACAAGGTTGTCGTGACGATTCGGAGGCGCCGAGCTGCCACGATGGTTGCTCTTGCGAGTCTTGCCTTTGTGCTCCCGGTACTGCGGAGCTCGCAGCCCGCCAGCGCCAGCACTGGTGCACCGACGAGTCCGTCGGTGATCTGCGGGAACTCAGGCATCCTCGCCGGACCCTCGGTCGCCCCGGCTGGGTCGGTTGCGGTTCCCGCTGGCAACAACACCAGTCTTGTCGCAGGCGGCGCCCTCGACGCTGCCAATATGACTTACTACTTCGCGACCGGTACGCACACGATCGGGGCGCAGGTCATCCCCGGTAACAATTCGACCTACATTGGAGCGCCGGGAGCGATCATCGACGGCGGCGGCACCGAAGAGCCGATGTTCAACCAGACGGCGACGGGTGTCACGATCAAGTACCTGACGATCGAGAACTTCTGGCAGCCGAGTGGCCAGGACGTCGTCAACCCGAATGAGGCCAGCGACTGGACGATCGAGAATGACACGATCGGGCCAAACAACCCGAAGGGCCAGGCCTCCTACGACGGTTACGGTCTGGGCGTTGGCGACAATGACACGGTCCAGTACAACTGCATAACCGGGAACTCCGAGGGGGGTTTCAACGCCAGCGGCGGTCCGGGCAAGCTGCTCACCGGTGTTGTTATCTCGAACAACGAGGTCAGCCTGAATGCCCTCGGAGACTACCCGGACAACTGCGGCTGCGCAGCAGGGGGCAAGATCTTCTGGTCAACTAACGCCGTTATCACGAACAACTGGGTGCACGACAACTACGGCACCGGGATCTGGGCCGACTTCAATAACGCCGGAGCGAACATCTCAGGGAACTACATCGCCTCGAACTGGGGCGAAGGGATCGAGTACGAAGCGAGCTATAACGCCGACATCTCTGACAACGCTCTCGTGGGGAACGGCTGGGCCTCCGATGGAGCGTGGCCTGCCTGCACTGGCTCGCTATGTGGAGGCCAGAACTTCGCGAACGGTAATGGTCCGTTGACCGGGTCAACCGACTTTCCGTACGGTGCCATCTTGATCTCAGACTCAGGCGGGAACAGTCTCGTGTCCAGCAATTACAAGGGCACCCTGCTCATAGAGGGCAACGTGCTTACCGACAACTTTGGTGGCGTGGTCGTCTATCAAGACCCACAGCGGTTCTGCGGTTCACCTGCTCAAGGGAACTGCTCGCTCCAAGAGGCGAATCCGATCTACTACGACAACCCGACAGTCTCGGCCTATGACGGCGTTACCGCTGGCTCGACGACGGTTACTTCGTCAGCGGGCTTCAAGAACACGCAGACGGGAGCCGTGACATCCCCGACGGTCGGAGCGATGGTCTATGGACGGTACATCCCGACGGGCGACACGGTCGCGAGCGTCACGAGCCCGAACCACATCACTCTGACGACGGCTGCAACTGGCTCGGGGAGCGGGCTTGAGATCGACACTGGGACACCCGGTGGCTGCGGGATGTACGACCTTCTCGGCGCGTCACCAGGCTCGGTGACAGGCAGCCCTGCCGCAAAGTACTACGACAACTGCATTATCGCCGGGGCACAAGGTGTAGCGGTCTCGGGCAACCAGTTCAACCTAGACAGCTCGACTGTGACCGGCTGCACCGCGGCTGTTCTCTGTGGCGTCATGGCAACGATCTCATACACGCCGGGCATGGGCGACTACGACCAGTGGAACCCGTATGGCAGCACCAGCTACTCGCCCGTAATGGGCACCCAACTGTCCGAATCTGATCACAACGTTTGGACAGACAACGCGTACATCTGGAGCGGTTCCGCTGCTTGGAGCTTCGAGGTCATCTGTCAGGGGGGCAGCGGCGCCGTGTCACAAGCGGCATGGCAGGGTGCGCCCTATGACCAGGACAGCGGAAGCACTTTCAATGCCACGACCACCACGACTACGCAGCCGCCTGCGACGACCACCACAACCGTGCCGTCAGTAACGACGACCACAACCGTGCCGCCGACGACGACCACAACCGTGCCGCCGACGACGACCACAACCGTGCCGCCGACGACGACCACAAC